>WBZS01000296.1_pt1 | contig 77868 bp, 78 predicted proteins | sample 5204201 | NCBI WGS metagenome assembly WBZS01 (sample SAMN12344357, study PRJNA552823) | activated sludge metagenome | biome: Activated sludge suspended growth; feature: Nitrification reactor; material: Wastewater; isolation source: activated sludge from nitrification reactor of wastewater...
CTCATGCCGCATTGAGGACGTGGCTAGCCTTGGCGCGCGAGGGCGATCTTGCACGACTCCACCGAGCGGGACGATCTCTGCAATGTTCGCCGCACGACATCGTGCGGTCTTGGCTGCATCTCGACAACTGCTGGCCGACCTCGCCGAATGTCAGGCCAACGTCATCGAGGTCAACCACGTCCGGACGACCGCTGGCTTGGCGGTCGACGAGGTCCAGATCGCGGTCGAGCTCGAGACGCGCGGGACGGCTCACCGTCAACAGGTGTTGACGACGTTGCGCGACAAGGGCTATCGGCTCGTCTTCGGGAGCTGACGCGGCATACCCGCTCGGTGCCGCCGAGAAAGGTGCGCCGAGACCGTCGCGGGCTCAGCCCGCGTAGGGGCGGGTGTGCAGGATCTTGACCTCGATGGTCTTGCCGTTGGGCGCGAGGTAGCTGACCGTTTCGCCGACCGTCCGGCCGTTGACCGCGGCGCCCAGCGGGCTCGCCTCGCTGAAGACATGCAGGTCCGTGTGGTCCTGGATCTCCCGGTGACCGAGCAGGAAGGTCTCTTCCTCGTCGAACATCTCGACCGTGACCACCATGCCGGGCTCGACGATGCCGTCGTCCGGGGGCGGGGTCTCGCCGACCGTGGCGGACTCGAGCAGCTGGGTGATCTGGCGGATCCGGGCCTCCATCTTGCCCTGCTCCTCCTTGGCGGCGTGGTAGCCGCCGTTTTCGCGCAGGTCACCCTCAAGGCGCGCGGCCTCGATCTTCTTGGACAGCTCGACGCGCCCCTCGGTCGAGAGGTGCTCCAGCTCAGCCTTGAGCCGGTCGTAGGCCTCCGGGGTGAGGTAGGCGCTCTTCGCGGTCTCGGTCACGGTCGTTCGTCTCCTTGCCTGTCCCGGGCAAACGACCAGTGCGGGTCGGTTGCTCCGGGTGTCGTCGGGGTCGCGCGGCGCTTCGTCTCGAGCACGGTGCAGGGTGCCCGAACGTCGCTGCCGGGGCGCCGGCCCCGGTATGAAGTTGACAGTTTACCAAGCCTGGGCCGCGTTCGCGTGTTCCGTGCCTGAGTCGTTCCTGCCCCAGGCTGGCGGGCTCAGTGCAGCGCCGAGCCGCCGGGGACGGTGAGCCGAGGCAGGAAGACGTGCACGACCGGACCGATCGATAGGGCGAACAGGATCGTCCCGACGCCGAGGTTGCCCCCAAGCAGCCAGCCGATCGCGACGACCGTCACCTCAAGCGCCGTCCGAATGAATCGCACCGAGCGCCCGGTGACGCGGACCAGGCCGGTCATCAGCCCGTCGCGCGGCCCGGGCCCCAGCCGCGCCCCGATGTAGGCCGCCGTCGCCACTCCGTTGATGAGGATCCCCACGACGAGGTATGCCGCTCGCCATCCCAGCGACTCGGGCGACGGCAGGGCGCGGAGCATGGGGTCGAGCACGGCCCCGATGACGATCGCGTTGCTCACCGTGCCGATGCCCGGCTTCTGCCGCAGCGGGATCCACAACAGGAGCACGCAGACGCCGACAATGATCGACCAGGTGCCCATGGTGAGCCCCCAATGGGTGACCAGGCCCTGCTGGAAGACGTCCCAAGGGATGACGCCCAGACCCGCGTGCAGGATGAGCGCCTCCCCGAAGGCGAAGGTGACCAGCCCGGCATACAACTGGACGAGTCTCCGCGGCAGGCGGGCGTTCGCAGTCGGTAAGGGTTCGGCCGGGGTCACCGGGGGAGGCTATCGGCGATACTGCCGGGCATGGGTTTCCTTTTCGGCCGCCGGACCTCGTTCGTGACCCGCGAGGAGGCGCTCCCGGGGCGGCATACCCGCCCGTATGCCGTCTCCCCCACCCACGTCGTCCTCGGGACGCCGCTAGAGGGGCCGTGGCCGGACGGGTCGGAGGTCATCCATCTGGCGATGGGCTGCTTCTGGGGGGTCGAGCGGATCTTCTGGCGGCTGCCGGGGGTCGTGGTGACCGCGGCGGGCTACATGGGCGGCTACACCGAGCACCCGACCTATGAGGAGACCTGCACCGGCCTCACCGGGCACGCCGAGACGGTTCGGGTCGTCTATGACCCCGCGGCGACCTCAAGCTCGGCGCTGCTCAAGGTCTTCTGGGAGAACCACGACCCGACTCAGGGGATGCGGCAGGGGAACGACGTGGGCACGGCATACCGGTCGGCGATCTATTGGACCACCCCTGAGCAGGAGGCCGCGGCCCTGGCGACCCGGGACGCCTTCCAGGAAGTGTTGCGGGACAACGGGTTCGGCGAGATCACGACCGAGATCCGGGCGGCGGTCGAGGCTGGAGAGTTCTACCTCGCCGAGGACTACCACCAGGGGTATCTGCACAAGAACCCCGCCGGCTACTGCAACCACGGCCCGAACGGGATGACCTGCCCGGTCGGGATTGCCCAGGCGTGACCCTCTTGACAGTTGAACAACACTAGTTATATAACTAGGGTGTCAACGAAAGGAGGAGCCATGGCACGTCCCACCCGGGTCGCCGCGGAAGACATCGAGCAGGCCGCCGTCAACCTGGTCCGCGCCAACGGCCTCTCCGCGCTCACCGCCCGAGGCGTTGCCGACGCACTCGGCGTCTCGACTCAGCCGGTCTACTCCTCGTGGGGCTCGATGGATGCCCTGCGGGAGCGGGTCGATGAGCGGGTCCGCGCCTTCATCCAGACCTACCTCGCCCAACCGGAGCCGGGAGCGCCACCCATGCTCTCCCTCGGGTTGCGCACGGTGCGCCTGGCCAAGGAGGAGCCGCACCTGTTCGACCTGGCGGCGGCCTGGATGCGGCACCAAATCGCCGGCCCTCCCCCACCGCCGATCATCGCGGCGCTGCGGGCCGACCCGCGTCTGGCCACTGTGTCCATCGAGCGGCTCACTCAGGTCAACGCCCTCATGTGGATCTTCACCCAGGGCCTGGCCGCCATGGTCCGTGACGGCAGCCCGGTGACCACCCTCGACATCGCCCGGATCCACCTGAGCACCGCCGGCGACGCCATCATCGCTCACGTCGCTTCCCTGCCAGACCCCTAACCCGCTCTCTCGCAACGAGATACCGCCTCCCAGCCGACAGCGGGAGGCGCGCACACGGCATACCCCGATCCGGTATGCCGCCCACCCACCGGCCGCGCTGCCGCGCGCCACCGTGCCCACTGACGCCACCCGGAAGGCTTCGCCATGCCCTCAGCCCCGCCTCGAACTCGGCCGCCGAGCACCCCGGCGCTGCGCTCAACGACGTTCCGCACCTTGCTGTTCAGCGAGCTGATCTCGCTCATCGGCGACCGGCTCGTCGTCGTCGCGCTCGTCGCCCTGGTCTATGAACAGACCCGATCCGCCTCCGCCGTCGGCATCCTCATGTTGCTCAAGGCCGTCCCGGCGGTGGCGCTGGGCAGTCTGGCCGGCGCGCTGGTCGACCGGTGGAACCGCAAGTGGGTCATGGTCGGATCGAACCTTGCCCAAGGATTGCTCGTCCTGCTCATCCCCTTGACCCACAGCCTGCCGGTTCTCTTCGTCGCCTACCTCGCGATGTCGATCGTCAACCAGCTCTTCATCCCGGCCCGGGCGGCGACGATCCCCGACCTGGTCCCTCCCGCCGCACTCATGTCGGCGAACTCGCTGTTCGGCGCGGCCTTCGTAGGCGCCATCGCGATCGGACCGGCGGTCGGCGGGTGGGTCGGCGAGAGTTTTGGTCTGGATGCGGCCTTCTACCTCGACAGCCTCACCTTCCTCGTCCCGGCCGTCGCGGTCGCGCTGCTGCGCTTGCCGTCACGACGTTCCGCGCCCCCCGGCCCGCAGGGCCTGGTCGGCGAGGCCCGCGCCGGGTGGTCCTACATCCGAGGCCACCGGCACCTGCTCGTTGCCTTGGCCAGCACCATCGGGGCCTTCCTCATCATCGCGGTCATGGGCGTCCTCGGCGTCGTCGTCGCCAAAGACACCCTCGGCCTCGGCACGAGCGGCTACGGCGGGATGATGTCCGCGATGGGGGTCGGCATGCTCGCGGCCGTCGTCCTCGTCGGCCGCTCCCGCGGCAACAGCGACCGCAGCCGACTCGGCCTGATCGGCCTCCTTCTCGCCGGCGGATCGTTGACCATCCTCCCCCTGGTCACGATCGTCCCGCCGGCCATGCTCCTCTCGGCGGTCATGGGGGTCGGCATCCTCACCGTCCAGGTGAGCACCCAGACCACCCTCCAGAGCGTCCCCACTGACCTGCGCGGCCGGGTCATGGGCGTCAATCAGACCGCGACCGGTGTCGCCCAACTCCTGGCCACCGCCCTCACGTCACTGCTCGCCGGCACCGTCGGACCCAGCGCCGTCCTCATCGGCACCGGCCTGCTCGTCACGCTCGGCGCCATCACCCTCGTCACCCTCATCGCCCTTGTCCGCCCTCGCCCGGAAGGCCCCCTCTCATGACCCACGTCGCCCCCCTGGATCGTTTCGGCCCCGCCGACGTCGCTATCGCGGGCGGCAAGGGTGCCGGCCTCGGTGACCTCATCGCCGCCGGTATGCCGGTCCCGCTCGGCTTCGTCATCACGACCGACGCCTACCGCGAGGTGGTGAGTGCGAACGGCATACAGGCCGCCATCCTCGCCACGCACGAGACCGCGCGGGTGGAGGATCCCGCATCCCTGGAGGCGGCCGCGGCGACCATCGCAGGCCTGTTCGAGTCCGCAGTCATCTCGCCCGCGCTCGCCGCCGACATCGAGTCCGCGTATGCCGCGCTCGGCCTTCCTGGGGCCCCAGCAGCCGTCGCAGTGCGCTCGTCGGCGACTGCCGAGGACCTGGAGGATGCGTCGTTCGCGGGACAGCAGGAGACTTTCCTCAACGTCGTCGGCATGGCGGCGCTGGGCGAGGCCATCCGCCGGTGCTGGGCCTCGCTGTGGAGCGGACCAGCGATCGCCTATCGGCGCCGCGAAGGGATCGACCCGGCTGAGGTGGCCTTGGCCGTCGTCGTCCAAGTGCTCGTCCCCGCAGACTCGGCGGGGGTGCTATTCACGGCCGACCCGGTCAGCGGGCGGCGCGACCATATCGTCATCGATGCCACCTGGGGCCTTGGCGAAGCCCTCGTCGGAGGACAGGTGATCCCCGATCACCTCGTCGTCGACGCCGCCACCGGAACGTGGGTGCGTGAGCAGGTCGCGGACAAGCAGGTCATGACCGTGCGGGACGAGCAGGGCGTGTCCCTCGTCCCTGTCCCGCAGGACCTGCGCCGCGAGCCGGTCCTGTCGACCGAGCAGGTGAGCACGCTCGTCGAGATCGCCCGCGCCATCCAGGCTCACACCGGACGGCCGTCCGATGTCGAGTGGGTGAGCCATGAGGGGCGCATCCTGGTGACCCAGGCGCGTGCCATCACTTCGTTGCCGCCGGACCTGATGGGGATGGAGTGGTCGCGGCAGATGCTCATCGAGCGATATCCCGACCCGATCACCCCGCTCACCTGGTCGGCCGTCAGCTCGACCTTCTTCGCGTCGCTGGCCACAACGATGCGCTCGCTCGGCGGGGAGCTGCCGACCGACGTGCCAATGATCCGGCTCATCCACGGCCGGGCGTATGTCAATGTCACCGCGTTCCAGCAGGGCATGCAGTCGCTGCCGTTGCGACCGCCGGTGGCAGCGGCGGACGAGGGCGAGGTGGGCGCAGAAGCTGAGATGGGCGCAGAGGCCGACGCTGTGGGCTCAGCCCGAGGCGCGGGCGCAGCAGCCCGGCCCCGGCCGAACCCGGCGATGGCCACGGCGGCCCTGGGACTGGTCCGCCTCGTGCTCGGCACGCACCGGGACTGGGAGCGGCGCCTTCCTGACTATGTGGAGCGGATCACCACCGGAGCCTCGACCCGCTGGGAAGAGCGCACGACCGCGGACCTGCTTGCAGCACGGCATACCGCGGCCGGGGCCCTCATCCCCATGCTGGACAACCACGCCCGGGCGATCGTCGCTGCCGACCTCACCCTGCAGATGCTCGGCGGGATCACCCGTCGCTGGCTCGGCGACGAGGACCAATCCCTCGTCCTGGCTCTGCTGTCCGGCTTGACCGGCAACCTCACTGTGGAAACCAACCGGGCACTGTGGCAGCTGGCTCAGCTCGACCCGTCGAGCGCCGAGTTCGAGGCAGGCTTGGTCGACTTCCTGGGCCGTTATGGACATCGTTCGCCGCGCTACGAGTTCAGCCACCCGACCTGGCGTGAGGACCCGAGTCAGGTCCGGGAACTCATTGCACTTGTCGCGGCCGGGAGCCCCGACCCCGCGATTGGCGAGACCAAGCGCCGCGCTGACCGAGAGCTGGCGACCGCCCAGGCCAGGGCACGGTTGCCGCTGGCCAAGCGGATGGTATTCGACCGGGTGTTGTCGTTGGCGCAGACCTACTTCCGGCTGCGCGAGAACCAGCAGTTCTACCTCGTCCTCGGCGTCCCGGCGATGCGCGCGATCCTGCTGGAGTTGGGCCGCCGATTCGCCGACCAGGGGTGGCTCCTGGCCGCGTCGGACGTGTTCTTGTTGGAGAACATCGAGGTCGACGCGTTGGCTGCCCGACTCGCGGACGCGGAGCACAGCGAGCCTCCCGCCCTCGCTAACGCCAACGCCACCGCCACCGCCCCCGCCCACGCCCACGCCCACGCCCAGGCCGACACGTTGCGCGTGGTCGAGAAGCGGCGCGCGGAACTTGACCTGCACCGGCGCTCCCCCGCGCCGGTGCACCTCGGGGGGAATCCTGCGCCCGTCACCGTGGGGGATGGCGGGATGAAGGGGATCGCGGCCAGCCGCGGCACGGCCACCGGCCGGGCCCGGCTGGTCCGCGGGCCCGAAGACTTCGCGGCGGTGCGACCCGGTGACATCCTCGTCGCGCCAGCCACGTCTCCCGCGTGGACGCCGTTGTTCGGGGTTGTAGCGGGCTTGGTCACCGAGTTCGGCGGACTGCTCTCCCACGCTGGGGTCGTCGCTCGCGAATACGGCCTCCCGGCCGTGCTCGGCGTGACGGACGCCATGGCGCTCATCAAGGACGGCGACGAGCTGACCATCGACGGCAGCACCGGCCAGGTGATCGCCCTGACAGCGGCGGATCGGCTGCCGGTCTAGGTATCCGGTGACGACGCGGGTCCGGCCACGGATGGGGTTCCGCCCGCTGAGGCGCTGCTCACTGAGAGTGAGCAGCGCCTCAGCGGGGGCACCCACCCACCCAGGGGTCCAGGACGCTGAGGCGTTGACCACGGGGAGTGATCAGTGCCTCAGTTCAGGGCACCCCCTGGGGGCAACTCCGCGTGGCAGAAGCAGCCCGGCACCCCCGCAGATTGCGCTGACCAGCCACTCTTCCCTTGGTCAGCCCGGGAGACGGGCGAGGACGTAGAGCCGATCGGTCTGAGCCTCAGCGTCGGCGAGCGGCCCGCGCAGATACCACTCGACGATCTCCAGACCGGCCCCAGAAACAGCAGCGCGCACGGCGGCCGGGTCGTGCAGGACGAAATCCAGCTCGACGCTCTCCCCGAGAAAACTCTCCACGTGATGCACCGTTTCCCCCACGTGCGCCGCCAGCGCCAACCAACCACCCGGCCGCAGCACGCGCGCCAATCCGGCCACCGCAGAAGGCAACTCCGACTCGGCGAGGTGAGTCACGGCATACCAACTGACGATGGCTCCCCACGCGGGGGCCAACCGGGGACGCATGAGACGGCGGAGGTCGCCGACCTCGAAGGTGAGGTCCGGGAAGCCCAGGCGGGCCTCGGCAACCATCCCGGGCGAGAGGTCGAACCCGGTCACCTGAGCCCCCGCGTCGGCGAGGAACCGCGTCACGTGGCCCGGCCCGCACCCGGCGTCGGCCACCGGATCGATCCCGGCGAGGGTGGCCACCCGGCCAAGCAACCACGCGTCGAACGGTTTCCGCTCCAGCTCGGTCCCGAACTCCAGCGCGTATGCCGTCGCCACAGCGTCGTAGGCGGCGACCACCTTCGCATCGCGGGCATCCGCGCCCTCGGCGATGACGACCTCGCGGTCGACGGCGGGTGCCGCCTCGACGACGGCTGCGACGGCGACCGGCAGGGCCACCGGGCCGAGCAAATGAATCCAGCGCGCATCGTGCTGGCCGGGGGCCTTGGGCAGCACCGCGACCAGCGGCGGGTCGAGCGCAGCCAACCGCGCCAGGCAGGATTCCACCTCGGCGCGGTCGGCGAACGGGTGCAGCCGGTCGGTCCGGGTCTTGAGCTCGCCGGGTGACTGAGCCCCGCGCAACAACAGCACCGTGATGAGGGCCCGCTCATCGTCGGCGAGCGCCAGGCGGTCGGCCAGGAGTTGGTGATACTTCAGCACCCGGTCGCCGTGGACCACTCGCACCAACTCGCGCAGCCGCAACCCGCGCAGGCACTCCTGGACTGTGGCCTCATCGAACTCGGTGATCGGGTCTCGGCTGGTCGCCTGGTTGCAGGCCAGTCGCAGCGAGTTGAGCGACATCGGGTAGGTCGACGGGACGGTGACCTGCTTCTCCATCAGCGATCCGAGGACCCGCTGTTCGGTCGCGTCCAGGACGAGGTCGGCGGCGTGTGACGAGTCGGCCATGCCCGAAATCTACCGGCCGACGCCGAAGCCCCTCCGCGAGAGCGCGACCCCACGGCATACTTCGCTCGTGGAGATCCGCGACGCACGACCCGACGACCTGGCCGCCATCGCCCCTGTCTTCCGCGAGATCGTGGCCGATGGCGACACTTACGCCTTCCCCGAAGACCTCACCGACGCACAGATAGCCGCGCTGTGGATGGAGCCGGCGCCCGCGCGCTGCCTCGTTGCGTATGCCGCCGACGGCACCCTCCTCGGCACCGCCAAGGCCGGCCCCAACCGGCCGGGCCGCGGCGATCACATCGCCACCGCCTCGTTCATGGTGTCGCCCGCCGCGCAAGGCAAGGGCGTCGGGCGTGCCCTCGCGACCCAGGTGCTGCGCTGGGCCACCGAGCAGGGGTATGCCGGGATGCAGTTCAACGCAGTCGTCGAGACGAACATGAGCGCCGTCGTCCTCTGGCAGTCGATGGGATTCCGGATCATCGGCACCGTGCCCGGCGCATTCCGCAGCCGCAGCCACGGCCCGGTGGGCCTGCACGTGATGTTCCGCGAGCTCTGAACCCCGCCGCCCGGGTCGTCCCCGGGATACGGTGAGGTCGTGGATCCGACCCTGGGGGACTTGTTCGGCATCGCCTTGGCACTGCCGACGCACGACACCTTCGTCGGTCTCGGGGTCCTGGTCGCCATCGCCGTCTTCATCATTGAAGCCCGCCGTCGTCGGGCCAACGACCACCGACTGCTCTACGTCGTCACGGGGGCCCTGGTCGGTGGGGCGATCTTCATGCGCTTGGGTCCGATCCTTCAACACATCGACCTCCGCTCGAACCCTTCACTGGCCGAGCAATGGGTCTATGGCAACCGGTCCGTCCTCGGCGGCCTCTTCGGGGCCTGGCTCGGCGTGCACGTCACCAAGCGGCTGACCGGCTACCGGGCCCGAACCGGCGACCTGTTCGCGCCCGCCGTGGCCATCGGCATGGCGATCGGCCGGTTCGGATGCATGTTCACTGAACTGCCGGGCTCACCCAACCCGCTGCGCTTCGGCCCGGTCCTCGACGAAGCCACCGCCACGAGGCTGTCCGGCGTGGCCGGCGTGCCCCTCCACCCCTCGTTCGCCTACGAGATCGCCTTCCACGCCCTGGCCTTTGTCGTGCTGTGGCAGGTCTTGCGGCACCGGCTGCAGGCGCCCGGCGAGACCCTCGTCGTCTACCTCGCGGCATACGGGGTGTTCCGCTTCCTCGTCGAGTTCACCCGCGGCGACGAGGTCGCGTGGGCTGGGCTGGACCGCTCGCAACTGTTCCTCCTGGCCACTGTCCCCGTCCTGCTGGCCCGGGTCGCGTGGCAGTGGGGACGCGGCGCCTACGCCCTGGCGCCACGGCATACGGCCACCGCACCCGACCTCGCTGGGAGCCTGCGGTGAGTGCGCGACCGGCCGTCGGACCCGGTATGCCATTGCGAGACTTCCGAATTCACCGCTACGTCAACGCGTTCTGCCCGCACTGCCATGCGGAGCGGCCGGATCAACCGTTGGCCGACGTGCGTCGCCTCTCGGGGTGGCTGGCGGTCCGCGACGGCCAGGTCTGGCTCGAACGAGGTTGCCCCGAACACGGATTCGTCCGAACCCTCTATGACGAGTCGGCCGAGATCCTTGCCTACCTCGAGCAGTGGACGGCCACGACCAAGGAGCACCTGGCCGACCGGATGGGCAACTTCGCGCCTGTCCCCGCGGCCTACCTCGACGGTATGCCGCACATGCAGACCCAGCACACCTGCATCCTGCTGGCCGACATCACCGACACGTGCAACCTGCGCTGCCCCACCTGTTTCGCCGAATCGGCCCCGGCCCGCGCGACAACGGCCAGCCTGGAGGACGTCCTCGCGTCCGTCGACGATCGCTTGGCCAAGGAACGGGGACGCCTGGATGTCCTCATGCTGTCGGGCGGCGAACCCACGCTGCACCCGGACTTCGAGCAGCTGCTCGACGAGCTCGTCGCCCGCCCGATCATCCGGATCCTCGTCAACACCAACGGGATCCGCCTGGCCCAGGACGACGCGTTGCTCGCCGCGTTGGTGCGCCACCGCGAGCGGGTCGAGGTCTACCTGCAGTTCGACGGGCTCACTCCGACCGGGTCGATCCACCACCGCGGTGCCGACCTACTGAGGTTCAAACACGCTGCGCTGCAACGACTCACGAGTGCCGGGATCTTCACCACCCTCACCCTCACCGCCGCGCTGGGGGTCAACGACGACCAGATCGGGCCGATCATCCGGCTGGCGCTGGACACCCCGTTCGTCGGTGGCGTGACGATCCAGCCGGTGTTCGGCTCCGGGCGCAGCGCCGGGATCGACCCGCTGGACCGACTCACCCACACCGGGGTGCTCGGGCGCCTGGCCGCCCAGACCGACGAGCTGGTCAGCTGGCGCGACCTCACCGCCCTGCCGTGCTCGCACCCGCATTGCGCGTCGGTCGGCTACTTCCTGCGCGACGACTCCGGCCAGTGGCGATCACTCGTCTCGCTCATCGGGCCAGACCAGCTCAAGGGCTATCTCGACCTTGCGCCCGACGACCTGGCCAACCGGTTCGCCGACCAAGAGCTGCCCGCTAAGTTGCGGGCCACCGTCAAGGACAGCCTGCTCGGCCTGCTCAGCGAACAGTCCTCGGTCTCCCACCCGGACATCGGCCGGATCTGGAAGGACATCTGCACGACCTGCGACATCGGCATCGGCACCCTCACCACCCTGGCCGCCTCGCGGCTGCCCGGCCAGGCCCACCGCCTGCGGACGATGCTCGCCGAGCGGGTCGTGCGGATCACGGTCAAGCCGTTCATGGACATCAACACCATGATCGAAGAACGCCTCACCCAGTGCTGCGTCCACGTCGGCACCCTCAACCCGGCCGACAACGCCCACCAATGCGCTCCCTTCTGCGCGGTCCAGGCCTGGGCGCCCTTGTCCCGAACCCGGCTGAGCACCGCGGCCGGGTCCCTCACCCGAGCACCCTCGGAGGTGTCACGATGACCAGCCCACCCGTGCCACACGGCATACCGGGCGCGCCGTTCCCCGCGGCAGCGGACGAGAACACGCCCTTCGACCCGCTGCGGTTGTGCATCTTCGCGACGGTCGCCTTGCTTGGTTGGGCGCTGGGCCCGTTCGCGCTGTTGTTCTTCGCCGGGCTGGGGTTCACCGGCTATTGGAAGGCCCGCCAGGCCGGACTGACTCGCAGCCGCTGCCTGCTGCGCGACACTCGACTCGTGCTGGCCTATCTCGCTGTGCTTGCCGTCGCGGCTGGCGTCGGCATCTGGATGCTCCTGTCCCGACTCGGGAGGCTCGGATGACCCAACCCCCACCGGACACCGGCCCGCCGTCCGAACCCCAGCTGCCCTCGGCACAGTTCCCACCAGCACAGTTCCCACCAGCCCAGTTCCCACCAGCCCAGTACCCACCAGCACAGTTCCCACCGGCCCAGGTCCCGCCGGTACAACCGCCGCGTCCGCCGATCCCGCCCGGCCCCTTCCAGGGCGGTCCGCCTCCCGGCGCGTATGCCGCCCCACCGCTCCCGTATCCGGGCGCGGGTCCAACACCCCGCAGCACCGGGAAGACCATCGCCATCGTCCTGGCCGTCGTCCTCGGGACGATCGCCCTCGGGGCCATCGTCCTTGCGGGCGCTTGCCTCGGTCTCATCCAAGCGTTCGGAGGCTGACAGCCATGACCCAACCCCCACTTGGCCCACTCCCGAACCCGCACGAGCCCGACCCGCAGCCGTCGACCTCTGGCGGTCTTAAGGTCCTCGGCTTCGTCCTTGGGTTCGTGTTCGGCTTCGTCGTGGCCTTCTTCGCGTTCACCTCCTCAGGCAAGAACCCCATATCTGGATGGGGTCTGGCAATCCTGTGCCTGGTCCTGAGCATTGTGGTCCTGGCGGTCAAGTCGCTCCGGACCGCCGGCGCGGGCCTGCTGGCTGGGATAGCCATCGGGTTCATCACTTTGGCCGGTGTCTGTGGAGGATTGTTTGGCGTGTTAGTCATCTCCAACCGTTGAGCCAGGCGTCGGTGAACGGCGAGTGAACGCGAGCCGGTATGCCGCACGCGACAGGTGCGCACCCGGCATACGGGAATAGGGTTGGACCCGAACGTTCCCCGCTTGGAAGGTGCCGACCCATGTCCCGCGAGATCCGCCGTATCGCGCTGCTCACCGCCGGGGGTTACGCCCCCTGTCTCTCCTCGGCCGTCGGTGGGCTGATCGAGCGCTACACCAGGTTGCTGCCCGACGCGGAGATCATCGGCTACCTGCACGGCTACCACGGGGTGCTCGCCGGCAACTTCCTCGTCGTCGACGACGAGACCCGGGCCAAGGCCCACCTGCTGCACCACTTCGGCGGCAGCCCGATCGGCAACAGCCGGGTCAAGCTGACCAACGTCAGGGACCTGGTCAAGCGCGGTCTGGTCAAGGAGGGCGAGAACCCCCTGCATGTGGCGGCCGAGCGGCTCAAGGCCGACGGCGTCGACGTCCTGCACACGATCGGCGGCGACGACACCAACACGACCGCAGCCGACCTCGCGGCATACCTGCACGAGGCCGGGTACGAACTGACGGTGGTCGGGCTGCCCAAGACCATCGACAACGACGTCGTGCCGATCCGGCAGTCGCTGGGCGCCTACACGGCGGCCGAGCAGGCGTCGATCTTCGCGCAAAACGTGTTGGCCGAACACGGCTCCAACCCGCGGATGCTCATCATCCACGAGGTCATGGGCCGAGGGTGCGGCTGGCTTACCGGCAAGGCCGCGAGCAACTACCAGGCCTGGCACGGCGCGCAGGAGTGGGTGCCGAGCTTCGGGTTGTCGGCCGAGCGCTGGGCGATCCACGGGGTCTATGTCCCCGAGATCCACATCGACCTGGACGCGGAGGCCGCCCGGCTGACCAAGGTCATGGACGAGGTGGGCTGCGTCAACCTCTTCCTGTCCGAGGGCGCGGGCGTCTCGGACATCGTCGCCGCGATGGAGGCCGCCGGCCAGGAGGTGCCGCGCGACCCGTTCGGCCACGTCAAGCTCGACATGATCAACCCGGGGCAGTATTTCGCCAAGCAGTTCGCCGAGAAGCTGGGCGCCGAGAAGACGATGGTCCAGAAGTCGGGCTATTTCAGCCGCTCGGCGAAGGCCAACGCCCAGGATCTCGAGCTCATCGGCGCAATGTGCGACAAGGCCGTCGAGGCTGCGATGGCCGGAATCCCCGGGGTCGTCGGCCACGACGAGGAGCGCGGTGACGAGCTGCGCGCCATCGAGTTCCCGCGGATTGCCGGGCACAAGGCCTTTGACACGAGCGTCGACTGGTTCCAGGACGTCCTGCGCCGCACCGGTCAATCCTGAGCGACGAAGGCGCGCAGCGAAGCAAGCGCCAAGGAGCCAGGCGTCAGCCCGAAATCCTCACACCCACCGATGATGTCGCGCCAAACCAGCCCCAATCGGCCCGAAGTCCTCACACTCGCCGATGATGTCGCGCCAAACCAGCCCCAATCGGCCCAAAATCCTCACACCCGCCGACGTTTTCGGGGCGCCGACCAACCACCCGGAGCGCCACGTAGTGTTTGTGGAGTGCTAGCCACGCTCCACGGTGGCTAGCACTCCACAGATCGGCGGACCTGGCCGCGTCCGACCTGGTCGGCGAGGGTGCGGCGAGGGTTGACGGCGCAGGCGAGCACGCGGCATACAAGGTGCGTCGTCAGCGACCCCTGACTAGGTGACGTACGAGCAAAACCCCCACCATGACGAAGGCGACGACCGCTCCCAGGGCGATTAACCCGACGAAGACCAGAGCGCCGATCACGGCTATGCCGTTGTCGACTGCCATGGCTCAGCCGACGAGGAACCCGAGCAGGTCGGCGCGGGTGAGCACCCCCACGGGCTTGCCGTCCTCGACGACGAGAACCGCGTCGGCGTGCTCAAGTTCGGCACGCGCGACCCCGACCGGCTCGCCGGCGCCGACGAGCGGCAGGCCCGGCTGCATGTGCCGCTCGACCGAGTCGCTGAGGTGCGCGTGGCCGGCGAACAACGCCTCCAGCAGCGCCCGCTCGCTCACCGAGCCGGCGACTTCGCCGGACATGACCGGCGGCTCGGCCTTGACGACCGGCATCTGAGACACGCCGTATTCACGCAGGATGTCGATCGCCTCGCGGATCGTCTCGGTCGGGTGGGTGTGCACGAGCGCCGGGATCGCACCCGACTTGGCGCGCAGCACCTCGCCGACGGTGCGCTCGCCGTTCTCGCGCAGGAAGCCGTAGGAGCTCATCCACTGGTCGGCAAACACCTTGGACAGGTAGCCGCGCCCGCCGTCGGGCAACAGCACGACGACCACCGCATCGGCTGGCAGGTCGCGGGCGATCCGCAGCGCTGCCACGACGGCCATCCCGCACGAGCCGCCGACCAGCAGGCCCTCCTCGCGGGCCAGCCGCCGGGTCATCGCGAACGAGTCCGCGTCGGACACCGCCACGACCTCGTCGACGACCGTCGGGTCGTATGCCGTGGGCCAGAAGTCCTCGCCGACGCCCTCGACGAGATAGGGACGCCCGGTGCCGCCGGAGTAGACCGACCCCTCCGGGTCAGCGCCGATCACCCGCACCTGGTCCGGGCGCCCGGCCGCGGAAGCCTGGTCCTTGAGGTAGTGCCCGGTGCCCGAGATCGTCCCGCCAGTGCCGACCCCAGCAACGAAGTGGGTGACCCGCCCGTCGGTGTCGGCCCAGATCTCCGGGCCGGTGCTCGCGTAGTGGCTGGCCGGGCCTTGCGGGTTGGCATATTGGTTGGGCTTCCACGCCCCGTCGATCTCCCGGACCAGCCGGTCGGACACGTTGTAGTAGGAGTCGGGGTGCTCAGGCGCGACCGCCGTCGGGCAGACCACGACCTCCGCGCCGTATGCCGCCAGGACGTTGCGCTTGTCTTCGCTCACCTTGTCCGGACAGACGAACACACATCGATAGCCCTTGCGCTGGGCGACCAACGCCAGCCCCACCCCGGTGTTACCGCTGGTCGGCTCGACGATGGTGCCGCCAGGACGCAACTCCCCCGACGCCTCCGCCGCCTCGATCATCCGCAACGCGATGCGGTCCTTCACCGACCCGCCGGGGTTGAAGTATTCGACCTTGGCGAGGACGGTCGCGGCGATTCCGTCGGTGACCTTCGTGAGGCGCACCAAGGGCGTGTTGCCGACGAGGTCGCTGATGTGTTCGGCGTATCTCATCCGGACATCATCACAGACCCCCCCGCCTGCGCGGCCCGGTCCACCGATCACGACTCCCCCGCCGAAGCCACCGAGGGACGACCCAGGAAGCCAGGCAAAGCAGCCCGCACACGACGAACAGCCAGTCCAGGTGCCACGCCCGACTGCCGATCATCCCACCCAGCCCCAACAGATAGAGGGCATCAGTCCATCGTTCGGCACGCGCCTCGCTGGACTCGATCCGATCGACCTCGGCGGCACCCGCACGGACCTCTCGATGGGTCCGCAGGAACTCTGCGAGATCCGGTACGGCCGCGACACCCGCCAACCTGAGCACGCTGGGTGCCGCAAAGCCATCCATGGCCCGCAGCATGACGCCATCCAGCCAGAGGCCCTCGGGGCTGCGCGACTTACGCCACGAGAACGCGGGGTCCAGGCCCGCAATGAACCGCACCGGAGGCACCCGCACCGGCCGGTCGAACACGAGGACGAGGTTGGGGGACGTGTTCTGGCTGGTCGTGGCGGCATACGGGATGTGCACCGGGCGCGTGGTCGCCCACGGTTGGTCGGAACCGGGAGCCGCCGGAGCGGGCACGCGATCGTCGAGCACCCGCACCTGCCCCTTGGGGATGCTCCACACCGTGTCCTTGCCGAAGTAGGACGGCAGACACAGTTGCACGGCTTCGGCGGTCACCTCGACCCAGGGTTGGCGGGTGATGCGGTAGTGACGGAGCAGGACGCGGGTCACCCCACCATTTTCTCCGGTCGCGACCAGCCGCCCCGTATGCCGTCCGCCCACCTCCCGCTCTCGGTCTAGGAGGCGAAGGTCACCGAACGGGAGGTAGGCACCTGCGGGGCGCACGGCATACGATCGGCCGTGAACTAAGCGCCCGCTCACCGGCGGCCGCGCACCCTCGACGAGGAGGAAACCCGTGACCGACGCCGTCATCGTCTCCACTGCCCGCAGCCCCATCGGGCGGGCGTTCAAGGGCTCGCTCAAGGACCTGCGTCCCGACGACCTGTCCGCGCAGATGATCGCCGCGGCACTGGCCAAGATCCCGGCGCTGGACCCGGCCGACATCGAGGACCTCTACTGGGGCTGCGCCGAGCCGTCGGGCAAGCAGGGCGCCAACCTCGCCCGGGTCATCGCCGTCCTTGCCGGTTTTGACCACCTGCCGGGCGCGACGGTCAACCGGTTCTGCGCTTCGTCGGTGCAGACGACTCGGATGGCCTTCCACGCGATCAAGGCCGGCGAGGGCGACGTCTTCCTCTCCGGTGGGGTCGAGTGCGTGTCGCAATACGGCAAGTTCGCCGGCGCGGGCGGCTCGGACCCGACCGACCAGAACCCGCTCTTCCACCCTGCGATCGCGCGCAGCGAGGAGATGGCCAAGACCAACTCGGTGTGGACGGACCCCCGCGAGATCGGGATGATTCCCGATGTCTACCTGCCGATGGGACAGACCGCAGAGAACGTCGCGACGACCCGCGGAATTTCCCGCCAACGTCAGGATGAGTGGGGCGTCGCGTCCCAGAACCGCGCCGAGGCCGCCATCGCGAGTGGCTTCTTCGCCGACGACATCACGCCGGTGACCTTGCCCGATGGCACGGTGCACGCCACCGACGACGGGCCACGCCCGGGCGTCACCATGGACGGCGTCGCCGGGCTCAAGCCGGTGTTCCGTGAGACCGGCACGATCACGGCCGGCAACTGCTGCCCGCTTAACGACGGCGCCGCTGCGGTGGTCGTCATGAGCGACCGCAAGGCCAAGGACCTCGGCCTCACCCCGCTGGCCCGGGTCGTCGCGACGGCCGCGACGGGTCTGTCGCCCGAGATCATGGGCCTGGGCCCGGTGGAGGCGTCCCGCAAGGCGCTCAAGCTGGCCGGGATGACGATCGACGACATCGACCTCTATGAGATCAACGAGGCGTTCGCCGTCCAGGTGCTCGCCTCGGCCGACGACCTGGGCATGGACTTCGACAAGCTCAACGTCCACGGCGGGGCCATCGCGTTGGGCCACCCGTTCGGCTCGACCGGCGCGCGGATCACGACGACGCTGTTGCACGGCCTACAGGCCCGCGACGCCACCTTCGGCCTGGAGACGATGTGCGTTGGAGGCGGTCAGGGCATGGCGATCATCTACGAGCGCCTCAGCTGAGCTGACGACGTAACGTTGCGAGCCGGTCGGCCAGGCCTTCAGCCCGACCGGCTCGCAGCATGTCGAACACCATCACCCGCAGCTGGTCCACGACAACAGCCGGACCGAGGTCGGGGACCGGAGCGCACGGCATACCGGATGCTTCGGCAACTTCGTCGGCGAGGTGCTGGACGAACTCCTGCATGCTTGGGAGCGCACGAAGCGCCTGGTCGAGCGGCAGTTGACGCCACCGCCCGTCCAGGCGCTCCAGCTCGGCCCGGACCAGGTCCGGGAACATGACGGTCAGTCGCGCAGTCGGGCGAGCAGGCGCAGGATCTCGATGTAGAGCCAGACGAGGCTGACGATGATCCCGTGGGCGAACAACCAGGAGTACTTCTCGGGAGCACCCATCCGCACGCCCTGCTCGACCGAGTCGAAGTCGACGGCGAGCGAGTACGAGGCGAGGCCGACACCGAGGATCGAGATGCCGATGCCCAGCATGCCGCTGCCGCCGAATCCCCAGCCGGAAGTCCAGCCGAGGAACAAACCCAGGACGTTGACCAGGCTGAACAGCAGGTAACCCATGAGCGCCATGCCGAAGATGCGGCGGGAGCGAGAGGTGACCTTGATGATGCCCATCTTGTAGCCCAGGAACATCCCGGCGAAGGTCGCCAGCGTGGCTACGACGGCCGTCATCACGATTCCGGGGTAGTTCGCTTCCATGACCCGGCTGAACGCGCCGACGAAGGCGCCTTCCAGAATCGAGTAGGCGAGGATGAGTGGGACAGACACCTTCTTCATGAAACCGATGACCAGTCCGACGATCAGGCCGCCGAACATGCCCACCAACCAGATCGGCATGATCAGGCGCGGCTGAGCGGAGGTCAGCGCCCAGGTCACGCCCGCCGTGGCGAGCACGAGCGCGAATAGCGTCAGCGTCTTCATGATGACGTCATCGAAGGTGACTCGGCCGGTGTCGATCGGGCCGGCGCTCGGACGCTGATACATCGCGTCCAGGTCTTCGGCGCTCATCGGCGAGGGCGGATAGTAGCCAGGCTGCTGGCCGTAGCCCTGCTGGGGTTGGGCAGCGCGCTGAGGCTGCTGGCCGAAACCGGCATACCCTTGCTCGTCCTGAAGCCGCTTCTCGATCCTGTTGAAAACCGGGTTGTTGCCGGCCATCTGTCCTCCATGGTCGTCGGGCCCTGCGGGTCCGTCTGGTCGATACAGCGTACGGGGGGCGCGCGGTGTTCCCGCGCCCGTGCCGGTCACCGGACGGTCACGAATCGGGTGCCCCCGACGAGACTCGAACTCGCACTGAGGCGATTTTAAGTCGCCCGCCTCTGCCGATTGGGCTACGAGGGCAAGACCAACTCTAGGAGCGTGCTTGGATCAGCGCATGTCCTCACCCACCCTTCACGCCGGGTCTGATCGGATCGAGCTGCGCATCGTCGTCGCCAGCACCCGACCGCGCCGATTTGGGCCGGTCGTCGCCGACTGGGTCCGCAACCACGCCCCGACCGACCAGTGTGCCATCGAGGTCATCGACCTGGCCGAGCTCGACTTGCCGCTGCTCGATGAACCCGAGATGGCTTCCACCGGGGTCTACCACCACCCCCACACCCACCGTTGGCGTGATCTGGTGATTTCCGCCGACGCGATCATCTGGGTCATGCCGGAATACAACGGCGGCTACCCCGCCAGCATCAAGAACGCCATCGACTACCTCTATGCCGAGTGGGAAGGCAAGCCGATGGCCATCGTCGGCTACGGCTATCGGGGTGCCGCTGTCGCCACAGAGCAGGTCACAGCGGTGCTTCGGCGGGTGAAGGCGGAGGTCGTCGACGGTGTCGCCCTGCGCTTCCGTGACCACCTCGACGGCGCTCCTGGTCCGGAAGCGTCCATCCGCGAGGACACCGAGTTGCTCGGAGCCGGCCGCCGCATGTATGCCGCCCTCGTCACCGCCGCACGCAGGCACCCCTGACCGGCAGACTGGTTCAGGCTGGGACCATTCAGGGACGCAGAATCGGCGGGTGCAAAGTGGCGTGCGGGTCGGCCCGATAGAGAGCCGCCGGCCGCCCTCCGCCGCGACTGGTCCGACCGCCGGTCGGCACGAGGAAGCCGGAGGCGTTGGTGACCTTCCGGTGGAAGTTCGCGGGATCGAGGTTTACGTCCCACACCGCCTCATACACCGCGCGCAGCTCCCCCACCGTGAACTCTGGCGGACAGAATGCCACGCCCAACCCGGTGTATTCCAGCTTGGCCCGGGCCCGCTCGACGCCGGCCGCGAGGATCGCCTTGTGGTCGAAGGCCAGCGCCAGCGGCCCGGCCCGGCGGGACAGATACTCCGACACGGGCTCGAACTGGGCACTCAGCGCGTCGGATCCACCGCGGGGATCAGGCAGCTTGGCACCCATCGCCAGAAAGGCCACGCTGACCACCCGACCCCGCGGGTCCCGGCCCGGAGCACCGAACGTCCGCAACTGCTCCAGCGTCACCGCCCGCTTCTTCAACCCGGCCTCCTCAGCGAGCTCGCGGTACGCCGCCGCCTCCAGGTCCTCCGTGGGCAGCACGAAGCCTCCAGGAAGCGCGAACTTCCCTTGAAACGGGGGCATGCCGCGGCGCACGGTGAGCACGCATAATTCGCCACCACGGACGGTCAGGACGACAAGGTCAACCGCAACCACACTCTGCGGCAATGTTGCTGGTCCTTTGGACTTCGCCATGCGGCGAGTCTAATCGTCCAAGTGACAACTTAAAGGACTGCTATGCTGGTCCCTCTGGAGTGCCGGGAAGCCTGGTCGGCGACCCGATTCGGCACGCCCTTGCTGAGACGTTCGCAGGAACGATCTCGGCCGCCACGACTGTCGAGCATCGGGTCCCGCACGACCGGAAAGGCGCCATGGCCGCTCGATTCGTCCCCTCCGCTCGACGTCTGCTTCGTCGCCCCAGCGACTGGGAGGCACGACACCTCGCCGATGCGCTGCGGACCGAAACCGTCGGCGGTGTGCTCCTGCTCATCGGCGCCGGACTAGCGCTCGCGTGGGCCAACTCACCCTGGCACACGGCATACACCACGCTGCGGGACACCAGCGTCGGGCCCGCCGCCCCGCTCCATCTGGACCTGACCCTCGGCCATTGGGCCGCAGACGGCCTGCTTGCTCTCTTCTTCCTCGTGGCTGGCATCGAACTCAAGCGGGAGTTCGTCGAGGGCGACCTCTCCGACCGGACCAAGGCCGTGGTGCCAATCGCGGCGGCGGTTGCGGGGGTCCTGCTGCCCGCAGGCCTGTATGCCGTCAGCGTCCTCGCCCTCGGCGGCGACGCAGCCGCGCTGCGCGGCTGGGCGATCCCCACGGCGACTGACATCGCCTTCGCCCTCGCGGTCCTAGCGGTCATCGGCTCCCACCTGCCGACCGCACTCCGCGCCTTCCTCCTCACCCTCGCCGTCGTGGACGACCTCATCGCGATCACCATCATCGCCGTGTTCTTCTCGGCCGACGTCGCCGTCCTCCCACTCGCGGGCGCGGTGGCGCCGATCATCGTGTGGTCATGGCTGCTGCGCCGAGGGTGGACCCACCCGCTGCTGCTGGCCCTCCCTGCGATCGCAACGTGGTTGCTCATCCATGAGAGCGGCGTTCACGCGACGGTCGCCGGGATCCTGTTGGGCCTCACCGTGCCCGTCCGCCATTCGCCAGTCCACGACCACTCCAACCAGGGTCACACGCTGGCCGAACGGATCGAGCACGGTCTGCGTCCCTGGTCGGCCGGTTTCGCCGTGCCGGTCTTTGCCTTCTTCGCTGCCGGTGTGCGCGTTGTCGACGGTGGATTGGCCGCTGCTGTTCGGGACCCCGTCACGGTGGGCATCGTCGTCGGACTCATCGTAGGGAAGGCGATCGGAGTGCTTGGCGGGACCTGGCTGGTCGCGCGGTTCACCAGTGCCGAGCTCGACGACGGGTTGGCCTGGTCGGATGTTGCCGGCCTGGCCCTGCTGTCGGGGCTTGGGTTCACTGTGTCGCTGCTCATCGGGGAGTTGGCCTTCGGCGCCGGTAGCGACAGGGATGACCACGTCAAGGTCGCCGTGCTGGCGGGGTCCCTCGGAGCGGCTTTGCTGGCCGCGGTCGTGCTGCGCCGCCGGAACGCGCATTACCGCAGGCGCGAGGAGCAAGAGATGGACGGCATACCGGAGCGCTAGCGGCGGCGCTAGGCTCGTTCCAGGAGCACCATTCGAGGAGGACACTATGGCCAAGGACGCCGAACCGCTCGTCGGCGACGAACCCACGATCGGCCAACTCGTCGCCTCGGCGTCCCGGGACATGTCGACGATCGTTCGCTCCGAGATCGAGTTGGCCAAGACCGAGATCACCGGCTCCCTGAAATTCGCCGGCAAGGGCGCGGGGATGTTTGCCGGCGCGGCGTTCTTCGGCCTGTTCGGACTGGGCTTCCTGCTCACAGCCTTGGCCTGGGGGCTGGTCGCCCTCGGTCTGGCCACGTGGTTGGCGTTCCTCATCGTCGCCCTCGTCCTCTTCCTCGGGGCGGCGATCCTCGCCCTCGTCGGCAAGAAGGCGATGGCCCACGCCGACCCGACGCCCAAGCGCGCCATCTCGCAGGCCCAGCAGACCATCGCCACGATCAAGGGTCAGTCCTGACCCTCCTGCGTCATCGCAGCACTGCGCAAGGAACCCCCATGTCCGACGCCGCCTCGGTCCTTTTGGACGGCCCCTGGGAGCACGAATACGTCGCTGCCAACGGCGCCCGCTTCCACGTTGCGCTCGCCGGCGACGGCCCGCTCGTCGTCCTGTTGCATACCTTCCCGCAGTTCTGGTGGGCCTGGCGGCATCAGATCACCGCGCTCGCCGAGGCTGGCTTCCGGGCTGCCGCCGTCGATCTGCGTGGCTTCGGCGCCTCCGACAAACCGCCGAAGGGGTACGACACCTACACGGCCACCGCAGACGCCGCATCGGTGATCCGCAGCCTGGGTGAGGAACGCGCGATTGTCGTGGGGGCCGGCCTCGGCGCCTGGACGGCGTGGGCCATGCCAAGCCTGCAGCCCCCCCTCACCCGCGGTATCGCGGCACTGTCGATGCCGCATCCCGCGATCATCCAGCACGCGGCCCGCCACGACCGGGCACAACGAGCGGCGATGGGCTTCGTGGCAAGGTTGCAGTGGCCGTTCCGGCCTGAGCGCAGTTTGGTCCGCGACGACGCAGAGGTCCGCGGCTATCTCACCTCATGGGCCGCGCCCGGCGGGACCTTCCCGTCCGAAGAGGAAGTCACCCGGTATGCCGCGGCCCTCGCCCTGCCCTTCGTCGCCCATTCCGCAGCGGAGTACTACCGCTGGATCGGTCGCAACCAGATTCGATTCGACGGGCCGCTGTTCCAACGTCGGGTAGCTGGACCGATCGACGTTCCGGTCTTGCACTTACAAGGGCGCCAGGACGGTTGTGTCCTTGCCGCCGCCACCGGCGGGTCGCAACGCCACGTCCGGGGCCCCTATACCTACCAGATCATCGACGATGCCGGGCACTTCCTGGCCGAGGAAGCTCCCGAACAGGTCAACCGCGCATTGCTGGACTGGCTGGCTACGGTTCCTGCCTAAGGCCGGCCAGTCTGGGAGATGAGCGCTGGCCTTGCCGTGCCTCCGGCCCGGGCCGAACCTAGATCTGACTGACCACCGGAGCATCGGAGGGGTCGTGGTGGTCTTCGCGGTCGGGCCGTCAGCCCAGAGAGCATGCCCCGGTCGGGACCCGTGACCGCGCCGTTGCGGCGGCCTGCAGGACTGGGGCCGCCTCAGCCAGCGTGAGCGCATAACCGGTCTGCTCGTCGTCGAGCGACGTAGCGAAGACCACACCGGCAACCTCGCCTGACGTCGTCAGCAAGGGCCCTCCGGAGTTGCCCGGCTCGACGCGAGCAAAGAGCGAGTAGATCTCCCGCGTCGCCCCAGGCCGGCCATAAATGTCCTGCCCGGTGGCGGTCAAGGTTTGCCGCACGCGGGCCGCGTCCAAGCGCAGCGGGCCATCCAGGGGGAACCCGGCGACCACGGCGTCGGCCCCGCGGCCGAGGTCGGGCCCGAGGGACAACGCCGGCGCTGACAGGTCGGGGACCGCGACGACAGCGAGGTCGCGCTGCGGGTCGAACACGACGACAGTGCCAAGCAACGCGGGGCCGGTGCCCTTGAGCCGAACGGTGACGTCCTCGATGCCCGCGACGACGTGCGCGTTGGTCACCACGCGGCCCGGCGAGACGACCCAGCCGCTGCCTTCCTGACCGCGATGGCATTGGGCCGCAACTCCCGTGATCTTGACCATCGACTCCGTAGCCGCCGCCACCCCGGGACCGGTGAGCGCGCCAGCTCTGGGCGGGTCGACAGCGATAATCGGCTCGGTCGCCAGGCCGTCGAAGACCCGGGGGAACCCGCCCTGATCCAGGACTTGTCGGAACCCGGCGAACAAGGCCCCCGTCTGCGGGGGGACCACGGCGTCAACGATGGCAAGGACCCGCGATTCGCCGATGGCCCGGCCGACGACCGTCGATGAGGTACCGCGCAACCCACCTGCCACAAACCAGACGAGCACACCGACCGCGACCACACTGGCCACCCCACCGAACACCGCGTCGAGGGTCACAGCGGGCCGCGCATGCAAATGACGACGCATCCGACGGGCCACCTGGACGGCCAAGGCCTGGCCGACTGCAGCCAGAAGGAAGACACCGCCGATGAGCAGGGCCCGTGACCCGAACGGGTTCTCCGACGCCCAGGTCCATTCGGCGAACCAGCCGGGCAGCACGGCCATCCCGATCGCCCCACCACCAAGGAAACCCACCAGCGAGAGTGCCGACACGACCAGCCCTTGCCGATAACCGGACACGGCATAAGAACTGAGCAGGACGACCAACAGGACGTCCAGGATCCAGCCCCCGGTCATGGGCGCCGCCTCACGAACCGCTCCGGCAAGGGGACGACGCGATCCCGGTCCCATTCGCGCGCGAATCCACTCAACTCGAGCACCTTGTCGATGATGCCTCCGGTGAAGCCCCACAACAACAAATCGTCACCGAGGTCCCACGCCGGTCCGCGATAGCCCGACGGGTGGGTCACGGTATGCCGGTGAGCTGGGTCCGCCAGGAAGCTCACCGGGACACTCAATACCTGTGCTACCTCGTCGGGGTGGCCGACCTGCACCGGGGCGGGTTGGCGCCACCAGGCCAGAACAGGATGCACGGCATAGGACGACACCGGGAGGTACAGCTGCGGCAACAAGCCGAGCACCTCGACCCCCGACGGATCTAGCCCGACTTCTTCGCGCGACTCCCGCAGGGCTGCTGCCACAACTCCATCGTCCTGCGGATCGACCCCGCCGCCGGGGAACGAGATCTGCGCCGCGTGCGAGCGCAGCGTGTGGGCCCGCTCGATGAGCAGCACAGAGTCCTCGCCACTGGGCCCGGGCCCGAAGAGGATGAGCACCGCCGACTGCCGATGCTCCCCCTCTGGTGGCAGGAACCTCGAGAACCACTCCGGCGAAGCCGCCGCCCCGTCGATGATCCCGTCGACCCAGGCGGGGCGCGGCATACCGCCGCCGGGAGGGAGTTGCGACGGCACGTGCGGCGTGAGCGCAGTCCCGTGAGCGACCCGCAGAGGACAGGCGGTCATGTCGTCGGCGCCAACTCATAGGTGAGCAGGCGGGCTGCCTTCTCTGGGTCGGTCTCCCCGATCCCGTATGCCGGGCACCAGCGGGTCACGGGGCACGCACCGCACGCGGGTTTGCGGGCATGGCACGTGCGCCGACCGTGAAATATCACCACATGGCTGAGCATCGTCCAGTCCTTGCGCGGGATGAGGGCACCGACCGCGTGTTCGACTTTGACCGGGTCCTCGTCCTCGGTCCAGCCGAACCGTCTGGTCAAGCGCCCGAAGTGGGTGTCGACAGTGATCCCGGGCACATCGAAAGCGTTGCCCAGCACCACGTTCGCGGTCTTGCGCCCGACTCCGGGGAGGGTGACGAGATCGGTCAGCCGCCGCGGTACCTGTCCGTCGAACCGCTCGACGAGGGCCGCGCCCAACTTGAGCAGTGCGTCGGATTTGGCCCGGAAGAAGCCCAGCGGTCCGACGATCGCCTCCAGCTCGGCGCGATCAGCCCCGGCGTAATCGGCCGCAGTCCGATATCGCGCGAACAAGGTCGGCGTCACCTGGTTGACTCGCACGTCGGTGGTCTGCGCCGAGAGGATGGTCGCGACGAGCAACTCCAAGGGTGTCGTGAAGTCCAGCTCGCAGTGCGCATTGGGGTAGCGCTCGGCCAGCGCTCGATAGATCCGCCTGGCCCGACGGGTCAACGCCACAGGGGTTTCCGAGGCGGCGGAACGGGCTGCAGACACGACCCACAGAGTATGCCGCCGCGCCGACGCCCACGACCGAACCTCTACCAGGAGGGCCGGCACACCACTAAAGCCGCGAATCCTCGCAGAATCGGCAACGCGGCATACGGGACCATCCTCCCGTCCGGTCGGACAGACGACGTGGCACACTGTGCGACGTGGATCACGATGTGGTGCGCCGAGCCCCGTTGTTCGCGGCCCTCGACGACGAGGCGCAGCAAGCGCTGCTCGGGCAGATGAACTCCTCAAGGCTGGAACGCGGCGACATCCTGTTCCGGGAGGGCGACCAGGGCGACACCCTCTATGTGATCGGCGAAGGCAAGGTCAAGCTCGGACGCACCAGCGCCGACGGCCGCGAGAACCTCATCGCGATCCTCGGTCCGGGCGAAATGTTCGGCGAGTTGTCCCTCTTCGACCCGGGGCCACGCACGATGACAGCGACCGCGGTGGCCGAAACCCAACTCATGGGCCTGGGCAACGAATCCCTCACCATGCTGCTCACCGGACGACCCGAGGTCGCCAAGGCGCTCCTGGCGGCGCTGGCAGCTCGGCTACGGCGGACCAACGAACACCTGGCCGACCTCGTCTTCACCGACGTCCCTGGCCGGGTGGCCAAAGCACTGCTCGACCTGGCCAACCGCTTCGGGCGGCCCGTCGAGGACGGCATTATGGTGGCCCACGACCTCACCCAGGAGGAGCTGGCGCAACTCGTCGGCGCCTCTCGGGAGACCGTCAACAAGGCTCTGGCCGACTTCGCGACCCGCGGTTGGCTGAAGCTCGAAGCGCGCGCGGTCCTACTGTTGGACGTCGATCGACTCAAGCGACGGGCGCGCTGACCCGACAGGCCGGGCGGGAAGTCCCCGGCCACCGGACGCGGAGGAGCCTGGCATGGGCTTGATCGACAAGATCCGTTCCTCGCTGCCGATTCCCGGCCGCAGTTTCCGCCACCCCGAACCGGCCGCTCAGCTGCTGGCGTTCGTCCTGCTCGAGCGGTCCGCGACGACCGATGAGGTCGTCGCCCTCGTCAACGCCGTTCACGGCGCATCGGCCGCGTTGGGTCCAGCGAGCGCCGCAGACCGTGAAGCCACCCCCGACACCTCGGCCGGCGGACCCGTCGAGGTCTCGCTCGGGGGCACCACGGGCTTCGTCCTGGCCGTGGCTGCGCCCGTCCCCGACGGCGAGGCCGAGGCCAATGCGGCCAACAACCCGTTCTGGCCCGACGCCGCCGAGGCCGTCGCCCGACACCGTGCCCACCTCATCGTCAGCGTGTCCGACCGCTGGTCGCAGGACGAAGACACCGCGTCGGCGGCCCGCGATGACGACAGGGACGGACGGCATACCCAGCCGTATGCCGCGTTCGCCCACCTAGTGGCGGGCCTGCTCGGCCACGAGGCCGCGGTAGGGGTCTACCTCGGCGATCAGGGGGTCGTCTACGAGCCGTCGTTCTACGTCGAGGCGGTCGCCCAGGCCGGCGACGGGCTCCCGTGGGAGGTCGCCTGGTTCACCTGGGCCGCATGGGAGGCCGAAGGCGTGTCCTGCGGCTCGACCCGCGGGCTGCGCGTCTTCGGGCACGAGGAGCTCGAGGTGCGCGAGTCCACGGCGGCGCCCAGTGCCGTCATGGACCTGCTGGCCAACGTGGCGAGCTACGTCGTCGAGTCCGGTGCCGTGCTCATGCCGGGTGAGACCCTGGGCTACACCGACGACCAGAAGCTGACGATCACCGCAGTCCAGGGCTCGTTCGTCGACGGCCACGCCCTACGAATCGGCCTGCCCTAGAACCCTTTCAGCAGGCTGACCAGAGTCCTCGATCGAGGGATGCTGCCACAGCGACGTGATCGGGAGCAGGTGTAGCCATCCGAACAGCTGGGACACCTGGCTTCCGCCATGGAGCACCACCCCGATGACCTCGCGGTCGGGGAACCGCTCCCTGAAACGCGCCAGACCCGCCCACGACCGGGACGTGATCGTCTGGCCGCTCTTGACCTCGATCGCGATGAGCCGCCCGTCGCGCAGCTCCACGACGACATCCACTTCAAGCCCGTCGTGGTCGCGGAAATGGGCAAGCGAGAACACCTCCCTGCTCCAGCCGCGTTGCTTGAGCAGTTCGAGAGCGACGAACTGCTCGACCAGTGACCCGGCGTATTCGCGGGCCCCCATGGCCGAGATCTTGGCCACGGAGAAGCCTGCCAGCCGGGCACTCAGCCCCGTGTCGGTAAGCGCGACCTTGGACCGGCGGATGACCCGGCCGCGGGCAGATCTTCCCCACGCGGGCAGCTCGACCGTCAACCGCATGGTCCGCATCATCCGCAGGTAGGCATCGACAGTTGTCTCAGACACCGCAAGTTCGCGCGCCAGGCGCGCCTTGACCAGCTCGGCCATCCCCCCGGCCGCGAGCAAGGACATCAGATGCCCGACCTGATGGGCATACCCGCCCTGGTGAAGCTCTCGGGCATCATGCTCGGCAAGTCGGGCGGTGTAGTTGTCGAACCACCGCCCGGCGCGTGGTTCGGGGCGGCGGATCGCCTCCGGGTAGCCGCCCTGGACGACTCCGGCCAGGTCGATCGGGGTTCCTGCGGCCGGCCAGGCGCCTCCGACGACCGCGGCCACGAAGTCCTCCGGGGTGCCACGTCGACGAATCTCCCCCTGGCTCAACGGGAGCAGTTCTACGGATTCGGCGCGGCCCGCCAGCGAGTCGCCCACTCCCTTGACCCGCAAGAGATCCGCTGAACCGGTCAACAGGAACCTCCCGGGGCGACGATCGCGGTCGACCGCCGCCTTGAGCGGGAGGATCAACTCGGGAGCCCGCTGGGCCTCGTCGATCACCAAGAGTCGGTCGCCGGCCTGCTGAAGGAACGACACTGGATCGTGTTGGGCAGCAAGGCGACTCTGCTCATCGTCCAGGGTTATGTTGACGCTCGGGCGAACCGCGGCGAGGAGCCCGGCCAGCGTGCTCTTGCCGACCTGACGGGCACCCTGGATGACGACAACGGGAGTGTCTTCGAGAGCCGCGACGACACTCGCTGACGCGAACCTCGGAAGGACATCATCGCTGGTCACAGGCGCATCATGCCACGCTATGTCGAGACAACCTGGGGATTCTCGGACACAAACATGGGGATTCTCGGGAACGAACTTGAGGATTCCCGGACTTCGGCCCGGCTAGCCCGCAGGGGGCTCCCCCGTCGCCGAGCCCGCTCGGGGGAGTCCCGAAGCAGAGTCGCGAGTATGCCGCGAGCGCGCTCGGTCTCACCCCGGACCGCACCTTCGGCGGCCCCGGACGAGCACCCCACGAGGCGGATCGCCGCGGGGATCGCCCTGGCAGCGACTATCGCCCTCCGGTGTGGCCTATCGCGCAGATGATCTATCCACCGGACGGGTACGCGTGCTGGGCTAGTGGATATCGTGCTCAAGTCGCCATTCGGCAAAGACAGTGAACTCCTCAGTAGAGGATCGTGTCTCCTCTCGCCTAGTCCGGCACGGGCTCCGTCGTCGAACCGCGCTCGAGATAGGCCAGTTGCGCCCGAACGCTCCACTCCGCGGCGCCCCAGACGGCCCTGGGCACATCGGCATACACCGTCTCGACGACCTCCCACGGCGTCCGCGCGCCCGCGGAGACGGCGGCCCGCACCTGCTCGAGCCGCTCGGCCCGGTGCTCCAGGTAGTAGCGCACGACCGCGCCCGCATCGGGCAGTTGCGGCCCGTGCCCGGGCAGGATCCGCGCCACCGCGCCCGACCCGCAGAGGGCTTCCAGCCGTTCCAGCGAGGCCAGGTATGCCGCGAGCTCACCATCCGGCCAGGCCACCACCGTGGTGCCGCGGCCGAGGATCGTGTCGCCGGTGAGCAGGGCGCATTCGGCTGGGAGCAGGAAGCTCACCGAGTCGCTCGTGTGCCCGGGAGTGGTGACGACGACGAGGTCCACGCCGCCGACGGAGACCATGTCACCGTCGGCGAGGTCGTCGTGACCGGTGCCGATCGCCCGGATCGCCCGGGTCCGCGCCCCGGACAGCTCCGCGAACCGGGCCGCCGCCTCGGCGTGGTCGGCGTGGTCGTGGGTGAGCAGGGTGAGCCCGACCCGACCGCCGTCCCGGCGGACGACCTCGAGCACGCGGGCCAGGTGGGCCTCGTCGAGCGGCCCGGGGTCCACGACGATGCACTCGTCGGCGCCTGGCTCGCGCAGCACCCACGTGTTGGTGCCGTCCAGCGTCATCACGCCGGGATTGGGCGCGAGGACACAGTGCGCCCGCTCGGTCACCTGCCCCGAGGCCCAGGTGGGCGGCACCGGTGGGAGCGTGAGGGTCACCCGCGCGGAGCCTTGGTGCCGGCGAAGTCGACCCGCACGACCGCGTTGCCAGAGTCGTCGACGACGAGCTCGGGCATGATCCGCCGGATCACCGGCTCCTGGGCGAAGAACTCGGCGGCCGACCCGACCCGCGCCAGGTCTTCCAGACACACCAGCGTGGGGGGCAGCACGATCGCGCGCCCGTCGGCGTAGTCCGCCAGGACCGCAGCCGGGTCGAACCAGCCCGCGTGGTCGGCCTCGCTGGTGTCCCCGTCGATGGCCCGGCCTTCGGGCATGAGCGCGACGAAGAACCGGGTGTCGAACCGCCGCGGTTCGAAGACCGGGGTGACCCAGTGCGCGTGCGCCCGCAAGAGGTCGGTGCGCAGGCACAGCCCGTGCCGCAGCAGGACGTCGCTCAGCGACAACTCCCGGGCCACCAGCCCGGCCCGGACCTGCTGCCATTCGGGGCTGGAGACGTCGACGAGCGGACCGTCCTCGGTGGTGCTGGCGAACAGCACCCCGCACTCCTCGAGGACTTCACGCACGGCCGCGACGACGAGCATCCGGGTGGAGTCCTCGTCAGCACCAAGCCGCACCGACCACTCCCGGACTCCCGGACCGGCCCACGGCAACTCGACCCCGTCGCGCGAGTCGACTCCACCGCCGGGGAAGACGATCGTGCTTGGCGCGAAGGCCATCGACGCCACCCGCCGCAACAGGAAAACTTCAACCGGGCTCCCAGCGGCGGGGCTGCCGCCGATCGCGTCCCGCTCAGCCGCGTCTCGGACGATCATCACCGTCGCCGCCGGGCGCACCGAAACAGGGTCGCCGTGCTCCCCGGTCAGCCACGCCTCTGCTGTCGCCCGGAGCGCCGGCGTGTTTCCCGTCGAGAAGTCCCGGATCATGCCACCCTCCGTGGGGTCAGTCGCGGACGGCGACGATGAGCTCGACCTCGACGGGGGCATCCAGCGGCAACGCCGCCACACCCACCGCCGACCGGGCATGTTTGCCTGCGTCGCCGAACGCAGCGCCGAAAATCTCACTCGCGCCGTTGACGACACCCGGCACGGCGAAGAATGACGGGTCGACGGCGACGAAGCCCACGACCTTGACGACGCGCACGACCTTGTCGAGGTCACCAATGACCGACTTCACCGCGGCGATGCCGTTCAGAGCGCAATAGGCCGCGAGTTGTTTGGCCTGCTCGGGACTCACCAAGCCAGGGCCCTCACCGACCTTCCCGGTGGCAGGCATCGCGCCGTCGCGCATCGGCAACTGCCCCGACACGAAGACCCAGTCGCCCTGCCGGACCGCGGGGACGTATGCCGCGACCGGCGGCACGACCTCCGGCACGGCATACCCGAGCGCGGCCAGGCGCTCCTCGACGGCGCTCACGACGGGCTCCCAGGCACGGGCCGCTTGAGGTAGGCCACCAACCCGTTGCCATCCGGCCCGGGCACCACCTGGACGAGCTCCCACCCGTCCCGGCCCCAGTTGTCGAGGATGGCCTTGGTTGCGTGCACGATGAGCGGCACCGTCGCGTACTCCCACGAAGTCATGCTCGCCACTCTAACGGCGCGCCCCGCCTTCCCGACCCGGTCAGACCGCCGACGCCCGAGCCCCCGACGGTGCCGGGAGATGTTTCCGGCGGCGCAGAGGTAGCCGCGCGACGGCATACATTGGGGGTATGCCGCCCGCCCTCGATCCCCTGCGCGCGGACGGCTACCCTGGCGTCCGCTTGCACGTGGTCACCGGCAAGGGTGGCACCGGCAAGACGACCGTTGCGGCGGCGTTGGCCGTCGCACTCGCGAGCCGCGGCAACCGGGTCCTGCTCGCCGAGGTCGAGGGGCGCCAAGGGATCAGCCAGACCTTCGACGTGCCGCCGCTTCCGACCACCGAGACACGGGTGGCCGGCGGCTCCCAGGGCGGTGAGGTGGTCGGGTTGGCCGTCGACGCCAAGACGGCCCTGCTGGAGTATCTCCAGTTGTTCTACAAGCTCGGGCGCGCGGGCGGGGTGCTGGAGCGGTTCGGGGCGATCGACTTTGCGACGACGATCGCGCCGGGCGTGCGCGACCTGCTGCTCATCGGCAGGGTCTACGAGGCAAGCCGGCGCCGGCTGGACGCCAAGCACCACCGCGGCAGCCTGCCCGAGGAGCTGGCCTACGACGCGATCGTCCTCGACGCGCCACCCACCGGCCGGATCTCTCGCTTCCTGTCCGTGGGCGAGGAAGTGGCCGATCTGGCTCGGATGGGTCCGATCCACAGCCAGGCCGGTTCGATCACCGAGGTGCTGCACTCGGGCGCCACCCGGGTTCACGTGGTCACCCTCCTTGAGGAGATGCCCGTCCAGGAGACCGTTGATGCCGTGGCCGAGTTGCGTGCCCTCGGTATGCCGGTTGGTGCCATCATCATCAACCAGACCCGGTCGCGAGAAGACGTCGACCCGGCGCTGGCCACCGGCGACGGCGAAGTGGGGACCGACTTGGCCGCCGACCTCGCAACGGTCGGGCTGGAGCTCCCGCAGGCCACGGTCGAGGCCCTTCTCGACCAGGTCCGCGAACACGCCGAGCGGGTCGCCCTTGAGGTTGAGCAACTCGCGGTCCTCAATAGCCTCGGTCAGCCGTTGATCACCGTGCCGTTCCTCATCGACGGCGTCGACCTGGACGCCATCACCGAGATCGCGGACCTGCTGGCCGAGCAAGGGATGGTGCCCTGAGATGGCGCGGACCCCCACCCTGGACATCGACGCGATGCTGGCCGACCGGCATACCCGGATTGTCGTCTGCTGCGGGTCCGGCGGCGTCGGCAAGACGACAACCGCCGCTGCGCTGGCGTTGCGGGCCGCCGAGAAAGGGCGCCGCGTGGTCGTGTTGACTATCGACCCGGCGCGGCGCCTGGCCCAGTCGCTCGGGCTCACCGAGCTCGACAACGTGCCGCGGTTAGTCACCGGACTGGCTCCCGACGCGGTGCCCGGTGGCAGCCTCGACGCGATGATGCTCGACATGAAGCGGACCTTCGACGAGGTCGTGCTGGCCCACTCGACCCGCGAAGCCGCCGAACAGATCCTCGCCAACCCCTTCTACCAGGCGGTGTCGTCCTCGTTCGCGGGGACCCAGGAATACATGGCGATGGAGAAGCTCGGGCAGCTACGGGCGCGCGCCGACCGCGAGGGCAGCTGGGACCTCATCGTCGTCGACACGCCGCCGTCCCGGTCGGCTCTGGACTTCCTCGATGCACCCAAGCGGCTTGGATCCTTCCTCGACGGACGGTTCATCCGGCTCATTTCCGCGCCGGCCAAAATCGGCGGACGGGCCGGGCTGCGACTCGTCAATGTGGGCATCGGGCTGGTCTCCAAGACGCTGACGACGGTGTTGGGCGGCGAGATGTTGCGCGATGTCCAGACGTTCGTCAACGCGCTCGACACGATGTTCGGGGGTTTCCGCGAACGTGCCGACCTCACCTATGCGCTGCTCAAGGAGGGTGGGACGGCGTTCGTCGTCGTCGCGGCTCCCGAGCGGGACGCGCTGCGCGAGGCCAGCTATTTCGTGGCTCGGTTGGAGCAGGAGGGTATGCCGCTCGCCGGCGTCGTCGTCAACCGGATGCAGCCGCCCGCCGCGCCGGGGCTGACTGCTGCTCGGGCTCGGGCGGCTTCGGAACAACTGGTGGAGTCAGGGCGGCCCGCTGCGGCTGCGGCTCTGGTTCTGCATGCCACAGTGGCCGACCTTGCCACCCGCCATGCCAACCTGGTCCGCCGGTTTACGGCCGGGCATCCATCCATCCCTGTGGTGCAGGTGGCCTCTCTGGCTCAGGACGTCCACGACATCGACGGGCTGCGCGAAGTGGGTCGCCGCTTAACCGACGACTCCTCGTCGGAGCGGGTCAGCTAGCGACGACGGCGATGTCCGCTCGGCCGGCGCCAGCCTGTGAGAAGAGCGCCCACCACGAGGTCACCTGAGGGTTGCGGCGCAGCAGCGCCCGGCGCTCGCGCTCGGTCATGCCGCCCCACACGCCGAACTCGGTCCGGTGGTCGAGGGCTTCGGCGAGGCACTCGGCGATGACTGGGCATCGCTGGCAGACCACCTTGGCTTGCTGTTGCGCCGCACCTTTGACAAACAGATCGTCGGGGTCCCCTGACACGCACGCACCAAGGCCCGCCCAGTCCTGGCGCATCGCGCCCCGGACGATGGGAGTCGTCATGCTTCCTGCCCTTCCCGCAGCCCCACGAGGACAAACCACCCCGATTCGTCCTTCATGGCGAGGCTAGGCGCGAGCCCGGACATCCCGCCATGACCCATGTGGGTGGTTAACATAAGTTAAGTAACTAGTCCGTGTAGGTACTGACCGCCGTTGCCCGGTCCCGCCACCCGAGTGGTGGCGGCACTCCGGTCCCTCGTATGCCGCGCGGCCCGGTGAGGTTCGTTGCTCGCCGAGCGCGCGGCATACCCGAAAGAGCAGGTCGCCGGCCCCGGTGATACAGGCTGGGGGGTTACCCTTGCGGACATGTCTGGACGTACGACGAACGTGGGAGGCGTGATCAGCCTCCTCGGGGCGTTCCTCGCGGCCGCCGTTCTCTCCGGTTTCCTCTCGGCCGGTCTGTTTATGCCGGTCGTCGGCGCGGTGGGAGGCACAGTCCGGACCGCTGTCGACCTCTTCGACGCCCTCCCGGACAGCTTCGCGACCTCGCCGCTCGCCGAGCAATCGGTGATCCTCGCTGCTGACGGCACCAAGATCGCGACTCCCTACGACGAGAACCGGGTCATCGTCCCCCTCGCGGAGATTGCTCCGCTGATGAGGACCGCGCAGATCGCCATTGAGGACCACCGGTTCTACGAGCACGGCGGCGCCGATCTGCAGGGCATCCTGCGGGCGTTCATCTCCAACCGGGCCTCAGGCGAGGTCACCGGCGGTGGCTCTACCTTGACTCAGCAATACGTCAAGATCACCCTGCAGGAGAATGCGCTCCGAGCGGGCGACAAGGTGGGTGCCGCAGCTGCGACCGCCCAGAACTACGCCCGCAAGATCCAGGAGCTCAAGTACTCCATCCAACTGGAGAAGGTCCTCACCAAGGACCAGATCCTCGAGGGCTACCTCAACCTCGTCTACTACGGCGACCGGGCCTACGGCGTCGAAGCGGCGTCGCAGCACTACTTCGGTCACAGCGCCAAGACGATGAACTTGCAAGAAGCGGCGCTCCTTGCGGGCCTCACCCAAAACCCCGGCACGACCGACCCGGTCAACTTCCCCGACAAGGCCCTGGCTCGGCGCAACGTCGTCCTTGACCGCATGAAGGAACTCGGTCTCATCAAGGACGCCGCGTGGTCAGCAGCACGCGCGGTTCCCCTCGCGGCCATGCTCAAGGTGACACCCGCCAAGAACTCCTGCCAGTCCTCGGACTACCCCTACTTCTGCGACTACGTCCTCGCCTGGCTCAAGCAGGACCCGTCACTCGACGCCGCGCTCGGCCGCGGGGAGGCGCAGCGGGTCCAGGCCATCTATCGGGGCGGCCTGACGATCCAGACGACAATGGACCCCGACGCCATGGTGATTGCCCGCGACGAGGTCACCCGGCGGGTACCGGTTGGCAACGACGCGGAGATCGGGGCGGCCACAGCAGTCCTGGATGTAAAGACAGGTGCTGTCAAAGCGATCGCCCAGAACACGAACTACAACGTCAAGAAAGTCAACCCCGGCGACGACACGGTGAACTGGGCTGTCGACACCCAGTACGGCGCGAGCATGGGGTTCTCCTTCGGCTCCACCGCAAAGGCGTTCGCGCTGGTGGCCGCCCTGGAAGCCGGGTGGCCGACGAGCAGCAGTGTCTTTGCCAAGGCCTCCGGGCCGAGCAAACCGGCCGAATACACCAACAAGGAGTTCATCGGCGAGTGCGGAGTCGGTTCCAAGCCGTGGACAGTGCGCAACGACTTCAACTCGCCCGACGAGGAGATCTCCCTGGCCGAAGCGACGGCTCAGTCGATCAATACGGCGTTCGTCGGCCTGGCTCTGCAACTCGGCGGAGACGCCTGCAAGATCCGCGAGACCGAATGGCGGATGGGCCTGCATCAGGCCACCGGGAAGAAGATCCCGCCATATCCGGCGGCCATCATCCTCGGTGCGACCTCCGTCTCGCCGATGACCGTCGCGAGCTCCTACGCCACCCTGGCCAACGACGGCGTCTACTGCCCGCCCGTTCCCGTATTGTCGATCGTCAAAGACGGCAAAGCACTCCCCCTCCCCGCCCTCGGCAGCAAGTGCGAGCGTCGGATTGACGCCGAGGTCGCTCGAGGGGTCACCCAACTGCTCCAAGGGCCATTGCGCTCAGGTGGGACCGCGTCAGGCAGCGGGTTGGCCGGCGGTCGCCCGGCCGCAGGCAAGACCGGCACAGCCGACGGCAGCAACGAAACCTGGTTCGTCGGCTACACCCCGGAGCTCTCGACCGCAGTGTGGGTGGGTACCCCCAACGACCCGCGCAACGAGCGGGTCGTCCGCAACATCTGTCTGCGCCCAGCCGGTGAGACGAAGGGGTGTTCCGCCGGCCGTTATGGTTCGGTCTTCGGCGCAACGATCGCCGCTCCCATCTGGAAAGCGATCATGGACCGAGCTCTCGAGGGGGCACCGAAGACGCCGTTCGCCGAACCCGGCACGGCGATCACCGACGGCGAGAAGGTCGATATTCCCGATATTTCACGTCGCAGCCTCGACGACGCGAAGGCACTGCTCCTGCAGTCCGGTTTCGTGCCATCAGTCACCAAGGTGTATTCCAACTACCGAGTGGGAACGGTCGTCGGGACCTCTCCGCGGGGGCAGGCCACTCGTGGCTCCGTCGTCAAGGTCTTGGTGTCCCAGGGACCGGCACCGGAGCCGTCTGCACCGCCACCGGATGCGCCGCCCGCAGGTTAGTTGGTGGCGCCCAACATCGTGCGGACTGCTGCCGCAACCCGGCCACCCTCGGCGCGCCCAGCCACGAGCGGCTGGACTGCCTTCATGACCAAGCCAAGCTGCGGCATGCCGGTCGCGCCCGTCTGAGCCACCGCCTGGGCGACCAACGCTGCGATCTGCTCATCGGTCAGCTGCGTGGGCAGGTAGCCCTCGAGCACGGCATACTCCGCGTCCTCGCGCGCCGCCAGCTCTGGTCGGCCGGCCGCGGTGTATGCCGTCGCCGCCTCCCGTCGCTTCTTGCCCTCCTTGACCAGCACCTTGAGGACCTCGTCGTCGCTGAGCTCGCGGTGGCTGGTTCCGGCGGTCTCGGCCGTGGAGATCGCCGTGAGCGCCATCCGCAGGGTCGCCGCGACGACCGCGTCACGGCTGCGGATCGCCTCAGTGAGGTCGGCGTGCAGGGTCTGCTTGAGGGTGCTCATGGGTCCAGTCTCCCAGCCGGTATGCCGCCCAGTCGCCCCAGTTTCCGCCCGGCGAGGCGGCGGCGGGGCGGCAGAAGGACTGCGGGAGGGATTGGCCCGGGCGTCGGGCGGGCTGACACAATGGCTCCCGCGGTTGCGCCCCACCAGGGACCGTATGCCGCGTCCCCGCCCTCGTAGCTCAGGGGATAGAGCACCGCTCTCCTAAAGCGGGTGTCGCGCGTTCGATTCGCGCCGGGGGCACTAGGTCAGGCTCCGGGCACTCTCGCCTGCCCCAACACGAATCGCCGGAAGACGTCCGCGGCAGGCAGCAGTCGACGCTCGGTGGACCAGGCCAGGCCAATCTCGCGGCGCGCACCGGGGTCGGCGAGGGCGACGAGGCGGGCGGTCGCGGCATACCGAGGAAGGGGGTCCTCACCCATGGCGGGGACGATCGAGACGCCCAACCCGGCCCCAACGAAGCCGCGGACCGTCGCGAGGTCGTCGCACTCGAAGGCGATCCGGGGCTCGAAACCCGCTGCGCGGCAGAGCTCTTCCATGGCCGAGCGGATCACCGACCCCGCCGGGAGCGCCACCCAGGGCTCGTCAGCAAGCTGCGCCAACGGCACGGTTTCGATGTCCTCGAACCGGTGCCCGGGGCCGACGGCGAGGAAGAGTGGCTCTCGGAACAGCGGCTCCCACCGCACGGCTGCGGCTGCTCCCGAGGCGGCCAACGCAGCCTCGGGCGGGCGACCGGCGAGGATCGCCAGGTCGAACCGGCCTTCGTGAAGGATCGTGAGACCTGCGCCGCCGGCGACAAGGGTGAAGGCCACGTTCGGATGGGTCGCCCGGAACTCCCCTACCAGGGACGGCACCAGCCACGTGCCAAGGGTCTGCTGGTAGGCGAGCGTCACCGTGCCGCGTTCGGGGTCCATGAGTTGATCGACGTCGGCCAGGGCGTCATCCAGCCGGTTGACAATGGCGTCGACGTGCCTCTTGAACACCGCACCCGCATGAGTGAGCCGCAGCACGCGGCCGGACTTGACGAGCAGGGGCGCCCCGACCTCCCGCTGCAGGGCCATGAGGTCCCGGGACACCTTCGGCTGGCTGACCATCCACAGATCGGCGACCTCGGTCACGGTCGCTCCGTCAGCCACTTGTTGGAACCACCGCAAGACCTCGGTCTCCATAACTCATAACGCTACCGCATGGATCAATCCACAATTCGACATTGGACGCATGTATCGATCTAGACAACCATGGACGTCATGCGCACCACGAAGAACAGCACCCCGCCCAGGACGACCCCGATCTCGACCCCCAGCAAGGCCGACCGCAGAGGCAGCGGCTTCTGGGCCGACATCCGCGACGATCTGCGCGATCGCCGCGAAGCCCGCACCGCCCGCGCGCACCTGGTCAAGCAGTTGGACGGTTACCACAGTCGTAGCGACATCCTCGACCTGCTGGCTGCAGCAGATCGCTACGACGGCGCCGAGGCGGAACTCATGCGTGATGTCCTCAACAGCAAGCTGGCCCACGCCGAGCGTGGCTCGCTCCGCGTCGGCTGACCCACCAGCCCCACCGAGAGTTCCCTCGGCCGGCCACCCATGCAAGCGAAAGGCCCCGTCCGGACCGGACGGGGCCTTTCGCTTGTGGATGCGGGCGTCGATCAGTAGCGACCGTAGGTGACGTTGCCGGAGTAGATCTTGCGGAATCGGGTGACATCCCCGGTGTGCGGCGAGTCGTACATCATCCCGTTGCCGGCATAAATCCCCACGTGTGTGGCGGGGATCCCGAAGAAGACCAGATCGCCAGGGACTGGGTTCGAGATACGGGCCGATCCGGCCCGCTGGCCCTCGGCCGTCCGGGGGATCGTGATGCCTTTGGCGACCTTATAGACGTAGGACGTAAAACCCGAGCAGTCAAAGCCGGACGGTGAAGAGCCGCCGTAGCGGTACGGGATGCCCAGCAGGCTCGCGGCGACCGAGATGATCGAGCCGCTTTGCGCTGGCACGGTCACCGTCGTGGGGGAGGTGCGGGCCCCAGTCGCCGTGGACCGGGAGACCCGTGCCGCCGGCGCTGCCACCGTCACCTGCTTGGTCTTGAACCCCAGGCTTCCAAAGGTCGGCAGCGCTGTCACGGAGGCCGGGGCGCTCACCAGCGGACCAATCTCGATGACAGCAGCTTGGACGGTCTCTCCGAGACCGGCGACCGGGGTAAGGCGGGGGCCGTCGGTAGCCGGGACGCCAGTGGCACCACGGATGTCGATGATGGGTCGGTCAGCAGTTGCCCCATCCACAGCGGGGCTGTCGGAGGTCAGGCCGTCGGCTCCCGGAACGCTGGTCACCGCGTGCGCTGGAACCACCATCCCCGCAATCATCCCGCTCGACACAGCCATGACGGCCGTGGCCCGGACAGCGGGTTTGGCTGTGTCGCTGGCGATCTGCGTCAGTTCACTCAGGGACGAGAACCCCGGGGCGCGATGCCGCCCGACGTGCTTGGACACGATAAACCTCTCCACAAACGCCTACGAGGTGAGCTGTCGGGTTCGGGTGGGAGTTGATCACCCGGCTCCTGGTCCGGCCCATGACGGGCCGTGCCGGGAACTTGACCCCAAGGGCGTCTCACGACGCCCACAAAGTGGGTCCCCCGCTCCTGCCTGGCGGTGTCGCTGATCCCTCGGCGGTGGCAGGACTCGGCGGTCCGCCTCGGGGCCCACCCAGGTGCTGGGCGAGTGGCAAGACTTTACCTGACGACCCCCCCGAATGTCACGCCAAGGTCACGGAAGGGCCTCCACGCGGTCACGATGGGCCGGTGGTGAGGGCCCCCGGGAGGTCGGCGGGAGGCCGGCGGAAGCGGGGGACGGCATACCAGCCCCACGTCGCTACGCGCTCAGGCGCGGACGACGACGAAGACGTATGCCGCGATGCTCGCCGGAATAGCCACCGGCTCGCGGTCCACCGCACCTTCGCGGACTGCATGAATACCGTTGTCCTGCAAAGTCACCCACGCCGAACGGCCCGGCACGAGCCCGGCCACGGTGAGCAGCGACAGCGCTGAGTGGTCCACTTGAACGGGCTCGCCTATCCGCGTGGTGGAGACGGCGACGGGTGTCGCGGCGACCGTTTCGCCGAACATAGCCCGCTCGGGGTGGGTCGCGAAGAGATCGGCAAGCGAGAGCTCGCCGTCTCGGTGTTCGGGCGTGTCGCTGCTCCCGCGCGCCCCAGCTACCCCAACTGTCACATACGTCCCAGCAGCGCCTCCGAGCTCAGCGAGCCCCGGAATGGCGTTGCCATACGGCGAACGCGTGGGGTCTCCCACGAGGGCAAGGATGCGCCGCTCGACCTCGTCGCTGATGACGTGTTCCCACCGACAGGCCTCGGCGTGCGCGAGTTCCCAGTCCAACCCCAAGACGTCGACGAGCAACCGTTCGGCAAGGCGATGCTTGCGCATGACTCGCGTGGCTGCCAATCGCCCCGACTCGGACAACTCAAGGCGCCGATCGTCGCTCACTGCAAGCAAACCGTCACGCTCCATCCGGGCGACAGTCTGAGACACTGTCGGCCCCGAGTGGCCCAACCGCTCGGCGATGCGGGCCCGCATCGGCGGGATCCCGTCCTCCTCGAGCTCGAAGATGGTCCGTAGATACATCTCCGTGGTGTCGATCATGTCGCTCACGGGGGCTAGCCTCTCACCGATGATCACGAGCGTGTGGTGGGCCCGCCGCGACCTGCGGCTCGCTGACAACCCGGCGTTGCTCGCGGCCGCCGCGGTCGGTGGCGCTGTGGTGCCGCTCTTTGTCCTCGACCCGGTGTTGTGGGCCTCGGCCGGTTCGGCTCGGCGCGCCCGATTGCTCGCCTCACTCCGCTCGCTCGACGCCGAGTTGCAGGCCCGGTATGCCGTGCCGCTCGTGATCCGCCACGGTTCGCCGTCGGTGGTGGTGCCGTCCGTGGCCCGCGAGGTGCGAGCCTGCTCCGTTCATGTCACCGCCGAGACGACCCCGTACGGACGTCGCCGGGATGCAGGGGTCCGTGCTGCTCTCGCGGCCCAAGGGTGCGAGCTCGTGGCGACGGGCACGGCATACGCGATCGGACCGGGGACACTGCGGACTGCAGGGGGGACGGCCTATCGGGTGTTCACGCCGTTCTCGCGGGCCTGGCGCGGGCACGGGGCGCCGGGGCCTGCGCTAGAGCCGGGCCGCCTGCGTGGGCTGGCTGACCTGCCGTCCGACGGACTGCCGACCGAGGGGGAGGCGCAGCGATGCGTCGCCGGCGAAACGGCAGCGCGCGTGCGGTGGACCACTTTTGTCAGCGACGGGGTCGCGGATTACGGCGAGCGGCGTGATCGACCGGATCTCGACGGGACTTCGCGGCTGTCCGAGGCCCTCAAGTTCGGCGAGCTGCACCCACGCACCCTGCTGGCAGGCTTGGCCGCCTCGTCGGCCGCCGCCAGCCCCGGCGCGGCGACGTTTGTCACCGAGTTGGCGTGGCGCGAGTTCTACGCCGACGTGCTGTGGCACCACCCGGAGTCGGCGTGGGCCGACCTGCGGCCGATGCCGGGAATGGCCTACGACGAACCGGGGGCCGGGTTCGCGGCGTGGCAGCAGGGCCGGACCGGGTTCCCGTTCGTCGACGCTGGGATGCGTCAGCTGGCTGCGACCGGCTGGATGCACAACCGGGTCCGGATGGTCACCGCGAGCTTCCTCGTCAAGGACCTCCACGTGTGGTGGCCGCACGGGGCCCGGCACTTCATGGCGTTGCTCGCCGACGGCGACCTGGCCTCGAACTCGCATGGCTGGCAGTGGTGTTCGGGGACCGGCACGGACGCGGCGCCTTACTTCCGGGTGTTCAACCCGGTGGGTCAGGGCCTGCGGTTCGACCCCGACGGGGCGTATGTGCGGCGATGGGTGCCTGAGCTGGCCCACCTTCCCTGGGCCGCCGCCCACGAGCCGTGGCGCCACCCGCAGGGGTATGCCGCGGGCTATCCCACGCGGATCCTCGACCACGCGGCGGAGCGCGAGGAGGCACTGCGCCGGTATGCCGCGACCCGCGCCTGACTCTCGCCCGCCCGGGGATGGGCGTGTGCCTGACGGAGTGCGATCGAGGGGATGATCATGCGCTCAGCCGCACTCCGTGGCGCACGCGGCATCTGAAACCCAGAGAGGGGATCCGCAAGACCCGTAGCACGGCGAGGAGGCGCCGACCAGGGCGGGGGCGGACGGCATACCCTCGGGATCGTGACCGAGGCGCGCGTGAGGGAAGCCGTCCCCGAGGACTGTGCGGCAATCCACGAACTGATCGTCGCGCTTGCCGTCTACGAGCGGGAGCCGGATGCGGTCGAGGGAAGCGTCGAGGACCTCCGGGAGCATCTATTCGGTGTCTCGCCGCAGGTGTTCTGCCACGTCGCCGAGGTGCGGGATGGCGCTGAGGCCTGGAGCGTCGCCGGGATCGCCATCTGGTACGTCACCTTCTCGACGTGGAAGGTCCGGCACGGGATCTGGCTAGAGGACCTGTTCGTCCGCCCGGAGGCGCGCGGCCTGGGGCTCGGGCGACGACTGCTCGTCGAACTGGCCCGGATCGCGGTGGAGCGGGGTTACCCGCGCTTCGAGTGGTGGGTGCTGGACTGGAACACCCCGGCGCACGGGTTCTACGAGAGCCTCGGTGCGCTGCCCCAGGACGAGTGGACCGTGTGGCGCACCGACGGTCCGGCGCTCACTGCCCTGGGGTCGAGGCCGGACCCCGCCTGACCGGATCGAACCGCGGCACCCACACCCGCAGCCAGGCGGCACCGGCCCAGGCCAGCAGCCCCATGGTCACCGACGCCCAGCCGAGCGAAGCAAGCACGGCGACCCCCGACACCAGCGCCGGGCCGCCGGCCCAGCCAATGTCGCCCATCAACCGCCACCCGCCGAGGAATTGGGCGCGGCCCACCTCCGGCGAGGCGTCCGCGCCAAGGGTCATCAAGATGCCCGACCCGATCCCGTTGCCGATCCCGAGGACCGTCGCGACGATGACCAGCCCCCAGAACGTGCCGACCGTGGGCACCAGCAGCAGGCCCAACCCGAGAATGACCATCGAGGGAACGGCCACGGACACCCGGCCAAACCGGTCCATCGCCCAGCCAGCCGGATAGAACAACAGCATGTCGGCCGCCCCGGACAGCCCGAAGACAAGGCTCGTCGATGCGGCGTCCAACCCAATCGCCTCCGCCCACAGCGGCACGACGGCATTACGTGCCGCTCGGGTGGCCGAGACGGCCACCACCCCCAGCCCGAGCGTGGTCAGCACGCGCCGATGGGCTCGCAGTACGGACAGCACGGTGAGCGGTTGCGGCCGCTCCCCTTCGCCGGCTGACGGACCCGTCCGGCCCTGCCGAGCTGCCTGGGCCCCTCCGGCCCGGCCGACCTGTCGCGCGGAGTCTCGGGCCACCAGGTCAGGCATCCGGGCGACCACGACAGCCGCGGCGAGCGCGGCACAGACGCCCACGGCATACGGGCCGATGCTGCCCCACCAGGCCAAGGTGGCCGCGCCGACGAATGGCCCCACAAAGATGCCCACCCGATGCACTCCGCCCAGCGTCGAGAGTGCCCGGGCGCGCAGCGTCGGTGCGACCGCTTCGGTGAGGTAGGCATGGCGGGCCAGCCCGAAGACGGACCCGGCCAGCCCGAGGCCCAAGACCGCGGCGCCGAGGGTGAGCACCGACGGGGCCAACCCAGCGGCTGCCATGGCCACCGCTTCGGCCAGGCTCGCCGCGAGCAACGCCCGCCGTTCGCCAATCCGGGCCGCGAGCGCACCCGCGGGCAGGTCGCCGGTGAGCATGCCGACGCCCAACAGAGCCACAATCACTGCGGCAGTCCCGACGCTCGCACCGAGGTCGCGGGCGGTCAGCGCCAGCACCGGCAGCACAGCGCCGGTCCCGACCGACGACAGGATCGTCGGCCCGTATGCCGCCACCGCAATCGGCCGCAGGCGGGTCACCGGGGGGATCCCTGCCGTGGAACTGCTGGTCACCCCCGAACTGTAGGTCCTGCTCATCCCGCGCTGGACCCGTGCCCCTCCCCCCTCCTCCTCCCGCCGAGATTGACGTTAGCTGCGCGACACGCCGGGCATCGGGCCAGCAACGTCAATCTCGGCGGGGGGGACACCCTCCCGGCGCCCAGGAAACCCCTTGAGATCGAGCAGTCCGCGGCATACCGTCTGCCGTACACGAGAGAGGAGGTGGTCAGGTAGTGAGTTCCTATCGGACACGTGAGGTGGCTGCGCGTTAGCGCACCGTCCCAGTCTTGGGACGTCGACGCGACCGCAATCCCAGCAGTCGCCGCGGCCCGTGGGTAGGCACGTCTCGTCCAGCGTGCACGCCGACCCTCCGCCTGGCGGAACCGGCTCCCCCACGGGCCGTTCCCATGTCCGGGCCCGGTTCCGTCAGGCCCACCAATCGGATCCCGTATGCCGTCCCGCTTGCCCCCGCGCCACCCTCACGGCTGGCGGCGGCTCACCGTCCAGGCCGTTGGGTCGTCCAGCAGCGGGATCTGCCGCGGCTCGCTGACATCAGTCGCCGACCCAGTCGTCGACCCTGACGCCGAGAACACGATCCGGTCGTGCAAGCGGCTGGACCGACCGGCCCAGAACTCGACCTCGGCCGCCCGCACCCGGAAGCCGGCCCATGTCGGCGGCACCGGCACGTCGTTCGGCGAGCCGTGGTCGGGGAACTGCGCGGCATACCGGTCGAACTCGGCGAGCAATGCGGCCCGGCTGGCGATGGGCGCCGACTGACGCGACGCCCACGCGGCGATCCGCGACCCCCATGGCCGCTGACCGAAGTAGTCCGCGAGCGCCTGCGCGTCGACCGGCTCGGCCACCCCGCGAAACCGCACCACCCGGAACAACTCCGGCCAGCCGAGCGACGCGGCCACCCTCGGATTGGCGGCGATCTCACGCGCCTTAGCCGACCCGGCGTCGGTGACGAACCCCGGCCCGCGGGGGTCGAGAAACCGCATCAACACGGTCCGGACGTTGGGGGCGCCGACGGCGTCGACCGTGGCGAACTGCAGGGCCAGCCCCTCGGGTGATTCCGCTGCACGGACCCCCTCGGCCTGGGCCTGCCCGATCCAGCGGGTCAGTTGTTCGTAGGGCGTGGGCGCGAGGTCGGCTTCGTCGAGCCCCTCGCCGGTGTAGTCGACACGGTCGGTCACCCTCCGAGCGTAGGCTTCCCGGCAAGACGCACGCAGAGAAGGCACGCAGAGAACGGACGAGTCACATGGCGGCTGGCAAGATCGTCGGGTATGCCGTGAAGTACGGCGTGAAGTACGGCCCCCATCTCGTCGTCGCGGCCAAGACGCTTCGGGAGCCGGCGACGGCATACGCCCAGAAGAAGCTGGCCGAACAGAAGGCGCGCAAAGCGGCGTTCGCCGAGGCGGCGACTTTGCAGGCCGGCACGGTGCTGCGGGTCTTCCACGAGGGGCAGCCGGTGTGGGTCGTGTACAGCCACGAGGAGCCGCTCACCGCCCACCCGCCGGTCGAGGTGACCCTCGCCACGCTCGTCGAGCGGGCCGACCTCAGCCTGCGCGTCGTGCCCGAGCCGCCCGCGCCCGCCAAGGACCGGATCGCGTCGGCTGGCGGGGCGGTGGCCGGCAAGGCCCGCGCGGCGATCAAGCGCACGCGTTAGGCGACAACACCCTGGCACCAGGGGGTCGGCGGCACGACGCACTCTCGGGGATGGGGCAGAATCGCATGCGGCTTTCACCGCCACCACGAGCCACGACCCGTTGTTCCAAGGAGCACCCAGTGACCACCCAACCGCTCGCCGTCCCTGAAGACCGGTTCAAGCCCGGCCTCGAGGGGATCGTCGCTTGCGAGACCGAGATCGCCGAACCCGACCGGGAAGGCAGTGCGCTGCGCTACCGCGGGATCGACATCCAGGACCTCGTCGACAAGGTGTCGTTCGGCCAGGTCTGGGGACTGCTCGTCGACGGGGCGTTCGAGCCGGGTTTGCCACCGGCCGAGCCGTTTCCGTTGCCCGTTCACTCCGGTGACGTCCGGGTCGACGTCCAGTCGGCGCTGGCCCAACTAGCCCCGATCTGGGGATTCCGCCCCCTGTTCGACATCGACGAGGAGGAGGCCCGCGAGAACCTCGCCCGAGCCGCGGTGATGGCCCTGTCCTTCGTCGGCCAATCAGCCCGCGGCGTGCACAAGCCGATGGTTCCCCAACGTGAAGTCGACAAGGCCCGCACCATCGTTGAGCGGTTCATGATCCGCTGGCGTGGCGAGCCCGACCCGCGGCACGTCGAAGCCGTCGACGCTTACTGGGTGTCGGCGGCTGAGCACGGTATGAACGCCTCGACGTTCACCGCCCGGGTCATCGCCTCGACCGGCGCCGATGTCGCCGCGTGTCTGTCTGGCGCGGTCGGCGCGATGAGCGGCCCGCTGCACGGGGGCGCACCGTCCCGGGTGTTGCACATGCTCGAAGCGGTCGAGCAGTTGGGGGATGCGACGGCATACGTGAAAGGCGTGCTGGACCGCGGCGAACGACTCATGGGTTTCGGACACCGGGTCTACCGCGCGGAAGACCCGCGCGCCCGAGTGCTGCGCGCCACTTGCCAGCGCCTCAACGCGCCACGTTACGAAGCCGCCCACGCACTTGAGATCGCCGCGCTGGCCGAGTTGCGTGAGCGTCGTCCGGATCGGGTGCTGGAGACCAACGCCGAGTTCTGGGCCGCGATCATCCTCGACTACGCCGAGGTCCCGCCGTCGATGTTCACCCCGATGTTCACCTGCGCCCGGACCGCCGGGTGGTCGGCCCACATTCTCGAGCAGAAGCGCGCGGCCCGGCTCATCCGCCCGGCCGCCAGATATATCGGCGTGCAGTCCCGGCGACCCGAGGACATCCCCGGGTGGCCCCGGCACGTCGACCCGCACGACCTGCGCTGACGACTGCACGTCGCTCGCCGACTCGAAGCGGCGGCCCCGGGACACGCACCGTCCCGGGGCCGCCGCTTCGCTGTTCTCGGTATGCCGTGTGCTCGGCTCCTGCTCAGAGCTGCGGGCCTTCAGCGCGCAGCTTGTCGACCTCGGCCATCTTGGCCCGCAGGTCGGCGAGCCAGGTCTCCGTGTGTTGACCGACCAGGGCAACCGCCCAGGCCAGCGCCTCCGAACGTGACCGTGCGACCCCCGCGTCGACAAGGGTGTCCAAGACCTGCCGCTCGGGCTGGCGCAGCCGGGTCATGACGGGGACGGCCAAGTGGGTGAACAACTCGCGCCGCTCCCCGATCCGGGCGCCCCAGCTGACCTTGCGTCCGTAGCGCTCCTGGGCCTGGACGGCGATGGCGATCCGCTCGTCGCGGGTCTGCTCGCGGAAGCGCGAGATCCGACCCTCGGCAGCGGCGGCGCTGTCGGCCTGACCGTCGACCGGAGGCAACTCGCCGACGACGAGGATCTCCTCGCGGTCGACGCTGATCTGAGCCTCCCCGGTGAACCAGTCAGCGGGTAGCCGACCGGCGAACCACTGGGCGACGTCATCGGCCGGCGGCAGGTCGGCCTGCTGCCAACCGCCCGGGCGCCCGAACGGGCCACGTCCACCTGGGCCACCCGGTCCACCGGGACCCCGGCCACGCCCGCGGCCGCCACGACCACCGGGCCCACCGGGCCCACCGGGACCACCGGGACCGAACGGCATACCGACGCCTCCCGGACCACCGGGACCCATGACGAACGAGGGACCGAAACCGGGACCGAAACCCGCTGGGAAGCCGGGACCGAAGCCTCGTCGGCCGGGTCCGCGACGGCGTCCCCGCCCGGACTCGGCGTCGGTGGGCTGGGCGTCCGTGGGGCGGGAGTCCTGGGGCTCACTTGAGTGATGATGCTGGTGCATAGTCTGTTCCTTTCTTGCACTGATTACATCGTTACAGACGTAATAACGGCGAGTCATCACAATCTGTTCCCGGCCCTCCCCGGCGTGACGTGAAACCCACCACATCCGGTTCCGACACGCGTCCACGACCTGGACCCGGCGCAGCGGCCCGCACACGAGGTTGGGACACTGGTCCTCGTGACCGACCAGCCCGCCACCCTCACCATCCCCCGCGATCTGCTCCCCGGCGACGGCCGGTTCGGCTGCGGCCCGAGCAAGGTCCGCCCGGAGCAGGTCGCCCGGCTCAGCGAGATCGGCGCCTCGATCCTCGGCACGTCGCACCGGCAGGCCCCGGTCAAGAACCTCGTCGGCCAGATCCGCTCCGGGCTGCGCGACCTGCTGCGCCTGCCGGACGGCTACGAGATCATCCTCGGCAACGGTGGCTCGACGGCGTTCTGGGACATCGCCGCGTTCGGGCTGGTGCGCGCCAAGGCTCAGCATCTGGCCTTCGGCGAGTTCTCCAGCAAATTCGCCTCGGTGACCACCACGGCGCCATTCCTCGGCGCGTCGACGGTCATCAAGGCCGCCCCCGGCACGCTCGCGACCGCCGTCGCCGAGGCGGGCGCCGACGTCTATGCCTGGCCGCACAACGAGACCTCGACCGGCGTCATGGCCCCGGTCCAGCGCGTGCCCGGCGCCGACGCCGACGCCCTCGTGCTCATCGACGCCACCTCGGGCGCCGGCGGCCTGCCCGTCGACATGAGCCAGGCCGACGTCTATTACTTCGCCCCGCAGAAGTGCTTCGCCTCCGACGGTGGCCTGTGGCTAGCTGCGTTCTCCCCCGCCGCCCTCGCCCGGGTCGAGGAGATCGCCGCGAGCGGCCGCTGGGTCCCCGACTTCTACTCGCTGCCCACCGCCATCGACAATTCGCTCAAGAACCAGACCTACAACACCCCCGCGGTCGCCACCCTCGCGATGTTCGCCGCCCAACTGGATTGGATGAACGGCAACGGCGGCCTGGCCTTCACCACCGGCCGGACCGCCGACAGCGCGAGCCGGCTCTACGGCTGGGCCGAGCGCACGGCATATACAACGCCGTTCGTCGCCGACCCGGCAGCCCGCTCGCAGGTGGTCGGGACCATCGACTTCGACGACTCCGTCGACGCCGCAGCAGTGGCAAAGGTGTTGCGCGCCAACGGGATCGTCGACACCGAGCCCTACCGCAAGCTCGGTCGCAACCAGCTGCGGATCGCGATGTTCCCCGCGGTCGACCCCGAGGACATCTCGGCACTCACCGCCTGCATCGATTGGGTCGTGGAGCGCCTGTAGCGGTCAAGGCCCGGTCGCCGCTCTGGCCGCATCCCATCCAGCCACGGAAATGGCGCTCACACGCGAGGATTCGAGTCTCGGACGGCCGGCCGGGTGAGCACGCTCGCAAGGTAGCCGGCAACGCAAGGCTGGCTGTTTGGCAGCGCTGATCATATGGAAGACGACGGCAGTTCCAGGGCTTCGACACGGCGGGTGATGATCTCGCTGCGGCGACCACGAGCGACTGGGTCTGGTCGATATGCGTAGTCGATCCGCCTGGCGCTCAGCATGGGCCAGCCTCCCGCGGGCAGTTCCCATGACCGGATGAGGTTCGCTGCCTCGGGCATTGCCTCCCAGGGAAGGCCGACCTCACGAGCCACGTGGGCGAGGGCGACCACGTCAACGATGTAGGTGAGGGGAAAGGCTGGTGCCAACCAACGGGTGCCGTGCGGGTCGGCTTTGGTCCGCCCCGCCAGCGGCATGATTCCCCCGCCCCTGCCGAACATTAGCCGCCGTTCGGTGAGCAAATCCTTGAAGGCCGCCTCTTGAGCGGTGGTGTCGACCGCAAGGGACCGTCGGGCTTCGACGAGGGCCTGGATGGTGGGGATGAGCCCGAGGAGGCATGTCGAGTTTGCCATGCACCCGCCGTAGCGGTGCGCGAGGTAGTCATCCCAGTGGGCCAGCGGCCGATGATAGATCCGGTCTCCGAAGGTGACCGCCTGATACCGCAGGATCCACTCGATCAGCGGTGTCGCCTGAAGACCTCGTCCAGCGCGAAGGAATAGCAGGGCGAGCATTCCTGTGTAACAGGCGAACACTGAGTCGCGGGTGCCGCGGATAGCCCCGCCGCCCTCAACAACGGCCACGGCTGCCAGGAGATCCAGCGCCCGGTCCAGGGCCGGACCGCGACGCGGGGCCACGGACTCTTGAAGCGAGCGAGCCGCGAAGATAGTCGGCACGATCCGGGCAGCGAGAACCTCCGAACGACCCCAAGAACCGTCCGGGCGCTGTGCGGCGAGCACGTGCTCAAGGCTGGCAAGACCGCAGGGTGTCCCCACGAGCTCAGGCTATCCAAGACAACTGCGGCCGTGAACAGGGCACGGCAGCTGGCCTAGCAAGACCGCACAAGTGGTGAATGTCGCCGGGCTTCGTTGTGGGGCGGTCGGCCAGCCAGACTGCAGCCGGGTCGAACCCGCGGGCGGCACTCAGCGCAACACTGCGGCGACGACCCCGAGGACGACGAGCAGCACGAGCACGGCCAGGGTCAGCCGCTGACGGAACCTGACGTTCATCGGGGCTTCTCCGCGGCCTGGTGCGGCTGTGTGCTCGTTCCCACCCGGCCATTCTCCCGCCGAACCAACCATCCCCCGACAACGAGCACGCTCAGCCCTACCGCGATCGTGCCCACCCCGATCGTCCAGCGGGGCCCGGCCCAGTCGCCCAGCCTCCCGATGAGAGGCGCACCGATCGGCGTACCGCCCATGAAGATCGCCATGTAGAGCGCCATCACCCGCCCCCGCACCGACGGGTCGACGGACAATTGCACGAGCGCATTGGCGGTGGTCAGTGCCGTGAGCGCGGCCAGCCCGCACGGCACGAGCGCCACGGCGAACCACACATAGGTCGGCGCCAGCGCCGCCAGGCCCGATGCCACGGTAAAACCGGCCAGGGCCACGAGCAACACCCGCAACCGGGGCCGCGCCCGCCGGGCCGAGAGCAGCGCCGCCGACAGCGAACCGATCGCCATGACCGACCCCAACAGCCCGAACTCGGTCGGCCCCTTCCCGAACACGCGGGTCGCCATGAGCGCGGTCGTGAGCTGGAGGTTCAGCCCGAAAGTGCCCAGCACGAAGACCAGCAGCATGATGATCTGCAGGTCCGGCCGGTTGCGCACATAGGCCAGGCCCTCCCGGATCTGCCCACGCCCCCGCGCCAGCGGGGCGGGTTGCAGCTCACCCGCGCGCATGACAAGCAGGGCGATGATGAGCAGCGGGAAGGACGCCGCGTTGGCCAACATGGCCACCCCCGTCCCGTATGCCGCGATGAGCAGCCCCGCAACCCCCGGCCCGATCATCCGTCCGGCGTGGAACGACGCGCTGTTAAGGCCCACCGCGTTCGCCAACAGTCCCGGGCCGACCATCTCGGAGACGAAGGTCTGTCGCGCCGGGTTGTCGACCGCCTGCGCGAGGCCCTGGATGAGCGCAAGCGCATAGACCTGCCACAACTGCACCGCGCCCGTCACGGTCAGGACCCCAAGTAACAGCGCCGTCGCCAACAAGGTCGACTGGGTCGCCAAGAGGATCCTGCGTTTAGGGAACCGGTCGGCGATCATTCCGGACCACGGCGCGAGCAGCAGGAACGGTGCGAACTGCAACCCGGTGGCAATCCCCAAGGCACTGGCCGAATAGTCGGTCAGTTCGGTGAGCACCAGCCAGTCTTGGGCGACCCGGCCCATCCAGGTGCCGGAGTTGGAGATCAGGCCGCCGGCGGCATACAGGCGATAGTTGTGGACCCGCAGCGACGCGAACGTTGTGCTGCGGACCACCACCGGTGGGTATGCCGTCAGCCCGCGCCGAGGATCCGCTTGAGCGGGTCGATGGCGAAGTAGAGCACGAAAAGCGCCGAGACCAGCCACATCAGCGGGTGGATGGAGGCGGTCTTGCCGCGGACTGCCTTGATGAAGACGTAGGCGATGAAGCCGGCGCCGATGCCCACCGTGATCGAGTAGGTGAACGGCATGAGGATGATGGTGAGGAACGCCGGAATCGCGATCTCAAGGTCGTCCCAATCGATGCCCTTGACCTGCTGCATCATGAGGAACCCGACGAGCACGAGAGCCGGGACGGCTGCCTCGTTAGGGATGATCTTCACGAGCGGGGCAAACACCATCGACAGCAGGAACAGCAGCCCAGTGACGACCGACGCCAGACCCGTGCGAGCCCCTTCGCCGACACCGGACGCGGACTCGATGTAGGACGTGTTAGAGGACACGCCGGCCGCGCCTCCCGCGGCAGCAGCGATCGAGTCGACGATGAGGATCTTCTGGGTGTTGGGCGGCGTTCCTTCAGCGTCGTTGAGGCCGGCCTCGGCGCCGATTGCCGTCATCGTCCCCATGGTGTCGAAGAAGTCGGCCAGCATCAGGGTGAAGACCAGCAGGGCCGCAGCCACGAGCCCGGCCTTGCCAAACGACCCGAACAGGTTGAACTGACCGACGGTCGCCAGGTTGGGTGTGTCGACGATCTTTTCCGGGAGCGCGGGCACGTTGAGGTTCCACCCGAGCGGGTTGGTCTTGTTGCTGCCGTCCGGGTTCTGCCCGATCACCGTCGGGCCGACCTTGGCAACTGCCTCGACGATGATCGCGACGACGGTCGTGATGACGATCGACAGCAGGATTGCCCCGCGGACCTTGGCCACCCACAACCCAACGACGAGCAGCAAACCCAGCGAGAACACCAGGACGGGCCACCCGCTGAGCGTGCCGCCGACCCCCAACTCGACCGGGACTGGGCCGACCCCGGTGCGCCGGATAAAGCCGGCATCGACCAGCCCGATCATCGCGATGAACAACCCGATACCGACAGAGATGGCGATCTTGAGTTGCGCCGGGACCGCATGGAACACGGCAGTTCGGAAGCCCGTGAGCACGAGGATGAGGATGATGATGCCCTCAAGGACGACCAGACCCATCGCGTCGGCCCAGGTCATCTTCGTGGCGATCGAGAAGGCGACGAACGCATTAAGGCCTAGGCCGGTCGCCAACGCCAGCGGGAAGTTGGCGAACACCCCCATGAGGATTGTCATCACACCCGCCACCAACGCGGTGCCCGCCGCGATCGCCGGCAGGTTCGGGGCCGCCCCGCCGCCGAGGAACTGCCCGTTGGCATCCTTGACGAAACCGAGGATCAGCGGGTTGAGGACGACGATGTAGGCCATCGTGAAGAACGTCACGACGCCGCCGCGGACCTCGCGTTCGACGCTGGAGCCGCGTTCGGTGATCTTGAAGAAGCGGTCCAGGCCGCTCGTCGGGACTGGGGTGCGCGTGGTTGCTGCTTTCGCCATGGCGCTCAGGCTAGTGGCGGGTAGGCATCGCGCGCCCGGCGGCTCGCCCGACGGCATACCGTATGCCGGTGGCCTTCACCCGCGGACCGCTCGCCGCCCTCGACCGTCACCTTGTTGACGGGTCGGAACGTCCGGAATTGACCGGATGGCGGCGGCTGCTGACCGAGTTCTGGTGGTTCGGTGTCAAGCAGGCTCGGGCCTGCGTGTTCGCCGGATTGTTCTTCCTCGCCGTGTTCGTCGTCCCTCGGGGCGGCGTGCTGGGGCTCGCCCGCTACGACGTGCTGCTGATCGTGGCCCTTGCGCTGCAGGCCTGGCTCATCTGGGCGCGGATCGAGACGCTCGACGAGGCCAAGGCGATTCTGGCGTTCCATGCGGCTGGGTTCGCGCTTGAGGTCTTCAAGGTGACGCTGCTGCCGACTCCCTCGTGGACCTACCCGGATGCGGCGCTGACCAAGGTCGCCGGGGTGCCCCTCTTCGCCGGCTTCATGTATGCCGCCGTCGGGAGCTATGTCATGCAGTCGTGGCGACTGCTGCACATGCGGATCCACCACCATCCCCCTTTCGTCCTCACCGGGACGCTGGCGGCAGCGCTCTACCTCAACCTGTTCACCCACCATTGGCTCGCCGATCTGCGCTGGATCCTGCTCGCCGTGGCCTTCGGGCTCTACGCCCGGTGTTTCATCGGGTTCACGCCGCTGGACCGCGAGCGGCGTATGCCGTTCCTCCTCGGCTTCGTGCTCGTCGGGTTCTTCATCTGGGTGGCGGAGAACATCGGCACGTTCTTCGGGATCTGGCGCTATCCCGACCAGCTCGGTGCCTGGGTCACGGTGTCGCTGGGCAAGTGGTCGTCCTGGACGATGCTCGCGCTGATGAGTTTCGCGCTGGTCAGCAACCTCAAGCACGTCAAGGAGCGCATCCACCTGGCGCCCTGAGCAGGCCGGATAGGCTGCCGTCCATGACCCAGCCGCCTGACTCGCACGAGCCCCTGCGGGCGCTGCCGGTGCCGATGCGGCGCATCGTGGAGCTCGGGCTGTTGGGCTGGGCCATCGCCCTCCTCGTCATCCTGGCCGTTCCGGCGCTGCATACGGGTGAGCGGGACTGGTGGCCGTGGTGCGCCGTGGCTGGCCTGGTGCTGGGCGGGATCGGCTACGCCTATCTGCGCCGCGGACGCGGCAACGCCGTCGGCGCCAGCTGACCAGTCGGCCGAGATCATCGTCGGCCAGCCCACGGCCACGCGTCAGTCGAGGGTGAGCAGGTCCACCGAGAACTCGTCGAGGATGGGCTCGCCCACCGAGACGGGGGGAGCGGGATCGACGTCGATCTCCGAATGCGCCCCGCAGCCGTGGTCGAGGCTGACCACGGCCCCATCCGAGGGCGACCACTCGTTGGCGCACACCCCGAACGACCGGCGCAGTGCCCCGGCCATGGGTAAGTAGTAGCCGCAGGTCAGGCACCGATCGGTCGCCTTTTCGGCGACCTCCGAGCGAGGGCCGTGCGCACCGGCATACCAGCGCTCCGCGGCGGCGACCCGACCCTCCGGCGAAAGCACCCGCTTGCGGCCCAGGCCGAGCTCGGCGATCGCGAGCTGGTCGACCTCGTCGTCACCGGTGGCCTCGAACCCTGCCTGCAGCAGCGGGTCGTCCTGGCGATAGGGCAGCACGTCGCCCGCGCCGAGGTCTCCCGGTGCGATGCGGGCGGCATAGGGCACCCACTCGGGCGCGAGGATCGCGTCGGCGCCGGGCACGAGCGAGGTCTCGCAGACGGTCGCGTGCTTCTGTCGTGGCGCGCGCGCCACGCTCACCGACCACCGCCAGCCCCGGTATGCCGTGTGGTCGCACGCGAAATAGTGCGTCGCCAACCGCTCGGCCTCCATGACGACCTCGAGGTGCTCGCCAACCGCGCCAGGCTCGGCGATCGAGACGGCCGCGTCCCGAGCCAGGTCAACCGCGCCGGCCAGGGCCGGATCGGTCTTGACCTGGCTCATCACGCCTCCAGGTCGGCGGCGACTGCGCGCAGGACCTGGGCAACCTTGCCGGCGTGGTTCTTGTCGGGATACTTCCCGCGCCGCAGCGACTCGGAGGTGTTGTCGAGCAGCTTGATGAGGTCCTCGACGATGACGACCATATCCTCGGTGGGCTTGCGGTGTGCGGCGCGCTGCTGGGCCGCGACGGAGGGAGCAGGGTCGAGCACCTTGACCGACAGCGCTTGAGCGCCGCGGCGGCCTTCGACGATGCCGAACTCCACCCTCGTGCCGCCCTTGAGGGTGGTCACGCCCTCGGGAAGCGCGTTGGCATGCAGGAAGACGTCGCCTCCGTCGTCGTCGGAGAGGAAGCCGAAGCCCTTCTCAGCGTCGTACCACTTGACCTTGCCTGTGGGCACCCGTCTCACCTCATGCTCATGGCCGGCTGATCCGGCTGTCCGCGCGCACTGTGCGCGAGGCCAAGCCTATCGACGCTGGCAAGCGGATTCGCCCCCCACGGTGGACGAGCCGGCTCGACTGGTCGGCTCGACTGGTCGGCTCGACCAGTCGGGCCTCTCACTCGGTGCCGACGTGTTCGACGATCCAGTCGGTGAGTGGTCGGACAGAACGCCACGCCTTGGCCACCTCGGTGGCCGCTCGCGGGGTGCCGAGCCAGGCGGGCGTCCCGAACTCGCGGATGACCATGACCTCGGCCATCCGCAGCAGGTCGATCCGCGGATGGTCCTTGGCGAACCCGCGTGGGGCGGTCTTGACTGCGGCCCCCCTCACCTCGAATCCCTTGCGCCGCAGGCCATCGACGATCGTGACGAGGTCGCCACCCGAGGCGGGCGCATCAACAGCCGCCCGGAAACGGCCAGTTTGCGCAGCCCCGTGAGCATGAAATCCACCGCCGACCGCCAGGCCGTCGGCGCTGAGCTGGACATAGCAGCCAACCCACTTGGTCTGCCCAGCCACCGCGCCGATGTGGGTCTTGTAGGGGGTCTTATCCGCGCTGAACCGCACGTCCCGGTAGGGCCGGAAGGGCGTCGCAGGCCCGAACTCGTCCTCAAGCTGGTCGAGCAGGGCGAGCATCGGATCGCGTGCCGTGGCCTCCCACGTCGCCTTGTTCGCCGTCCAGAACGCCTTGGTGTTGTCAGCCTCCAGCCGGGCGAAGAAGTCGCTCGCGGCTGGCGGAAAACCGGTGAACGCCATCGTTCGACGATGCCACTGGCCATCCCCCCGGCGCAAGGCGCGCACCCGAGAGTCAGGCTCACCCGCGCGGCTCACCGAGTCAGTCGGGGCGTCCTGCCGTGGGCGGGCGGCAGACCTCTCTGTCGGGGCGTGCGACGATGACCGGATGGAGCGGACGCTCGGGAAGGCCAGGCGCGCAGCGCACCCCGCCGCCCGCAGCCTGGCCGACGATTTCCGCCAGCGGACCGACGCGCAGCTTGCCGCGCTCCTGCTCGCCCGCCCAGACCTTGCCCGCCCCGCGCCCGCGGATCTCGTCGCGCTCGCAGCCCGGGCGACAACCCGCACGAGCGTGCAGCGTGCGCTGGAGCGGCTCGATCGCGGGGCACTCCAGGCGGTGGAAGCCCTGATGGTCGCCAGCGAGCCGCAACCCTCGGGCGCCGCGTCCGTCGCGGACGTGGCGGCGTTCCTCGGCGCGGACCCTGCCGCTGCCCTCGACGGACTGTGGGAGGTGGGCCTGCTCTGGTGGTCACCCAGCGGGCCCCACCCCGTGCGCGCCGTCGCCGACGTGCTCGGCCCCCATCCTGGCGGGCTCGGCATCCGCGCAGCCGAGGTGGCGCCAGAGTATGCCGCGAGCTCACCTCCCAGCCCCGCCGACCTTCCCGGGGTGCTCGCCGCTGCCCCCCCGACTGCGCGAGCCATCCTCGACTCGCTCACTTGGGGTCCGCCCATCGGTGCCGTCCCCCCATCGGGACCCGCTCACGACGGTGCGGCCTGGCTGGTTCAGCGCGGACTGTGCGCCCCGAGCGGCATTGGGCATGTTTGCCTGGTCCGGGAGGTGGCCTTGGCGCTGCGCGGTGGGCGCATCCACCAAGAGCCGCGCCAAACGGCCCCGGAGCTGGACACCGCCACGGTCGACCCAGTGGTGGCCGACCGGGTCGCTGGCGCGAGCGCCCGCGACTTGCTCGGCCACCTCGACCAGCTTGGCGACCTCTGGACCGCCAACCCGCCTCGGGTGCTGCGCTCGGGCGCGTTGGGCGTCCGAGACCTGGCCGCGCTGACCCGGGACCTCGACGTCGAGCCTGCCCACGCGGTGTGGCTCGCCGAACTGGCCCTGGCCGCCGGCCTCATCGTCGACGACGGCGAGCTGACCCCGGCCTTCACGCCGACTCCCGAGTTCGACGTGTGGCGATCCCGTTCGGCCGGGACCCGCTGGGCCAGCGTCGCGCAGGCGTGGCGGGAGAGCCCGCGGGCGGCATACCTCGTGGGGACCCAGGGCGCAGGCGGCGCCACCGTGGGCGCCCTCGGTCCGCAGGTGCTCTGGCCGGCGGTGCGGGGCGTCCGCGCCGATGTCCTGCGCGAGCTGGCGGCGCTGCCCCCGGGGATCGCCCCGACACCCGAATCGGTGACCGAACGTGTGATTTGGCGCCGGCCGTTGGCCGATCGCCGGACGCTCACCGAGGCGATCGCTGCCGTGCTGCGAGAAGCCGACTGGCTCGGGGCAACCGCGCTCGGCGCGCTCAGCGGCCTGGGTCGTAGCCTCGCTGACGGCGGGCCGACCGCCCACCTGGTCGAGACGGCCGATGCCACCCTGCCCCCGTCGGTCGACCATGTGCTGTTGCAGGCAGACCTCACGGCCATCGCTCCCGGCCCGCTGGATGGTGCGCTCGGACGGTTCATGCGTCTCGTCAGCGATGTCGAATCCCGGGGTGGCGCAACGGTCTTGCGACTCTCGGCCGAGTCGGTGCGGCGCGCGTTGGACAGCGGGTGGACCGCCGACGAGGTCCTCGACACGCTCCGGGTGTCGAGCCGGACGCCGGTGCCGCAACCCCTCGACTACCTCGTCCGGGACGTCGCCCGGCTGCACGGTCAGACGCGAGTCGGCGGCGCGACGGCATACATCCGTTCGGACGACGAGGCGGTGCTGGCGACCCTGCTCATCGACCGGGCGCTCTCCCGGGCCTTGTTGCGCCGGATCGCCCCCACCGTGCTCGTCTCGCAGTCCGACCCCGCGGTGCTCGTCGAGCTCCTGCGGGCCGGAGGCTACTCCCCTGCGCGGGAGACCTTCGACGGTGTGGTCGTCGTCGACCGGCCGGCCCCGCGGCGGGCGCGACCGACCCAGACACGCGGCATACCGGAGCCGACCTTGGCGCCGTTGACCGCGGCTGCGGCCACGTCCTTGGTCGCCGCGATGCGCGCCGCCCCACGGCGTCCGGTCGCGGGGGCGCCACCACGCGGGCCGCTGTCGGGCACGCCACAGGAGACGAGTTCCTTACTGCGACAAGCAGTTTCCGACTCCCTTGCCCTGTGGATCGGGTATGCCGACGGCAACGGCCGCACCGCGCGACACCTTGTCCGCCCGGTGCGCATCGAGGGCGGCCGCGTGTATGCCGTGTCCGGCGAGTCCGACTCAGAGCAGCTCTATCTGTTGCATCGGATCACCGGTGCCGCCCTTGGGTGAGCGTCGACATCCCGTCAGGTGCCGGCGAGCGCCGTCACCACGCGGGAGGCCGACGGCCGCCCGAGAAGACCGGCCAGCCAGGCGGAGGTCTCGACGAGGGCCGATAGATCCACCCCGGTCTCTACGCCGGCGCCGTGCAGAGCCCAGACGAGGTCCTCGGTGGCCAAGTTGCCGGTCGCGGACTTTGCGTAGGGGCACCCGCCCAGCCCGCCGGCCGACGAGTCCACGATGGTGACTCCCTCACGCAGGGACGCCATCGTGTTGGCCAAAGCCTGACCGTAGGTGTCGTGAAAGTGCACGGCGACCCGGTCCCGACCGATCCCAGCCGTGTCCAGTCCGTCGAGCAAAGCGACCACCTGACCGGTCGTCGCCACCCCGATCGTGTCGCCCAGACTCAGCTCGTCGCAGCCCAGGTCCATCAGTCGCCGTGAGGCATCGACGACCTGACCGACCGGGACGTCCCCCTCCCACGGGTCGCCGAAACACATCGAGACATAGGCGCGCACCCACATGCCCGACTCCCGCGCCCGCTCGACGACCGGCGCGAACATCGCCACAGACTCGGCAATGCTCCGGCCCAAGTTGCGCTGGGCGAAGGTCTCGGTGGCCGAACCGAAGATCGCGATGGCCTGGCAATCAGCCTGGATCGCCCGATCCAGGCCGCGCACGTTCGGGACCAGGACCGGCCGATTGCGACCAGTTCCATCCGGTCCGAGCAGGGCGAGGACCTCGGCCGCGTCGGCCAGCTGCGGCACCCACGCAGGATTGACGAACGACGTGGTCTCGACCATCGGGAGCCCCGCCGCGACGAGCCGGCGGATGAGCTGCGCCTTGACGGCTGCGGGGACGACCGACTTCTCGTTCTGCAGACCGTCGCGAGCGCCGACCTCATAGATCGTCACCCGTTCGGGCAGGGAAGGGTCACGCTCCACCTGTGGAGCCCTCATCGCCGCCTCCAATCCCTGCCGTGTGCAGACCATTCGGATTCTTCCAGCGCGCAGCCGCAGCGAGCCACCCCGTGTGAGCGGGTAGTCTCGCCGCAAGGACAGGAGACCGTCATGAGCGACGTGGACAGCACACCCCCCGGAGGGCCGACGCCCGACTCACTGGGTATGCCGCCGGCCCATGAGGCGTTCCCGGCGCCTGAATCGCTGGCGCCGAGGGACCCGTGGAGCTCGACGGACTCCGGCGCAACGACCGTGCTGCCAGCCTACGAACCTGCTGCCACGGTTGCTCCCGATTCTGCGCCCGCGCCCGCGCCACTGCCGACATGGCGCCCCGACCCCGCGCCTACCACTCCCTCGTATGCCGCCCCGGCTTTCCCTCCGCCTGCAAGCTACCCGCCGCCGGGGGGCCCGGCATACCCCCCACCCACGGCACCCCCGATGACCCCGCCGTCGGCCTACCCGCCACCGGCTTATGGGCCACCGGCCTACCCACAGACCGGGGGCACGGCATACCAGACCCAGCCCTACCCCGCCCAGGCGTATCCTCCTCCTCCCGGATCGCCGTACGCCGGGTCCCAGGCCTATCCCTATGCGGCACAGGTCTATCCGGCACCGGGAGCGGCCACCGTCGCGCCGAGCAACACGTCGGCGATCATCCTGCTCATCGTCGCAATCGTGTCCATCTTCGCCACCGGCATCATCGGCCCTCCGAGCGGGGTCATGGCGATCATCTCGTTGGCTCGCAACTCGACCGACCCGGCTCGCGCCGCTCGGCTGGCCACGCGCGGGTGGATCGTCTATGCCATCAACGCCGTCCTCGGGATGTTCGCCATCGTCGCGCTGTTCTGGTGGCTGGCCAACAACCGTTGAGCCGATGACCGGGGGGCCGCTCATCGTCCAGAGTGACAAGACGTTGCTGCTGGAGGTCGACCACGCCGGGGCTGAGGCCGCGCGCCGCGACATCGCGCCGTTCGCCGAGTTGGAGCGTGCCCCGGAACACATCCACACCTATCGGGTCACCCCGCTCGGCTTGTGGAACGCCCGCGCCGCCGGCCACGACGCCGAGCAGGTCATCGACGCGCTGCTGCGACACAGCCGGTATGCCGTGCCGCAAGCTCTCCTCGTCGACGTCGCCGAGACGATGGCCCGCTATGGCCGACTCACCATCGAGAAGGACCCGGCCCATGGGCTGGTGCTGCGTACGACCGACCGACCGGTCCTCGAGGAGGTGCTGCGGCATCGGCGGATCGAGCCGCTGCTCGGCGAGCGGATCGACCCCGACACTATCCTCGTCCACCCCTCCGAGCGTGGCCACCTCAAGCAGCAGCTACTCAAGGTCGGCTGGCCCGCCGAAGACCTCGCGGGCTATGTCGACGGCGAGGCCCACCCGATCGCGCTTCGCGAAGAGGGCTGGACGATGCGTCCTTACCAACGCCAGGCCGTCGAGGGCTTCTGGCACGGGGGGTCGGGGGTCGTCGTCCTGCCCTGTGGCGCCGGCAAGACGATTGTCGGCGCCGGCGCGATGGCGGCAGCGTCCGCGACGACCCTCATCCTCGTGACCAACACAGTGGCCGCCCGGCAGTGGAAGGACGAGCTGCTGCGGCGAACTTCTTTGACGGACAAGGAGATCGGCGAATACTCCGGGACCCGCAAGGAGATCCGCCCGGTCACCATCGCGACCTATCAAGTGCTGTCGGTCCGCCGCCGGGGGGTCTACCCGCACCTTGAGCTGCTCGACGCCCGCGACTGGGGGCTGGTGGTCTACGACGAGGTCCACCTGCTCCCCGCGCCGATCTTCCGGATGACCGCCGACCTTCAGGCCCGCCGCCGCCTCGGGCTCACCGCCACCCTCGTGCGCGAGGACGGCCGCGAGGGCGACGTCTTCTCGCTCATCGGGCCCAAGCGCTTCGACGCGCCATGGAAGGACATCGAGGCGCAGGGCTGGATCGCTCCCGCCGACTGCGTCGAGGTCCGGGTCACGCTCGGCCAGGGCGAGCGGATGTCGTATGCCGTCGCCGAGGCCGACGACCGCTACCGGCTGGCTTCCTGCACCCCCGGCAAGGAGCGGGTCGTGCAGGACCTGGTGGCCCGGCATACGGGAGAGCCGACCCTGGTCATCGGGCAGTATCTGGACCAACTCGCCACTCTCGCGGAGCGATTGGAGGCACCGCTCATCACCGGCGAGACGAGCATCGCCGAGCGACAGCGGCTCTTCGACGCGTTCCGCTCTGGTGAGGTCGGCCTGCTCGTCGTCAGCAAGGTGGCCAACTTCTCCATCGACCTGCCCGAGGCATCGGTCGCAATTCAGGTGTCCGGAACCTTCGGGTCCCGCCAGGAGGAGGCCCAGCGCCTCGGACGCGTCCTGCGGCCCAAGGGCGACGGCCGGACCGCGCACTTCTACACGATCGTGGCGCGGGACACCGTCGACGCCGACTATGCCGCGCACCGGCAGCGCTTCCTCGCCGAGCAGGGCTACGCCTATCGGATCGTCGACGCCGACGACCTCAGTCAGGAGTCGGGGCCGGACGGCCGACGATAGACCGCGAGCGGGTCCTCGGAGATCGTCGCTTCGACCGGCACGCCAGACCCATTGTCGGCCCATGATGAGCGACCGGTCGGCCGTTCAAAGAGTGACGAACCCGCTTCCGGCGCAACGAAGTCCGGAGGCAGTTCGGGTCGGACGTCCCAGCCGTTCAAGGCCAGGTCGGCCGCATGATCGCCATCCGAGGACGTGCCCGGGGTGAGCCCCGCGTCGGCGCCGCCTGCACCGGTGGCGGAAGACACGCCGGTCGGTGCTTCCAGGGGTTCGGTTGGCACGCCGACGGGGGCCGAGATCGCCTCTTCGTCGGCCGTCGCACCTCGGGTCGCTGCCGGGCCAGGCGAGTGCCGCATCGGCAGGGGACCAAACCCCAGCCGCGCGAAAGTCCAGGCAAGAATCGCCCCCAGCACCCCCACGGTCCCCCACACGGCGAACTGCCCGTCGAACTGATCGAGACCCTCGGGGCCCCACATCGGCCTGACCACCTCGTGGGTGGCGTCCCGGGACACGACCACGAGCAGGCCGACCACGGCCAGACCCACGGAGAACAGGGCACCGACGGCCGCGACAGACCTCAGGTGGAACGACCGGGCTCGCACCGTCCACACCGCGGACACGACCACAGCCGCCCCCAACCCGAACAAGGGCAGTTCCGGGGGCGCCGGAGCGAGCGTGCCGAAGCTCAGGACAAGGGAGACCCCGAACCGGGCCAGCCAGCCGATCGGCTCCGCCTCGCCGGGTCCATTGGAGATCACGGCGCCGTTCTCGTCATAAATGGTGGTGTCGTTGAAGGGGAGGTTGGGCATCGCGGTCACCGCCCGGAAGACCTGCACCGCCCACAGCGCGGGCGCGGCATACAGGACCCAGGCCAGCCAGAGTGGCAAGGTGCGGCGCACCAAGGCTGGGACATCGACCCCCTGCGGTTCCATGGACGGCACGTTACGCCAGGAGGAGTATCAACCGTCAGTCAGCCGTGTGCGCAGTCCAGGTGGTTCCGTCCCAGAACCGCAAACGCTTGACCCGGTAAACATCTGGATACCAGCCCGCGGGGAATTCAGTCAGGGGTTGCCCGGCCGTGCCCTCTGCCGCCGAGTCATCCCCATGCGTGGGTTCCGCAGCTGATCCCCGCTCTGACTCGGGTGCGGGTCCGGTCGGTGCTGGCGGCGCACCTCCCACTGCATCTGTCGTTTCCCGCAGCTCCGCCGCCGATTCGAGTTGCTCTGCCAGGGCGTGTGGAGCGTCCCGGAAGGCGTGTTGTTGATCTCCCAGCAGACCGGCGCCTCCGGAGACTGGCTCCTCTGGGTCGTTGTCATTGTCAGTGTCGGCGTCTTCGCAATCGACGTCCGCATCAGGGTCTCCGAGGTCAACCGCGTCAGCCTGAGGCTCGTCGCGGAGGTCATCATCCGGCTCCTCGACGCCCCCGGACGCATCGGATAACGCTTCCAGCACGTCGGCACCACGATCAGATGCAGGGTCAGGCGTCTCACGATCGATCGAGCCAGACGCCCGCCACTCCAGGGCCTCGGGCTCTTCGGTGAACTCCAAGAGGAGAGGTCCAGCAATCTTCGACAACTCGTCGCGCACTTCGGCCGGCGTAGCGTAGAAGAACTCACGTCGCGGGTTCACATAGTTGACCTTTCGATGCGCAAGCGCCTGGTGTAGCTGCAGTTCTAGGCCTACTGCATCCTCCGAGAAAATCATGGCGTGGATATCAAACCGGAAGGGAACGCTCGCATCACCCAATTCCACGACTCTCGCATACGGGTCCAAACGGCGGGTCATCCCGATCTTCACCATGTCGGCACCAAATGCTCCGAGATTGGAAATTACATAAACATGGCCCGTCCGGATGTTGGCAGCGCGCCGCTCGACTCCGTCAATGGACCCGCCTATTTCCGCCAGCTTCGCTTCGGCGAATTGAATCGCTTCCGCATCTGTCTGCGGGTCAAGTTTCCCGAGAAGGTTGCGGTAATGCTCCTGCTCCTTCCTGAGCTTGGACAACTCGGCCAGCATCTCCGCAGCGGCTCTCTTTTGTTCTCGCAACTCTGCGCGGCGCTCGCGCTCCGCCTCTTTCTCCTCTTGCTTCTTGACAAGGAAGTCACAGGTCATTTCGATTTCATGCAATCGCAGTTTGTGGTAAACCGGCGAGACTCGGATGGACATCATCTTGCCCAATCGCTCAATCGCCAGTGCTGACTTCTCAAGCCGACCCTTGGCTCCACTGAGGGCGTGTGGCCTCACCGCTCGAACTATCGAGTCGGCTTCGGCGTTGTATGCCCTCAACATGAGGGTTGACATGTCCTTCACCATCTTGCGCCCTTGCGCAGCAGAATTGTTTACTGTCCAGGCGCTTGCGGCCTCAATGGCCGTCCCAGCCCGGATCATCTGCTTCATTCGCGCCTGTATGGCGCTAAGGGCGTCCTTGTAGGCGACCGCGTCGCTGAGGGGGTGGTTGTAGACGTAATAGCCAGCCTCCTGCAGAACAGCCGTATCAGCGTGTCCAAGTAGTTCCGAGCGAGCTCGGTCTTCTTCCGATCGTGCTTGGGACGCCGCCGCCTGGGCGGCCGTTGCTTCAGCTTGAAGTGAGGCCAACTGACCTCGCCACATGGCGATCTCTGCGTTGAGTCGGACGGCTTCCGTCCCCCCCAGATGGGCGACCCACTGCTTCAATCGAGTGACTTCGCCCTCCAACTCCTCTATTCGCTTCCCTGAGCCAAACGCCATGATGCCCACCCTTTCGCACACTCGTGTGGTTCACCGTAGCCGCATGTCCTCCGGAGCTGGGGATTGAAATGGGCAGTTTCCGATCCACAGCGTCGTCACAGGATCCGCTCAGCGGGCACCCATCACCCCGGGGTGCCATGAGGCGACCGCCACTCCCGGCGACCCGGCGCGAAGGAGACCCCGATGAGCCAGCTCGACACCCAGGGCCAGTCAGCCGACCCGTGGGCCTCGGCAGCCCCGACGACGCTGCCCACTGCCCCGCCGGCGCCGACCTTCCCGCCGCCACCCGCAGCGCCGCTGTACCCGCCCGCTGCGGGAGCGGCATACCAGCCGCCCTTGGTGCCCACTGCCGGCGCTCCGAAACCAACGCGCGAGAAGCGCCGCCTCGGCGACCTGGTCGTCGTCGGGCTCCTCGCCGCGGGGCTGGCCTCCGGCGGCACGTATGCCGTGACCCGCACCTCCGCGGGCACCCCCGCTACCGCCACGCCGGTGTCGCAGAACGCCCCCGTTGCCCCCGCTCAAGCCCCCGTGATCCAGGCCGACGGCACGGCACCCAACTGGACCGCCACCGCGAAGGCCGTCTCGCCGAGCGTCGTCGCGATCAAGGTGACCAGTGCGCAGGCCGAAGGCGAGGGCTCCGGCGTCATCATCGACAAGGCCGGGCACATCCTCACGAACAACCACGTGGCCACTGGCGCAGGCAGCGGCGCCCAGATCTCGGTCACCTTGGACGACGGCCGCACGTATGCCGCGACGGTTGCGGGCACCGACCCCTCCACCGACCTGGCGGTGCTCACCCTCACCAACCCGCCGACCGACCTCACGCCGATCCTGTTCGGGGACAGCGATGCCCTGTCGGTGGGCGACCCCGTCATGGCCGTCGGCAACCCGCTCGGCCTGGCGGGCACGGTGACCACGGGCATCGTGTCGGCGCTCAACCGGCCCGTGTCGACCGGCTCCTCGCAAGGGGCCCGCGGCCAGACGCCAGCCGACACCGTCGTCACCAACGCGATCCAGACCTCAGCGGCGATCAACCCCGGCAACTCCGGTGGAGCGCTGGTCACGTCGGACGGTCGTCTCGTGGGGATCAATTCCTCCATCGCTTCACTAGGTTCGACCGGCAGCCAGAGCGGCAACATCGGCATCGGCTTCGCGATCCCGGCGAACGAGGCCAAGACGATCGCCGACCAGCTCATCGCGACGGGATCGGCGCAGCATGCCTACCTCGGCGTGTCCTCCGCCGACGGGACCGTCACCGACGGCTCGTCGCAGCGTGCCGCCGCCGTGCTCAAATCAGTTAGCCCCGGAACTCCCGCTGCCGCAGCGGGATTGCGTTCCGGTGACGCCGTTGTCGCCATGGACGGCGAACGGGTCGACTCGTCCCTGGCCTTGGTCGCCGCGATCCGCGAGCAGGCCGTCGGCACCAAGGTGACCCTGACCATCGTCCGCGACGGTGCGCGTCAGGACGTCGCCGTCACCCTCACGTCGCGGCCGGCCGGCTGATCTGCCGGACGCGGTTGTGGGGGTGGTGCCAGCACCACCCCCACAACGGTCGTCCACTCCAGAGACACAACCAGCCACGCGCCGTAGCGTGAAGGCATGGCGAGCACACGGCATACCGAGCAGCAGTGGTCCGCGACGGCAGGTGAGTTGCGCTACCGCGGCATCCGCCCGGGGTCTGCCGTGCTGCACGTCGCGACGGGTGGCGCCATCGGGATCGCCGCCTTTGTCGCGCTCACCAGCCTGCTGTCGCTCACCCTCGGGCTGCTTCCCACCGTCGTAGGCGCCGCCATCTCCGGCGCGCTCCTGCTCGGCGTCAACTCGGCCCTCAGCGCCGTCCACCGCTCCCGCATGCGCTCGTTCCTGGGACTGCACATCACTGCGCCAGCCCCGATGTCGGGGGACCGACTCGCGAGTCGGCTGCGCCGCGTCTTGACAACCGCGCCGTTGTGGAAGTCGTTGGCCTACAACGCGATCGTCGGCCTGCTGCTATTTGTCCTTGGGGTCGTGGTCGTGGCATCCCTCGCGACGGGATTGGTGTGCGTGACCGCCCCGATCTTCGGCACCCCCGTCACCCTCGGGTTCTGGGGTTGTCGACGCAGTCCCCGGTCACCCTCGTCGCCGTTCTCATCATCGGGACGGCTCTCGTCGTCGCCGTGCCGCCGATGGCCCGGGCCGTGGCCTACGGCGATGCCCGGATCGCCATCGCCCTCCTGGGCCGGGCCAGGACGGAGGAGCTCGTCCAAAGGGTCGAGCATCTGGCCCAGGCCCGCACCGGGACGGTCGACGCGGCCGACGCTGAACGACGCCGGATCGAACGGGACCTGCATGACGGGACCCAACAACGCCTCACGTCCCTGGCCATGCACCTCGGCGTCGCCCGGGCCACGTTGCCGACCTGTCCCCGGCCGCCCAGGCAGCGCTGGATCAGGCCCATGCCGAGGCCAAGGAGGCCCTCGTCGAGTTGCGCGGGATCGTCCGAGGACTGCACCCGGCCGTGTTGGACGACCGGGGGTTGGACGCCGCGTTGACCGGGCTGGCCGCCCGATCACCGATCCCCGTGTCCCTCGATGTCCTAGTCCCCCAACGGTTGCCGAGGCCGGTTGAGGCGGTGGCCTACTTCGTGGTGTCCGAGGCATTGACGAACGTCGTCAAGCATTCGGGAGCCACCCGCGCGCAGGTGGCTGCTCGGGTGACCGACGGTCGGCTGCATCTGCGGATCGTCGACGACGGCGCCGGCGGAGCAGACCCGACGCGCGGGTCCGGCCTGACCGGTCTGCGTCAACGGGTGGCCTCGGTCGACGGCGAACTCACCATCGAGAGCCCGCCCGGCGGGCCGACCGTGCTCGAGGCGGTAATCCCATGCGGGTCGTGATCGCGGAAGACTCGACGCTGCTGCGGGAGGGGCTCATCCGGCTGCTAGCCATCGCCGGCATCGAGACGGTCGCGGCGGTCGATACGGCGCCCGCGCTCATCGAGGCGGTCGCGCAGCTCGGTCCGGATCTCGCGATCGTTGACGTCCGGATGCCGCCGACCTGGTCCGACGAAGGGGTCCGAGCGGCGCTGGAACTCCGCAAGCGGTGGCCCGGCGTCGCCGTCCTTATCCTCAGCCAATACGTCGAGGAACGGTATGCCGCCGAACTGCTCAGCGGCTCGACCCGAGCCATCGGCTATCTGCTCAAAGACCGGGTGGCCGACGTCGAGGAGTTCCTCGACGCGGTGCGCGGCGTCGCTGCGGGCGGAACCGCCCTCGACCCCGAAGTGGTGGCGCAGTTGCTCGTCCGGCGGGTCGGCTCGCCCGTCGATCGGCTCACTCCCCGTGAGCATGAGGTGCTGTCGCTCATGGCCCAGGGGCTGTCCAACTCCGGCATCGCCGCAGCCCTCGTCGTCAGCGAGAGCGCCGTCGCCAAGCACGTGAATGCGATGTGTTGGGCGGACTACCGGGTGGAAGCCCGCGCCCAACCGCGGTCCGCTGGAGCGCCGACAGCGGAGACCTGTCGGTCTCATCGGTCGCGTCCCTGGTCGGCGAAGGCCGAAGCAGTGATGTCACCGTTCGCGACGTCCCCAAGGTCGAGGTCACGACAAGCAGCGGCAACGTCGACGTATGCCGCGTGGGCACCTCCCTCTCGATCCGCACCGAATCCGGGGATGTGGACGCCTGCGAGGTGCGCGCCGACGGGACGCGGGTCCAGACCTCCTCCGGAGATGTCCGCGTGGACGGTGCTCCCGGCAAACTCACCGTGGACACGACATATGGAGATGTCGTGCTCACCCTCGGCGCGGAGCAGCGCTACGACGTGCGGACCTCGACATCCAACGGGCACGTCTCGGTGAAGGCGCCCACGGACCCCAACTCGACTCGGCTCATCCAGGTCACCACCAAGACGGGCGACATCACCGTCCGGTGAGCCGCCCGCTCGGATCAGCCACACCAAGCCTGGCGAAATCCATTTGACGGCAGCACCTGCCGACGGTAGGAAAGTTCTTCCCCCTTCCGCACCGGAGGTGTCCTGCCATGCCTGCCGACCACCCTCCCGATCCCACCGCCACCAGACGCGCCGCACCCATCGACCCCACCGGCAGCGGCGATGACCTGAGCAAGGAACAGCGCTATCTCGACCACGCACGGGCCGAGCTGGCGCGGATGCGTGCCAAGACTGAAGCGTTGCGGGACAACGCGATCGGCGGCGACAGGGTCTCGTCGGAGTTCCTCGCCCTCACCCTGCACCGACGGGTCCAGTCGCTCGCCGACGACCCGACCTCCACTCTCTTCTTCGGTCGCCTCGACCTCGACCACGCCGAACACGGCACCGAGCGCTGGTATGTCGGCCGCCGTCACATCAACGACGATCGCGGTGACCCGGTCGTCATCGACTGGCGGGCCGAGCTCTCGACAGCCTTCTACCGCGCGTCGCACACCACCCCCATGGGGGTACGACGCCGACGCCGTTTCGGGGTCGACCAGGGGAGGCTCACGGCATACGAGGACGAGCATCTGGCCGACCCGACCGAAGGTGAGCGGCGCAGCGCGATCCTGCAGGCCGAGATCGAGCGGCCGCGCGTCGGCCCGATGCGCGACATCGTGGCGACCATCCAGCCCGAGCAGGACGAGATCGTGCGCTCTGGCCTGGCGACGAGTGTCTGCGTCCAGGGCGCGCCCGGCACGGGCAAGACCGCCGTCGGCCTGCACCGCGCGGCGTGGCTGCTCTATGCCCACCGCGACCGGCTGTCCCGGGCCGGTGTGCTCGTGATCGGCCCCAACCGCGCTTTCCTCGACCACATCGGGGCGGTGCTGCCGGCCCTCGGCGAGGTCGAGGTCCGCCACACGACCGCCGCGGCGCTGATCGGCGGGACCGCCGCGCGCGGGGTCGATTCCACGAACACCGCAATCCTCAAAGGGGATCCGCGGATGGCCGAGCTGCTGCGCCGGGCAGTGTGGTCGCACGTCGGCACCGCGACCGAGCCGCTGGTCGTGCCGCGAGGCGCGCGCAAGTGGCGGGTGGCGGCATACCTCGTCGCGGACGTCCTCGAGGAGCTGCGCGCGCGGGGGGTGCGCTACGGCGCGGCCGGCGCGATGCTCCCCCAGCGCCTGGCCCACCTCGTGCTGCTCGCCATGGAGCGCGCCGGCGAGTCCCCCGACGACCGCGTGCAGGACGCCGTCGCCCGCAGCACAGTGGTGCGGCAGTATGCCGCCTCGCTCTGGCCCGTCGTCGATCCCAAGGCCCTGCTGCACGCCTTGTGGTCGGACGCCGGCGTCCTCGGTCGCCATGCGGAGGGGCTGTTGAGCACTGAAGAGCAGCGAATCCTCTTGTGGGACAGCCCTCCTCGCACGCGCTCGGCGACTCGCTGGTCCCCCGCTGACCTCGTCCTCCTCGACGAGCTGGCCGATCTCGTCGAACGCACCCCGAGCCTCGGTCATGTCATTCTTGACGAGGCTCAGGACCTCTCGCCGATGCACCTGCGTGCCGTGGGTCGGCGCTGCTCGACCGGCTCGGCCACGGTGCTCGGCGACATCGCCCAGGGGACCACCCCGTGGGCCACTGCCTCGTGGACCGAGTCGCTGGAGCACCTCGGCAAGCCGGAGGCGGTCGTCGAGGTGCTCGACCGCGGCTTCCGCGTGCCTGCCGCCGTCATCGGGTATGCCGCCCGCCTCCTCCCTCATATGGCTCCCGGACTCGGGGTGCCTCAGTCGGTGCGCGAGCATCCCGGCGATCTGATCATCGAGGAAGTCGCGGATCGGGACCTGCCCGCGGCCGTCGTGGCGGCGGTCTGTGCGGCGACCGCCCAGCCAGGTTCGGTCGGGGTCATAGCGGCGGACTCCTCGGTAGCCGCATTGTCGAAGTCCCTGTCCCGCAACGGAATCGAGCACGGCACGCTCGGCCTCGACCATGGCGACGTCGAGAACCAGGTCGACCTCGTCCCCGCCACCGTCGCCAAGGGTCTCGAGTTCGACCGGGTCGTCGTCGTCGAGCCGACCGCCATCGCCGCAGCCGAGCCGGACGAGCGGACCGGCCTGCGTCGGCTCTACGTCGTCCTCACCCGCGCCGTGTCGGGCCTGCACATCGTCCACTCACAGCCACTTCCGACGCCGCTGGTGGGAGACTGACGGCCGTGCCCGCGCTCATCAGTTGGTGGCGACAGGATCTCGCCGAGCTCGTCCCCCATGCCCTCGACGACGCCGTCCAGGCAGCCGGGACCGACCTGCTGCGGCGGTGGGCCGAACCGCAACGGCACTACCACCGCACGACTCACCTGGTGGAGATCTTCTGGGCGTTGGAGGAACTCGAGGACGTCGGTGAGATCGACTCCCGCACAGCGCTGCTCGGTCGCCTGGGGGGTTGGTTCCACGACGCGGTCTACCACCCCCTGGCGGTCGCGGGAGCCAACGAGGGCGACAGCGCGTTGCTCGCGAGCCGCGTCCTGACCGACCTCGGCGCCGACGCCGCCGACGTCGCCGCGGTCGAGCGCCTCGTCCGGTTGAGCGCCACCCACTCCGGAGACTCGCTGTCCTCCCTCGACCGCGCCTTCCTCGATGCCGATCTGTGGATCCTCAGCTCCGACCCCGACCGGTTCGACACCTACTGCGAACAGGTCCGGCAGGAGTATGCCGCCGTCCCAGACACGGCATACCGTGCGGCCCGAGCCGAGGTGCTGCGAACGTTCGCCGAGCGTCCTCGCCTGTATCTCACGGATTTCGCTGCGGCACAATGGGAGCCGCAGGCGCGCGTCAACCTCGACCGAGAGATCGACCGCCTGGCGGGGCCCGACATCGACGGAGTGTGACCCGATGACCCACGCGGTGAGCCTGGAGCACGTCGACCTCGCCACGCCGGACGGCACGTGCGACGCCTACCTGGCGCACCCGAGCGCCGAAGGGCCCTGGCCCGGAGTGCTGTTCATCATGGACGCGATCGGATGGCCTGGCCGCCGGCTGGCCCCCAGCGGTTGCGTCACGGGCCCAGATCGAACAGGTGTGCCGCCAACGGCCACCAGAACCGCTCGCGGCACAACTCGCGGAACTCGTCGTGCGAGACCCACCGGGCGGCATCAACGTCATCGCCAGGGGTGATGGCCGGGCGAGCCGCCAAGAGGTCCGCGAGGAAGACCTGGACCAGTGGGCGCGGCGCCGCCCAGTGGGCGGGGTCGTTGACGACCAGCCGCTCGTAGCCACAGGGCACCAAGTCGGTTGCGGGGACGGCCAGGCCGGTCTCCTCGGCGAGCTCCCGGGCTGCACATTCGGCGACACTCTCCCCCGGCTCTCGGCGCCCGCCCGGGCAGTCCCAAGAACCACGCCGGATGGAATGCACCAGCAGAAAGCTCTGGTTCCTGTCGCGCACGATCGTGGCCGCCGCCCCCGTGCCGAGGTCGGGGGTGGGCAGAGCCGAAGCGACCAGATCGATGTCGGCCGTGACTCCAGCCCCGATCGGCACTCCGAGCCATCGGTGGATCCCCCTCTCACCTTTGCGTTTTCGCAACCGCAGGCCACTCGCGTTGACCCGCCGGGCAAGCTCCACGCCCGTGACGGGAGTCGCCCCGGCAGCCACGCACGCGGCATACCGACGCTGCGGGACGTCGTAGTGGTCACCGTCGAAGGCGCCGCGTGGCACGCCGACGCGCGCCGCGAAGTCGTGCAACTCCTCGAACGAGGTGTCGCTGACCAGGTGCGCGAAGACGGTGCCGTGGGCCGCCCAGATCGGGATATCGATGAGGATCATCGCCGCTCACGCTAGCCCGCCATCCACCAAGGCGCCCTGTGGATAACTTCAGCGCGGTCTCGGCGAATCCGCCTAACGTCAGAGGCAACCCGGACGACTTGTCCGGAACCCATCCGCGCAGCACCGTCGGGGGCGGCGCGGCGACACCAAGGAGCACGTCATGGCGTTCACCGTCGACACCGATCGGATTCACGTCGCGTCGGCCGACATCGGCCGGATCGCCGGCGACATCGAAGCATCCGTCGCCGAGATGGCCAGCCGGTTGTCCGCCCTTTCGAGCAGCTGGACCGGCACCGCCGCCACGGAGTGGCAGTCGGTTCTCGCCGAATGGCGGACCTTGCAGACCCGGCTCCGCGAAGACCTCGTCACCATCGGCCAGCTCACCGCCCGGGCGGGCACGAGCTACCAGCAGACCGAGGACGCGATCCGGGGGCTATTCGTCCACTGAGCGTGCCGGTCGCCTTCGGTGGTGAGCAGCCCGCGAGTCCGGTATGCCGCTGCGCTGAACCCCGCGGCATACCGGATCGTGGGCGGGCGGCTGGGAGTCCACTAGCATCGCGGCTCGTGTGGTACTGGTTCCTCAAGTTCGCGGTCGTCGGCCCGGTCCTCAAACTGGCCTACGCTCCGCGTTGGCTGGGGAAGGAGAACCTGCCGCGCTCGGGGGGCTACGTGTTGGCGGCCAACCATACCGGCGTCATCGAGACCGCGATCGTGCCGTTCGGGGTGCGCCGCCGGGTGACCTTCGTGGCCAAGAGCAAGTACTACCGGGGCACGGGCGCCAAGGGGCGCCTGCTCGCGTGGTTCCTCAAGGCCATCGGACAGGTGCCGATCGAGCCCGCGTCGGCGCAGGCCGCCCAACCGGCTCTCGACGCAGCGCGCGAGATTCTGCGCCGCGGTGACGTGTGGGGCATCTTCCCCGAAGGCACCCGCTCGCCGGACGGTCGGATGTATCGCGGCCGGACGGGCGCCATGCGCGTCGCGCTGCCCCTGGGCGTGCCGGTCATCCCCGCCGCGGTGTCGGGCGCGCACGGCAGCGGCCCGCGCTGGACCTGGGGCAAGGGCAAGAGCCAACGGATCACGGTGACCTACCTACCGCCGCTGGACACCTCACCGTGGGTCGGCCGCGAGGACGACCCAGTCGCGTGGCGCGAGGCCACCGAGGCGCTCATGGCCCGGATCCGCGAGGTGACCGGCCAGGAGTATGCCGATCGCTACCCCACCCGCGAGGAACTGCACGCCCGCGACGGTCAATGATCAGGCCTGAGCGGCGGGGTCCCGTCGAGAGTCAACCACCAATCGGGCGTCGTCGGCGAAGCGGGCTCGGATCTGGCTGAATTGCAGAAGGAACGCCTGCTCGTCGAGGCCCTTGCGGCGTAGCCATCGACCGACCTCGCCATTGCACTTGCTCGTGTTGCACGAGCGGCAGGCAGGGACGACATTCCCCACGGTGTAGCGCCCGCCTCTGGAGATCGGCAGGACGCAGTCACGCTGGAGATCATCGGGCGAGCCGCAGTAGGCACAGGCGCCCCACGCGGCCACCATTGCCGACCACTGGGTGTCGGTGAGATCGTGGACGACGCGCTGCATCCGGCGCTTGCGGCGCTTGGCTGCCCGGGCGCGGCGGCTCGTGACGGGCATGCTCAAAGGCTAGGTCCGGCTGAGTGCCGACCGGGTGGGACACGCCTGGGTTAGTAGTTCTCGGCGAACGGGAATCGGTCGGCGTGCCACTCGCGGCGCAGCCGCTCCGCCGAGTCGGCCTCAACCGCGCCGGAAAGAACGAACAGGTCGTCCACAAGGGCCGTCGCTGCCACCGACGATGGTGACGACGACGCCGATCTCGATGCCGAAGCACCACTGTCGGGATCTCGGCCAGAACAGGCTCGGCCCGTGGCTGCCCGCCCAGCTGTTCGTCGTGCCTCGACAGGCAAGGCGGGTCCCATCCGCACCACCGACGCGTCCGACGTGTAGGGCAACAGCCAGTCGCCCTCGGAAGCGGAAAGCGCGGGTCTTTCGCTCCAGGCGCGGGGGCCCCCGTCAGCCGGCAGGGCGGGGGTGCCGACGCGGGTCGTGCACCCCGTATGCCGCCCAATAGCCAGCCCAGCAGGCCAGGGCCATGAACCAGATCGCAGCGAACCGGATCGGCAGGTCGGCGCGCTGCCAGCCGGGCATCAGGATCGCCATTTGGGACAGGAATGCCAAGGCCGCCACCGCCGTGGTGACCGTGCCGACCACGCGGTGACCGCGCCGAGCGATGAAAAGGCCGAGCACGGCATACGCGATGGCCGCGAACTGGACTATCCGCCACTCGGTGTCGTAACTGGCCTGCCTGGCGATGACGCTCCACCCGGCAAAGAAGCCGAAAGCGAGGGCAAGGGTGGCGAGCAGGAGAGCGGACGCGGACCGGAAGGTGAGCCCGCTGCGGCGCGGGTCGGCCCACGCGCGGGCCGCCGCCTCGACCACCCCGACGACCGTCGACGGCGTGAGGGTCGTGCCCTCCAACAGCGCCTGGTATGCCGCCCCATGCCGGCGACGCCACCACGGCGGGAACAACCAGACCAGCCAGCCCTGCATGAGTGCGACCATACGCCGAAGGGGCGGCCCCGGCACCCGGGACCGCCCCACTCGTCATGCCGTTCAGGTCGGCGTCGTCGGCCGGCCATGCCGTCGTGACGAGCGCCTCACCTCTTGCTCAGAAATCCGGACTCTAGAAGTCCATACCACCCATGCCGCCGTCGCCACCCGGCATCGCCGGCGCAGCCTTCTCCGGCTTGTCGGCGATGACTGCCTCAGTGGTGAGGAACAGGGCGGCGATGGACGCGGCGTTCTGCAGCGCCGACCGGGTCACCTTGACCGGGTCGATGATGCCGGCCTTGACCAGGTCCTCATAGTCGCCGGTCGCGGCGTTGAGGCCCTCGCGCGGGCTGCCCAGGTTGCGGACCTTCTCGACGACGACGCCACCCTCGAGGCCGGCGTTGACGGCGATCTGCTTGAGCGGAGCCTCGGCGGCGACGCGAACGATGTTCGCGCCGGTGGCCTGGTCACCCTCGAGCGTGAGCGTCTCGAACGCCTTCTTGACCGCCTGGATGAGGGCCACGCCACCACCGGCGACGATGCCCTCCTCGACGGCAGCCTTCGCGTTGCGAACGGCGTCCTCGATGCGGTGCTTGCGCTCCTTGAGCTCGACCTCGGTCGCCGCGCCGGCCTTGATGACTGCCACACCGCCCGCGAGCTTGGCCAGGCGCTCCTGGAGCTTCTCGCGGTCGTAGTCCGAGTCGGATTTCTCGATCTCGGCCTTGATCTGGGCGATCCGGCCCTCGATGGCCGAGCGGTCCTCGGAGGCCTCGACGATCGTCGTCTCGTCCTTGGTGACGACGACCTTTCGGGCGCGACCCAACAGGTCCAGGTCCGCAGAGTCGAGCTTGAGGCCGACCTCCTCGGAAATGACCTGGCCACCGGTGAGAATGGCGATGTCGCCGAGCATGGCCTTGCGGCGGTCACCGAAGCCGGGGGCCTTGACGGCGACCGACTTGAAGGTGCCACGGATCTTGTTGACGACCAAGGTCGCCAGCGCCTCACCGTCGAGGTCCTCGGCGATGATGAGCAGCGGCTTGCCCGACTGCATGACCTTCTCGAGGATCGGCAGCAGGTCCTTGACCGACGAGATCTTCGAGTTGACGACCAGGACGTAGGCGTCCTCGAGGACGGCCTCCATCCGCTCGGCGTCGGTGACGAAGTAGTGCGAGATGTAGCCCTTGTCGAACCGCATGCCCTCGGTCAGCTCGAGCTCGAGGCCCATGGTGTTGGAGTCCTCGACGGTGATGACGCCTTCCTTGCCGACCTTGTCCATGGCCTCAGCGATGAGGTCACCGATCTGCTGGTCGGCCGCGGAGATGGCCGCGGTAGACGCGATCTGCTCCTTGGTCTCCACGTCGATCGCGGTGGCGAGCAGTTCCTTGACGACGGCGTCGACGGCCTTCTCGATGCCCCGCTTGAGGGCCATCGGGTTGGCGCCGGCCGCGACGTTGCGCAGGCCCTCCTTCACCATCGCCTGGGCGATGACGGTGGCCGTCGTCGTGCCGTCACCGGCGACGTCGTCGGTCTTCTTGGCGACCTCTTTGACCAGCTCGGCGCCGATCTTCTCGAAGGGGTCCTCCAGCTCGATCTCCTTGGCGATGGACACGCCATCGTTGGTGATCGTGGGGGCGCCCCACTTCTTCTCGAGGACGACATTGCGGCCCTTGGGACCGAGGGTCACCTTGACGGCGTCGGCGAGGGTGTTCATCCCCCG
>WBZS01000297.1_pt1 | contig 77610 bp, 76 predicted proteins | sample 5204201 | NCBI WGS metagenome assembly WBZS01 (sample SAMN12344357, study PRJNA552823) | activated sludge metagenome | biome: Activated sludge suspended growth; feature: Nitrification reactor; material: Wastewater; isolation source: activated sludge from nitrification reactor of wastewater...
CCTGCGCGTCCACCCGGACTCGCGCGGTCGGTCACGAGGCGCACCAGCGAGAACACGCCCCTACATATCAACATTTCAGACCGCCTTCGTGGGAGCGATCAAGCCGATTCCCATCAAGTAGGGCATCATGAATGTGACAACGAACGAAGGATGAAATTGATGGCGACCAAAGGGCGTGGCCGCGGTTCTGTCGGTGCGCTGCGCGAACGCCGGATGGCGATAGCCGAACGGGTCGTCAAGAACGGATCGGCCTCAGTCGACGAACTCGTGGAACTCACCGGAGTCTCGGCGATGACGGTGTATCGCGACATCGAGTCGCTCGAGGACGCCGGTGTGCTGATCCGGCATCGCGGACAGGTCACCGCGGTGGCCACTGGCCTGAACGAGATCGGCGCGAGCATCCGGGTGAACCAGAACGCGGAGCTGAAGAAGGAGGTCGCCGGCGTCGTCGTCGAACAGATCCGACCGGGCAGTTCGATCCTGGTCGACGACTCCACCACCGCACTGTGGGTGCTCCGGATGCTCGAACTCGTCCCGCTCACCGTGGTGACCAACTCGATGCTGGTGGCCCGCGAGTTGGAGCGTCGTTCGGGCATCCGGCTGTTCGTGACCGGCGGGGAGTACCAGGCCTGGTCCGAGGCGATGGTGGGGCAGACCACCACGCATGTGATCGCGGACATCCGCGCCGACTACTGCCTGTTGTCGGCGTCCGGAATCAGCGATCTGCTGTGTTACCACCCCTATGAGGACTGCGCCCAGGTGAAGCGGGCGATGATGGCCTCCGCCGATCAGTCGATCCTGCTGCTGGACCACACCAAGCTCGACCGGCGGGCGTTGCACACCTTCGCCTCGATGACCGACTTCGACCAGGTGATCATGGACTCGCAGACCCCGGACGAGGCGATCGAGGACCTGCTGGGGAAGGGTGTCCCGGTGATCCGTGCGGCGGGCTGAGTTCACCATTCATCCCGGCGTTTCTTCTCACAAAAGCTGTTACTAACACCTGAGCCACTGATAGGTTCGCCCCAGCGGGCACCCGTCGGCGGGCCCTGCGAACCTCGTGCAAAGGAGTACGAATGGGTCTGCGCATCGTGTGTTCTCACGACAGCTTCCGGGTGGCACGGATGATCCCGTCCCACGAGGCTCGGCTCTTCACCGAACAGTCCTGCAACTGACCCACAGACCTTCAGCCCGATCCGGGCTGGATCTCACCTGCAACCCAAAACGAAAGCGTGGCAACCATGGAATTCGTGTTCCTGTTGCTCGTCGCTGCGGCCGGAGGATTCTTCGGTGCGTGTGTCGGCGGCAACTTCTCCTTCGTGATTACCGGCTTCGCCGGTCTTGCGGCGACCGCGGCCGGTGTGGCCGGCAGCGCCGGCATGTCCAGCTTCATGTTCAGCTATGTGGCCTTCGGCCCGTTCACCGGCCCGCACATCGCCTTCACCGGCGCGGTCGCCGGCACTGCGTACGCCGCCATGAAGGGCTACACCGACAACGGCAAGGACATCGCGCAGCCGCTGGCCCGACTCGGCAAGCCCGACGTGCTGCTGGTCGGCGCCATCTTCGGCGTCGGCGGCTGGCTGTTCAAGACCTACGTGATCGACCCGCTGCCCTGGTTCGGCGGCCACACCGACGGCGTCGCACTGACCGTCGCCCTGTCGGCCATCGTCGTCCGCTTCATGTTCTCCGACCGGTCGCTGCTGAACCCCGAGCACTACTCCAAGACCGGCAACAAGTTCTCGCCGCACGAGCACAGCGCCTGGATCCGTTACCAGGAGACCTTCCCGCAGCTGCTCACCATGGGCATCTTCCCGGGCCTGCTCGGCGCGTCCGTCGCGCTGCTGCTGGCGGTCAACTTCCCGGGCGTCGGCATGAGCGCAGCCGCCTTCCCGTGGGCCATCTCGGCGATCACGATCTTCTTCCTGAACATCGGCTACAACTCGCCGGTCACCCACCACATGACGATCATCGGCGGCCTGGGTGCGATCGTGTTCTACCCGATCCTGGCCGGCCAGCACGTCATCTCCGGTGCCACCCTGCACAGCCTGCAGGTTCCGGGCAACGCGCTCGGTGTTGACTACGGCCTGGCCGTGGGTGCGATCCTGATCGGAACCGCGTTCGCGACGCTGTCGTCCTTCATCGGTGAGGGCTCCGCCCGACTGTTCCAGTCCCGCGGCAAGACCCACATCGACCCGCCGGCCGTCGCAATCTTCGCGGCCACCACCCTGATCTGGGCGGTCGCCGGGATGATGGGCGCCAGCAACTGATCCACTGAACAGAATCCACCCACCAACGAGGAGAGCGTGTCGCCATGCAAGATGTCCTGAACCACCCTGACGAGTTCTACGACGCCTACGTGTTCGACATGGACGGCACGATCTACCTGGGAGACCATCTCCTGCCCGGTGCAGCTCGGATGATCAACGAGCTGCGCCGGCGGGAGATCCCGATCCGCTACCTCTCCAACAACCCCACCAAAGACCCCGAGATGTACGCCGAGAAGCTGACCAAGCTCGGGCTGCCCACCCCGGTCGAGGACATCTCCAACACCATCGTCACCACCACCAAGTGGCTGCTGGCGAACCATCCCGACGCCGTGCTGTTCCCGATCAGCGAAGATCCGCTCAAGCGGGCGCTGACCAAGGCCGGATTCCGGATCAGCGACGATCCCGAAGAGATCGACATCGTCATCGCCAGCTACGACCGCGGCTTCGACTACGCCAAGCTGCAGATCGCCTTCGACGCGATCTGGTACCACAAGCGGGCCTTCCTGATCGAGACCAACCCCGACCGGTTCTGCCCCTTCCCGGGCGGACGCGGTGAGCCCGACTGCGCGTCGATCACCGCCGCGATCGAGGCCTGCACCCGGACGAAGTGCGTGAAGTCCCTGGGCAAGCCCGACCCGATCATGCTGCAGGTCACCATGGAGGGCCTGGACGCCCGCGTCGAACACTCCGTGATGGTCGGCGACCGGCTGCAGACCGACATCCAGATGGCGCTCGACACCGGCATGGTGTCCGGCCTGGTGCTTACCGGCGAAGCGACGGCCGACGACGTCCGTGCGCTCTCGCCCGAGCATCAGCCGTCCTATGTGATGGATCGCGTCGACCGGTTGATTCCGCAGGCGGCCTGGGACGAGTTGGGCTGGACCGACGACAACTGGAAGTGAGTGTGTCGTGTCCGAGTTGATCGAGCGCGCGCTCTCTACCGCCACCGATACCAAGGCCGTGCTGGCCGAACCCGGTGCCATCGCCCGCATCGCCGAGGTCTACCACGCCACCTTCCCGGGCCGCACGGCGCTGGTGGTCGGCGACGAGCGGACGATGGGTGTCGCCGGTGACGCCGTACTGGACGCCCTGCGCGCCGGCGGCGTCAGCGTCGCCGACCCGCACGTCTTCCCCGGCGCACCCGAGCTGTACGCCAAGTATGAGAACTGCGAACTGCTGCGTGAGGTGATGCGCGACCAGGATGTCGTCGCGGTCGCGGTGGGCGCAGGCACCCTCAACGACATCGTCAAGCGCGCCTCGGGCGAGTTGGGCCGCCCCTACCTGGTGGTCGCCACCGCCGCCTCGATGGACGGCTACACGGCCTTCGGTTCATCGATCGCCGTCGGCGGCTACAAGCAGACCCTGGACTGCCCGGCACCTGCGGCGTGCCTCAGTGACTGGACGGTGCTGGCGGCGGCACCCGCGGTGATGACCGCGTCCGGCTACGGCGACCTGCTCGGCAAGGTGACCGCCGGGGCCGACTGGATCGTGGCGGACGCCCTCGGTGTCGAAGCGGTCGATCCGGCCGTCTGGGAGCTGGTGCAAGGTCCGCTGCGCGCCTCGCTGGCCCGTCCCGAAGCGTTGGCGGCCGGCGACCTGACCGCTACCGGCGAGTTGGCCGAAGGGCTGATCATGTCGGGCCTGGCCATGCAGGCCGCCGCCTCGTCGCGTCCGGCGTCCGGTGCCGAACACCTCTTCAGCCACTTGTGGGAGATGGAGGGACACGGCGTCGACATCACCCCGCGCCGGCTCTCCCACGGTTTCAAGGTCGCCGTCGGCAGCGTCGCGGTCGCGGCGCTCTACGAGCGCCTGCTGGAACGTGACCTGTCGGCGCTCGACGTCGATGCCGCCGTGGCTGCCTGGCCGAGTGCCGAACAGCTGGAGGAACGCGTCCGGGCCGATCATCAACCGCACCTGGCCGACGAGATCGTCGCCCAGTCGCTGGCCAAGTACGTCGACGCCGATGCGTTGGCCGCCCGGCTGACCCGGCTGGCGTCCGGCTGGCCGCGGTTGAAGGATCGGCTGGCCGGACAGCTGATCGGTGCCGCCGAGCTGCAGCGGATGCTCCGTGCCGCGGGTGCCCCTGCGCACCCGTTCGACATCGAACTGACCTGGCAGGAGTTCCGCGACACCTACCGCCGTGCCCAGATGATCCGGAAGCGCTACACGGTGCTCGATCTGGTGTACGAGGCTAATCTGGCCACAGAGCTGGTGGAGGACTTATTCACCCCGAACGGGTTCTGGGGCGAACAGTCCTGAGTGAGCTGAGAAAAGAGGGAGAAATGACCGAACAGCAAGACCCGAGCGACAACCCGAGCGTCGACCCAGCCTACGGCGGGTCGGAGCATCCGCATCCGCACAACGACCCCGAGGTGGACACCGGCTACGGCGGCGAGAACGCACCGCATCGGCATGATCCGCGCGAACCCGGCGTCGATCCGGCCTACGGCGGCGACCAGTCGCCGGGCTTCATGCACCGCACCGGACTGGACGCTGACAACGGCTCCTGACCGGCAATCGACCAACGAAGCGCCCCCGGGAATAACCTCCGGGGGAGCTTCGGTTGTCCCAGGATAGGCTGGCCCCCGCCACACCATCCCGCACGAAGGACGCCATGTCAGAGATCCGCGACGTCATCATCATCGGCTCGGGCCCGTCGGGCTACACCGCGGCCATCTACGCCGCCCGCGCCGACCTGAAGCCTCTGGTCTTCGAAGGGGCGCTGGAATCCGGTGGCGCGCTGATGAACACCACCGAGGTGGAGAACTTCCCCGGGTTCCCTGAGGGCATCATGGGCCCCGCACTGATGGCGAATCTGCGCGCCCAGGCCGAGCGCTTCGGCGCCGAGATCGTCACCGACGACATCGTCGAGGCCGACCTCACCGGCCCGATCAAGTCGGTGACCGATTCCGAGGGCGGCGTGCACCGGGCCAAGGCGGTCGTGCTGGCGATGGGCTCCGGCTACCGCCGGCTCGGCTTGGCAGGCGAGGACCGGCTGTCCGGACGCGGGGTCAGCTGGTGCGCGACCTGCGACGGCTTCTTCTTCCGTGACAAGGACATTGCCGTGATCGGGGGCGGGGATTCCGCGTTGGAGGAGGCCACCTTCTTGTCCCGGTTCGCCTCCTCGGTGACCGTGGTGCACCGGCGTGACGAGCTGCGGGCGTCCAAGATCATGATCGCCCGCGCCGAGGCCGACCCGAAGATCGGCTTTGCCTGGAACTCGACGGTGGCCTCGATCAACGGCGAGCAGTCGCTGACCTCACTGACCCTGACCGACACCGTCACCGGCGAACAGCGCGAGTTGGAGGTCCAGGGCTGCTTCATCGCGATCGGCCATGACCCGCGCTCACAACTCGTGCAGGGCCAGGTGGAGACCGACGCCGCCGGCTACGTGCTGGTCGAGCCGGGCTCGACCCAAACCAACCTGCGCGGCGTGTTCGCCGCCGGCGATCTGGTCGATCACACCTACCGGCAGGCGATCACCGCGGCGGGTACCGGCTGCTCGGCAGCGCTGGACGCCGAACGCTACCTCGCAGAACTGGCGGACGCCGCCGAGTTGTCAGAGCTCGCAGCTATCGTCTGACGCGACGCGTCCCGCACCCGCAACGAGAGGAAACAGTCCCGTGGCCAACGTCACCGCCGTCACCGACGAGACCTTCGAATCAAAGGTCATCCGCGCCAGCAAACCCGTCCTGGTCGACTACTGGGCCGACTGGTGCGCGCCCTGCCGCCAGATCGCGCCGATCATCGAAGAGCTCGCCGGTGAGTTCGGCGACCGGATCGACTTCTACGCCCTCGATACCAACACCAACCCGCGCATTCCCACCGAACAGGGTGTGCTGGGCCTGCCGACCATCCAGATCTTCTCGGGTGGCGAGCTGGTGAAGTCGTTCACCGGGGGCAAGACCAAGGCGGCGTTGCTCAAGGCGCTCGACGAGTTCATCTGATCCCGTCCCGCCGGGCCGGCTCCGGCGGTGCGACCGGACGGACGGCCTGCACCAGGCGTCCGAGCCGGCCCAGCACGGAGCCCTTCGTGGGGACGGCACCGTTGAGGTCCAGCCGCCAGCTGTGCGCCGGTGCGGTGGTGACGAAGCCGGTAGCGTCCAGGAAGCCGGGCGGCAGCGCGGCACAGTGCCGCCATTGGGCAGAGCTGGCGAAGAGCGTCCCGACCCGAGCCCGGTGCAGCCCGCCCGCCAACGAATGCAGCATGGCCCTACCGATCCCCCGCCGAAGGTGAGGCGCACTCACCCAGCCGGCACCGATCCGGGCCACGGTGACCCGCGGATCGCCCGGGTTGGTCGCCGATACCAGCAGCAGGCCCACCGCGACGTCGGCCTCGGTTGCCAGCGCCCCGCACCAGCCCCAGGCGGCCTGGGCGGCGACCATGCCGGCCTCGTCCAACGGCATGGGTCGCCCACAATAGGGGCAGGTCAGGCCGCGCACCGTCACCGGTCCGACCAGCTCGATGCTGACCACGGTGTCCTCCTGGGGAACTCCGGCCAGCTTCGGCACGGAGGTCACGATCATTCTAGGGAACCCCGGGTAGCTGGATAAGCTGGCTCGGTGAGCCTGCCGGAACCCGTTCAACGTCGTGACACGGTGCTCGATCCGTGGATCGACACCTACGCCGAGCGCACCCACGGGCTCACCGTGTCGGCCGTGCGAGCCCTGTTCGCGGTCGCCAACCGACCCGAGGTGGTGTCACTGGCCGGCGGCATGCCGAACATCGCCGACCTGCCCCGCGAGGCGATCGGCGAGGCGATGTCGAGCCTGATCCGCGAGCGGGGCACCCAGGCCATGCAGTACGGCTCGGGGCAAGGCGAACCCTTCATGCGGGAACAGATCACCGAGGTGATGGCAGAGGAGTCGATCGTCGCCCATCCCGACGATGTCGTGGTCACCTGCGGTTCGCAGCAGGCCCTCGACCTGGTCACCCGGGTGTTCTGTGATCCGGGCGACGTGATCCTGGCCGAGGCGCCGTCCTATGTGGGCGCGATCGGCACCTTCCGCTCCTACCAGGTGCAGGTCGTGCACGTCGCGATGGACGAGTTCGGCATCGTCCCCGAGGCGTTGCGCGAGGCGGTGGCCGCTTGCCGGTCCGCCGGTAAGCGGATCAAATTCCTGTACACCATTCCGAACTTCCAGAACCCGACAGGCGTCACCCAAACCCTCGAACGGCGCCGCGCGCTGATCGAGATCGCCCACGAGGTCGACATCCTGATCGTCGAGGACAATCCCTACGGGATGCTCGCCATCGAAGGGGAGCCACTGCCGGCGCTGCGCTCGATGGACGCCGACCGGGTGGTCTATCTGGGGTCGTTCTCGAAGACCTTCGCGCCCGGCTTCCGGGTGGGTTGGGCGCTGGCACCGCACGCCGTCCGGGAGAAGCTGACCCTGGCGCAGGAGTCGGCAACCCTGGCGCCGCCGGTGTTCAGCCAGTTCGCGATCTCGACCTACCTGCATCAGTTCGACTGGCGTGGACAGATCCAGGTGTACCGCGACATGTACGCCGCCCGCCGCGACGCAATGCTGCAGGGACTCACCGAGAACATGCCGGCGGGCAGCAGCTGGACCCATCCGACCGGTGGCTTCTTCGTCTGGGTCACCCTGCCGGAGGGGCTGGACTCGCAGGCGATGCTGCCCCGGGCCGTCTCGGCGCGGGTGGCCTACGTTCCGGGCACGGCGTTCTACGCCGACGGCATGGGCAGCCGGAACATGCGGCTCTCCTACTGTTTCCCGACCCCGGAACGGATCATCGAGGGCACTCGCCGGCTCGGTGAGGTGCTGCGCGACGAGATCGACACCCTGCATACCTTTGGGATCAGCGCCGGCGAACCCCTGTACCGCGACGTCACCGCCGGTCCCGCACCGGACATCACCTGAGGATTCAGCCATGAGCAGCCAACCGGGAACCGTCGTCGTCCTCGCCGGAGGACTCTCCCACGAGCGCGACGTGTCGCTGCGATCCGGACGCCGGGTCGCCCAGGCGCTGCGTGACCAGGGACTCACCGTGATCGAGGCGGACGTCAGCCGCGGGCTGGCCGAACTGCTCGCCGGCACCCCGGACGCGGTGGTGTTCCCGGTGCTGCACGGCGGCGACGGTGAAGACGGCTCGATCCGCGAGGTGCTGGACCTGTTCGGCGCCCCCTATGTCGGCTCCACCGGGCCGGCCTCGCAGCGCGCCTTCGACAAGTCGATCTGTACGCCGCTGGTCGATGTCACCAAGCCCGTCCAGGTCGCCCTGCCGAACTCGGTGTTCCGCGAACTCGGTGCGCAGGCGCTGGTGGCGGGGCTGGTGAAACGGCTCGGGCTGCCGCTGATGGTCAAACCGAACCGCAGTGGCTCGGCCCTGGGATGCACCAAGGTGTCCACTGCCGAGGCGTTGCCGGGCGCGATGGTGGCCGCCTACGCCTACGGCGAGATGGCCGTCATCGAAGAGTTCGTCGAGGGAACCGAAGTGGCGGTCACGGTGATCGACACCGGCGACGGGCCCCGGGCGCTGCCCGCGGTGGAGATCCGGCCCCGCTCCGGCGTCTACGACTACACCGCCCGCTACACCGCGGGGGAAACCCGGTTCATCTGCCCCGCCGAGCTCGACGACGACGTCGCCGAGGCTTGCGCCTCGCTGGCGCTGGCCGTCCACGACGGTCTCGGACTGCGCGACCTGTCCCGCACCGACATCATCGTCGGGGTCGAGGGTCCGGTGTTCATCGAGACCAACGTCTCCCCCGGTATGACCGAGACGTCTCTGGTGCCGCTGGCCGTCGAGGCCGCCGGCGAGGACTTCGGACGGCTCTGCGTCGCCCTTGTGCGCCAGGCATACCGCCGGGGTCCCTCCGGCGTCCGAGGCTGAGCATGTCGCTGCGGGTCAAACAGGCGCTGGTGCTGCTGACCGGTGTGGTGGCGGCCGTCGTGATGTGCGGGCTCGGGCTGTGGCAGCTGCAGGTATTCACCGACCAGGGCAACGCGTCCGCTCAGGCCCGCGCCCAGCAGCCACCGGTGCCGCTGCTGGATTTCGTCGGCGCGGACGGCTCCGTCGGTGACGTCTACGGCAAGCCGATCACCGTCTCCGGGCACTACCTGACCGATCAGCAGGAACGGGTGCTCGGCGAGGACGGTGTGGTGCGGGTGCTGTCCGCGCTGCAGTTGGCGGACGGTCGGGTGCTTCCCGTCGTCCGTGGCACGATCGCGCTGGGGGTCGATGCCCCCCCGCCACCGAGCGGTGAACACACCGAGACCGGCATCTTCCTACCCTCCGAGCCCGGCGTCGACGCCCCTGCGACAAGCGGCTATGCCCTTGGATCGGTGCGCCTGCCGCAATTGGCCCAACTCTGGGAGCAGCCGCTGTTGCCCGGCTTCATCACTCTGGACGCGGCCGAATCGGCACGTCAGGGACTTTCCCCCGCGGTAGTGAAACTGCCCGAGGGTGAGGGCTCCTGGCGCAACAGCGGATACGCCCTGCAATGGTGGGTGTTCGCCCTGTTCGCGCTGGGGATGGCGTGGAAGATCGCGCACAGCATGGGCAAGCGCGGTGCCCGCAGCGGGATGGGTGGGAGCTAGCTCTCGATGGCGGGGGTAGGTGCCTCGACCGGACCGTCGCCGGCCTCTCCCCCGCCTTCCACCGCTGCGAGCCGCGTCCGGACGTCCTTGGTGGCGTAACGCTCGGCCACGAAGGACAGGAACGGCACCGTTCCGGCGAGGGCAATCAGAATCAGCCGCAGCCACGGCCAGTTAACCCGGCGGCCGAGGTCGTAGGCGGTGATCAGCAGCAGCAGGTAGAGCCAGCCGTGCGGCACGCCCGTCCAGGTCACCACGGTGTCGTTGTGCCCGAAGTACTTCATCGGCACCCCGACGCAGACCAGGACCACCAGCAGGACGCCCACGATCCACGCCATCACCTGGTAGCGCAACAAGGCGGAACGGACAGCAGGAACGTCTTCGGCGGTCATCACCCTGCCGAGGCTACCTGTGATCGTTGGGGACAACGGCGGCGTCCCGGACGAGCGGCCTGCCGGATATTTGTCGATAAATATCCTTGTATGTAAGTCGATGTGTTCGGGCGGCGTCTCTGGCCACCATCCGCTGGTTGAGCCTGTCCAAACCTCTTGCCCGGGGCGCAGCTTCAGGTCTCGACAAGCTCGACCAACGAAATCGGTGATCCTCTCAGACCAGCAGCTCGACGAGGCGTCCGAGATCATCGTCGTTCGCGAAGTCGATCACGATGCGACCGCGTCCCTTGGCGCCCATCACCACGTTGACGCGGGTGTCGAGACGCTCGACCAGTCGCTCTGCGAGCCCGGACGCTCGCTCACTGGGTTCGCGCATCACCCGTTGCCGCGGGGCCTTCGGCTCGCGTCCGTCACCGAGGGCGACAATCTCTTCGACAGCCCGCACCGAGAGGTTCTCGGCGACCACCCGCTGGGCCAGCCGCTCCATCGCCAAGGGATCACCGAGGCCAAGAATCGCGCGCGCGTGGCCCGCGCTGAGCACGCCGGCGGCGACGCGGCGCTGCACCGGGGCGGGCAGCTGGAGCAGCCTGATCGTGTTGCTGATGTGCGGCCGGCTGCGCTTGATCCGAGTGGACAGCTCTTCCTGCGTACAGGCGAAGTCGGTCAGCAGCTGCTGGTAGGCGGCCGCCTCTTCCAGTGGGTTCAGCTGGGCCCGGTGCAGGTTCTCCAGCAACGCGTCCCGGAGCAGATCGTGCTCGGACGTCGGGCGCACGATCGCGGGAATGGTGGCCAGGCCCGCAGCCTGAGTGGCGCGCAGACGGCGCTCCCCCATCACCAGTTCGTAGCTGTCGCCACCTAGCGGACGCGCCACGATCGGCTGCAGCAGCCCGACCTCCCGGATCGACTCCACCAGCTCGTCCAGGGCGTCCTCTTCAAAGACCTGGCGGGGCTGCTTCGGGTTGGGACGGATGCTGTCGACCGGCAGTTCCGCGTAGTAGGAGCCTTCGGGGGGTTCGACGGCCAGCGGTTCCGGGCGTTGCGGCTCGAGCTCCGGGTCCGTCCGATGAATCAGGTCGCCGAGGCCTCGACCCAGTCCGGAACGCGGTTTGGTGACGGTCATCGTCGTCCTCTCACTTCACTCACTTGATACCGGTCACTGGGCGACGCCACGCCGGGCCAGCTCGTCCGCCGCGGCGAGGTACGCCTGGGATCCGGCAGAGGCCTGGTGGTAGGTGATCACCGTCTGCCCGTAGCTGGGGGCTTCGGAGACCCGGACCGAGCGGGGGATCGCCGTGGTGAGGGTCTCGTTGGGGAAGTGCGTCCGCACCTCGTTCGCCACCTGGGTGGACAAGCGAGTACGGCCGTCAAACATGGTGAGCACCACGGTGGATAGGCGTAGCCGGTCGTTCATCGTGCCCTTGACCAGGTCGATGGTGCGCAGCAGTTGGGAAACCCCTTCGAGCGCGTAGTACTCGCACTGGATCGGCACCAGGAGTTCCTGTGCCGCGACGAGCGCGTTCAGCGTGAGCAGGCCCAGCGAGGGGGGACAGTCGATGAAGACGTAGTCGATCCGGTGCCGGTTGACCAGCCGCTCGATGGCCCGCAGCAGCCGGCTCTCTCGTCCGGGCTTGTCGACGAGGCCGATCTCGGCGCCTGCGAGATCGATGGTGGCCGGAAGTACCCACAGACCGTCGATGTCCGGGCATGGCTGCACGTGCCGCTCGATCGGCTCGCCGTCGATCAACACCTCGTAGGTTCCGGAGACTCCGGCTTCATGCTCGACCCCGAGTGCCGTGGATGCGTTCCCCTGCGGGTCGAGGTCGATGACCAGGACGTTGAGCCCACCCTGCGCGAGCCCCGCAGCCAGATTCACGGCGGTGGTTGTCTTACCGACGCCGCCTTTCTGGTTCGCGATCACGATCACGCGAGGCGAGTCTGGAGCGGGGAGCGTCGTTGTTTCACGTGAAACTGAGGCGTCCGGAAGCTCAACCGGAGCGGGTGTGTACTCGACCGTGTCATAGGCGACACGGCGCGGAGCGGTGGACTGCGTCATCTAAGTGCTCCCGTCGAAGGGGGAAGTGTTCCACGTGAAACGGACGCCATCGAGGGTTACCTGCCTACCTTTCACCGGGCTGATGCTCGGCTCCCGAGCCTACAGTCGCAAACAGCGCGGCTGTGTCTACCCGTGTGGCGCGCCTCGCGAAACGTTGACTCGGAAGCAGCCCGTCGGTTGAGTTTGTCTACACGCTTGCCAGCGACCCCGGTCCGGGTCTCGACAAGCTCGACCAACAACCATCGGCGCCGGTCGAGCTCGGCGGCACCCTCACCAGCCACCCCCACGTCCGGGTTTCGACAAGCTCAACCACCGGTGGTTGAGCTTGTCGAAACCCCTTCTGGACCAACCCACCTTGGAGAAGCCCCGATCAGAGCCCACCTCGTCATCCCGGATCCGATCCGGGACATCTTCCGCCAGAGATCGATGCCGGCTTGCTTAGAGAAGCGCTGATCAAAGCGCGCCCACCGCTATCCCGGACTTGATCCGGGATCTCTCCCCGCAGGAGATCCCGGGTCGGAGCCCGGGATGACGTGAATGATCAGTGCTTGCTTCTAGCGAATGCGCACCACCCAGGTGGTTTCGTCCGTGCCGGGGGCGGGCGTCCGGATAACCTCGCCGGTCAGGCGTTGCCGACGCAGTAGCTTCCGTGCCTCGACCAGCTCCTGCTCGGCGCTTTCGCCCTTGAGAGCCACCAGCTCGCCTCGCGGGGCCAGCAATGGAAGGCACCAGCCCAGCAGCTTGGGCAACGCCGCCACAGCCCGCGCCGTGACCACGTCGTAGCGTCCGTGGTGGTCCTCGGCGCGCCCACGCACCACTGTGACCCGATGGTCCAGGCCGAGCTCGGAAACCGTCTCGGTCAGGAAGTTCGCCCGCCGCAACAACGGCTCCAACAGGGTCACCCGCAGATCCGGACGCCGAATCGCCAGCGGGATCCCGGGCAGCCCGGCACCCGAGCCCACATCGACCACGGTTCGCCCGTCACCGATCATCCCCTCGATGGCGAGGGAGTTCAGCACGTGTCGTGGCCAGAGCCGATGGACCTCTCGCGGCCCGATAAGTCCCCAGTCGACACCTCGACTTGCCAATATGTCGACATACTTCTCTGCGATCGGGTAGTTATCTCCAAAGACCTCGCGCGCGGTTTCCACGTGGTCCTGTCTACAGGCATCCGTAGTCAGCCGTCGATCCGACGACCACGGCGTCCCACCCAAGCCCCACCGTCATCCCGGACCTGCTCCGGGATCTCCCTCGCCCGAGATCCCGGGTCGGACCCTGGGATGACGAGGTCTCGATCACCAGGCTGAGCTGGTCGGATCCGGAGCGACCCATGTCAGGGTCTCGACAAGCTCGACCGACGACGGTGGACAGAGTCCCGACAAGACCAACCAACGACGGGTAGACAGAGTCCCGACAAGACCAACCAACGGTGATGGGGAGGGGTCTCGACAAGCTCGACCAACGGCGCCGGAACGAACTCGACCAACGCCGGTGCGGCAGAGACGTAACCGGAAAGCGGCGTAACCGGAAAGCGGAGTGGGCTGCACCCCGTCCGGGTAGGTCGGGCGTAAAGCGCGCGAGCCCCCGCGCAGAGTCTGAAAGACAACAGCAGAAGTAGGCGAGCTGCGCACGGGCGGGACGGGGTGCAGCCCACTCCGCGGAACAGAACCCAACCACCAAAACCCGACCACAGAACAATGGTCTCGACAAGCTCGACCAACGATGGTCCGACCAGATCCGTCCCTTCTCTCCAGTTCGACCGAATCTGGAACGAAAAGAACCGTCCCCGCGTACCACGCGACCGAATATGGAACGAAAAGAACCGTCCCCGCGTGCCACCGGCTACCTCGTTCCACCGGCTAGCGCGCAGATACGCAGAACGGCCGGGGGAGTGATCCCCCGGCCGTCCGGAAAGTCGAGCCTTAGCTCTTGGGCAGCACCACGACCCGGCGCCGGGGCTCCTCGTCCTCGGATTCGCTGGTCAGGCCGGCAGCGGCGACAACATCGTGCACGATCTTGCGCTCGAACGGGTTCATCGGCGCTAGCCGGACGGATTCACCGGTCTCGACGACCTCGGCGATGGCGTCCTTGGCCAGGATCTCCAGCTCCTTGCGGCGCTTGTCTCGGTGACCGGCCACGTCGAGCATCAGCCGCGAGCGGTGCCCGGTCTCGGTCATCACCGCCAGTCGAGCGAGCTCCTGCAGCGCCTCGAGCACCTCGCCGTCCCGACCGACCAACAGGTCGGCGTCAGTCACGATCGACACATGCGCACGACCGCCTTCGGTGAAGGTGTCGATGTCGCCGTCCAGATCAGCGATATCCAGCAGCTCCTCCAGGTAGTCGGCGGCTATCTCGCCCTCGTTCACCAGGGACTGTTCGCGCTTCGACCGGCTCGGTTCTTCACCAGCGGGCGCCTCGACGACTTCGGTCTCGGTTTGCACGTCGCTCATCGTTTCGTTCTCTCCTGTCGGGCCTGATCAGGCCTGGCCGGGGTTGGTCTTGGGCTTGGGTGGCCCCTGCTTGCGCGAGGCCCGGTTGCTCCGCTGCGGCTGCTGGCGCTGCACCTGCTGGCGCTGCACGCCACCGGTCGAGTCGGTGCCCTCGTCCGCCGTTGTGGAACCGGACGGCTTGCCGCCCTGCCGGGCGACCTTGGTGGTGTCCGTGGCTGCCGGAGCGGCCGGCGCACGCCGTCCCTTGCCGGCCCGCTTGCGCGCGATGTCGTCCGGATCCTGGCCCTTGGCCCGCATCCGCTCTTCCCAGTCGATGTAGGCAGGGGTGTTCGGAGCCGGGTTGTTGTGGATCAGGATGTACTGCTGGACCATCGTCCAGATGTTTGAGATCAGCCAGTAGAGCAGCACGCCGACGGGGATGTTCACGCCCATGAACAGGTACATGAACGGGAACACGTACAGCATGATCTTCTGCTGCTGAGCGAACTGGCCGGTCAGTGCCTCCGGCGGCATGTTCTTGCGCATCAGCTGCAGCTGGGTGATGAACAGCACGGCAGTCATGCTGATCACCAGGATGGCGCAGAGGATCTGGGTCGGGCCGATTCCATCGGTGATCGGCCAGAAGATGCCGGACAGCTTCGCGCCGAAGATGGTGGCGTTCCGCAGCGATTCGGACTGCTCCACGGTGAGGACGCCGATCGAATGACCCTGCGAGGCCTGCCACAGCACCTGGTACAGCGCGATGAAGATCGGCATCTGCAGCAGCAACGGAAGACAGGACGCCATCGGGTTGACGCCCTCCTCCTTGTAGAGCTTCATCGTCTCTTGGCCGAGGCGTTCGCGGTCGTGGCCGTACTTCTCCTGCAGTGCCTTCAATTGCGGCTGCAGGATCTGCATGTTGCGCGACGACCGGATCTGCCGGACGAACAGCGGGATCAGCAGGGTGCGGATCACCACGGTCAGCGAGATGATCGCCAGCGCCCAGGACCACCCGTTGTCGGGGCCCATGAAGGACGCGTACATGGTGTGGAAGCTGGACATGATCCACGACACCGCCAGGTAGAGCGGCTGCATCATGGTGTTCAGCGCACCGAGGAAATCACCCCACAGGTCCATCGGCACGATCTGCGGAATCGGTGGGATCACGTTGCTCCTCGGCATTCGGTGGAAGAGTGGAATTCGGTGGTTGCGGCGGACTGTTCAGCGGCCCACGTCCGGGCAGCAGCGGTGTCGGGCACTGGGTCGTAGCCGCCCAACGACCAGGGGTGGCAACGGCCCAGGCGGCGCAGGGCCAGTCCGGTGCCACGCCAGGCACCGTGCACCGTGACCGCCTCGAGTGCGTAGGCCGAGCACGAGGGGTAGTACTTGCAGACCTGGCCGTACAACGGACTGATCACCGCGCGGTACCCCTTGAGCAGGGCGATCAGCACGGTTTTCACGACGCACCCAGGCGACGAATGGCCACGTTCCAGGCCGAATCCAGATCGGCGGCGACATGGTCGGCGTGCGGGAGTGCCCGCACCACCACGTCCAGCGCGAACGGCGAGCAAGCCAGGCGATCGGCGACCAGGTGGCGCAGTTGCCGCTTCACCCGATTCCGCCGGACGGCGTTGCCCACGGCCTTGGACACCACAAAACCCGCCCTGGACGGCGGGTGATCGGTTCGCACCATGTGCAGCACCAGGCTCGGACGCCCACAACGGACGCCTCGGCGCATGGTGGTGCGGAACTCCTCGGCGGTGCGAAGCCGCGCGGCCTTGGCCAGCACCTGACGGCTCGGCGGCGTCGCTCAGCCGGCGAGGCGGGCGCGGCCCCGGCTACGACGGGCCGAGATGATGGCGCGGCCGGCGCGGGTGCGCATCCTCAGGCGGAAGCCATGGGTGCGGCTGCGACGCCGGTTGCTCGGCTGGAAAGTGCGCTTGCTCACGGAAGTGCTCCCCGTTCAGTTTCGCTGTACTTGCTGCTTATTGTGCTGGAACCGATGCGCCCACTGTGGGCGCACGCGATGGATCGCTGACGCGACCTGCCAAGGTTACGCGTCCGGGTGGAGTCTGGGCAAACCGAAGGCTGCCGGACGCCGTCGAGCCGACACGCCGTGATGGTTGGAGATTTCCGTGAATCAGTTTGCGGATGGCCCCCGGGCGGACTAGCGTTTCGCTCCGTTGACCCGTCCCACGGCATCGTCCCCGTGGAGGCCCGTGCTCCTATTCACACCCTGTGGATAACTTGTGTGGATGACTGGTCGAACGAGCAGGACCTCGCAGGGGAAGGGAGCGCAGGTGCCCGACCATCAGGCCACGCCTCCCGCCGCCGCGGTCGATCTCGAGGATGCCTGGCGGTTCGTCTGGTCCGAGGCCGACGCCCCTTCGCGCGCCTGGCTGCGCAGCACCCAAGCCGCCACCATGCAGGACAACACGGTGATCGTCAGCGTGCCCAACGAGTTCACCCGGGGCCGGGTGGAATCCCGCCTGCGCGGTTGGGTCGAAGACCAGCTGACTACCTACTTCGGTCGTCCGATCGGCATCGCCACAGTGGTGTTGCCCAGTGCCGGCGAACTCAGCGAGGACGATTTCACCGCCGGCACCGACGACGCCCAGACCGATCAGCCGGCCGAGCGCATCATCGTCGACGACCATTCCGGTGGCCGGCTCAACCCGAAGTACACCTTCGAGTCGTTCGTCATCGGCAGCTCGAACCGGTTCGCGCACGCGGCCGCGGTGGCTGTCGCCGAGGCTCCCGGCAAGGCGTACAACCCGCTGATGATCTATGGCGAGTCCGGACTGGGCAAGACCCACCTGCTGCACGCCCTGGGCCACTACGTGCGCAGCTACCACTCCAGCCGGCGAGTCAAGTACGTCTCCACCGAAGAACTCACCAACGACTTCATCAACGCCATCAGCGATAACCGGACGGCCGACTTCCGGCGCACCTACCGCGACGTGGACGTGCTGCTGATCGACGACATCCAGTTCCTGGAATCGAAGATCCAGACCCAGGAAGAGTTCTTCCACACCTTCAACACCCTGCACACGGCGCAGAAGCAGATCGTGATCACCTCCGACCGGCCGCCCAAATCACTGGAGGCGCTGGAGCCCCGGCTGCGCAGCCGCTTCGAGTGGGGGCTGATGACCGACATCCAGCCGCCCGACCTGGAAACCCGGATCGCCATCCTGCGCAAGAAGGCGGCCGCCGAGCGGCTGACCGCCGGCCCGGACGTGCTGGAGTTCATCGCCAGCAAGATCCCGACCAACATCCGCGAACTCGAGGGCGCGTTGATCCGGGTGACGGCGTTCGCCAGCCTGAACCGGCAGGAAGTCGACCTTCCGCTCGCCGAGGTGGTGTTACGCGACCTGATCCCGCACGGGGACGACACCCCGATCACGGCGAACCTGATCCAGTCCGAGACCGCCTCCTATTTCTCGATCAGCACCGACGACCTGTGTGGCGCCAGCCGCGTCCAGAGCGTCGTGATCGCCCGCCAGATGGCGATGTACCTCTGTCGGGAGCTCACCGATCTCTCGCTTCCCAAGATCGGCCAGTCGTTCGGTGGACGCGATCACACCACGGTGATGCACGCCAACAAGAAGATCCGGAACCTGATGGGGGAGGACCGCAAGGTCTTCAACCAGGTCGCGGAGTTGACCAACCGGATCAAGCAGCGCGCCGCCCAGCGCTGAGGCGTTTCTCTCCGCGGGTTGAGCTTGTCGAAACCCTTGCCGTCGGCGCGTCCTCCGAGGTCGCGACAAGCTCGACCAACGCGTGGCTGGTCCCCTGGTCGCGGTACGGACGGACGGGTTCTTTCTGGTCCACTCCCAGCGTTTCGAAGCACCCATCACACCCGGATTCATGTCGTTCGCGATCGTGGAGAAGTCCTGTGGACAACGCCTCGGGCTGTGGATGGAGTCTCCGGCCCCGGCACCGTCCGCAACTACTACCCGTGTGATTTCAGGTTGTGCACAGCGCTATGTCGCCGCAAAACGCCGTCCGACAAGGGGTGTCAAGTATTTTCCACAGTATCCACAGCAGTGATGACTACTACTGACGGTTACGCATCAAATGACACTCAAAGTAAGCCGGTCCGTCAGGTGTGGAAGAGCCGCCCGACCGCACCGATATGATCGTCGTCCGGAGTACTGAGCAAGGGAGCCCCGTGAAGATCCGCCTCGACCGTGATGTTCTCGCCGAAGCCGTCGCCTGGACCGCTCGCAGCCTGCCGTCCAGGCCGAGTGTGCCGATCCTGGCGGGCCTCCTGGTCAAAGCCGCCGGTGGCCAGGTGGTGATGTCGAGCTTCGACTACGAGACGTCCGCTCAGATCGTGGTTCCGGCGCAGGTCACCGATGACGGGGTTGCGCTGGTCTCGGGCAAGCTGCTCGCCGACATCGCCCGCTCGCTGCCGAACAAGCCGGTCGACATCACCGCCGACACCAGCCGGATGGAGCTGGTCTGCGGCAGCGCCCGGTTCACCCTGCAGACGCTGCCGGTCGACGACTACCCGGCACTGCCCACGATGCCCGAAGCGACCGGCACGGTGAACAGCGACGACTTCTCCCGCGCGGTGGCCCAGGTCGTGGTGGCCGCCGGACGCGACGAGCTGCTGCCGGTGTTCACCGGCGTCCGGATGGAGATCGAGGGCGACACGCTCTCGCTGCTGGCCACCGACCGGTACCGGATGGCGCTGAAGGAGATCACCTGGACGCCGAGCGGCTCTGGACGCGACGGTGCGGCACTCGTCCCGGCCCGGGTGCTAGGGGAGACCGCCAAGTCGATGACCTCCGGCGAGGTGGTGACGCTGAGCCTGGCCAGCAGCGGATCGGGCGACGGCCTGATCGGCTTCGAAGGCGCCGGGGCCGCCGGCACCCGTGAGATCACCACTCGGCTGTTGGACGGCGAGTTCCCGAAGGTACGGCATCTGATGAACGTGCAGGCCACCGTCACCGTGCGGGCGAACACCGCCGAAGTGGTCGCCGCGGTGAAGCGGGTCGCGCTGGTGGCCGAGCGGAACACGTCCCTGCGCATGCTGATCGGCGATCAGACGATCACCCTGGAGGCGGCGACCGGCGACCAGGCGCAGGCGGTGGAAGCGTTGGAAGCGGTGGTGACCGACGAGACCGGCGCGGGTCTGGCGATGACTGCCGCGGGGTTCAACCCGCACTATCTCGCCGACGCCCTGGCTGCGCTGGACGCGCCCTACGTCCATTTCTCGTTCACGGCACCCGGGAAGCCCTGTCTGCTGACCGCTCTGAACGAGCTGGACGGCGAGCAGCAGACCGACTACCGGCACGTGATCATGTTGATGCGGCTGCCCGCCTGAGAGGTTCCCTAGGTGGCTGTCGAGTTGGCCGTCGTAAGGTGACCGGGTGTTCGTCACCCATCTGTCGCTCGCGGATTTCCGGTCCTATCCGAGCGTCGAGCTGGCCCTGGAGCCGGGAGTCACCACGTTCACCGGTGCCAACGGGCAGGGCAAGACGAACCTGATCGAAGCGGTGGACTACCTGGCCACGCTCGGTTCGCACCGGGTGGCGTCCGAGGCCCCGCTGGTGCGGCACACCGCGGAACGGGCCATCGTCCGGGCCCGGGTGCAGGCCGGGCTGGACGATCCGCGCCAGCTGCTGCTCGAGATCGAGCTGCTGCCCGGACGGCAGAACCGGGCCAGTCTGAACCGAGCGCCGCTGCGCCGGCCGCGGGAGCTGCTGGGTGCGCTGCGCACCGTGGTGTTCTCCCCCGAAGACCTGGCCCTGGTGAAGGGCGACCCGGCCGAGCGGCGCCGCTTCATCGACGAACTGATCACCACTCGCTGGCCGCGACTGGCCGGTGTCCGCGCCGACTACGACCGGGTGCTGCGGCAACGGTCGACCCTGTTGAAGTCCTTGTCGGGACGTGGTCGGGCGATCCCGGACGGCGCCGCCGCCACTTTGGAGGTGTGGGACGAGTCGCTGGCCGGGTTCGGGGCTGAGCTGATGCACGCCCGGGTCACCACGCTGGCCGATCTGACCCCGCACCTGCGGCGGGCCTATGCGGCGATCGCGCCGACCAACAACGACGCTCAACTCGCCTATCGCAGCCCGATCTCCCCCGAGCCCGGCAGCTCTGTCGAGGAGCTGCAAGCACGGCTGATCCTGGCGATGAGTGAACGCCGTTCTGATGAGCTCGCCCGCGGCGTCTGCCTGGTCGGTCCCCACCGCGACGACATCGTGCTGAGCCTCGGCGAACTGCCGGCCAAGGGTTACGCCTCGCACGGTGAGTCTTGGTCGTTCGCGCTGGCGCTCAAGCTGGCGTCCTTCGACCTGCTGCGGGGCGACGGGGTGGAGCCGGTGCTGATCCTGGACGATGTGTTCGCGGAGCTCGATCAGGTGCGCCGGGAGCGGCTCGCCGGCATGGTCGCCGAGGCGGAGCAGGTGCTGATCACCGCGGCGGTCGCCGCGGACGTCCCGGCGGCGCTGGGTGGGCGACGGTTCAGCATCGGCGCCGGCGAAGTGCGGGAGATCGACGGGCCGAGCGAGGTGGAGCATGTCCGAGCATGACCCGTCCGGCATCGATCTGGCTCGGCTGATCGCCCGCAACGCCCAGGGCATGCCGTCCGCTCCGCCGGCCCGCAAGAAGAAGCCGAAACCGAAGCCGGCCGTGGCCCGCAGCGCCGGTGATCCGCAGCCGCTGGGCGAGGCGCTCGACGAGCTGATCGTGACCCGGGGCTGGTCACGGGAGGTCAACCTACAGCACCTGCTGGGCCGCTGGGCCGACTTGGTCGGGCCGGCCAATGCCGAACACTCCCGTCCGGAAGGTTTCGAGAAGAAGGTGCTGCGGGTGCGCACCGATTCGACCGCCTGGGCGACCAACCTGCGGCTGCTCGCACCGTCCATCGTGGCCCGGCTCAATGAGCAACTGGGCGACGGCACCGTCACCCGGATCGTGGTCAAGGGCCCGGATGCGCCGAGCTGGAAGCACGGTGCGCGCAGCGTCCGGGACGGCCGCGGCCCGCGTGACACCTACGGCTGAGTGCTGACCCCGTCTCCCGGTTAGGATCGCTCGCGATGGAGGCCGTCCGCTCCCTGGCCGGAGCCCTGAATCAGCTTGTCACCACCACTGTCGTGGTGTGGTGGCGGACGCTGCCACGGCTGCTGGTCGTGGTGCTGCTGGGCTGGCTGGGGTACCGGGTCTTCGCTCAGCTGGCAGCCTTGGTGGTGGACGTCAGCGCCTGGTTGTCGTTGCTGATGCTGTCGCTGGGGTTCGTGGTCAGACTGTCGAGCATCATTCTCGGGCTCCGGATCGCCGGTCAGGAGCTGCAGATACGGCGGGCACTTCCGTTGCCGGACGACGATCCGCGGGATTCTTCGATCTCCCACCTGCTGTCGATCACCCTGCTGCCGTTCCTGGGCATCTATGCGGTCTTCGATGTGATCACCGACGCCGCCAACCAGATCCAGATCGACTACTACGTGTTCGGCGGACTCACCTTCGAGCGGCAGGTGCTGAGCCAGCTGAACCCCCAGGGCGCGCAGGGCGCGTGGCTGCTGGTAGGCGTGATCGTCGGGCTGTACGTCGTCCGGCGGCTGATCGACCGGTGGTTCGAACGGACCGGGTTCCGCCCGCTCGGGCTGCTGGCGGCGGTGGTCGAGGGCTTCTTCATGTTGATCGTGCTGATGAGCGGACGCCAGCTGCTGATCAGGATCGGCAACTGGGTGGACGAGCGGGTGTTCCGGGTCTGGCTGGACTATCCGTCCTGGGGGCTGCAGCAGCTGTTCGCCGGCCTGGGCATCGACATCTCCGAGCTGCTGGAGCAGGTGGATTCGCTGTGGTCGGAGGTGATCTGGCCCGGGGTGACCGCGATGGTGGTGGAACCGATGCTCTGGCTGGCGCTGGCCGCTCTGGTGTTCGGCAGCCAGGTGGTTTCCACCGCCGAACTGTGGCGCCGCGGTGAGCCGGTCGGGGTCGACCTGCGCCGGCGTCGGGTCGAAGTGGGCAACCGGGAGCGGCGCGTTGCCCTGGAGTTCCAGGACGCCTTCCTCGGCGACCTGAACGACAAGTACCTGCCCACCTGGCAGTCGCTGCGGCTGGTGTTCGGGGTCGGGGCGACCTTCTTTGCCGCGTTCGTGCTCAGCTACGGCGTGCTGACCACCGGTGAAGAATTGCTACGCCGCGGGCTGTACGCCGTCCTGGGTGGGCATCCGGCCGCCTTCTGGTCGGTCGCCGGACCACCCATCGACCTGGTGGTCACGATGCTGGCCGAGCCGCTGCGCTGGGCATTGCTGGCCTCCGCTTTCCACGCCTGCCTGAGCCGGTTCGCCGACCGTGCCGGTGAGCGGGTGGCTGCCGCTGCCGCGCCCGAGGTGGCCGGATGAGCCGCCGCTGGAGCCACGGGCTGGTCGCTGTGCTCGCCTGCCTGGCGATGATCGGACTGCACGCCTACACCGGCGAGACCCCCCACCAGCAGACCACCCGGATTGCCCTCGGGCAGCAGGGCCGCCTCTACGGCTCGACGATCATGGTGAACTCCTCGACCATCGGCCAGGTGTTGTACGCCGACGATGCGTTCCTCGGACGCACCGGGGTCACCTTCCTGGCCGTCAACGTCACCATCGCCACCGACGGCACACAGCGCAGCACCAACTGGACGGTGAGCGGCACCGCCAACGGGCGCACCTTCGCCGCCCGCGACCCGGTCACCCTGCCCGAGCCGGGTTTCCGGATCACCCAGGACCTGGTCTTCGAACTCAGCGGCGACGACCTGGCCGGGTTCGCGGTCATCGTGCTCGACCGGGCACCGATCTACGCCTTCGATCCGCAGCTCGCGCTCGACCTCGGGATCAGCTCGGACGTGGCCGCGGAGTGGTTGGAGCAGAAGCAGTACGCCACCCTGCACACCACCCGGGGGCGCGTGGAGGTGGACCGGTGAGCGCGCGCCGACGGCAATGGTTGACGGCGGCAGTGGTGTTCCTGGCGGTGCTGGCCGTGACGCTCGGCTGGGTGAGCTACCTGCACGCCCGCAGCACGCCGCGCTGGCAGCCCACCGCCCCCGGCGAATGGGCCAACCCATTGCCCGAGGGCGGCATGCCGATGCGGCTGGCCTCGCTCACCAGTGCGCCGGTCCTGGTCACCGATCGTGGCGACCAGCCCGCCCCGGCCGGTGCGCTGTGGGTAGTCGCCGTGATCGACTACCAGCCGCCGCCGGAGGGCAGCTTCTGCATGCTGGTCCTGCTCGCTCAGGACGGACGCCGCTGGAACGCGGTGAGCCCGCTGGACTACCCCGGACGCCGCCCGATCCCGAACGGCTGCGCGTCCCAGCCGGGTAGCGGGACGCCGCGCGGGGAGCAGCTCTACCTGATCCCCGAGGACGCCGCCGGCTCACTGACCGGGCTCGTTGGGGTGGTGACGGCCTATCGCGGGACCGATCCGCACCCGGTGCTGACGCCCGCGAGGTGATCAACCGGCTGGTTCGATCACCACCGGCACCTCGAAGCGGTAGGCCGTCCGGGACGCCGACCAGACCAGCTGGCCCTCACCGGTAGGGCTGGCGTCGATCCATTCCAGCACGGCCGCCCCGACCGAGATGTGGTCGGTGGGCGGGAACTCGTTCGGATTGAAGACCAGCGTGCAGGGCACCATCGGTGTGCCCGGGTTGAGCGCATCGGCGTTGCCGAGAGTGTCGCCGGGGCCGAAGAACAGACTGGCCTCGCCGCTCACCTGCAGGTTGACCGGATGCTGCATCGAGAAGGCGTTGCGCGCCAGCCGGTCCTCGGTGGAGACCAACGGGTCGTCGGTGTTGTTGCGGCACCGGCCGAACACGTAGACCGACCACGACCCGGGACGCTCCCGGGCCAATGCGCGGTCGACCGTGATCGACATCGGCCCCAGGTTCACCTCGGTACCGACCGGGAGCCGGGCCAGCCGATCCGTGGCCTTGTCGAAACCACCGGCCAGCCAGGTTCCGGTGAGGAGGAGGACGGCGACTGCGAGAGCCGGCCACCACAACGAAACCGCCCGGCGCCGGCCAGGTGGGACGCCGCCGGTGGAGTCGGGCGCGGCGTCCGGCTGAGGAGTCGCGGCGTCCGGCTGGTGGGTCACGGGCAGCAGCTTAGGACGGGCGGGGAGCGGTGCTGAGATCGCGGCGGATCTGAACGCCGCCACCACCGTTGGAGTATGGGGGCCTATGCCCGGGGGGAGATCGGCTCAGAGGGCCATTCTCTGCCCTCCTGTCCACAGGTTGACTCCTAACTGCCCTCAATATTGGGGTGCCGGCGCTGGGCACGGTAGACTGGGCGAGTTCCCACACCGCCACCTCCCGCCGGACCCAGATGGTCTTCCGCACCGGGTCAATGAGGCTGGGTCTTCAGGCCGGGTCCGTCAGGTCCTGGGGGGCGGTGTTCGTGCGAGTGAACCCGAACAGCGAGGGGTACCTGAGTGAGCGAACCGACGACCGGTAGCCACACGGTCGGCGCGGCGGCGCATGCCGTCGAGGCCGGCAACTACGACGCCAGCGCCATCACCGTGTTGGAGGGACTGGAGGCGGTCCGCAAGCGGCCCGGCATGTACATCGGGTCGACCGGTGAACGTGGCCTGCACCACCTGGTGCAAGAGATCGTCGACAACTCCGTCGACGAGGCGCTGGCCGGCTACTGCGACACGATCATCGTCCGGCTGCTCGATGGCGGCGGCGTCCAGGTGATCGACAACGGACGTGGCTTCCCGGTCGACCTGCACCCCACGGAGAAGATCCCGGCGGTAACGGTGGCCCTCACCGTGCTGCACGCCGGCGGCAAATTCGGCGCGGGCGGCTACAAGGTGTCCGGCGGCCTGCACGGTGTGGGTGCCTCGGTGGTGAACGCGCTCTCCAGTTCGCTGACGGTCGACGTCCGGCGCGACGGCTACCACTGGCAGCAGAGCTTCAGCCTGGGTGATCCCGACGGTCCGCTGGAGCGGCTGGAGCCGTCCGACGACACCGGGACGACGGTCACCTTCTACGCCAGCGCCGACATCTTCGAGACCACCACCTACTCCTACGAGACGCTGGCCACCCGGTTCCGCGAGATGGCGTTCCTGAACAAGGGACTGTCCATTCAGTTGATCGACGAGCGCTCCGACCGCCGCACCGAGGACGACGACGAGCCGATCAGCGATACCTTCCGATTCGACGACGGCCTGATCGACTTCGTCAAGTTCCTCACCGGCAGCAAGGAGACGATCCACCCGTCGGTGATCGCGATCGACGCCACCAACGACGAGCAGCAACTCAGCCTCGAAGTGGCGATGCAGTGGAACTCGTCGTTCACCGAGAGCGTGCACACCTTCGCCAACACCATCAACACCCACGAGGGCGGCACCCACGAAGAGGGCTTCCGGGCGGCACTGACCAACACCGTCAACCGTTGGGGCGAGACCTGGGCGCTGATCAAGAAGCGTGAGGACCGGGTCTCCGGCGACGACATCCGCGAGGGCCTGACCGCGATCATCAGCATCAAGCTCGGCGAACCGCAGTTCGAGGGCCAGACCAAGACCAAGCTGGGCAACACCGAGGCCCGCTCGTTCGTCCAGAAGGTGACCAACGACCTGCTCGGCGACTGGTTCGAGAAGAATCCGGCCGAAGGCCGTGACATCGTCCGCAAGGCGCAAGCGGCGGCGTCCGCCCGGATCGCGGCTCGCAAGGCCCGCGACATCGCCCGTAGCCGCAAGGGCCTGCTGAAGACCGGCCAGTACGGCAAGCTGTCCGACTGCCAGTCGACCGAGCCGTCCGAGTGTGAGGTGTTCATCGTCGAGGGTGACTCCGCCGGCGGCTCGGCCAAGGGCGGACGCGACCCGCGGATCCAGGCGATCCTGCCGATCCGCGGCAAGATCCTCAACGTTGAGAAGGCCCGGATCGACAAGATCCTGCAGAACCGCGAGGTCGAGGCGATCATCAACGTGCTCGGCACCGGCGTCCAGGACGATTTCGACGTCAACAAGCTGCGCTACCACAAGATCGTGCTGATGGCCGACGCCGACGTCGACGGGGCGCACATCCGCACCCTGCTGCTCACCCTGTTGTTCCGGTTCATGAAGCCGCTGATCGACCATGGCTACGTGTACCTGGCGCAGCCGCCGCTGTACCGGCTGCGTTGGAGCAACGCCCCGCACGAACTGGCCTATTCGGACGCCGAGCGCGACACCCTGCGCGACGCCGGGTTCGCGGCGGGCAAGAAGCTTCCGGCGCCGAACAACAACCCGATCCAGCGCTACAAGGGCCTGGGCGAGATGAACGCCGACGACCTGTGGGACACCACCATGGACCCGGACAAGCGGTCGTTGCTGCAGGTGACCCTCGAGGACGCCGCGACGGCCGACAACATGTTCTCGATCCTGATGGGCGAGGAGGTGGAGCCGCGGCGGCACTTCATCCAGCGCAACGCCAAGGACGTCCGCTTCCTCGACATCTGATGCCCCAACGAATGGAGACTGACCGATGACTGACGGTCCCATCGACAACGATCCCACCGGCGACGTCCCCGACGAGCCGGTCGAGGGCACCGACGACGCCGGCACCGAGCCCACCCAGGCCCGCACCGACGAGATTGACTTGAACGTCGAGATCCAGCGCTCCTACCTCGACTACGCGATGAGCGTGATCGTCGGGCGCGCACTGCCCGATGTCCGCGACGGGTTGAAGCCGGTGCACCGCCGGGTGCTGTACGCGATGTACGACGGCGGCTATCGGCCCGACCGGGGCTGGAACAAGTGTTCCCGGGTGGTCGGCGAGGTGATGGGCCTGTATCACCCGCACGGTGACTCGGCCATCTACGACACCCTGGTGCGGCTGGCCCAGCCCTGGGTGATGCGGGCGCCTCTGGTCGCCGGTCAGGGCAACTTCGGCTCGCCGGGCAACGACCCGGCGGCCGCGATGCGGTACACCGAGTGCAAGATGGCGCCGCTGGCCATGGAAATGGTCCGCGACATCACCGAGGACACCGTCGACTTCAAACCGAACTACGACAACCGCGACTCCGAACCGGTGGTGCTGCCGGCCCGCTTCCCGAACCTGCTGGTGAACGGCTCCTCGGGCATTGCGGTCGGCATGGCCACCAACATTCCGCCGCACAACCTGCGCGAGGTGGCGGACGCCGTCCAGTGGTCGCTGGATCATCCTGACGCCACCAAGGAGGAGTTGCTGGAGGCGGCGATCGAACGGATCAAGGGCCCGGACTTCCCGCTCGGCGCGCTGATCGTCGGTCGCAAGGGCATCGAGGACGCCTACCGCACCGGCCGCGGCTCGGTGATCATGCGGGCGGTCATCGACATCGAAGAGGACAAGTCGGGACGCACCCTGCTGGTGGTCACCGAACTGCCCTACATGTGCAACCCGGACAACCTGGCCACCAAGATCGCCGAACTGGTCAACGCCGGCAAGTTGACCGGTATTGCCGACATCCGCGACGACTCCTCGGCCCGCACCGGGCAGCGGCTGGTCATCGTGCTGAAGCGCGACGCCCAGCCGCGGGTGGTGATGAACAACCTGTACAAGCACACCCAGCTGCAGGACACCTTCGGCTGCAACATGCTGGCGCTGGTCGACGACGTCCCCCGGACGCTGCGGCTCGACCAGTTCCTGTCGCACTGGATCAAGCACCAGCTGCGGGTCATCCAGCGACGGACGGCGTTCCGCCTGGCTGAGGCCGAGAAGATGGCGCACATCTACCGGGGCCTGGTTAAGGCGCTGGACATGCTGGACGAGGTGATCGCGCTGATCCGAGCCAGCTCGGACGCCGAGACCGCGCGCACCGGCCTGATGGAGCTGCTGGAGATCGACGAGGCACAGGCCAACGCGATCCTGGAGATGCAGCTGCGCCGGCTGGCGGCCCTGGAGCGGCAGAAGATTGTCGATCGGCTGGCCGAGTTGGAGCGGCTGATCGCCGACCTGCAGGACATCCTGGACCGGCCCGAGCGGCAGCGGAAGATCATCGGCGAGGAGCTCGCCGAGATCGTTGAGAAGTACGGCACCGACCGCCGGACCCGGATCATCTCCGCCGACGGCGACCTGTCCAACGAGGATCTGATCCCCGACGAAGACATGGTGGTCACCATCACCCACGGTGGCTACGCCAAGCGCACCCGGACCGATCAGTACCGCGCCCAGAAGCGCGGTGGCAAGGGGGTTCGCGGGGCCAGCCTGCGGGCCGACGACGAGGTGGAGCACCTGTTCGCCACCACCAACCACCACTGGATCCTGTTCTTCACCAACCTCGGACGCGTCTACCGAGCGAAGGTGTGGCAGCTGCCGGAATCCAGTCGCGATGCCAAGGGTGGGCATGTGGCCGGGCTACTGTCGTTCCTGCCTGAGGAGCGGATCGCCCAGGTGCTGACTTTGCGCAGCTACACCGACGCGCCCTACCTGCTGCTGGCCACCCGCCGCGGACTGGTGAAGAAGACCTCGCTGAACGCCTACGACTCGCCGCGGCAGGCGGGCGTGATCGCGATCAACTTCCGCGACGACGACGACGAGCTGATCGGCGCGGAGCTGTGCTCGTGGGCCGACGACGTGCTGCTGATCTCACGCAAGGGCCAAGCGATCCGGTTCGCGGCCAGCGACGAACAGCTGCGGCCGATGGGACGCGCGACGTCCGGGGTGACCGGGATGAAATTCCGTGGGGACGATTCACTGCTGTCGATGGCGGTGATCGATGCGGATATGCCCGAGGATGACCGGTTCGTGTTCACCGTCACCGACGGCGGCTTCGCCAAGCGGACTGCGGTGTCGGAGTACCGGCAGCAGGGCCGCGGCGGACTCGGGATCAAGGCGATGAAGCTCAACGACGACCGGGGGTCGCTGGTCGGCGGCCTGGTCGTCCAGGAGAACGACGAGATCATGGCGATCAAGACGTCCGGGCAGATCATCCGGTCCTCGGTCAGTGAGGTGCCGCCGAAGGGCCGCGACACGATGGGCGTGAAGTTCGTCCACGTCCAGGGCGACGATTCGGTGGCGGTGATCGCGCTCTACCCGGACAGTGGTGCGGAGACGGACGGCGTCACTGAGGCAGAGGAAGGCTCCGATGGGGAATCGACCCAGGTGGCGGTGTCGGATAACGTGCCAGGGTCGGATACGGTTGGGCCGGATGCTGCTGACTCGGATGGTGGCGACCCGCAGCATCCCGTCGACTGACGGGGGTCGAGGAGGACTATGAGCGACCAGCAGGGCAAGTCCAGCACGTCTGTGGCCGGGAACGTATGGAACTCGGGGACGGCGGGTGAGCATCGCGACGCCGGCGACACGGAATCCACCCGCGTACAGCCGGCGGTTTCCGGACAGCCGGTCTCGGGTCCGTCCGCGGCACCCGGCCAGTCCGCGCCGGCCCAGGCCGGCCGCCCAGCAGCGGTGAGCGCGGGACCCCGCTCGGTGTCTCGCCGTACTCGCAAGGCCCGGCTGCGACTGGCCCGGATCGACCCGTGGTCGGTGATGAAGACGTCGTTCCTGTTCTCCATCGCGTTCGGGATCATGTTCTGGTTCGCCACCTACGTGGTCTGGTCGGTGTTCGGCGCGTCCGGCCTGCTCGATGCGGTGAACAGCATCCTGCAGAGCGTGCTTTCCAACCCGAACGATCAGACCCAGGTTCGGATCGAAGACTTCGTCAACACCAACAAGGTGCTGGGCGTCGCGGCGCTGATCGCGGTGATCAACGTGGTGCTGCTGACGGCCCTCGGCACCCTGACCGCGTTCCTCTACAACCTGTCGGCGACCATTCTCGGCGGCCTGGAACTCACTCTCGCGGAGGACTGAACTCCGGCTTGGTGTCAAGGCTCGGACCGTTCCACGTGAAGCGGGCCGGGCCGGTTCCCCCGGCGGAACCGACGATTTGAGTGCGTGCCGTCGGAGTCGCTAGTGTTGTCCTCGGTGTTCCCGCCCCTGCGGGCCTATAGCTCAGACGGTTAGAGCGCCGCCCTGATAAGGCGGAGGTCACTGGTTCAAGTCCAGTTAGGCCCACCCACCGCACTGTTTTCACCTGTTCACCGCAACTCGACAACCGCAGGGCCATCGCGATCGCCGGCGTGACCTTCAGCCCTTGAGCTTGATCGTCCGCACCGTGGATGTCGCGCCGAGGTTGCGGGCGTCCTTCTCCACGAGAGCGCGCCATGAGCCTGCCTTTGAGACCTTGACCCGAGTGCTCCACCGTCCGCGGCTGTCGATGCCAACCTTGTTCACACTCTTCCACTTGCCGGCGGCCGTCCTGAACTGGACGACAATCCGCTGCGCGGTCCGATCCAGGTAGGTCAGAGAGGGCGAGAAGCCCTTGCCGCGACTCCACGCGCCGTGCAGTCGAACCGTCGAACCGCGCTTGACCTTGGACGCGGGCTTGGCGAGTGACACCGCGCTGCGGTACTTGAAGCTGACGGCCCGATCCTTCCGGAAGGATTCGCCGTTGAGCTGGACCAGAGCGATCACCTTGCCCCGGCCGGCGGTGTGCAGCTCGCCGCACAGCCACAGCCGATCGCTGAACGTCGCCCGGCCGCTCACCGGCGACGAATCCACGATGACCGGCGAACTCACTCCGTTCACGCTGCGCCCGTCGCCGTCGATTCCGCGCAGTTCGACTCGCACGCGGTCCCCCTTCGACACGGTGAAGGTGACCGATACCTTCGCGGTGGCTGTGCATCCCGATTTCACGGTCAGCGTCGAGGCGCCGCCCACTGTGAGGTCGGCGGCTGCTGCGGGCGAGGACGGTGGTGCCGCCGCAATGGCGCCGAGCGCACCGGGTGAGGCGACGAGCAGCGCGAACGTGAGCACGCCCGCTGTGCCGAGTTTTGTGGTCGATGACATGATGCCCTCCGATTGCGGGGTGTGAACTGTGGCGAGCGATCACCTTAAACGCTTGCGAGTTCAGCGTCGGGCGGTGGAAAAGGACGCGGATGATCGCGTCCGGTCGGACAATCCCACGCGAAGCCTGGCCACGGAGCGTAGCGTTCAAACACGAGATTCCGTGCAGACCGGATCCGGCTGAGAGGAGCAGCGATGAACCGTTCGATCGTGATCAATCGTGAGTTCGGCAGTGGTGGCCGCGAGATCGGACGGCTGATCAGCGAACGCACCGGCATGGAGTTGTACGACACGCGGGTATTGCAGGAGGCGGCGAGCAAGCGTGGTCTGGGTGCTGACCTGCTGGCCACCTTCGACGAGCGCATCGTGACCGGAACCTACTTCGACCTGTCGGTCATCGCCGGCTTCGACGCCGAGACCTATTCGCTGCCCTATCGGATGTACAGCGCGATCGCGGAGGTGATCACCGAGGCGGCGCGCGTCGCGCCGGTGGTGATCATCGGTCGGTGTGCCGATTGGGTGCTGCGAAAGGCCACCCTCCCTTGTCTGAGCGCTTTCGTCTACAGCACCGATACCGCGGCGAAGATCGCTCGCGCCGTCGAGTTGGACGGCGTCCAGCCCCGGGATGCCGAGAAGTACATCGCGAAGATGGACAAAGCGCGGGCCCGCTACCAGCAGTTCTTCACCAACACCCGGTTCGGCGACCCCCGGCATTACGACCTGTGCCTGAACAGCGGACGGCTCGGCTATGAGGTATGCGCCGACCTCGTCGTCGCAGCTGCAGAGGCTGGACCGGTACTCGACGAACCGGACTCGGGCGCCGGCCCGGCGGCACCCACCTCCGCGGAGTAGCCGTCCGGACGGTGCCGTCCGAGGGATAGTCAGGATCAGAAAGTAGGTAAGGCTTGCCTTACCATCAACGCATGATCACCCCCTCCGGACGTCGCATCGTGGTGACCGGCGCGGCCGGGGGCATCGGCCGTGCGGTCGCGTTGCAGCTGGCGGAGCAGGGCACGATTCTGAGCCTGCTCGATCGGGACGCCGCCGGCCTGGCCGCGACCGCGGACGCCGTCCGCGACGCCGGCGCACCTGCCGTGCTGACCGCGGCTGTTGACGTCAGCGACCGTGTCGCAGTGGCGGACGCCCTGCGCGCCGCCGCCGCTGCCGGACCCCTGGATGGACTGGTCAGCGCCGCGGGCCTGCTGGAACCGGCGGGCCTGGCCGACACGTCCGAGGCGGCCTGGCAGCGGCATTTCGCGGTCAACGCCACCGGTGTGTTCCACCTCATTCAGGAGGGCGCTCCGCTGCTGCGTGACGGTGCCGCGATCGTGGTGGTCAGCTCGAACGCGGCCCGAGTGCCGCGGTTGGGCATGCTGGCCTATGCGGCGTCCAAGGCGGCAGCGTCGGCGCTGACCCGCTGTGCCGGGCTGGAACTCGCCACCCGCGGCATCCGATGCAACGTGGTCGAACCCGGGTCGACCGACACGGCCATGCTGCGCGAACTCTGGGCCGATCCCGACACCGGGCTCGCACGCACCATCGGCGGTGACCCGGCCGCCTTCCGGCTGGGCATTCCGCTGGGCCGGATCGGCGCACCCGACGATGTCGCCGGCGTGGTCTGCTTCCTGCTCTCCGACGCCGCCCGCCAGGTCACCCTGCAGCAGGTCTTCGTGGACGGCGGCGCGTCGCTGTGACCGAACTCGTCGCACGCGGGCGGCCGCCCGCGGTACACCTGTCGCCCGTGTTGTTCGCCGGGGAGACCACCAGCTCCGGCAGCGTGCTGAGTACGTCGCGGGGCAGCGGCGCCGACTGGGCCGACCAGGTGGTCGCCTCGCTGGCCCAGGGTGAGCGGGCTGTGGTGGTGCTGCCGTTCCGTCCGGACGCTCCCGCCATCGCGCATCGGGTGGCACTCGGTCCTGCGCCGGTATCGGGGCCGATGCCGCCGCGGTTGACCGACGCGCGGCACCGCGTGACCGAACGTCCGACTGCCTCCGGCTACGCCGAGCGGGTGCGAACCGCGCTGCGTTGGATCGAGGCCGGACGGCTGCACAAGGTGGTGCTCGGCCGCAGCCTGGAGGTGCGCAGCGAGCCACCGCTCGATGCCGACGTGATCGTCGCGCGGCTGCTCGCCGCACGTCCGGGCCGCTACGTATTCAAGGCGCCGCTGTCGCCCGATCCGGATGGGCCGGTGCTGCTCGGCGCCAGCCCGGAACTGCTGGTCAGCCGCCACGGACGCGCCGTCCGCAGCCTGCCGCTGGCCGGTTCCGTGCCCCGCTCCCCGGACGCCGTCGAAGACGCTCACCGCGTCCGTGCCCTGCTCAGTTCGGCGAAGGACCGGCATGAGCACGGCTTCGTGGTCGAGCCGATCGTCGCCGCCCTCGCCGAAGTCTGTGCCGAGGTGTTCGCCGACGATCCCCGGATCGTCTCCACCGACACCCTGCATCACCTCGGCAGCAGCGTCGCCGGCACCCTGGCGGGAGACACGGTCCCCAGCGCGCTGCACCTGGCCCAACTGCTCCACCCGACGCCCGCCATCGGCGGTGCGCCCACCGACGCCGCACTGCGAGCCATCGACGACCTGGAAGAGGATCGCGGACCGTTGACCGGAGTGGTCGGCTGGGTGGACGGCGACGGCGACGGCGAGTTCGCCATCGCCATCCGCGCCGGCATCCTGGATGGAGATCGGCTGCGGCTGTACGCCGGCGCCGGCATCGTCGCCGGCTCCGACCCGGACGCCGAGGTCCGCGAGACCGGCGCCAAGTTGACCACGATGCTGAAAGTGGTGGGATTGTGAGCCGATCACCGGTAGCCGAGGTGCGGAGCTGGCCCGAGGAGGTCCGCGTCCGGTACCGCGCGGCGGGGTACTGGACGGACGAGACCTTCGCCGCGTTCGTCGAGGACCGGACGGCCCGGTTCGCCGGCAACCTGGCCGTCGTCGGGCAGGACGCCGCCGGCACCCCACAGCGCTGGAGCTACGCCGAACTCGGCGACCGGGCCCGTGCGGCCGCGGTTCGGTTGCGTGCTGCCGGCGTGGATCCAGGTGACCGGGTGGTGGTCGCGCTGCCGAACATCACCGAGTACCTCGAGGTGGTGCTCGGCCTGTTCCGGCTGGGCGCACTGCCGGTCTTCGCGCTGCCCACGCACCGCGAGCTGGAGCTCACCCAGTTCTGCGTGCTGGCCGACGCGGCCGCGCTGGTGGTCGCGGTGGGGGCCGAGCGGGTCGACCATCGGGCGCTGTACGACACGGTGTCGGCGCAGGTGGCCGACCGCGGAGTCGAGCCGCCGTTGTTGATCGACGTGGTGACGTGGGCGTCCCAGGCTGCGGACGGAGATCCCGGCGTCCGCCGGGATGACGACGTGCTCGAGCTGCCGTCGCTGGGGGCCGAGCAGGTCGCCTTTCTGCAACTGTCCGGTGGCACCACCGGCGTTGCCAAGCTGATTCCGCGGACGGCGGCCGACTACCTGTACTCGGTGCGGGCCAGCGCCGAGATCTGTGGCCTGGACGCCACCACCCGGGCGCTGATCGTGCTGCCTGCCGCGCACAACTTCCCGATGAGTTCACCCGGCATCCTGGGCGTGTTGCACACCGGCGGCGCCGTCGTCCTGGCCCGCGACCCCAGCCCGCGGACCGCCTTCCGGCTGATCGCCGAGCACGGCGTCACCGATGCCGCGCTGGTGCCGCCGCTGGCCCAGGCCTGGATCTCGGCGGCGCAGCGCCGGCGTCCGGATCTCACCACGTTGCGCACTGTGCAGGTGGGTGGTGCCCGGTTGGCCGACTCGGTGGCGCCGGCCGTCCGGAATGTCCTGGGCGCCCGGCTGCAGCAGGTCTTCGGGATGGCCGAGGGGCTGGTCAACTACACCCGCGCCGACGACCCTGACGAGGTGGTGTTCAGCACCCAGGGCAGGCCGATCAGCCCCGACGACGAACTGCGGATCGTCGACGCCGACGACTACGACGTCCCGGAGGAGGCCGAAGGCAGCCTGGTGACTCGCGGTCCGTACACCATCCGTGGCTATTACGCCTCGCCGCAGGCCGACCTCAACTCGTTCACCGCGGACGGCTATTACCGCACCGGCGACCTGGTCCGCCGACTGCCCAGCGGGCACCTGATCGTCACCGGACGCGACTCCGACCTGATCAACCGCGGCGGCGAGAAGGTGTCCACCGAGGAACTGGAAGGGTTCGCGCTGACCCATCCCGCGGTGCTGGACGCCGTGGCCGTCGGCGTCCCGGACGCCTACCTGGGCGAGCGGGTGGTGTTGGTCGCCCGCACCGAGCCGGACGCCGCGCAGCCCGACCTGGTCGCGCACTTGCGGAGCGCCGGGCTGGCCACCTACAAGGTGCCCGACGACGTCGTCTTCCTCGACGAGCTGCCCGCCACGCATGTCGGCAAGAACAGCCGCCGTGAGTTGCGCCGGCTGCTCGCCACCACCCTCGCACCGCCAGCCGGCCGGCAACCGGCCGCACTATCGAAGGAGCACCGATGACCCTTCCCGTCGGCATCGACTACGAGGCCCCGCTGCACGACCTGCCGGTGAGCCGCGCCACCTGGAACCTGGATGCCGGGCGCGCCGCCGTCCTGGTGCACGACCTGCAGCGCTACTTCGTCACCCCGTTCGCGGACGGCTGCCCGGCGCTGGCCGGTGCCCTGGCCGCGACCGACCGGATCGTCCGTGCCGCCCGCGCTGCCGGCGTGCCGGTGATCTACACCGCCCAGCAGGGCGATCAGGATCCAGCCGAGCGGGGCCTGCAGGGCGACCTTTGGGGGCCCGGCATGAGCACCGACCCGGCGCACACCGCGATCGTGGCCGAACTGGCGCCGTCCGCGGGAGACACCGTGGTCGACAAGCACCGCTACAGCGCGTTCGCCCGCACCGACCTGGCCGCTCGGCTGGCTGAGGCCGGACGCGACCAGCTGATCGTCACCGGCGTGTACGCGCACATCGGGGTCACCGCGACCGCGCTGGACGCGTTCCAGCGCGAGATCCGGCCGTTCGTGGTGGCGGACGGAGTCGCCGACCTGGGTGCCGAGCAGCATCGCCGGGCGCTGGACGTGATCGCCTCCTGCTGCGGCGTGGTGATCCTGGCCGCCGATGTGCTGGACGCGTTGGGCGGTGAGGAGCCGTCGCAGGAGTTGGACGGCTGGGATGAGCGGATCCACGGTGCGCTGGCGGGCTTGCTGTCCCCGGAGGCGCTGAGTGCGTTCTTCGCCGACCCCGATGCTGACCTGTTCGAGCTCGGGCTGGATTCGTTGCGCGCCTTCGACTTCCTGGACGCGCTCGCCGACGACGGGCTGGACGTCGACTTCGGTGAGTTCACCCGCAGCCCGACCCTGAACTGGCTGCGCCGGCAGGCTGATTCCGTTGCCGCCTAGCGAATCGACAGACGCTCGTTCGCTGGTTGAGCCTGTCGAAACGCTTGATCGGGGTGGGTCGTCCGAGGTCTCGACAAGCTCGACCGACGAGTGGCTCGAACTCACCCCCGCCCAGCTGGGCCTCTTCTTCGCACATCAACTTGACCCGGTGAACCCGGCCTACACCACCGCCGAGGTGGTCGAGTTGTCTGGTGGGGTGGACGCGGCTGCGCTGGCAGAGGCGGTCGCGGCCGGGTACGCCGAGTTCGAGCAGCTCCGGGTCGAGTTCACGGTCGGGCCGGACGGTCCTCGGCAGCGAGTCCGGTCGATCGGAGCGGTCGAGCTACGCGTCCAGGGGGCCGCCGACTTCGACGCCGCGGCCGACCTGGTGGATGCCGAGTTGGCTCGTCCACTCGACCTGCTGGCCGGTGAGGTGACCCGGACCGGGCTGGTGTCGATTGCGGACGGCACCACCTGGTGGTGGCATGCCGCCCATCACGTGGTGCTCGACGGCTACGGCGCGCAGCAGCTGCTGCGCCGGGTCGCTGCGCTCTACGGTGCGGCGGACGGCGGGACTGAACCGATCGCGCTGGTCGAACCGGTTGCGTTGGCCGACCTCGTCGCCGAAGACCACAGGCACGCGGGCTCGGAGGAGTTCTGGGACGCCCGGCTGGCCACCATGACCGAGCCGGCGTCGCTGGCCGGCGGGGTCGCGACGCCACGGCCGCGCGCGATCCGGCGTGCCCTCGACCTGGACGCCGACGCGCAGACCGCGCTGGTGCGCGGGGCGCGGCGGCTCGGGGTGACCTGGGCCGACCTGGTCACCGCAGCCACCGGCAGCTATGTCGGACGGCTGCTCGGCACCGCGTCCGGACGGATCGGGCTGCCACTGATGAACCGGTCCCTGCCCGGTGTCGGGCAGCTGCTCGCGGCACGGACGGTGTGCACGGCGATGAACGTGCTGCCGGCGTCCGTTCCGGCCACCGGCACGGTGGCGAGCGCTCTGGCCGCGACCCGCGACGAACAGGCGCAGCTGCGGCTGCACCCGTTCGAACGCCAGGAGTGGTTGACCCGACGACTCTCCCGGCGCGGTGGACCGGAACTGTTCGGCATGCAGGTCAATGTGCTGCCGTTCGACCTGGAGCTGACCCTCGGCGGGGTGCCGGGCACCGTCCGCAACCTGACTGCCGGGCCGGTGGAGGACCTCACCTTCACCCTGCGCGGCGTCCCGGGCCGCGGGCGCCGCGTCCGGCTCGAGTTGGACGCGCACCCGGAGCTTTACGACGCGGATGCGCTGGATCGGCATCTGGCCCGGCTGCGGCACTGGCTGGGGGTGTGGGCGAGTGCTGAGCCGGACGCCGAGGTGGCCCGGCTGTCGCTGTTGCCGCTGGACGAATATTCCCTAGTCAATGCCGGTTTCAATGCCACCGACCACGAGCGGGAGAGCGCGACGCTGGGGCAGCGGTTCGTCGCTCAGGCGGCGCGCACCCCGGACGCCACCGCACTGGTCTTCGAGGGCGAGAGCCGCAGCTACGCCGACCTGCTGGAACGGTCCCGGCTGATCGCCGGCGGGCTGACCCGCACGGGCGTCCGGGCGGGCGATGTGGTCGGCGTCCGGTTGCCGCGCGGCTTCGGGCTCTACGAGACCATCCACGCCCTTGCGCTGCTCGGGGCGGTGTACTGCCCGATCGATCCCGACCTGCCGCCGGCCCGGGTCGAGGCGATGCTCGACGACGCCGGCGTCGTTCATGTGGTCGACGATCCGGAGGTGTTGGCCACTGGTGAGCCGTATCCGGGTGAGCCGCCCGCCGACGTGGCTGCCCCGGCCTATCTGCTGTTCACCTCGGGCTCGACCGGGCGTCCGAAGGGGGTGCTGATCGGCCACCGGGCGATCGACAACCGGCTGGCCTGGATGCAGGACCACCTACAGCTGGGGGCGGGTGAGCGGGTGCTGCACAAGACCCCGATCTCGTTCGACGTGTCGATCTGGGAGTTGTACTGGCCGCTGCAGGTCGGCGGCTGCGTGGTGATCGCACCGCCCGGTGCGCACCGGGATCCGCGGGCGCTGGCCGAGCTGATGGTCATCGAGAACGTCGCCGTGCTGCACTTCGTGCCGTCCATGTTGCGCGCCTTCCTGGGTGACCGTCCGGCCCGCGAACGGGTCGCCGAGGCCCGGCTGCGGCACGTCGTGGCCAGCGGCGAGGCGCTCACCCCCGACCTGGTCGCCGGCAGCCTGAAATGGTTCGGCGTTGCCCCGGTCAACCTGTACGGGCCGACCGAGGCGGCCGTCGACGTCACCGTCTGGGACTGCACCGCCGCGGACGCCGCCGAGGGACACAGCGTGCCGATCGGCCGTCCGATCTGGAACACCACCTGCTTCGTGCTGGACGCCGCGCTGCAGCCGGTCGGGGTCGGGGTGACCGGCGAGTTGTGGCTGGGTGGGGTGCAGCTGGCCGACGGCTACCGGGGCCGGCCCGAACTCACCGCGGAACGCTTCGTCGACACCGAATGGGGACGGCTCTACCGCACCGGCGACCTGGCCGCCTGGCGCCCGGACGGCGCGCTGCGCTACCTGGGCCGCACCGACGACCAGGTGAAGATCCGCGGCCAGCGGATCGAACTCGGCGAGATTGAGGCGGCGCTCTCCGGAGCGGTTTCGGTCGCTTCCGCTGGTCGAGCTTGTCGAGACCTTTCCGTCGGCCGAGCGACCCAGGTGGCTGCCGGCGTCGTCGACGGCGCCTTGGTGGTCTGGTTCGTCGCCACCCCGGTCGCCGCGGATGAGGTCCGCGAAGCTCTCCGGGAGGCCGCCGCAGAGACGCTGCCGCCGTCCTTCCTGCCGTCCCGGTGGATCGCGGTGGACACGATTCCGCTGACTCCCAGCGGCAAGACCGACCGGCGCGCGCTGGCCGAGTTGGCCGCGCGGCAGCCGGCGCCGGTGACGGCGGCGTCCGGGCCGGTAGGGGAGGTGCCGCGCGACCTGCTGCAGCAGCGGGTGGCGTCCGTGATGGCGGAGGTGCTCAACCTGCCGGCCCTGGCCGTGGATGCCGACTTCTTCGCCCTGGGCGGCGACTCGCTGTCGGTGCTGCGGCTGCTCGGACGGCTCGCCGACGACCTGGCTGCCGACATCGGGCTGGCCGACGCGTTTGCGCGTCCGACTGCTGCCGGACTAGCGGATTTGATCGCCGGAACCGATCGGGAGCGGGTCGACGACTTCGCCGAGGTGCTCACTCTGCGCCGTGGCGGCGATCGGCCCCCGCTGTTCCTGCTGCCGCCGGCCGGCGGCCTGGGTTGGTGCTACACGAGCCTGCTCGCCGACCTGCCGTCCGACCTGGGGGTGCACACCATTCAGGCACCCGGCACCGGCACCGGCGCGCCCGAACCGGTGGCCGACCTGACCGCACTGGCCCGACGCCAGCTGACCGCTATTCGCACGGTCGTCGGCGACGGCCCGTTCCACCTGGCCGGCTGGTCGCTCGGCGGCATGGCCGCACACGCCGTCGCCGCGCTGGCCCGGGGCGAGGGCCAGGCCGTCGGTGCCGTCGCGCTGCTGGACGCCTACCCGGCCGAGCAGTGGCACCACCTGGCCGAACCGACCGAGGCCGAGGCGCTGGTCGGCATCCTGCGGCTGGCCGGGCTGGATGCCCCCGCCGACGATTCCCCGCTGAACCGGGAACGGGTCGCCAGCCTGTTGCGTGACTCGGGCAGCGCGCTGGCCGCGCTGCCGGCGGCGCTGCTCGACGGTTGTATCGCCAGCGTGATCGAGGCGTCCCGGCTGGTCCGGACGCCGCCACCCCGCACGCTGGACGGGAATCTCACCGTGGTGGTGGCCGGTGCGCCGCGTCCCGAGACGCATCTGGACGCCGACGGTTGGCGAGCGCATACCGTCGGGGACGTGCGCATCGTCGAACTGCCCGTCACCCACGCCGAACTCGTCCGCCGTCCGGTCAGTGCCGGTGTCGCGGCGCTGCTCACCGAGGCGATCGAGGCGGCGTGATCGTCGCCCGGTTCGTGCCGGTCGACGAGGTTCTGGGTGACCCCCGGCTGAGCGGCGTGGAGTTGAGCCGAACTGAGATCGCCCGGTGGCAACGGCTGCGGTTCGAGGTGGACCGGGACGCCTACCGAGCGGCGCACCTACTGGTCCGGGCCTGCGCCGGTGAACTACTCGACCTTGGGCCTGAGCGGCTGCCGTTGCAGCAACAGTGCCCGCGCTGCGGCTCCACCGAGCATGGACGTCCCTCGATCGCCGGCGAGCCGGAGGTGCGGGTCAGCCTGAGCCACACCCGCGGCCACGTCGCTGCCGTCGCGGCCACAACGGCCTGCGGCATCGACGTCGAGCACGTTGCCACCTCGATTCCGCGCACCGCAGTCACGCCCCGCGAGCGGGCCTGGCTGGACACCCTCGCCGACCCGCTCGTGGACTTCACCCGGCTCTGGGTTCGTAAAGAAGCCCTGGTCAAGGCGGGCGTCGCCCACGAACCGGGCCCGCTCGACGTGCTCCCCCCCGACACCAGGCCACCCGAGGCTGGGCTACCCGACACTGGGTCACTCGACCCAGCGACCCGGCTCGGCGGGTTCGCACTCACCGAGTGGGCCGGTGATACCGAGGGACGGTGTCCGGACGTCTGGGGGTGCGTCGTGCTCCGTGACCCTGCGGCCATGGTCGGCGGGGGTAGCGAATGGCACAGCTGATCTCGTGGGACGCGCTGCGGGTGTTCGTCGCCGTGTACCGGGCCGGGTCCTTCTCGGCGGCCGCCGACGAACTCGGGCTGGCGCAGTCCTCGGTGTCGGAGCAGGTCGCCCGGCTGGAGCGGAACCTCGGCCACCGGCTGTTGGAACGCAGCCCGGCCGGGGTCCGTCCGACCGAGCGCGGTGCCGAACTGCTGGCCAGGATCGCCGGCCCGGTCGATGCGCTGGCGGCCGCGACTGCGCCGTCCGGTGTGGAGGCGTCCCGCACGGTGTTCCTGGGTGGGCCGGCCGAGTTCCTCTCCGAAGTGATCCTGCCCGGATTGATCCGGACTCCGCTGCCGGACGGGGTGCGGGTGACGGCCCGCTTCGGCCAGGCGGACGAACTGATCGACGACCTGCGCGCCGGCGCGGTCGACGTGCTGGTCAGCGCGCTGCCTGTCCGGGGTCCCGACCTGGCCGCCGAGCCGGTGTACGACGAGGAGTTCCTGCTGGTCGGCGGCCCGGCGTGGGCGGCCACGACTGACCTCGACGCGATCCCGGTGCTCAGCTACGGGCCGGAGTTGCCGATCATCCGGCGTTACTGGCGCAGCATCTTCGGACGCCGTCCTGAACAACTGGACGTGCGAGTGATCGCTCCCGATCTGCGCACCCTGCTGCGGCTGGCATTGGACGGCGCGGGCATGACGGTGCTGCCGGACTATCTGGTGCGCGACCATCTGGCCTCCGGGGCACTGGTGCTACTGCACGAGCCGGAGTTCGCCCCGCTCAACACGATCTACGTCGCCACCCGGAAGCCGGCCGCGGTACCTGACCCGGCGGTGCTCGCGGTGCGTGCGTCCGTTGTTGCTGCGGCGCGCTCGGCGCGCTGATCGCGGCTTGCCGAACTGCCCTGGTCATCGGAGCGCCGATGCCCGCTATCGGGGGACCGGTTGCTGCTCGGGTGCGCTTGATTCCTAGCCTGGGCAAGCGCGCTCCCGTCCCGGGTCCGCCAACTTCGCTCGCGAAAGGCTCTGTCGATGACTGTTTCCTCTACCGCCCGCGTGCTGCTCGTACTGACCAGCCACGATGACCTCGGCGGCGTTCGCAGCACCGGCTACTACATCGACGAGGCCGCCGAGCCGTGGCAGGTGTTCACCGCCGCCGGCCACACGGTCGACCTGGCTTCGGTACAAGGCGGCGTCCCTCCGCAGGACGGCCGCCGGCCCGGCGACGCACTCCAGGAGGAGTTCCTCAACGATCCGCGGGTCGCCGGCGCGCTCGCCGACACCCCCGCGTTGGCCGACGTCGACGGCAGCCACTACGACGCGGTGTTCTACGTCGGCGGCCACGGCACGATGTGGGACTTCCCGTCCGCGCCGGAGGTCGCCCGGATCGGGCGCGAGGTCTACGAGAACGGCGGTGTCGTGGCGGCGGTCTGCCACGGCCCGGCGGCGCTGCTGAACCTGACCCTCAGCGACGGCACGCACCTGGTCGACGGTCGCCGGGTGACAGGCTTCACCAACGCTGAGGAGCAGGCCGTCGACCTGGCTGAAGTGGTGCCGTTCCTGCTGGCCGACGAACTGGCCGCCCGGGGGGCCACCCACGTGCCGGCGGAGAACTTCACCGAGAACGTGGTGGCCGACGGCCGGTTGGTCACCGGCCAGAACCCACAGTCGGCCGCCGGTGTCGCCCGACGCGCCGTCGCGGTGCTCGCGGGCCGCTGAACGCGGTCGCAGAGCGGTCGCCTCAGCGGTCGCCGCGGGCCAGCTGCTCGTCCATGATTCGCCGGCTCGCCAGGGACAACTCAGCCCAGCGTGGGTCGATGGCGCCGGCGTCCACCTGGTCGACGAAGTCGAGCACCTCGTGCTGCATGGTGTCAGCGGGGTCCACCGGGGGACCCTCGAGCAGCACCTGGCTCGCGCCGCCACGTTGGTGGAGTTCGATCCGGGACAGTTCGCCGGGATCGTCCAGGGTCAGCGCGGCGTCCTCGCCGTAGATCACGCTCGGGCCGAGGCCGGAGGCGATCTTGGAGTAGACCATGTCGGCGACCAGGGTGCCGTAGTCGAGGTGCAGGCTGCCGCCGCCCTCGAAGCCGTTCGCTAGCCAGACCGAGGCGCCGGACGTCCGCTGCGGCACCCCGAACAGGTCGAGCGCCGGTTGCAGGCAGTAGACCCCGATGTCGGCGAGCGCCGAGTTGCCGAGCGACGGGTCGAAGGCGTTCAGCTGCTCGCCGGCCCGGAACCGGTCGTAGCGCGACGAATACTGCAGCTTCTCGAACCGGGCATGCCGCAGGGCGCCCAGCTGCGGCAGGGTCGAGCGGACCAGCTGATGCGCCGGCGTGTGGACATTGCGGACGGCCTCCATGGCGACCACCCCCGCGGCTCGGGCGGCGGCGAGGAGCGCCTCCACCTGGGCGGCCGAGGTACCCATCACCTTCTCCACCAGGACGTGCCGGCCGGCGGCGATCGCAGCCATCGCCTGCGGGTGGTGTGCGGCGTTCGGGCTGGCGATGTAGACCGCGTCGACGGCGTCGATCAGCGCGTCCAGGTCGTCGAACGCCGAGCCGATGCCCTGGGCGTCGGCAAAGGCGCGTCCGCGTCCGAGATCGCGGGAGTACACCGCCTCTGCCGAGGCTCGGCCACCGGTGGAGCGACACGCGGCGGTGAACCACTCGCTGATGAAGTTGGTGCCGACGATCCCGAACCGCAGCATCGGATGCCTCCTGTCGCGCTGGAGCGGGCCGGTGTTCCGGCCCGCTCCGACGCTATCGGCTCACCCGGCTCTGCGGGCGGTCACCACCAGGTACTCCCAGTCCATCGCACCGCCGACCAGAGCGTCGTCGGCCAGGCTGGCCAGGGCGGCGTCCAGCTCGGCCCGCTGGACGGCGTCGTCACCGACGTTGCGGTAGGCGCCGAGGGTGGGACCGTAGTTGTCGCGGAAGAAGTCGCGGAACTCGGCGCCGGTGGCGAACCGGTCAACCCGCAACATCCGCCGCTCACACTGCAGCTCGGACACGCCGTCACCGAACAGGTCGGCGACGTAGTCCGGATCGCCCCACCGCGGTGCCGGCTGCACCCCGGGCGGCGGCGCCGGCACGAACGGCCGGACGGTGGCGAACAGCTGCCCGATGAAGCCCGCCGGCGTCCAGCTGATCAGCCCGATCGTTCCGCCCGGACGGCAGACCCGGAGCAGTTCGGACGCCGCCTCGGCATGGTGCGGCGCGAACATCACACCCACACAGGACAACACCACGTCGAAGCTGCCGCTGGCATAGGGCAGTGACTCGGCGTCGCCGGTCTCCCAGCCGATGGTGACTCCCTCGGCCGTCGCGAGCCGGGCGCCCTCGTCGAGCAACTCGGGTGTCAGGTCGCTGGCCACCACCGCGGCGCCGCGCCGGGCGGCAGGAATCGCGGCGTTGCCGGTGCCGGCGGCGACGTCCAGGACCCGGTCGCCGGGCCGGACCCGGCAGGCGTCCACCAGGCTCGCGCCCAGCGTCGGAATCACCTCGCGAGCGACCGCCCCGTAGTCGCCGGACGCCCACATGGCCCGGTGGCGCTGCTTGAGCGCGCGGTCAGCCTCAGTGGCAAGGGTGAGTGTGTCAGTCATGGTTTCCTCCCCGGGATCGCTCCCTGCGACCCCTGCCCTTCCATGGTCGATCCGCGGGCCGGGCCACTCCAGTGCCGGATCTGTACCGGTGGCAGTTCACTTTCTGTACTGGTGCGGCAGCCCCGGACGGCGTGTACTTGACCCAGACCAGTGAGATCGGTTGAGTCCCGGAAGGGGTGGGAGATGAGTGGTTACGGACAGTTCTGCCCGGTGGCCAAGGCGATGGAGGTGCTCGACGAGCGCTGGACGATCCTGGTGCTGCGCGAACTCCTGAAGGGCAGCACCCGGTTCAACGAGTTGCGCCGCGGGGTGCCCAAGATGTCGCCGGCGTTGCTGGTGAAGCGGCTCCGCAGCCTGGAACGACACGGCGTGATCGAACGAATCGGGCACGGCAGCCACACCAGCTACCGCCTCACCGCCGCCGGACGGGAGCTTGATCCGGTGGTGCGCGGGCTGGCCGCCTGGGGCATCCGGTGGATCGGCGAGCTGGGTGAGGAGGATCTGGACCCGCACCTGCTGATGTGGGACATCCAGCGCACGGTGCCGATCGAGGCCTGGCCACGGACCCGTACGGTGATCGCCTTCGAGTTGCGGGACGCGCCGCCCGCGGGGTCGCGGTGGTGGCTGGTGGTGGCCGACGGGGAGACCGATCTGTGTGACTACGACCCGGGTTACGAGGTGAATGCCGTTGTCAACGGTGGGTTACGCGACCTGATCCGGGTATGGCGCGGCGATCTGGGCTGGCCGGACGCGGTGCGCACGGGCCGCGTCACCATCACCGGGCCGCGGCTGATCTGCCGGCAGGTGCCGACCTGGATCGGGCAGGGCGAGACGGCGTCCGTGCCCAGGGTGATCAGCGGCTAAGGAGCTTGTCGAAACCCAACACGGGCCTGGGTGCGAAGGGTTTCGACAAGTTCAACCAGCGGTGGTTGTGGATCTGGGCCAAGGCCGTTGACCCACCAACACGGCGACGTGCGCGGTCAGGCGAGCGGTTCGGACGGCGGAACGACCTCACCCTCGATCGGCGCGATCCTGGCGGCCTCGCGCCGCACCAGGAACCCGACGCTGATCAGCACGATGCCCCAGACGATCGCCAGGATGCCGAGCCACAGCGCGATGATCAGCGCGGCCGCGGTGTCCGGCGCCGCCAGGATCAGCCAGCCGGCGATCAGCCAGAAGACCCCGCCGAGCACCAGCAGCCAGCGGGATCCGCTCTGCTGCTGGGTGAAGGCCGAGATGATCTCGATCACGCCGCGCAGGATCAGCCAGACCCCCAGCACCCACAGCAGGGCGAGTCCGGCGGTGACCGGGGAGAACACGGCGATGCCGCCGGCCAGGATGCCGACGATGGCGGTGAAGATCAGGAAGCCGCGAGACTGGTCAGGCCGCGGGTTGAACGCCATCACGGCCGCGGCAATGCCGTCCAGCAGCGCGTAGATGCCCCACAGCACCACCAGGGTGATGCCCGTGGCGATCGGGAAGAAGGCGGCGACGAGCCCGAAGAGCAGGGCGATGGCGCCGGAGACGAACAAGTAGGTCGATGACCTCTTCATCAGGTCGGTCATGGTGAAATCCTCTAAATCGGGTGAAAGAACCGCTCAACGACGGGGAGCCGAGCGGCTTCTTCAAGTCTGGCACGGTGCATCGCGGCAGATCGGTCGGCCACACCCACGGTGGGTGATCGGACAGCGGAGGCGCGGCGCCCTAGACTGGCCCCTCAGCGCCGGTCCCACCGGTAACGACCGACGACAGGAGCCGCCACGGTGCCCGTGCTCGATGTGATCGGCTGGATTCTTCAGACGATCATGGTGATCGGTGGCGTCTACGGTCTCTATCACGTGGTTATCGGCCTCAACTCGTTCGGCGAGTTGAAGCTGCCCGAGGCGCAGCCCGGCGAGAAGCAGCATCGCTTCGCGATCCTGGTCTGCGCCAAGAACGAATCCACGGTGATCGACCAGTTGCTGGTGACGGTCGAGAACCTGGACTATCCGCGCGAGCTCTACGACGTCTTCGTGGTGGCCGACAACTGCACCGACGACACCGCCGAGATCTGCCGCAAGGCGGGGGCGTACGTCTACGAGCGCACCGATCCCGACCGCAAGGGCAAGGGCTACGCGATGTCGTGGTTCTTCGAGCGGTTCAAAGTCGACCATGCCGACCGATACGACGCCTGTGTGGTCTTCGATGCCGACAACGTGGTCGAGGTTGGCTTCCTTGAGGCGCTCAACAGCCGGTTCAACCACGGCGAGACCATTGTGGTGGGCTACCGGACCGGCAAGAACCCGTCCTCGTCCTGGGTGGCCGGCTGCAGCACGCTGTACTGGCTGCTGCAGACCCGGTTCTTCCACCTGCCCCGTAACCGGTTCGGCTGGTCTCTATTCTCGGTCAGCGGCACCGGTTTCGGCTTCCTGCTGTCGGTGCTGAACGGCACCCGCTGGGACACCAAGACGCAATGCGAGGACATCGAGTTCACCCTGAACGCCGTCGCCGAAGGACACCGGGCCGTCCTCGAACCGCGGGCCGTGTTCTTCGACGAACAACCTGAGGGCCTGTGGACGTCGATCAAGCAGCGGTACCGGTGGGCGCTGGGCGGCGTCCAGATCGTGCCGATCTGCACGCCCCGGTTGTGGCGCCGGGTCCGCTCCGGTGACCGCCGCGCCATCGACGGCCTGATCTACAGCGTAGGCCTGCTGGTCTCGGCGATCGCCGGCTGGAGCGGCATGGCGTTCAGCTTGATGACTGCGGCGCGAACGGGCAACTGGATCACGCTGGTGGTGGTCACGGCCGGTTTCGGGTTGTTCGCCTACATCTTCACCCTGGTCTTCGGCTTCCTCACCGTCCTGCTCGAGGACGCCCGTTGGCCGGGCATGTGGAAATCGGTCATGCTGTTCCCGATCCACCTGGGCATCTGGTGGGTGCTGATGCTGGTCGCACTGTTCTACCGCGACTCGACCTGGCACGACATCCCGCACACCGTGCGGCTCAGCCTGTCGGAGATTGAGGCCGAGCACCACACCGGACGGCTGCCGCTGCGGCGTCCGGACGGTCGCGAAGCCGGCGGGGACGCACCCGAACCGTCCTAGTCGTTGGTCGAGCTTGTCGAGACCCCACAGCGGGTTCTCAGGCGGCTGGCTGCCTCCACTCCCAGACCGTGCCGGGACGTCCGCGGCCGACAACCACGCGTTTGTTGCTGACCTCCAGCCCGCGCAGTGAGGCCAGCCGGCGGTTCAGGTTGCCGCGGTCGGGCGCGATACCGCTGAGCGTATGGGTGATGCCGACGGCCGCCGACACCGGAAACTCCGCACCGGTCAGCGCCTGGGTGAACTCCAAGTCGCGCCACAGCATGTCGACCAGCAGCGGACGGCACTCGAAGAGCATCACGTTGTGGTCGAAGGCGAGCCGGGGGACGTCGTCGAAGCCGTACCAGTCGGCGTCGCCGTCCCCGACCGCCCACATCGCCACCGACAGCGAATAGCCGCGCGGGTCACGGTTGGGCTGGTCGAAGACGGTCAGCTGACCGAGCGCCGACACATCGAAGCCGACCTTGTCGATGACGGCGCGGTGCGCGGCGGCAGCGAGCCGCTCACCCTCGCGCAACAGCACCCCCGGCAGGGCCGGCATGCCGCGGAAGGGCTCGTCGGTGCGTGGCTTGGTGGCCAGCTCGACCCGCCGCAGTTCCGCGTTGTACCGCAGCACGATGACGTCCACCGAGACCAGCGATCCGCGGTGAGTCATGGGTCCCTCTTGTCAATATCGCTTCATCAGCTGTTCATTGGTCAGGCTGACTATAACCGGCACGACGCGGCTTGTCAGGCATCGGTTGAACCTGGTTGAGGGTTGACGCCGATCAGCGCTGACCACGGATGAACCCGACGAGCATGCGGTCGGCCCGGAGTAGACTGTGGTTGAAAGGAACACTGCTCCATGCTCGAAGAGAAGGCGGCCAAACCAGTCCAGTCGAGCCGAGGCCTACTCGACGCGTTGCCGTACGTGCTCAACCTGGTGCTGCCCATCGCGGCCTACTTCTTCCTCACAGCGCTCGGACTCAGCGACTTCTGGGCGCTGACCATCGGCGGGCTGCTCACGGGCGCGAACGCGGTGGTGAACACGGTGCGCCGAGGCAAGCTCGACAGCCTGGGGCTACTGGTTCTGGTCGAGATCGCGCTCAGCGTTGCGCTGATATTCGGTACCCAGGATCCTCGGCTGGTGCTGGCCCGGCCCTCGTTATACATCGCGGTCGGCGGCGTATGGGTGCTGGCCAAGGCGTTCTCGAGTCGGCCGGTCACAATCGACGCGTCCAAGCCGATGGCGACCAAGGGCGACCCGCAACGGACCGCCGCCTTCGAGTGGTGCGCCGCGAACGACGACACATTCCGGCGCGTACACCGCGACCTGAGCGTGCTGTGGGGCGTGGTGTTCCTCGTGTACTCCATCGCCCGCCTCGTCGTCATCTACTCGGTGAACAACATCTCCGAGTCGGTCTGGCTGACCGAGGTGCCCGGCATCATCGGCATCGTCATCTGCCTACTCGCCGCGAAGAACGCCGGCGAGAAGCTGAAGAAGACGATCGACGCGCAGCTGGAACGGATGCTCCCGCCGGCCGCCCCGCCCAGCGCCGGCTGATCCGGGCGCGCACCCTGGTCGGCCGATCCCCAGCCAGCCTTGGGCTGCTCTTGAGGTTGCACTGACCCTTGGTTGAGGAGCGCCGGGCAGAGTTCTTCTCGTGCCGGGGGGCCAAGCCACCACCGGGCAGGGGCCGGAGTCGTGATTCGGGGGAACACGATCCTGGTCGGGGAAACTGCCTAGTGGTGAGACGGATCGAGCCGGGTCTGGACGCAGGAGGAAGCGTCCGAGACCCGGCTCTCCGCAGTTTCTCTGGTCGAGCCGGTGATCAGGAGATGGTGATCACCTGATAGCCGCCGGCGACCTCCCAGAACAAGAGCACCGGAAGCGCCAGCACCGCGGCGGCGGCGGTCCAGTAGACCGCTCGGACCCACGGTGTCGTCGACGACCAGCCGGCCCGGACAAGGGCCACCACAATCACGGCACCGAGCGCGGCAAGGGCGATGAACCCGAAGAAGTAGACGGCGATGGCCACCACGAGCGCGAAGAGCGTCCAGCCGCCCGCTCTCTTCGCAGTCGTTTCGGCTTGCACGGCACTCACGCTACGCGTTGTTGCCGTTCTAGACCAGCAGGTCGGCGCGGTGGACCAAGGCTGCGGCGCCGATTAGGGGGGCGTCTCCGGCCAGGGCGGCCCGTTCGACCCGGACGGCGCGGACGAAGGCATTCACGGCACGGGCGTCGACGGCGGCCCGGATGTGGTCGACGTAGTCGTCGGCGACCAGCGAGAAGCCCCCGCCGACCACCGCCAGTTCCAGGTCGAGCAGGGTGGCGGCGTTCACCACGCCGGTGCCGACGAAGGTTGCCGAACGCACCACCGCGGCGACCGCGAGCGGGTTGCCGGCGGCGTAGTCGGCAGCGAGTTGCTCGCCGTCCGAACCCACCCAGCCCTGCGAGCGGGCCCAGGTCACGGTGTGCGGCCCGGAGGACAGCTCTTCGACCGTCGCCGCGGCAGCCGAGCCGTCCACCCGGTCGACGATGACCTGGCCGAGGTGGCCGGCGTTCCCGGTGGCTCCGGCGATCACCCGGCCGTCGGAGATGATGCCGCCCCCGACGCCGGTGGAGACGACGAAAACCATGGCGTTACGGACGCCGCGCGCGGCCCCGAGCCACAGCTCGGCCAACGCGATGCAGGTGCCGTCCAGCCGAAGCCGGACGTCGTCCAGGCCGGAGGCCTCGCGCACCACGTCCACGACCGGGAAGTCGCGCAGCCCAGGCAGATTGATCGGCGAGATCGCGCCGAGCGGCAGATTCAGCGGCCCCGCCGACCCGATGCCGGCCGCGGAGACGTCCGACCAGTGCGGTGAGTCGAGCGCTGGGCGCAGCGCGGAGGCGATACTGGCCGCGGCGGCGTCCGGGGTGGAGGCGCCGGCCTCACCCATCTCGGCTCGGCCGCGGGTGCCCTCGATGATGCTGCCGTCGGCGCTGATCAGCGCCGCCTCGACCTTCGTTCCGCCGAGATCGATCGCCAACGCCGTAGTCACGGTGGAACGTTAGCCGAAAATCGAGGACTCGGTGTTGGTCCGCCTAGCGACAGGGCGTTGATCTGCTAGATAGAGACCTGTTGGTTTGCCTAGTAGGTATCTGTTGATCTGCTAGATTCGCACCATGCCCTACCGGCGCCGGATCGTTGACGACGTCCTCGACGAGCTGTTCCCGCACCTGGCGGCGATCGCGCTGGAAGGTGCCAAGGGCGTTGGCAAGACGGCGACTTCCAGCCAGCGCGCGGCGACGATCATCTCGCTCAACCTGCCGGGGCAGCGCGAGACGCTGGCAGCAGACGTTGACCGCATCACGCAGGTTCCCAGGCCAGTTTTGATTGATGAGTGGCAACTCCATCCGGTGGTCTGGGAACGCGTCCGCATGGCGGTGGATGACGACCGTGCGGGTGGTCAGTTCCTACTCGCGGGCTCCGCGGGAGTGGCCCCGGGGGTACGCATTCATTCCGGGGCGGGCCGGGTCGTGAGCATTGCGATGAGGCCGATGTCCCTTGCCGAGCGAGGAGTGGCAGAACCCACCGTTTCGTTGCGCGAGTTGCTGACCGCCGCCCGACCGAGCATCACGGGCACGTCGGAGGTTGGCCTCGGTGCCTACACGGACGAGATTCTGGGATCGGGATTCCCGGGCATCAGGGATCTGCCTCCTCGAGCGCGGCAGGTCCAACTCGACAGCTATCTCGCTCGGATCGTCGACAAGGAGCTGCCCGAGAACGGCGTGACCTTCCGGCGGCCAGATTCCCTGCGTTCCTGGCTCACCGCCTATGCGGCCGCCACCGCGACCGACGCCGCATACACGCATATCCTCAACGCGGCCACCGCGGGCCAACCGGACAAGCCGTCCCGCGCGACCGTCGACCTCTACCGAGAGCACCTCACCCGCCTCTTCGTGCTCGACCCGATCCCTGCGTGGATCCCGGTGTTCAATCCGCTCAAACGGCTCACGCACGCACCGCGGCACCACCTCGTTGATCCCGCCCTTGCCGCGAGACTGGTGGGCGTGGGGCGGACCGCCCTACTCACGGGGGTGGGCAATCGGGTATCCCCGGCCACCGGCACCTGGCTCGGCGCCCTGTTCGAGTCGTTGGCGGCGCAGAGCATCCGGATCTACGCCGAGGCCGCGTCGGCGCGGGTGGGGCACCTACGGACCATGGCCACCGATCACGAGATCGATCTCATCGTCGAGGGTGACGACCGCAGCGTCGTCGCGATCGAGGTCAAGTTGAGCGAGACGGTCAGTGACAAGGACGTTCGCCACCTCAACTGGCTCCATGCCCAACTCGGGGATCGCCTTGCCGATCGCGTTCTGATCACCACCGGCGACAATGCGTACCGCCGCCACGATGGCGTCGCTGTCGTTCCGCTGGCCCTGCTCGGGCCATGAGCTACCCGCAGGACCGCGACTGCCCCGTTGGGTGTGCGATAGTCCGGTGGTGCGCAGCGCCCTGACCCGGATCGACCCCGTGTGGCTGGTGCTGATCGGGATCGCGTCGGTGCAGTTGGGCGCCTCGTTCGCCAAGGACCTGTTCGGGCTGAGTACGCCGACCGCGACCGCCTGGCTGCGGCTCTGCTTCGCCAGCCTGATCTTCCTCACCTTCGCTCGGCCCCGGCTGCGCGGACGCCGTCCGCGCGAGTGGGTGATCGTGATCGGCTACGGGCTGGCGCTGGCCGGCATGAACTGGGCCATCTACGCCTCCTTCGCGCGGATTCCGATCGGGGTCGCGGTCACCGTCGAGTTCCTCGGGCCGTTGGCGGTCGCGGTGGCCGGCTCACGGCGTCCGCGTGACCTGGTCTGGGTCGGGTTGGCCGGACTCGGGGTGGCGCTGCTCGGACTGCAACCTGTCGAGGCCGATTGGCTGGGGCTCGGGCTGGCGCTGCTGGCCGGGGCGCTCTGGGCGGGCTACATCCTGCTCGCCGGACCGACCGGACGCCACTTCGAAGGTGTCTCCGGGGTGACGGTGGCCAGCGTGGTCGGTGCCGTGCTACTGGCACCCGCGGCGTTGACCTTCGGTGACCCGGTGTTCAGCCCGCATGTCCTCGGGGTGGCGTTGGCGGTCGGACTGCTGTCGTCGGTGATCCCGTATGGGCTCGAGATGGTGGCCCTGCGCCGGATGCGCCCGGGGCTCTTCGGCATTCTGATGAGCCTCGAACCCGCGGCTGCGGCGCTGTTCGCCCTGGTGTTGTTGGGCGAGCGGCTCAGCCTCGTCGAATGCCTTGCTATGGCCTGCGTGATCGCCGCCAGCGTCGGAGCCACGCGTTCCCGGTCATCCGGAGAGCCGATGGTGCGCGACTGATCGTGGCCGAGCGGGGACGCCGGCGGTCGGGTTTGTGGCGACTGAGGTAGCTCTGACGAGGGTTTCGAGAAGCTCAACCGGGGAGCAGCCGCGTCGGCTCGTGCTCAGCGCTTCGCTAGGGCGCAGGCGGTGCGGGCAGCACGCGTGGACCTTTGATCCCGGCGTCCTTCAGAGCTTGCAGGCCGCGATCGAGGATTGCCCGCTGGACGCCCCCCTGCTGATCGGGCTGGGTCTTGGCGACGATCCGGATGGTCATCCGGCCCGCCTCCACCGACTGGACGCCGACCACCCGAGGATCCTCGAGCAGCACCGTCGCCCACTCGGGGTCGGCGGCGATGTCGGTGGCGACCTGCTCCAGGACCCGGGTCACCTCGGTGGAGCTTTCGCTGGTGTCCACCGGGATGTCGACGGTGGCCGTCGACCAGCCCTGGGATTGGTTGCCGACCCGGGTGATCTCCCCGTTGCGGATGTACCAGACCTGACCGGAGCCGTCCCGCAACCGGGTCACCCGCAGGCCGACGTCCTCGACGGTGCCGACGGCTTCACCGAGGTCGACCAGGTCGCCGACCCCGTACTGGTCCTCGACGATCATGAAGATGCCGGACAGATAGTCCTTAACCAGGCTCTGCGCGCCGAAACCGAGAGCGACGCCGCCCACACCGGCGGACGCCAGCAGCGGCGTCAGCGGGATGCCCAGGGTGGCCAGGATGGTCAGCACGGCCAGGACGCCGATCACCGCGTTGGTCAGGCTGCGCAGCAGCGAGCCCATCGTCGCGGCCCGGGCCGTGTAGCGCGCCAGGTGCTGCGGCTCGGTGTCCGCGCCCTTGTTCTGGCGGCGGCGCTTCGCCCGTTCGATCGCCAGGTCGGACGCCCGGCGGATGGCCCGCACCAGCAGCCAGCGCCCGACCAGTCCGACGGTCAGGATGATCAGGATGAGGATCGGTGTCTCCGGCCAGTTCCACACGATCAAGTACGGCACCATGGCGTCCATTGTCCCGGGCGGACCTGGTCGTCAGCAAAGCGCCCAGCGGTACCGTGTAGTCGTGTCGTCCACCCGTGTTGCCCTGGTCACCGGTGCCTCGCGCGGGATCGGTGCCGTCATCGCCCGTCGGCTCGCCGCGGACGGCTGGACGCTGGCGGTCAACTACCGCTCCGAGACGGAGCTCGCTCAGCGGGTGGTGGACGACATCCGCCGGACGGGCGGATCGGCAGCCGCGTACCGCGCCGATGTCACCGACCAGGCCGAGGTCGCCGACCTCGTCGCACGGGTGGGTGCCGAACTCGGTCCGGTGCTCGCCGTGGTGGCCAACGCGACCGGGCCGCAGCCGAATGCCTTCCTGGAGGAGTTGACCTGGGACGCGTACCTCGACCAGTTCCGGTTCTTCGTCAAGAGTCCCACCCTGCTCGCGCAGGCCGTCCTGCCGGTGATGAAGGCGCACCGGTCCGGCCGGATCGTGCTGATCGGCTCGGACATGGTCGACCGTGCCAAGCCCGGGTCGTCCGCCTATGCCGCGGCGAAAGCCGCCGAGGCCGAGCTGGTCAAGATCTGGGCCCGCGAACTCGGACCGCACGGCATCACGGTCAACCTGGTTGCGCCCGGCTGGATCCCGGTGGAGCGCCACGCCGGCGCCGACACCTCGGGCTACCGCGCCGACGTGCCGCTCGGCCGGATGGGGACCCCCGACGACATCGCCGGCCTGGTCGGCTATCTGGCCTCGGACGCCGCCGGCTTCGTCACCGCGCAACGGATCAGCGTCAACGGCGGCCACACCATCGGGTGACGGTTCCTTCGGTTACCACCGATGGTCAGTCTTCGCCGAGGTAGGCGCGCCGCACCCGGTCGTCGCCGAGCAACTGCTCGCCGGTGCCGTCCAGGGTGATCTGACCCACCTCGAGGACGTAGGCACGGTCGGACATCTTCAGCGCGGCAGCCGCGTTCTGCTCCACCAGGAGGATCGTGACACCCTCGGACTGCAGCGCCCGGATGGTCGACATGATTCGCTGCATCATCAGGGGCGACAGGCCCATGGACGGCTCGTCCAACATCAGCAGCCGCGGACGGCTCATCATCGCCCGGCCGATGGCCAGCATCTGCTGTTCGCCGCCGGAAAATGTGCCGGCCGGCTGGGTGCGCCGCTCGCGGAGGATGTCGAACAGGTCGTAGACCCGCTCCAGGTCGGTGGCGACACCTGCGGCGTCCTTGCGGGCGAAGGCGCCCAGCAGCAGATTGTCCTCGACGGTCAACCGCGGGAAGATCCGGCGTCCCTCGGGTGAGTGCGCCAATCCCCGCATCACCACCTTGTGAGCGGGCGTCCGGTCGATCCGCTCGCCCTCGAACCAGATCTCGCCTGACTCCGCACGCAGCAGCCCCGATATGGTGCGCAACGTGGTCGTCTTGCCGGCACCGTTGGTGCCGAGCAGCGACACCACCTGGCCCTGCTCGACGGCGAAGCTGATCCCCTTGACCGCCTTCACCTTGCCGTAGGCGACCACCAGATCCTTGACCTCAAGCATTGTCGGCACCGTCCTCGACCTCCGGAGACCCGATGTAGGCCTCGATCACCCGCGGATCGGACTGCACCTGCGCCGCCGTCCCCTCGATCAGGGTCTTGCCGCGCACCAGGCACAGCACCCGGTCGCAGAGGTTGAAGATGAACCGCATGTCGTGCTCGATCACCACGATCGCCAGGCCCGAGTCGCGGATCTTGAAGATCAGCCCCTCGGCCTGCCGGGTCTCTTGGGGGTTCATCCCCGCGGTCGGTTCGTCGAGCAGCAGCAGCTTGGGATCGGTGGCCAGCGCGCGGGCGATCTCCAGCCGGCGCTGGTCGCCGTAGGGCAGGTTCCGGGCCAGATGACCGCCCTGGCCCTTCATGCCCACGTACTCGAGCAGCTCGATGGCCCGTTCGCGGGTCTCCGCCTCCTCGCGGCGGTACTTCGGGCCGCGCAGGATCGACGTCATCGCCATCGACGAGGTGCGGCTGTACCGTCCGACCATGACGTTCTCGAGCGCCGTCATGTTCGGGAACAGCCGGATGTTCTGGAAGGTGCGGGCCATGCCGGCCATCACGACCTGGCGAGGTTTGGGAGGCAGCAACTGGTCGGCGAACCGGACCTCGCCGGCGCTCGGCTTGTACAGGCCGGTCAGGCAGTTGAAGAAGGTGGTCTTGCCCGCCCCGTTCGGACCGATCAGGCCGACGATCTCGCCCGAGTGCACGGTGAGGCTGACGTCGTCGACGGCCACCAGGCCGCCGAAGCGCATCGTGACGTGACTGGCGACCAGCATCTCGCGCTTGCCCACCTCGTGCCCGGATGGTGTGGCGCCGGCCACCGGGCTGAGGTTGTCGGTGCTCACTTGCTCTCCTCCGCGAACTCGTACGGCAGGTCCTCTTCGATCTCGTCGACCAGCTCTTCGTCGTCGGCGTGGAACTCCAGGACCCGGCGCTGATTGGGGATCATGCCCTCGGGGCGCACCCGCATCATGATCACCATCAGCAGTCCGAAGATCAGCATGCGGTACTCACTGACAAACCGCAGCTTCTCGGGCACCAGCTTCAACAGCACCGCACCGAGGATGACTCCCATCACGGTCCCCATGCCGCCCAGCACGACCGCGGCCAGCAGGAACGCCGACTCCAGGAAGATGTACTGATCGGGTGTCACCGACTGGTCGACGTGCGCCTTGACGGCGCCGGCCATGCCGGCCAGGAAGGCGCCGCCGGCGAAGGCCAGCAGCTTCAGCCCGAAGACGTTGACACCCATCGCCTCGGCGGCCTTCTCGTCCTCGCGGATCGCCACCCAGCCGCGTCCGATCCGGGAGTGGTTGAGCCGGGTGAAGACCAGCACGATCACCCCCATGATCAGCAGCATCAGGAAGAAGTAGTTCGAGAATCGGCCCAGCGGAATGCCGGCGACGACGTGCACCGCCCCGAAGTCGAAGCCGAACAGGTTCAGGTTGGGAATGGCCGGGATGCCGGACGAGCCGTGGACCAGGTCGGGGCCGTCGCTGCCGTCCAGGTTGCTCATGCTGATCCGGAAGATCTCGCCGAAGGCGAGCGTGACGATCGCCAGGTAGTCGCCGGAGACGCGCAGGGTGGGCGAGCCGATGATCAGGCCCAGGGTGGCTGAGATCAGGCCGGCGATCAGCATCACCACGATGAACGGCGGTTTCCAGCCGATGGTGGCGAACGCGGACTGGCTCATCGTCGCAGCGGTGAATGCACCGGCGCCCAGGAACGCGATGTAGCCCAGGTCGAGGAGGCCGGCCAAGCCGACCACGATGTTCAACCCGACCGCGGTGGCCGCGAAGATCAGCACCTGGGTGGCGATCGACATATTGGCGTCCGAGCCGTTCTGGGTGAACGGGAACAGGAACGCCACCGCGAAGGCGGCGAACACCAGCACGGTGCGATGCCGCCGGCTGACCGCCGACAGCCAGCCGCCGATGCCGCTGCGCAGGATGAAGGCGGCCAACGCCCCTGTGAAGGCCAGGATCGCCATGAAGCTGCCGCCGTCGACCTGGTTGAGCGCGTAAGCCGCCAGCAGCAGCGCGCCCAGCAGGACCGCCGCGATGGCGAGAATGCCCACCCATCCCGCCGTGCGCACGCGCTCCAGGCTGGGCTGCCGCCCGGGAGTCAGCAGCCGGGTCCCGATCAAGCCGATGACGGCCGCCGCGAGCGCCAACCAGCCGCCCCATTCGATGGTGACCAGGCCGCCGAGTTCGGCGACGATCGCGAGCAGCACCACGCCGATATAGCCCAGGACGCCGATGCCGGTGGTCTTCGCGCCGCGCGTCCAGCCGACCCGCATGCTGACCTTGAGCAGCGCCGGCGCCAGCCCTCGGGCGTCCGCCCACGGTTCGACCAGGCCCATGGCGGCGCAGATCGCCAGGATCAGCCCGAGCCCGAGTCCGAGGAACTGCAGGGTGGACGGCCCGCCCAGGTAGGACATGTCGTCCAAGGCGTCGGATGAGTAGGCCCAGGGCAGGTAGGCAGAGGCCGCGAAGACGACTCCGCCCGCGAGCGCCAGCAGGCGGCCGGCGCGATGGTGGCGCTTCTGCAACTCGGGAGTGAAGATCGTCGGGATTCTCATGCTCGATCCACCACCTTCGCGCCGACCAGGCCTTGTGGACGGAAGACCAGGATCAGGATCAGCAGCACGAACGCCCAGACGTCCTTCCAGGCCGGGCCACCGAACTGGCCGGGGATGAAGGCGGTGGCCATCGCCTCGACGATGCCCAGCGTCAGCCCGCCGACCACCGCTCCGTTGATGTTCCCGATCCCGCCCAGTACGGCGGCGGTGAACGCCTTCAGGCCGGCCAAGAAGCCCATCTTGAAGTCGATGTTTCCGTAGCGGAGACCGCTCGCCACCCCCGCGACTGCGGCCAGCGCCGCACCGACCGCGAAGGCGACGACGATGATCCGGTCGACGTCGATACCCATCAGCCGCGACGTGTCCGGATCCTGTGAGACGGCCTGCATGGCCCGTCCGGTTCCGGTGCGGTTCACGAACCACCACAGGAAGGCCCAGCACACGAGCAGCGCCGCGACGACGAAGAAGTTGCCCCGATGGATGAGGAGGTCGCCGACCGGCACCGGGTCACCGGTGAAGAAGTCGATCTGCGGAAAGGGGATGGCCGCCTTGGCGTCCGGGAATCCCGGGATCTCGCCGAAGAACAGGCGGACGAACTCTTGGAGGAAGATCGAGATGCCGATCGCGGTGATCAGCGGCGCCAGCCGGGGCGCGTTGCGGAGCGGGCGATAGGCGAAGCGTTCCATCAGCACGGCGGTCAGCACGGCGACCACGATGCCGCCGACCAGCATCAGGGGCAGATTCCACCAGGCGGTCGAACCGTCGGTGACGCTGCCGAGGACGATCCAGGTGGACACCGCGCCGAAGGCGCCGATCATGAACACCTCACCGTGGGCGAAGTTGATCAATTGGACGATGCCGTACACCACCGTGTAGCCGACCGCGATCAACGCGTACAGGGCGCCCAGGGACACCCCGTTCAGCAGTTGGTCCAGGAAGAACGTCACGCCTGCCCCCGTTCGCTCTGTGGGGAGCCGCCGGAGCGACTCCCCACAGAATCAGTGGTTGATTCCTACTTGACGCTTGCGGTCTTCTTGGCCACCCACTTCTGATCCTTGACCTCGTACATGGTCAGGGTCTTGGTGATCGCATCGCCGAACTTGTCGAAACCGACCTTGCCGGTGAGTCCCTCGAAGCTGACGTCAGCCATGGCGGTGATCGTCGGCTGCCGGGCTGCGGACGCGTCGGCCGCGTTCGGCAGCGACTGCTTCAGCGCCGCGATGACGGCGTTGCCGGCGTCGTAGGAGGTCAGGCCGTAAGCCGACCAGCCATCTTTGAAGCCAGCGGCCTGGTAGGCCTCGGCGAAGGCCTTGCCAGCGGGAACGGTGTCGACGTCGGGGCCCGGGAAGCTGGCCAGGTCGCCGTCCGACTTGGCGCCGGCCAGGGTGATGAACTTGTCGTCCTTGATACCGTCGCCGCCCACCAGGGGAACGTTCAGACCCTTGTCCTTCATCTGCTTGCTCATCGGGCCGGCCAGCTGAAACTCGGTGCCGAAGAACACCGCCTCGGGGTTCTTCGCCTTCACCAGGTCGATGACGGTGGAGAAGTCCTTGTCGTCCTTGTTGACCGTCTGGTCAGCCACGACATCGCCGCCGAGCTTCTTGAACTCGGCCGCTACAGCCTTGGCCAGACCCTGGCCGTACGGCTTCTTGTCGTTGATCACAGCCAACTTCTTGATGCCTGTGTCGTGCAGGTACTGCGAGATGAACGGACCCTGGACGGCGTCGGTGGCGCAGACCCGGAAATAGTTGTCGTAGGGCCGCTTCGGGTTGGCCTCATCGGCACCCCGGGTCAGGTAGACGGCGGTATTGGCCGGCGAGACCTGGACAATCCGGGCGGCGTTGAGGATCGGCTGCACCGACTGGGATACACCCGAGTTCAGCGTGCCGACGACCGCAACGACATCCTTGTCGGCGGCAAGCTTGGTGGCGGCGTTGGCGCCGACGTCGGGGGTGGCCTGGTCGTCCTCGGCGGCGAGCTCCAGTTTCCAGCCCGGGATCGCGTTGGACTCGTTGGCCTGGCGGAGCGCGAGGTCGACCGAGTTCCTGATGCCGATGCCCATCACCGAGAGGTCGCCGGTCAGGGGAGCGATCACGCCGACCTTGGCAACCTTGGTGGCGCCACCGGTGGCCGAAGTCGCCGGTTCGGTACGGGAACCACAGCCGGCGAACAGCAGCGACGCGCCCAGCAGGGCGGCGGCGCCCCCGAGCAGCTTCTTGTTATGCACATTTCCTCCTAGTCGCTCGCGACCCGCCGTCGCGATGATGCGAGAACTATTGCGGTCGGTGACGCGCATGCGAAGCGACTGGCCGGATCGTTGATCGATTGTGACCATGCTGCAACTTTGACGCACGGCTCCGTCCTGTTGGTGTTGCAGGCATCTAATCGGCTGATCCGCCCGCGCGCCAGTGTCCGGGCCGCAAACTCGCGACCCTAACTCAGCTCAGTAGCGCCGGGACGACCTCGACGATGGCCCCGCGATGGACGCTGTGGGCCAGCGGGTCGTAATCGGTCGGCTCCGCGTTGACGATGATGATTGCCGTGCCGCGGCGATGCGCGTAGGGCACTAATCCAGCGGCCGGGTGAACGGCGAGCGAAGTGCCGATCACCAGCAACGCGTCGGCTTCCTCGACGGCGGCCACCGCGGCGTCGATGGTCGCGGGGTCGAGGTTCTCCTCGAACAGGATGGTGGTCGCCCGGACAATGCCGCCGTCATAGGGGCAGTGCGGGTCCGTCTCGCCGTCGCGGACTCGGTGCACCATCTCGGTCATCGGTCCGGACGCCCGGCAGCGCTCACAGCGCCAGGTGCGGCTGTTGCCGTGCAACTCGATCACCAACTCGGAGTTGGAGCCGGCCAGTTGGTGCAGCCCGTCGGTGTTCTGGGTGATCAGGCCGGTCAGCCGGGCGCCGTGTTCCAGACCGACCAGCGCCCGGTGGGCGTCGTTGGCCTGAGCGTTGTAGACGGGAGATTCGGCCCGGAACCGCCAGGCCTTGGCACGGACGTCCGGGTCGTTCAAGTACCAGGACAGTGTGGAGACGCGTTCGGCGTCCGGGTCGAGGGTCCAGCGACCCTGTGGACCGCGGTAGTCGCCGATCCCGGATGCGGTGGAGATCCCAGCCCCGGTCAGGACGGCAACCCGTGGGGCCTCGCGCAGCAACGTCCGTGCCTGCGCCAGTTCGTCCATGCCTCAGTGTGGCCCCGGTAACGCCGTCCCGTCGAGCCTCGGTTGGCAGGTTCCGGCGCAGTGGTCCGGAACTTATGATGAATCATGAGCAGAACCCGCCAGATCTCGGTCACGCTCCCAGAGGACCTCATTGCAGTGATCAAACGGGCTGTCGAACAGGGTGAGGAACGTTCGGTCTCGGCGTACATCGCCCGTCGGCTGACGCCCGGCGCGTCGATGGACGCGCTGTTCTCGGAGCGCGGCGCCCCTTCGGCTGATGACGTTGACTGGGCCGATCGTGAACTGAACCGGGTCTTGGCCGGCACCGCCGGATCCCAGTCCGGGGTTGCATGACGGCGGCGCTGGTGCTCGATGCCGGCGCATTGATTGCGATCGAGCGACGCTCGACCCGCATCCAGGCCCTGCTGGTTCAGGCAAGGCAACGAGAACTCAGCATCGTGGTTCCTACTCCGGTGGTGGCGCAGGTCATTCGCGGCGGCGGTCGGCAAGTCGGCTTGCGCCGGTTCTTGGCCGATTCGGCGCTGCGCTACGCCGATATGGATCTGACCGCAGCGCTTGAGGTGGGCGCGTTGCTGGGTGCCAGCGGGACGTCCGACGTGGGTGAGGACGCGCTGATCAATCATGTCCCGGCTGTGGCGCACTCGGCGGGCGATCTGCAACCCCCGGCTCTTGCGCCGTATGACCCGATACGGCCACAAGACCCGGGAGTCGCAGCTCATCCAGCCGAGCACGTCCTCGCTCGGAACAGCATTGATCAGCGCTTCCTTGGCGCCTTCGTGGCAGTATGCGCACGCCGTCTCGGCGGCTGTCCCGTGGTCACCAGCGACCCCGACGACCTGGCCCGTCTCGACAGCAACCTTCCGCTGATCGCGGTGTAGGCGGCGTGCGGAATAGGCTCGCCGGTGGGGACGTTCTCACCGTATAGTTGAAACAACAACTACTTGGGAGCAGCAATGCAGTTCGGCATCTTCAGCGTCGGCGACCTCACCACCGACCCGACCACCGGTCGCACCCCGACCGAGCACGAGCGGATCAGGTCCGCCGTGACTCTGGCGCGGAAGGCCGAAGAGATCGGCCTGGACGTCTTCGCGACCGGTGAGCACCACAACCCGCCGTTCCACCCGTCCAGCCCGACCACACTGCTCGGCTACATCGCCGCCCAGACCGAGCGGATCATCCTGTCGACGGCGACCACGCTGATCACCACCAACGATCCGGTGAAGATCGCCGAGGACTATTCGGTGCTGCAGCACCTGGCCGGCGGCCGGGTCGACCTGATGATGGGACGTGGCAACACCGGCCCGGTCTACCCCTGGTTCGGCAAGGACATTCGCGACGGCATCAGCCTGGCGGTCGAGAACTACGCGTTGCTGCGCCGGCTCTGGCGCGAGCCGGTGGTCGACTGGGAGGGCAAATTCCGCACGCCGCTGCAGGGCTTCACCCTGGCTCCGCAGCCGCTGGACGGCGTCCCGCCGTTCGTCTGGCACGGCTCGATTCGCAGCCCGGAGATCGCCGAGCAGGCCGCCTTCTACGGCGACGGGTTCTTCCACAACAACATCTTCTGGCCGATGAGCCACACCCGGCAGATGGTCAATCTGTACCGGCGCCGCTTCGAGCACCACGGCCACGGCCCGGCCGGTACTGCCATCGTCGGGCTGGGCGGGCAGTTCTTCATGCGCCGCAACAGCCAGGACGCGGTGCGCGAGTTCCGGCCGTACTTCGACAATGCACCGGTCTACGGCCACGGCCCAAGCATGGAGGAGTTCATGGCGCAGACCCCGCTGACGGTCGGCTCGCCGCAGCAGGTGATCGAGCGGACGCTGTCGTTCCGCGACCAGGTCGGCGACTACCAGCGCCAGCTCTTCCTGGTCGACCACGCCGGGCTGCCGCTGAAGACCGTGCTGGAGCAGCTCGATCTGCTGGGCGAGATCCTGCCGGCGCTTCGGGAGGGGTTCGCCCAGGGACGCCCGGTGCACGTCCCCGACGCTCCCACGCACGCCTCGCTGGTCGCTGCGGCGCGGGCGTCCGCCGAGCGATCCGCCGAACCCACGGTCGCCGTCGACGACGTCACCGGACGCAGCCCGTACCAGGCCGTCCAGAGCGGAGAACCGCGATGAGGGAGCGCACCCTGGTGGTGATCAGCGCCGGCGTCGGCACCCCGTCGTCCAGCCGGCTGCTGGCCGACCGGCTTGCCCAGGCCAGCCAGCGGGTGCTGGCCACGGCCGGCGCACCCGTCGAGGTCGAACACATCGAGCTGCGCACCCTGGCCGCCGACCTGGCCCATCACCTGACCAGCCACGTCCCCTCCCCGGCGCTCGCGGACGCCTATGCCGCGCTCGGCCGGGCGGTCGGGGTGATCGTGGTCAGCCCGGTCTTCAACGCGTCCTACTCGGGCTTGTTCAAGATGTTCTTCGACCTGCTCGACGAGGGCGCGATGAGCGCCCGGCCGGTGCTGCTGGCCGCGACCGGCGGCACCGCTCGGCACTCGCTGGTGATCGACACCGCGATGCTGCCGCTGTTCCACTACCTGAAGGCGACCGTCGCCCCGCTCGGGGTGTTCGCCGCGACCGGCGACTGGGGCGACCCGTCCGGCCACCTGGGCAAGCGGATCGACGCGGCCGCCAGGGGGTTCGCCGAGCTGGTGGTGGAGCGCCCCGGCCCCGAGGTGGCCGACGAGTTCGACGTCGACATCGACTTCAACTATCTGCTGCGGGGTTAGGAGGCGCTGACCACCGTCGGTCGAGCCTGTCGAGACCTCCCGTACTGGGTTTCGACAGGCTCAACCTACGATCCCCACGCTTGCCGGGCTCAGGATCGATAGGAGATCAGGCACCTGGCCGACTCCTCGATGGTGTCCTGCCAGGGTCGTGGTTCCCAGCCGAGCACGTTCCGAGCCTTCGTGCTGCTCGCCGTCCGGCGCTGGCCGAGCAGAGGGACCAGGTCACCGAGCTCGGTGTTGAACCGGCCGGCCAGCCGGACCAGCCAGTCCGGCAGGGTCCGTCGCGAGACCCGGACGGCGTCCGGCCCGAGACGTTCGCGCAGCAGGGCGGCGATCTGGGGCATCGAGATCGGCCCGTCTCCCCAGGCGATGAATCGCTCCCCGGCGGCGGCCTGCGACTCCAGTGCGAGCACGTGCAGCTCGGCCACGTCTCGGACGTCGACGATCCCCATCCACAGCTTCGGGACGCCCGGCGTGCCGGCCAGCAGGGTGCGGACCAGGCCCAGCGACGACGTGGCGTCCGGGCTGAGCGCGGGTCCGAAGATGCCGGCTGGGTTGACCACCGACAGGTCGAGGTCGCCCCCCTCGGTGGCCATGAAGTCCCAGGCGGCGCGCTCGGCGAGCGCCTTCGAGGTCACGTAGGCGCTCATCGGACCGCCGCCGACGACCGTCCAGTCGGACTCGTCGAACGGCGTCGACCGACCCGGCTGCCCGTAGTACACCGCACCGCAACTCGAGGTGTAGACGACCCGGCCCACTCCGGCGTCCCGGGCCGCGCGCAGCACCCGCAGGGTGCCGTCCACCGCCGGCCGGATCACCTCTTCGGCGTCCCTGGTCGCGGTCAGCGGCGACGCGACGTGCAGGACGCCGGCGCAGCCCTCGACCGCCTCGGCCCAGCCCTCGTCGGCGAGCAGGTCGGCGACGGCGAACTCCAGGCCGTCGGCGTCCGCGCCGCCCCGGGTCACCGCGGCTCGGACCAGTTCGGCTTTCGCCTCGCCGCGCACCGTCGTCCGGACCCGGTAGCCGCGACGCAGCAGGGTGACGATGCACCAGGCGGCCAGATAGCCGCTGCCGCCGGTCACCAGAACGAGATCAGACACGGCACTCCTCATTTCATTAGCCAATCGGCTAATCAGCTACGATAGCGCCGATGGTGACCAGACGCACGCTGCAGGCGCAGCAGACTCGGCAGGCGGTGCTCGACACGGCTCGCCGGTTGTTCGCCGAGCGCGGCTACGACGCCACCTCGCTGCAGGAGATCGCGGACGCCATGGGAGTCCGGAAGGCCAACGTCTACTACTACTTCAAGACCAAGTCGGCGCTCTTGCTGGAACTCCTCGGCTCGCTGACCGGACCCCTGTCCGGATTGCTCGATCGGGTCGCGGAACTGCCTGACCCGGCCGAACGAGCCCACCGCCTGGCGGCCGGCTACGCGGACGCGGTGGTGGATGCCTACCGCGGCCTTGGCCCGCTGAACCTGGGCGATCCCGGGTTGCAGCGGGAACTGGAGGCCGCCCGCCTTCTGGACGCCCTCGGCGACAGGGCGCTGCGGCTGCTCTTCGGCGACGCCCCGACGGTGGACCAACGCGCCACCTTCTGGCTGGTCCTCGACCTGGGTCCGGTGCTGCGCCGCTTCGACGACCTGTCGGACGGCGAACTGCGGGCGACGATCGAACGGCTCTGCCTGCGGATGATCCGATCGGTCTGAAGCCGTTCTGTTCGGCTGGGTCGGACGAGAGCCGCCCCGGCCCTCCTGCGCCGGCGTCTGGCACGCTGGGCGGTGTGTCGCTTACCCAACGGTTCTGGCTGATCCTGTCGGTCGTGCTGCTGGCGACCGTGGTCGCGCTGGCGATGCTGGGGGACCGGCTGTTCGCCGGAGGCCCGGCGCCCGTCACGGCGCAAGCGGCGCGGGCGGCGTCCGGGGTCGGTGATCCGTACCTGCCGCAGGCGGGTGGCGCCGGGTACGACGTCGAGCACTACGACGTCCGGGTCAGCGCGCTGAGGATTGACAACGAGCTGACCGGCACCACGACCGTCACGGCCATCGCCCTGCAGGATCTGGACGAGTTTCACCTCGATCTCTACCTGAAGGCGCGCAGCGTCACGGTGAACGGGGAGCCGGCCGGCTTCAGCCAGGATCGGGACGACCTCGGGATCACCGCAGCACGGCAACGCCCGGAGGCGCCCGCGATCGACGCGGGGACGAAGTTCACCGTCACCGTGACCTACGACGGCGACCCGAGCCGTCACGGTGGGGAGTCGTTCTACCGGGCCGGCAAGGAGATGGTGATCGCCGGCGAGCCGGTCTCCTCCTCACTGTGGTACCCGTCCAACGACCACCCGCGGGACGCGGCGACGATGGACTTCGCGATCACCGTGCCGCGCGGCCGCGAGGCGATCGCCGCGGGACGTCTCGTCGAGCGGGGTCCCGATCCCGACCGGCCGGAGGCCGACCGCTGGCTGTGGCGGGTGGACGCGCCCACCGTCACCTACGCGACCTTCCTGGCGGTGGGTGACTACCGGATCGAGCAGGGCACGGCCGACGGCCGCCCCTTCGTCTACGCGGTGAGCACCCGGCTGGGTGCTGCCGAGCAGACCAGGGCACTGCGCTGGCTACGGCAAACGCCGTCCGCGGTGCAGGAGTTGGAGAGCTACCTCGGACCGTACCCGTTCAGCGGCATCGGCGGTTTCGTGCCGGGCATGCCGCTGGAGTGGGGCGGCCTCGAGACCGCGATGAACCCCGTCTACGACCCGCGCTGGGCGGGCGATGAGGGGCTGCTCAACCACGAACTGGCCCACATGTGGCTCGGCGACACGGTCACGCTCACCGAGTGGAACGACATCTTCAACAACGAAGCCATGGCGAGCTATCTGGAATGGCTGACCACCAGTGACTCGGATCCGGCGAAGCGGTTCGCACGGAACTACACCGGACGGGCAAACTCCGCCGCCTTCTGGCGTCCGGCGTTGTCCGACCCCGGACTGGACCGCCTGTTCGTCCGGGTTTACGACCGCGGACCGACCATTGTGCATGCGCTGCGCACCCGGATGGGTGACGCGTCCTTCTTCAGTTTCCTCCGGGCCTGGGCCCAGCACCCGGGGGCGCGCAGCCTGGAAGACTTCCGTCGGGCGGCCGACGATGCGACACCGGAGGACCTCACCGGCTTCTTCGCCGCATGGCTCGACCAGACCGATCGGCCCGAGCCGACCAAGGCGAACGGGGTGCCTCAGCGCTGACTACCGGCGAGGGCTTGGCTTCGACGGGCTCAGCCGGCTGTGGCGCCCAGCACCTTGGGGACGTGCGCCAGCAGGGCCACGATGGACTGGCCGCCGGGGGTCTCCACGGCTTCGGCAGCGGCGTAGAGGGCACTGTTCACGGCGTCCAGCAGCCGGTCGGGATCTCTGTCGGCCAGCGCGATCGCCCGTTGCAGCGCGACCGACACCCGGGTCTGCTTGTCAGCGGGCAGGAACGGCACCTGGCCGAGCGCGGTGGCCAGGATGACCCGCACCTGGGCGGCGTCATCGGTGTGCGTGCCTTTCGCCTGACCGGACGCGCTCGCCGGCAGCCGATCGCCGGGGCGGCTCGGCTCGGGGACTGGTTGGGTGGGCTGGATGGGCTGACCCGACCCCTGCTGGACGGCGGGCGCCGGTGGGGCGACCTGCGGCGCGGGTGGCCGTGCCGGTGCGACGGCCGGCAGTCCGGCGATCGGAGCCAGGGTCACCACTTCGCGATACCGGGGCACCACCGCGGTCAGCCCCAGCTCGCGGTGGATCCGGGCGGCCAGCGCCGCCGCGGAATCCGCCTCGCCGTGCACGCAGAAGACCGTGTGCGGTCGCGGGTTGAGGCCGGCCAGCCAGTCGATCAGGTCGGAGCCGTCGGCGTGCACTGAGAACTCGGACTCCTGGACGATCTCGGCCTTCACAGGCACGAACCGGCCGCGGAACTTCATCTCGGTGGCGCCCTCGAGCAGCGTGCGTCCCCGGGTGCCGACGCCCTGGTAGCCGGTGAACACCACCGCGTTGCGCGGATTGGGCAGCAGGTGCTCCAGGTGGTGCAGCACCCGGCCGCCGGTGGCCATTCCCGACGACGACACGATAATGCAGGGCTGCTCCGGGCGGTTCAGCCGCTTGGATTCCTCGGCGTCGGTCACCTCGCGCAGGTTCGGCAGGTTCATGAACTCGTCCAGGTGCAGGTCGGGGCGCAGGCCGCCGGTGCGGGCGGCGTCCCGGTAGACGGCGAGCGCGGCGACCGCCATCGGCGAGTTCACGAAGATCGGGACGTCGGGGATGCGTTGTTCGCGACGCAGCTGGGCCAGCGCCTTCAGCACCACCGGCGTCCGGTCAACGGCGAAAGCCGGGATCAGCACCGAGCCGCCGCGTCCGATCGTTCGCCGGACGACGTCGGCCAGGATCTCGTGCGGCCGGCCCTCCGGGTCGGGATGCTCCCGGTCGCCGTAGGTCGATTCGACCAGCACGTAGCCGGCGCCCGGCGGCTCCTCGCGGGACTCCAGCAACGGGTGATCGTGGCGGCCGAGGTCACCCGAGACCAGCATCGACACGTCGCCGTGCCGCAGGGTGACGCTGGCCGAGCCAAGAATGTGGCCGGCCCGGGTGAGCCGCAACGACAACCCGTCGCCCAGGTCGAGGTCGGTGTCGTAGGGCACCGCGCGCAGCAGCGGCAGGGTCCGTTCCACGTCGGCGACGGTGTACAGCGGCAGCGGGTCCGCGTGCTTGGAGTAGCCGCCCTCGGCGGCGTACCTGGCCTCGCGTTCCTGCAGGTGGCCGGCGTCCATCAGGACGATCTCGGCGAGCCGCGCGGTTGCCTCCGTGCACCACACCGGACCGCGGAAGCCACGGCTGACCAGGGCGGGAAGGTAGCCGCAATGGTCCATGTGGGCGTGGGTGAGGACGACGGCGTCCAGGCTGTCCGGCGGAATCGGGAACTCGGCCCAGTTCAGTTCGCGCCACTTCTTCTCACCCTGGAACATGCCCGCGTCGACCAGGACGCGGCGGTTGCCGACGCTGAGCAGATGCTTCGAGCCGGTGACGGTGCCGGCGCCGCCGAGGAAGCTCAGGGTGACTGGGGTGCCCGTGTTGCCGCGCCCGCTCACCGGACGACCTTGTCGTAGAGGTCGGCGAAGGCTGCGACGCGCTCGCGGTAGTACGCCTCGCGACCGGACCACGGGCTGATCACCTGACCGTGCTCGACCGGCGCGAACGGCACCGGGGGGGCGAGGATCTCCAGCGCCTGCATGGCGGTGCCGTGCAGGGTGGACCGCCTGATCGTGATCGGCAGCACGTCCACCTCGGTGGCGTCAGCCAGCACCTGCAACAGGCCAGGGACTGCGGCGGTCACGCTGCCGGTGGCCAGCACCCGCTGAGCCCCGCCGGCCGCCTGGGTGAGCTGGGCCAGCATCCGCTGGTAGGAGAGTGCAACGCCCTCGATGGTGGCCCGGTACAGGTCGGTGGGTGTGGTGCCCGCCGACACCCGATGGAACTCGGCCCTGGCTTGACCCACCCAGCCGGTGGACCGCTCGCCGGTGAACCAGGGCAGCACCAGCGGGGTGAGCGGCGACGGCTCGGCGCGCAGCGCGGCGTCCAGCACCTCGGGGTCCTCGGGCAGCCGCAGGGTGGCCTGCAGCCAGCTGACCGCGCGTCCGACGTCGTTGAGCGCGCCGCCCAGCAGCGAGCGGTGCTCGTCGACCCGGTAGCACCACAGGCCTCGGGGCAGGTCGTCGACCAGTCCGTCGACCAGCACCCGCATCGCCCCGGACGTCGCCGCCGCAGCCACGATCGAGCTCGAATCGGTGCCGCCGGCACCCAGCGAGGACGAGAACCCGTCCGCGATCGGCGGGAACCAGACGGCGTCGGCCAGGTTCGGGTGCAGCGGTGCCAGCACCGGGGTGAGCGGCTGGCTCGGGTGTGCGATCGGCGAGAACTGCTCGGCGTCCACGCCGACCAGGGCGCACAGCTCGGCGTCCCAGCTGCCCTCGCGGCGATTCAGCATGCCGGTCCAGGACGCGGTCGAGGTGCCGGCGGCGGTGCTGCCGATCAGCTTCAGGTAGGCGTACTCGCCCAGCGACATCCACTGTCGGACGCGTCCGAAAGTGTCCGGGTCGGTCGCGCGCAGCCACAGGAACCGCGGCGGCAGGTAACCGGTGTGCTGCCGGGTGCCGGTGCGCTGCTGGGTGGCGTCCTCGTCGAGGAGGCCGCGCAGCTGGTCGACCTCGGCCGAACAGCGGGAATCGGCGTAGGTGAAACAGGGTGTGATCGCGTTGCCGTCGGCGTCGACCCCGACCAGCGAGGACGCGAAGGTGTCCAGGGCGACGCCGGCGATCGGATGCTGAGTGGCGCCGGCCACGTGTTCGACGATCTGCCGCAACTCGTCGGCCACCTGGTCGCCGTCGATGACGGTGGTGCCGTCGGAGCCGGTGGTGAACGCGTGCGGAATCTTGAGCCGGCAACCGCGGACGGGCAGCCCGGTGGCGTCGTACAGGCCGCCGCGGGTGCCGGTGCTGCCGACGTCGAGGGCGAGAACGAATGGGGGCCGGGCATGCTCGGGCTCAACGCTGAAGCTCATGGCTCAGACAATCACGCGGCGCGATCGGGCGGCTAGTGCGGGTTCACGCCGGCCTCCCCATTCGGTGGGCGCGCGAGTTAGGGTGACCGGCATGGTTTCCAGTCGCCAGGAGGACGCCCGCCGGGGTCAGGAGATGGCCGATGCGGCCCTGCGCAACGAGTCGGTCGCCGCACAGGTGCTGGTCGATGAGTTCGTGGCGACGGCGGCGGCCCGAGGGCTGCAGCCGGAACCTTTGCGCGCTCTGCTGATGGACGGCACCCGGGTGAAAAGCGATCAGGTCGGCTGGTACATCAACAAGAGCCAGACCCTGGCGATCGCCCCCGATGCCCGGTTCTTCAAACTGCTCACCACGGGCGGCCGGTTCGCCCGCTTCACTGGGGTGAAGCTCACCCCCAGCCCGCCGCCGCTGGTGGTCGGACGCGGTGGGCGCGACGGTGAGACCGGTGACCTGAAGGACTTCCTGGAACGCACGTTGGACGACTACGCGACATAGATCACTGAATCTTCCGCCGGTCGAGCTTGTCGAGACCCCGGGCCCGGGGCGCCGGCAAGAGGTTCGACACGCTCAATCAGGCGATTGTTGGTGGATCAGCGCTTCCTCAAACGGAGGTGGTACCAGCGCGGCGCGGTGGTGTTCATCGGCCAGCCGAGACCTGTAACGGCTGCCGGTTCGGTGGCCAACAACTCCCAGTCCGGAAAGGCTGCGGTCAGCTCATCGGCGGTGACGCCGCCGATCACCGGGGCGAGCCGGGTCCGGTCGAACGCATGGACCAGCAGCCGGGCGTCGAGGTTCGCCAGCGCAGTCACGCCGCGACCGAGTGCGGCGCGGCCGTCCGCGTCCAGGCTCTGCAGACAGCCGACGTCGAGGAACAGGTCGAACCGGCCCAGACCGAGCTGATCCAGCCGGGTGACGTCACCCAGGACGAAGCGAGCGTGTGCGGCGCGCTGGCTCCGGGCGGCTCGGATCGCGGTCGGGACGACGTCCACGCCCACCGCATTCCAGCCCCGACGACCGAGTTCGGCGGTGTAAAGGCCCCGTCCGCAGCCCAGGTCGAGCGCCCGACCGAAGGGCGGCGTCCGCTCCTGCTCCTCGGCGTCGAGCCGAGCCGCGATGTTGGCCGCGGCCAGCCGGTGGTAACGCTCCCAGGGGCGGTAGCCGAGGCGATGCATCACGCGGTATTGGAGTTCTTCAAACCGCATGAACGGATCTCATCACATGGCTACCGCCGCCGACAGGGCGGACCGGAAACGACGCGATCCGGAGCCGCTGCGGTGCGGCTCCGGATCGCGCTGCCGTTAAGGGCTCCAGGAGGCTGCTGGACCGTCCACGCAGCCCCCTGGGCGAACTTGATGGTTGAGAGGGCAACCAATTCCCGAAGGTGACACGTCAAGTGTACGACTTTGGACGCTCCACGACGAGTCCGGATGACGTGTCGGACGCAGGGTTACCGAATTGTGTCCGGTTTTGGCTGGCAACATCTGAGGTTCGGTGGGCAACACCTGTGACAACACCTGTTCATGAGGGTGAGCCTCATGAGTCGCACCGATCCCGTCGTCCGTTCACTCAACACCGAGTGGAGGTGTCTCGCCGATGCGCCGACGCCTGCGGATTGGTCCGTTGCCGCGGCCACCCTGGGTGACGTGCTGCGCGGCGTCGCCGACGACCCCGACGCCCGGCTGGGTGAGCTGCTGCGCCGGCATGCCGCAGGCGACCCGCTGGCCGGACGGGTCGTGCTGCAGGCGCTCCTCGGCAAGCTGATCCGGCTGGCTGCCCAGGACGCCCGGCACGGCGTCGACGACTACGTCGCCGAGTGCTGGCTGCGACTCGCCGACTATCCGCTGACCCGGCGTCCGCGTCGAATCGCCGCCAATCTGGCCTTGGACACCCGGCTCCGCGTGCGGGCCGGGGACCATCGGCGTCCGCTGGTCGATGCCGTGCCCCTCGACGAGATCAGCGTCCCGCCGAGGCTGGATGTGCCGACGTTGCTCCGTGCGGCCACCCGGCTCGGCTTGATTGACCGCGACGCCGGTGCCTGTCTCTACGCGGTGTACGGACTGGGACTGCGCAGCCACGAGGCAGCCAGTTGGCTCCGGATCAGCGCGGCCGCCGTCCGGGCGCGGAATGCGCACTCGATCCGACGGCTTGTTCCGCATGCCGCCACCCTGGCGGCGCTGGCGTGAGGCCGGAAATCTCTGGCCAACGATCGTAAAGGATAGCGAAGACACTAGATTCGGCTATACGCGTTCATACACCCCGCGGGGTGTGCCGGGGTGAACGAGTGCGCGGCTCATGCTCGGCCTGGGATACGTTGGCGGCCACATGACGAAGGGAGCCACTGTGTCGCAGCCGCAATCCGTCCGTCTCCTGCGCCTCGGTTGCGAGTTCAACCACGTCGCCCAGTCGGCTACCCCGGCCAGCTTCCTGGTCCGGCCCGCTGGCGAAGCGACCGTGCTTCGGGAACTCTGGACCTGCGACCCGGCCATCTCGGCGACGCAGTGTCGCGACCTGTACGGCAATGAGTTGCGGCGGCTGATCCTGCCCGCCGGCGAGTCGCTGGTCGGCTACTACGCCGTCGTCGAGGTGCCGGACGAGCTGGACGCCGCCGACGCGTCCGCCGTGCTCCGCGCGCCGGAGACGCTGCCCGACGAGGTACTGCTGTTCACCCTGCCTAGCCGGTACTGCGAGTCCGACATGCTCAGTGCGGCTGCTTGGGAACGGTTCGGCGCCCGGGAACGCACCTTCGAGCTGGTCACCGAGATTCAGGATTGGGTCTGGAACCACGTCGAGTACCGCACCGGAAGCACCGGCTCATGGTGGACGGCGAAGGACTCCTACGAAGCCGGCTACGGCGTCTGCCGCGACTTCGCGCACCTGATGATCACCCTGTGCCGTGCGCTGAACATTCCGGCGCGCTACGTGAGCGGCTACCTGCCCGACCTGGATGTGCCGGCACTGCCGACGCCGATGGACTTCCACGCCTGGGTGGAGGTGTTCGTCGGTGATCGCTGGTGGACTTTCGACCCGCGGCACAACGCCCGGCGCAAGGGCCACGTCGCGATCGCTCGCGGTCGCGACGCCGCCGATGTGGCGCTGGTGACCAGCTACGGCGCCCCCTGGCTGCGCCGGCTCACCGTCTGGGTGGACGAGGAACTAGACGAACCGTGGCCGCCGGCGGACACCTCAATGGCGGCCCGCGATCCTTTCGGCGGCTGAGGGTTCGCACCCTCAAGGCCAAGTTCCGGAACCCTCGACGCGCTACCAGCGGCGTCGTAGGTTGGCGCCATGACTGAACCACAGGGGATCGAGCGGCTGCCGGACGACGAGTTCCGCCGCGTGTTGTGCGTAGTGGCGCACCCGGACGACCTCGAGTACGGTGCGTCCGCCGCTGTCGCCGAATGGACCGACCGCGGCGTTGAGGTGTCCTACCTATTGCTCACCAAGGGCGAGGCCGGGATGCAGATCCCGCCCGAGGAGTGCGCCCGCGTCCGTCGTGGCGAACAGGAGCGGGCCTGCGCGCAGGTCGGGGTTTCCGAGTTGGTGATGCTCGATCACCCGGACGGCATGCTGGTCTACTCCCTCGACATCCGCCGTGACATCGCCCGCCGGATCCGCGAGTTCAGGCCGGACGCCTTGGTCACCTCCGCCTGGGACCTGGAAGCGCCGTGGGGGCTGAACATGGCCGACCACCGGGTGGCCGGGGTGTGCGTGCTGGACGCCGTCCGGGACGCCGACAACACCTGGGTGCACCCCGAGCTGGCCAAGCAGGAGAACCTGCCCAAGTGGGGCACCCGCTGGCTGCTGGTCGGCGGGCATCCCAAGCCGACCCACGGCGTCGCCGTCTCGGCGGCGTCCGTCCAGTGCGCGGTGAAGTCGCTGGAGGCGCACGAGGAGTACCTCGCGGCGATCCCCGGCCACCCGAAGCCGGCGGACTTCATCCCCGCGATGCTCGCCGGCGGCGGCCAGGCGCTGGGCGTCGATCACGCGATGCTGTTCGGCGCCTTCGACCTGCGCGGGCGTCCGGCTGGGCCGTAAACCACCGCTGGTGGTGGGGGATTTCCGCCGAAGTCTTGCCAGCGGATATTGCCGGGGTGAATACTCCACCCACTAGTTGCGGCTGTGACGCACCAATGGGGTTGGTATACGCGCCGGTCGCCTGGCCACGGGGGGCTGGAATGACATCGTCAATTCGTGCTGGAATCGTAGCGTTCGCACTTGTCTTCGCCGGGTGTTCGGCGACACCGAGCGCGGCTCCACCACCGGGAGGCGGTACAGAGTCGCCGGCCGCATCATCGGCTTCGCAACCCACAGGAAGCGGAGCTTCTGAACCGAGTTTCGACCAGACCATCTGTGCTCAGGCCGACGTCGCTGCCTTCGCGAAGGAGCAATTCAAGAAGGCTCCGGAGCCGGACTTTTTCGGGATCGCGGGTGGAGCGGAAGCCATACCAATGGAGAATTGCTCCTTTAAGCGAGGGCCCACCGGACTGGAACTCAGAGTGTCATTGGCGTCGGTCACCAGCCAGCAGATGAGGACAGTGCGATCCGCGAGCGGGCAGACCAGCAAGTTGGCTGTCGGAGACGAGGCGTTCGTCTCGGCGGGCCCGGCCTCTGTCGGGTACGCGCGCAAGGGCGATCGGGCCGTGTCCGTCTGGTTCGCGCCGGAGAGCAGCCTGAAGGGAGCCAAGACCATGACGGCTTGGCTGACGATGCTGCTCGATGCCTCGGCTTCTCATACGGTCGTGCCCAGTTCGGGTGAGGCTCTGTGCGCCCCAGGTTTGGAGGCGGCGACCGCGGCGCTGGGTACGCCCCTCTTCATCCGTGGCAAGGAGGTGCCGGAAGAGCAGGGCATTTCGTGCACCTGGGTGTCGAAGTCCGGCGAGTTGAGGGTGAATAGTCAAAGCTCATCGGGCGAGCGGCCTCTTAGCACGGAGTACAACGGTGCATCCTGGGTTAAGAACGTCGGCAAGAAGGCTACTTGGGAGATGAGTTTCTGGAATTTTCTGAGGGTAGACGCCTCAGATTCCGTGCGGGTCTACGTCCAGGTTGACGCAAAGACCAAGTCCGCCAAGGCTGATGCCATCGCGCTGTACAAGGCGATGGAGCCCACGATTCTCCAGGCCGCTAAAGCGTAGCTGTGCATTCAGGGGCTGAGGTCCAGAAATCAGCCGAGGTGGCGGTGCGGCACAGGCGCGGCTGGCCAGCGAACAGCTGGTCGAATCGCTCGGTGGAGGCCAGCGGCGCATGACGACGAAATCCTGCTGCTGTTGATCGGTCGCGATGAACCAACGTTGGTCGGGGAGTACCCGTTGCGTGGATCCATTGCGACCTCCGATACCCAGCTGGAGGGTCGGCAGCGTCAGTCAGCTCTTCGCGGGGTCGAGGCCGTCGCGGTCGGCCCACTCCAGCAGCTGGTCGATGCGGAACGATTCGTCGTCGATGCCGGCGTGCAGGTCGCCGAGGTCGGCGAACCTGGCCGGCACGGATGCCAGGGTGAAGTCGCGGGGGTCGAGGTCGTCCAGTTCGTCCCAGAACACCGGGGTGGAGACGGTGCCGGTCGGGGTGCCGCGCACCGAGTAGGCGCAGGCGATGGTGTGGTCGCGGGCGTTCTGGTTGAAGTCGACGAAGACCTTGCTCGGGTCGCGGTCCTTGCGCCACCACACGGTGGTGGCGTCGTCGCAGCGCCGCTCCACCTCGCGTGCGAAGGCCAGCGCGGCCCGGCGTACCTCGCCGAAACCCCACTCCGGCTCGATCCGGACGTAGATGTGAAACCCCTTGCCCCCTGAGGTTTTCGGGTAGCCGGTGACGCCGAGCTCGTCCAGCACCTGGTGGGCGACATGCGCCACGCGCCGGACTCCTGCGAAGTCGGCGTCTGGCATCGGGTCGAGGTCGATCCGCCATTCGTCCGGCCTCTCAACATGCGCGCGACGGCTGTTCCAGGGGTGGAACTCGACCGTGGACATCTGCACCGCCCAGATCACCTGTGCCAACTCGGTCACGCACAGCTCGTCGGCGGTGCGGCCGTACCTCGGGAACCACAGCTCGACGGTCTGCACCCAGTCCGGCGCGCCGCGAGGGAGCCGCTTCTGATGCACCTTGGGTCCGGCCAGGCCGTCCGGGAAACGGTGCAGCATGCAGGGTCGCTCGCGCAGCGCCCGGACGATGCCGGCCCCGACCCCCAGGTAGTAGTCGACCAGATCGCGCTTGGTCCACCCGGTCTCGGGGAAGTAGACCCGGTCGGGGTTGGTCACTCGGACGACCCGGTCGCCCACCTCGATCTCAGTGGCCCACGTCTGAACGTTCGCCATGCAGCCACGCTACTCGGATCGACGCGGCGCCCGTCCCTCTGGCATCGGGGACCTGGCGGCAAACCGCCGAACCAAGCCAGACGCTAGCCTCGGGCTTTCACCGGGGTGGGTGTGTTAGATAGGTGAAAGTGCTTCTGGCTTGGGATAATGCGAGTGTCTAAGTCACATTCGGCCCAAACCAGGAAGCACTTTCAAGGTGAAGCGTACCGG
>WBZS01000183.1_pt1 | contig 77480 bp, 66 predicted proteins | sample 5204201 | NCBI WGS metagenome assembly WBZS01 (sample SAMN12344357, study PRJNA552823) | activated sludge metagenome | biome: Activated sludge suspended growth; feature: Nitrification reactor; material: Wastewater; isolation source: activated sludge from nitrification reactor of wastewater...
AATAAGATCTTTTTTATTTGATTTAAAATTAACGGGAACAAACTATAAACTGCCCAAACTACCTCATACGATATTTCTGAAACGGCAATTTGTAGTGTGCCCTAAGGTAAAAGAGGCGATACGTGCGGCGTAAACGGCTTAAAAAATTATAAAATACTGAGACTTATTGTCGGCTAAGCCATTTTTTATTTTTGTGAGTAAGGTTTGAAATAATAGGTCAAAACTGGGGGAAATAACTGATGACAAAAGGTGAATTTGGTTTACTTTTTACGAGGTTGAAAAAGTTTTTATTAAAATATATCGATCACATTAATTCTGAAATATAATTGTCAGATTACAGTTTAGAGTCCGAAGATGGACGGGGTTGATTTGTATTTGTTGTTAGCTATTTGTTGGGGGCACTTCATTTTGTCAAGATTTAGTTGGAATATCAGACATTGAAATGAATCATTTAATTACAATTTACCCCAATCCTGCCAGTCATTCAATCAATATTAAATTGAGTGAAAAAATTTCTGAAAATAATAATTTTGAAATAGTGAATCATGTTGGTAGCATAATTTACAATAGACAAAACCTGGTCCCATCAATTACATATACCATAAACCTTTCTACATTTCCAAAAGGAGTATATTTTGCTTTAGTAAAGTCAAAAGGAAATACGCTGACAAAAAAAATACTTTTAGATTAAATCAAAGTGCTATACACCTAATGTGGCAGTCTACGAAGTACCAATAATTTCAAACATACCATTATACTTTATCCATTTAACGGTCATGGTATAAGGCCTGGGAAATATATAATCTGGTAGTTGAATGGATATTCCGGTAAAATTTAACCTCTAATCCGGTTTAAATTGACCATGACTTGCAGTGGGAGCAGACGTATTGGGGGCATCGTTTTCCTAAGAGCAATCTCATACATACCTGTATCACCGATAAAATGACAATAGAAATAACATCTCCGGTATATGATTTGGAATTGTAGCAGGCAGGGCTTAGATTTGTATTTGGGATTGGCGGGGGATTCATTTGTTATGGCTCTCCCTACAAGTCGACACTATTACATACAGATATGTATCTTTTAAAATTAAATGACAAGTAAAAAAACAAAATATTTATTCTTTACCGGCAAAGGTGGGGTGGGAAAAACTTCTCTTGCCTGTGCGACGGCAGTTGAAATGGCTGATGCCGGAAAAACAGTGCTCCTTGTGAGCACCGACCCGGCCTCTAATCTAAAGGATGTATTAGAAAGCACGGTAAACGAAAATATACATCCGGTAAAAGGTACAGACAGACTGTTTGCTGTTAATATCAACCCTGAAAATTCGGCTGAAGCATATCGAAACAGGGTCACCGAACCGCTGGAAGGGATTGCTTCGAAAGAAGAAATTAAAAAAATCAGGGAAGATCTTTCGGGTGCCTGTACCACAGAGATTGCTTCTTTTGATGAATTCTCCCGATTTGTTTCGGGGGAAACTGAAGGGACAAAATTTGATGTGATCATTTTTGATACCGCACCCACAGGGCATACATTGCGACTACTTGAATTACCTGCTGCCTGGTCAAGCTTTACAGAAGAAAACCCGGATGGGGCATCTTGTCTGGGACCAACTTCTGCTTTAAAAAGTGGAAAAGAAAGATATCATACTGTGGTAAACAGGCTAAGAGATGATGCTTTAACCTGTTTTTATATAGTTGCCAGGGCAGACAAAGCTTCTCTGAAAGAAGCATCCAGGACAAGCGATGAATTGAAAGAACTTGGAATGCACCATCAAGTATTGTACATCAATGGTGTTTTTAGAGCCATTGACAAAAACGACGTGCTTGCTCAAAAAATTGAGGACATGGGTAACGAACAACTCAATACTATTCCAGAAAATTTGAAGAACTTGCCATTAAAAACCTTTCCACTTTTACCTTATAATGTTTTGGGAATTAATAAACTCCGTTCCCTGTTTAACACAGCGCTTCAAAAATCAATTTCAGAAAATAATTTATTAAAATCAGAAACGACCAGACAGGTTTTAGAGGGAATAGATCAACTCGTTGATGAACTGTGTAAAAATCAACAAAACGGACTGATCATGACGATGGGTAAAGGAGGTGTTGGCAAAACAATTGCCGCTTCTGCCATTGCGGTTTTACTGGCAAAAAAAGGCTTTGAAGTTCTTTTAACAACTACCGACCCTGCTGCCCATATTCAGGATTTTATTGAACAGCTGGGTGAACTGCCAGCAACTTTGACTGTGGAACGCATAGACCCTAAAGTGGAAACACAACGGTATACAGAAAAAATACTGGAACATAAAGGGAAAGGGCAAACCGAAGAAGCTAAAAAACTGATTCTGGAAGATTTAAAATCGCCCTGTACAGAAGAAGTGGCCGTTTTCCACGCCTTCTCCAAAGCCATCAGTCTGTCAAAAAGAAAATTTGTGGTCATGGACACCGCACCCACCGGCCATACCCTTTTGTTACTGGACACGGCCGGGAGTTATCACCGTGACATTATGAGAAATAATGTAAACGAAGGTCGACTCAGAACGCCGTACATGGCTTTGCAAGACCGGACCTTATCAAAAATAATTTTAGTGTCCTTACCTGAAACAACGCCCATGCGTGAAGCAGGTGAGCTGCAAAACGATTTAAAAAGAGCAGGTATTCAACCTTACGCCTGGTTGATCAATCAGAGTTTATCCATGCTTGCAGGAATTTCAGACCCTTTGCTAAAAAGTCGTGCATGTGCCGAAATTCAAGTTATTGATACCATAAAGGGAACATATTCTGAACGGACATTTGGTATTCCCTTCATTGCTGAAAAAAAACTTCTTCCTGCGCTTCTGGACAGATATGTAAACCAAAAATCTGCATGAAATGAGGGCAGCGTGCGAAGGCATAACTTCTAGTGTTACAGGCAAATTTACCGACCCAAATTACTTATAAACAGAAATGAAATTTGATAAGTATTTTCCGACAGACAAATTAAAGGACTACATCAAGTATTATGTGGTATCGGAGAATGACGTTGAAAGCGAATACCCCGTTTTCCCAACTTCAGGGCTTGTTATCGGATTTCAGTATCAGGGGCAACTTTCATCCATTAAAGACCAAACTTTAACTAAACTTGCGCCGGCAGGCATTACCGGTATAGCGGACGGCTACAAAATCTTTAGAAATTATGCAGAAATAGGAACAATTCTGGTGTACTTTACTGAAATCGGGTTTACCCATTTTGCTTCTCCCCCGGCAAATGAACTGTTTAATCTGAGCCTTTCCCTAGACGCTATTTTTGACAAAAACGAAATAGGTGAGGTGGAAGAAAAATTGATCAATGCCACAACAGACAGGCAGAGAATAAAAATTGTTGAGCAGTTTTTACTCTCACAACTCAAAGACATACAGGCGGACAAACTCATTGTTGAAGCCGTTAAATTAATCTATGATAGTAAAGGCACCATCAGAATAAAAGAACTGAATGAAAAACTATTTATCAGCCCAAGCCCATTTGAAAAACGATTTAGAAAAGTTGTCGGAACAACACCTAAAAAGTTCAGCTCCATTGTCCGGTTCAACTCTGTTCTTGACCAAATGAATAAAACAAAATCGCTTACAGATATTTGTTATGACAACAACTTTTTTGACCAAGCACACTTCATCAAGGATTTCAAACATTATACCGGACATACCCCGGAAGATTTCAAACGCACCTTATAGAAAAACGATTTTTTACAATTACCGGGTTTTTAAATATGGCAACTTTGCCACTTAAAAATTAAAAACATGTTTACGTTAGAGCAAATCAAAGCTGCGCACAGCAAAGTAAAATCGGGTGCTGACTTCCCTGCTTACATCAAAGAAATTAAGTCATTGGGTGTTACCCATTACGAAGCCGATGTCACAGACGGTCACATTGACTATCACGGCGTTAACGATTACACGGTACACGTTGATGCAAAGTATGACCCGGTAGACATTGCTGACATGGCTAATGGTCCGGCATTTAAAGCAGGGTTGGTTGCACACCAGCAAGGGAAAACGGATTTCCTGACATTTATAAAAATGTGTGCCACTTCCGGTATAAAAAAATGGTCCATCTGTATGGACAACATGACCTGCACCTATTACGACAAAGAAGGAAATGAAGTAATGGTGGAAACGATACCACAGTAAAAAAGGGCTATAATAATAATGTTTTTGTGGTGTGAGTAGCACAGGATCCAGAAACCCGGTTGAAAGGCTTTTTTTTATCGTGTAATGCATAAAAATATATATATATATAGTAATCTGATCATATTGGCCGTGGTCGAAAATTGTTTTGTCCCGATTTTTGCGAATGGAGGCAAAAATCCAGCCTAAACAAAGGGTTTGACGTATTCAATTAAATAATTTGGCAACACCGAGACGCTGGCACAAACTGCGCCAAGAGGTGAACGTGGGAACAGGACTTTGCAAGCTGTGGTGCTATTTACATTACAACCAGAGCTGTTTTGGGCGGTGTTTAACAACTACCATTGTAAACTATTTTCCACCTTTGGGGTTTAGTGGTGCTAATCAAATATTTTAACCCAAAATACACATTAGAAATTTACTGTGACAACATCTGACTTTATATTTGTTTCAGTACTCATTTTTTTGACCACAATGCAGCACGTTCTGCACCTGCGGGTAAAAAATTCCGTACTTCACAACTATTTTGTCCTGTTTACTCTCGTAACAAAATCCAGTGCGTAATTTTGGTTTTAATTAAGGACGGTTTTTAGATTTTTAGAATCAAAGTTGAAAAATAAAATTTTAATCTTTTTGAGTAATGCAAAAAGCCTGGAATATACCTGATTTACCCGTGTACAGTTTAGCCACTTACAGTGACGACGTTGTAAATATGAATATTTGCACTTATGTAACAGCAATAAGCATGAAGCCCAAATTATATGGAATTGCTGTGTATGAAAACACAAAAACATTATCAAATATCCAGAATAGTTCGTTTGCCGTATTGCAGCTATTGCATTTCTCACAATATAATTTAGTGAATAAATTAGGTAAACAAAGTGGTTTTAATTTTGATAAACATTCTTATTTGGAAAAAAGGAACTTAACCGAAATATGGATGAATTACCAGGTATTAAAAAATGTGAGCGCCAGAATACTGGTTAAAAAAATGACTTTTCAAAAAACAGGCGACCATGTATTTCATGTGTTTGAAGTCATAAAAAGCAATACATACCATCAAGAATATCTCCGCTTAAATGTGTTAAGAGATAAAAAAATAATAAGAGGATAAAAGATGCCTGACAAAATAAAAAAGGAAAACCTTTCTGTAAAAATATGTATTGTATGTAAACGTCCATTCACGTGGCGTAAGAAATGGGAGAAGGTATGGGATGGGGTTAAATATTGCAGCGATAAATGCCGAATGAATAAAAAGGCATGAGAACAATATTTTTACTGTTTCCTCATCAGTTGTTCAAAGATATTGAATTGCTGAAAAGTGCAGATGAGGTATATCTGATCGAAGAGCATTTGTTCTTCAATCAATACAAATTTCATAAACAAAAGCTGGTATTGCACAGAGCCAGCATGAAATATTATCAAAACTATCTGATAAATCAGGGAATCAACGTCCAATACATTGAAGCCACAACAGAGCAATCAGATATCAGACAATTTTTAAAAACATTACTCCTTAGGGGCGATCACCGCATTCTGTATTATGATGTATGTGACCTATGGCTGGAGAAAAGAATTGTTCAAACCTGTCAGTCAAACGAGGTTCCTGTACAGGAATACCCTACGCTTCTGTTTATCAATTCAAAAGACGATTTGAAATCCTATTTCGGAATTAAACAAAAATACTTTCAAACTGATTTTTACATTCAACAACGAAAAAAGTTAAATCTGCTGATTGATAAAAACAAAAAACCAAGTGGTGGAAAATGGAGTTATGATGCTGATAACAGGTTAAAATATCCCAAGGATAAAATACCGCCGATACTTGAATTTCCAGCAATAAATGACTATTACCAAGAAGCTATAGATTATGTAGAAAAAAATTATCCGAAGAATTATGGTTGTATTTCTTCGACATTTATTTACCCAACAACACATGAGCAAAGTGAGCAATGGCTTGAACAATTTTTCAAACACCGGTTTGCTGCGTTTGGCGAGTATGAAGATGCTATTCTGGATGAAGAAAATATTTTGCATCACAGTGTGCTTACACCCATGCTTAATGTCGGTTTGCTCCTTCCTTTACAGGTTGTTAAAGCAGCCATAAAATATGGTGCTTTACATATGATACCACTTAATTCGCTTGAAGGGTTCATCCGCCAAATCATCGGCTGGAGAGAATTTATTAGGGGTGTATATATTTACAAAGGCATACAAGAACGTACAACAAATTTCTGGGGGTTTAATAAAGACATACCGGTATCATTTTATGATGCTACAACCGGCATTGAACCTATTGATAATACGATTAAAAAATTATTGAAGACTGCATACAATCACCATATTGAACGATTAATGATTTTGGGCAACTTTATGCTACTGTGCGAATTTAATCCGGACAAAGTGTACCAATGGTTTATGGAAATGTATATCGATGCCTATGATTGGGTCATGGTGCCCAATATTTATGGGATGAGTCAATTTGCTGACGGGGGATTAATGGCCACTAAACCTTACATCAGCGGGAGCAGTTATGTTTTAAAGATGAGCAACTTTAAGAAAGGAAACTGGTGTGAAATATGGGATGCCTTGTTTTGGCATTTTATGGACAAGCACAGAACATTCTTTTTATCAAATCCCCGATTAGGAATGCTGATAAAAACATATGACAAGATGGGTGATGAAAAAAAACTGCAACTCAAAGTTATCTTTGATCAATTTAATAATAAAAAATAATGCAGTTGATTCAATTCCATACCGATATAGCTATTTGTTTAGTTTAAATTGCGGATAAAAAGTTACATTCACAAAATCTGATTGTATCTGTTATTATAGTCTAATGGAAATGCTGCCAGGCAGTCGGATATGTACACACGCACACAATAGGTTTGTTTGGAATAGTAAGAATCAGGGCGTAGATTTGTATTTTGGATTGGTGGGAAGTATAATTTAAAACGAATCGGAATGAAAAAAAATATAGCTGTACTTTATTTAATGGCTATCATTATCTTGAATGCTGCCTTTACCTGTAACAGGAGTACACATAGCGAATTTAAAAATGATGAAATTATGTTGACCGATGTCAATGACACCTTAAAATTTACATCGGGAATCCGTTCCATGCTGCAAGACAGCCGGGGTAATTATTGGTTTGGTAGCGACCAGGAAGGCGTATGTAAGTTTGATGGGACGACTTTTACGTATTATACTCCTGAAAATGGCTTTTGTGGAAAACAGGTTATTTATATCCAGGAAGATGATACGGGGCTTATTTGGTTTGGGACGAGCAGCAGCATCTGTAGCTTTGATGGTAAAAAATTTACGGCTGTTGCCGGGCGTGAAGTTTCTGCAAGAAACCATTCTGTGGATAAAAAATTCGCTTCATTGAAAATAAACACCACTGACTTATGGTTTCCGGGCAACAATATCTATGAACTCATCCGGATTGACCATGGCATAAGTAGTACTATACAATATCCCTTTAAAATGCGATCAAAAGGAAATCCGGGTGACTATGGCGTGACGGGGTTTTCAAAAAGCAAAAATGGCGGATTATGGATAGCCTATTATTCGGGAGTTGCTTATTATGACGGAAAAAACATTCAATATATCCATGACAGCACCATGCAATATGACGGTAAATCCAAATATATGCATGTGCGAAGTATTCTGGAAGACTCCAAAGGCAGGTTGTGGATAGGAAACAATGGGATCGGCGTACAATTCAAAGAAAAGGATACAATCGTTCATTTTTCTGAAAAACATGGTTTAGTCAGGGGCGATATTTTTGCCTACCCCGGGGTACCCGGAACTTTAATGCATGTTTTTGCCATTACAGAAGATTCAAAAGGCCATATATGGTTTGGAGACCGTGACACGGGGGCATGGGTATTTGACGGAAAGGAAATAAAAAACTATGTATTAAATACATCGCTAAAAACACAACACATATGGGATATTTATGAAGATAAAAGTGGCAATTTGCTTTTTGCTTCGGGCGATCGGGGGGTATACCAATTTAATGGAAATGGATTTGACCGGGTGTTTTAATATAATTAGAAAATAAATCAATAATGAATAACATGATCATACTTCTTATGACTATTACCTTGTTTTTTGGTGCTTGTGATGAAACCGGAAAGAAACGTGCCGGAACTGAATCAATCCATGTCAATACACAGGTAGTGGGTGACACGGTGCGTCAACCGGGGAAAAACATCATGGTTGTATTTCAGGACAGTAAAAATGTATACTGGTTTGGTAGCTGGGAGACCGGAATTTATAAATTTGATGGAAAAACAATTATTAATTATACGACAAAACATGGGTTGCCTGATAACCGGGTTGAAGAAATTAAGGAAGACAAATCGGGTAACATCTATTTCAATACGACTAAAGGATTGTGTCAATTTGACGGCAATACCTTTGTGGAATTAACAGAAACCATGATTCCTGAAAGTGACTGGAGATTAAATCCGGATGACTTATGGTTTAAAGATCTTGAACGATCGGAATATGTATACCGGTTTGACGGCAATCATCTTCATCGGATGAAATTTCCAAAATCAGCGCTGGGTGAAGACTACATTCAAAAACATCCAACGAATCCCAGGCCCTATACTATTTATTGTATTTATAAAGACAGTAAAAACAACGTATGGTTTGGCACTTCAACACTGGGCGTGTGTCGCTATAACGGAAAATCATTTGACTGGATTTCCGAACCAGACCTGACAGAAATGCACGACGGGCCTGCCAATGGAGTTCGTTCTATTGCGGAAGATAAAAATGGCGAATTTTGGTTCAATACCGAGTATCGATATCGTGTTTACAACAAAACATCTTCAACAGACGGGGACATAAACAGCACGAAGTTTTACGACCGGGTGAAAAGTATAGGTTGTCTGGATGGAAAAAAGGACGGTGATCTGAACGAGTATTTATCAATAGTAAAAGACGACAGCAACGACCTTTGGATCGCTATTTACCTCCATGGAGTCTGGAAGTATGACGGCAAAAAGATAACGCACTTTCCCATTCAGGATCAGGGTAAAAATGTTCCTGTTTTTTGCCTCTACAAAGACCACAACGACGACATTTGGCTTGGCACGCATGAAAACGGCGTCTTTAAGTTTAACGGACAAACATTTGTAAAATTCAAGCTGTGACGGGAAAAAGAAACGCTACAGTATAAATGTGCTTATTTGGCGTACACAACACTAGTATTAAAAATCCTGTTGACTGGCGACCATATACACACCTATGTCAATAGCTGATTTGGAATTGTTAGGGGTAGTGCTTAGATTTGTATTTGGGATATGTTTTTTTGGGGGATGCCATTTTTAGCGGTTGCACAAGAGAACTTCCAAATTGTTTCATTAAGTTTAAGATCGTTTAATTATTATGACAAAAAAACATGCCCCACTCCTTCTATTTTTTTCTCTGACTTTTCTTTTAAAGGCACAAAACCAGCAACTCCGGAATGACTCGCTTTCTTTTGAGAAAACAAAAGCCGAATTTGTAAAATTTGAAGCAACACATGGTCATTATATACAAACCAACCATGTCAAAATGCATTATTTATCCTGGGGAAAACCGACCGGAAAAACTTTAGTTTGGGTACATGGAACATACAGTAACGGGTATGAGTTTTTTGGATTTGCCGATTCACTGGTCAAGCAGGGCTATTACGTTATTGCAATAGATTATTATGGACATGGGTTTACACCTATTCCAGATAAAGAAGTATCCATTTATAGTGTAGGAGACGATATTAAATTTCTGCTTGACCGACTACAAGTTAAAAAGGCGGTCATTGGAGGATGGTCGCGCGGTGGTAGTGTTGCTACTGCGTTTTATGATACTTATCCAGACTATGTTTCCGGACTTATTTTGGAAGATGGTGGTTCCGTGGCTGCTGCAACTACTGATAGTAAATTGTCTATTGACTCTTTGACTGCCAAGTATACAATTATTATTGAAGCGTCCGCTACATTTTTTGGTCGCGCGTATGAATCAGAATTTGATGCTGTCAAAGGAACATGTGGTTTTGAAAAAAAAGGGGATATGTTCTGGGCTTTGGGTGCTTTTAAAAAGAATTCAGCAGGAAAATATGCGATCAGTCCGGAAATTGCCGAACTAATAGGGATGTCCGGTTTAGATGAATATTTGACGGTGTTCTACCGGCCATTTGCTTCAAAAAAATTGTTTGGTTCCTCTTACATACTTTTGAATCCGAAAATGATTTACAGAAATTTAAATGTTCCAATGCTTATTTTAGACCCAGTATCGGAATATGATGAGTACCAGGTTGAAGAAGAAAATGCCGCATTGCAAAAATTGCACGCCAATTATGTCGTGCACCGGATATATAAAAATACGTCACATGCTTTAAAAAGTGAGCGACCGGATGAATTTTTAAAAGACGTTATTTTGTTTCTTTCCAACCTTAAAAACTTTAGGGGAAAATAGTGGAGCACAAACGGTTAATCTGGTATTGGCAAAAGCGGGGCTGCAGTGCTTCGATTGAACCTATGTGTGAGATTTCCGCTCCTTTGTCAACACTCAAAATGGCAGTATCAATACAATAAAAAACAGGTGAAACTAAGCTTTAAATAAAAATTTAAATAAATAAAACAAGAAATGCACGACAAAATACGAGCCGTAACACCGGCAGACATACACGGACTAAAAAAGGTAGTTGATTCAAGCGGACTGTTTCCCTCTGAATATTTAGACGAAATGATAGCCGGCTACTTCAACCATGCGGACACACAAGATATTTGGTTTGCTTACTTTGACGACAACAGACCTGTTGCCATTGGATATTGTGTGCCGGAAAAATTTACTGACGGGACCTATAATTTATTGGCCATTGGTGTTTCGGAAGACTCTCAGAGAAAGGGAATTGCCAGTGAAATGATGACATACATTGAGCAACAGCTTAAACAAAAAGGGGGGAGAATTCTAATCGTAGAAACATCCACTGACGATGCCCAAACAGGAGCAAAAAGATTCTACCAACAAATTGGTTATACACAGGAAGCTGTCATCAGGGATTTTTGGAAAGACGGGGAAGACAAAATTGTTTTTTGGAAAAGACTTTGAACATCAAAATAACCGTAGCCGAAAAAAGCGCTGAATTAGTCGTTTTAGCTACATTTGGCGTGAAAATGGAAGTTATCAGACAAACCACTGTTCGTGTCAATGAAGCAATAAAATTTAAGATATAGAAAGCACATAGCCCCTAAAATAACAAGACTTAAAATGAACGAACATTGCGGATGGTATTTGTACTTTTAGATAAAGCCGTAGTTATTTGCAAATACGCCATACATGTTTATTAAATCAGTAATTTAAATTCGATCAGCATGGAGGAAAAAATAGACAAGACCCGCATCGCAGAAACCTGTGCAAGTTGTGGCGCGAAACTGAAAGGTGATTACTGCAGTAAGTGTGGCGAAAAAAAGATCATTCCAGAACGGGATTTTAGTTTTAATAATTTTTTGAAGGAAAATTTGTGGAATTTAACGGATCTTGATTTTAAATTGGTGCGAAGTGGCTGGCTATTATTTTCAAAACCCGGATTTCTGACCATCGAATGGATTGCCGGACGGCGTGTTGGCTACATAAAACCCTGGCAATTGTTTATTGTGGCCGGATTGCTTTTTTATTTCTTTTTACCGACCACGCCCGTTTATTTTAGTACCCCTGATGATTTAATTAATGGATATAAGGAGCATAAAGTACTGATGAACACTTTCTATTTTGATTATAAAAATACCTTGTCGGCAAAAGCAATGGCAAATCAGATGGATGAAGAAACAGTGAAAAATAATATTGCAGCAACAGCTTCGGAGCACTCAAAGTCCTTGCTTTTTCTTGTCATTCCTTTTTGGGGAGGACTGATTTACTTTTTTTTCAAAAAGAGGATGCCCTGGCTTGCTCCATACCTCATTTTTGCTATGCACGGAATTATATTTTATATGCTGGCAGACCTTGCAATACACGCTTTCCTTGAAATTGTGGCTTTTTCAATTCCCAAAAAAATTATCATTCTGCCACTCCTTCTACTTGTCTTTTTGATTTATCTGTTTTTGGCGATACGGCGGGTATATGACAATTCCCTGCCAATGTCCTTATTGAAAACAGTGGGCGTATTGATCGGATTCATTTTCGTTATTTTAATTTACAGGCAAATGATAACTATTGGAACTACTATTTTTTTTTGACTTAAGTTAAATGATTTTAATAAAATATAAACAACACACTTCGATATGAAAAACAGATTTTTGATTGTGTTCCTATTGTTAGTACAAATTTCTTTTGGACAGACAGGAAAACACATTAAAGTTTCCGGAACAAAATGTAGTTTAATTCCACCAAGTGGTTTTGTGGCGGCGACAACTTTTAGTGGTTTTCAAAATGCTGAAGCAGGCGCTTCCATCATGATCAATGAGCTTCCGGCACCTTATCAATTGCTTGTTGATGGTTTTACAGCAGAAGCTTTAAGATCTAAGGGAATGACGTTAATCAATAAACAAACCATTGATTTTAATGGCTCCAAAGCTACATTAATTCACCTGACACAAGCTGCCAACGGGACCACTTATATAAAACAAATGTTCGTTTTTGGCAACGCAGGAACTAGCGTTTTAGTCAATGGCATTTATCCGGAAGCCTCAAAAGCACTTGAACCAGAAATTAAGGCCGCTTTATTAACAACGGTGTATAACCAAACACAACATGACAACCCACTTGACGCCGCGACATTTACCATTGATGTAAATGGCACCGATTTTAAAATCGTAAAGTATATGTCGGGTAGTTTGCTTTATTCCACTGACGGGAAAATGCCCACTGAAAAACCGACTTTGATTGTGGGTAATTCCATTTCCAAAGTTTCAACTCAAAATCAAAAAAAATATGCCGAAGAAAGACTTAAACAATTGCCAGGGGGTGAACTACATGTCGTCAAAGAAATTAAAGAAATAACTGTAGACAATTTGAGGGGATTTGAAATTGTTGCCAATGGAAAAACAAAAGACAACCACGATGAACTGGTCTATCAGGTAATGCTGTTTACGGACGATGGCGACTACTACATTATTGTTGGACAGACTAAAGAGGCCTTTGAAACCTATCTGGCAAGTTTTAAAAAGATAACCAAAACATTCCGGCGTAAGTAGGTAAAACCGCTTCCCACAAAAGGTTTTTTGCCGGTGTTGAAAGACATTTCAGAACGCATCGGCAGTACCTATTCAGGTTTGGGATTGCATGGATTAAATAGTGCAGGGCACACGTATTAATCACCGGCTTTTTGTTATATATTTAACTTATTCCGGGGCGGGTAGCTGGTCAATTTCGCCGATGCCCAAAACCACGGGTCATGACTTTAATAAAATAAAAAGGATATGCCTTATCAAAAGATAAAATTAATCTTCATTTTCATTGCAACGATTTTTAGCCTGAATCATGCTGTGAGTCAGGATTTTACCTTCTTTGATTTTTCGTTAAATAAAGAAAAATTGACTTTATGTCAAGCCATGGAAAAATATGGGATAAACGATAAAGATGCATTCCATTATATACAAATAGGTCAAAGACTGCACTCTCTGGTTGTACAATACGATCACAAAATATTTTCGAATCATAGTTATGTTCTCCTCAGAGACACTGTCGATACCAGTCAATTTTGGTTAAATCAAATCGGCTTATCATCCAAAATGTTTTCTGTAACCAACACACATTTCAAAAGAATATTGGATGAAACCCATCAACTCATAAATCAATTTAAGCTGAAGTATGGTGAGCCAACAAAATATGTAGACAACGAGGACCGATATTTTGGTCAAAAAAATGAAGGCATCGCAGGCGATATCGTTGCTATAACCTGGGATTGCAATAATGTAAAATTAAAAATAACCTTTGCTAAAGAAGGAGAGCACGGGGTTTATCATTACCATTTGCGCGTTGACAAATTTCAGGATTACCTTGGGAATATGAAACTGCCGAAATGGTGGAATGGCTATTAAAAAAGAAAACCAAAAGTTAACTAAGCAAAAGGTATCAACAACCGAAGGGGAGTACCTGTCCGTATTTTTTAAAATCTTTAAGACGGGAATATGCTTTTGTTTGGGGGTAGTTTATTGCTACATAAATTATAGGTTTTTTTCCGATTTTTGCGAAAGGAGTCAAAAATCAAAACAGGGCGTTTGAGGCATTTAATTCTGTGTAAAATAAACGGGGATATAAATTTTAGAGCATTCAGATTATGATTTGGACAATTGACAATAAGATATCTGGCATGAGTGCATCACTCAGTTTTGTTATGAAGGAGCTTTTTTATTTTATAAATAAGGGGTTTTTCTATGGATGAAAAAAATCATTCTTCACCCCTGTTGTATTGTACTTTTACTTGCTACCAACCTGAAATCGCAATTTTGGTTAAAACGGATACCTTGGATCAGGTTAAGTGTTTGGCGGGAGTAAGCCGGATGGGCTGCTGCCGGTATTCGTGGGGATGGAAATTGTTGAGAATCAGTCAGTGACCACCACTTCACGTACTAAACTGAGTCGCTGTTGTCCGGTTCGCGGGTTTTGTACGACAATGTTGTGCAGGATGAGTCTGGCGTTTTTGCCTACGGAGGAGAGGGCTTTTAAGGCATGTTCATCCAGTTTGTCTCCGCGCAGATTGCCGGCGTATACGGTGATGCTGTTGGCCTCCATTATAGAAAGTCCGAAAGAGACTACAGTTGATTTTAGCTCATCCGGAAACGCGGCCGGGTATTGGAGTGTCAGGGTGGAAAGGTTGGGGATGTCCTGTAATCTTAGTCTGCCCTGGATTTCTTTGGTAAATACAGGCACGACATCCGGCATTTTTTTAACAACAACGGTTTTAACTTCGCAAAGTACTTTTTTGTAATACAGTTTTATTTTGAGTTCTTCGCTTTCGATTTGGGGTACAAAAGCATAGGTGCTATCATCTCTTTTGTACACATTGCCCGGGGTGACTTTAATGAGGATATCTTCCGGGTTACTTCCGTACAGATTTAGGGGGATGCGGTTTTCAATACTTAAGTAAACCACGTCCGGCATATTTTTGCTGAATGCGGGAACATTGCCAAAGCACGTCAGGTAAACGAGGATCAGGATATTACACATCATTTTGTGAATTGTCGTAAAGCTGATCAAACACTTCATCCACGGCCTGCCACAATTCTATTTTGTTGCCGTCATTATCCAGGATGTGAACAAACTTACCGTAGTCGAAAGATTCTATCTCATCGCAGATGGTGACCCCTTCTTCCCTGAGCACTTTTACGAGGGCTTCGAGATCGTGCACACGGTAGTTGATCATAAACTCTTTTTGAGAAGGCAAAAAATAGGACGTATCCTGCTTAAACGGACTCCACTGGAGGTATTCCTTTTTCGAAGGGTCTTCGGTGTTTCTCGAGGTAAAGGAAGCGCCATAATCATCTGTATTTAAGCCCAGGTGCCGGGCATACCAATCTTTAGTTGCCTTTGGATCTGTGGTTTTAAAAAAGATACCGCCAATTCCGGTTACACGTTTCATGGTTATTTTTTTATTTCAGGTGTTTCAATACGGATGTCAGTTATTTCGGCAAATTTCGTTTTTTTTATGAGACTGACGACCCTGAGCGGTGAAATTTTATTTATTTCGAGTGAAAAGAAGGTGTCGTGGGTTCGTATAATCAAAGCCGGTTTATGTTCTTTTATGATTTCTTTAGGCATGAGGTACCTGGAAGCGGTATGGTCGGAAAGGCCAACTTTTTTTAAAATGGAATAGAAGGAGAAACGATAGGGTTTGATTGTATCTTTTTGTTTGATGATTTCCATTCGTTTTATGGTCGATTCGGGAATGAGGACCAGGTAGTTATTGCGCATATTCCGGCAATATACGCCTAAACCTGCTGTAAAAATGGCGACGGAGACCATAAATTTTTCCTCAACGCCGTCTCCGTGTTTATCGGTAAAAGAGAAGCCACCCAAACCTTTCTGAAAGGTTGAAAACCAATATTTGTCGAACGATTTGCCTCCGCAATAGTGTTTTATTTCTGCTTCGACTTTATGTCGGGAATGGATAGTAAGATCTATAATTTTCAAAAAAGTACCGTATTTAAGATTCCAAATCATAAACACTGCAAGTGGGCAGTATGTTTTTTATAAGAAATGTACAAATCGGATCTGTTGTTGAAAACCGGTTATGGATTTTGTTAAAATAAACAGGGTAAAAAGGTAAACGAGGAAATTTCTATATTAAGTCATAACAGAGGACAGAAATTTGGTGCATCAATTAAAACGTTTAATTGAAAACGATCTGGCAGATGTTTAACATATTGAGTTCTTCCGTATCAAATTAAACATTTGGCATTGTAAAGACGCGGGCACAGCCTGGCCTGGCGGAGCGGAATTTTATGGGTTGCACCGATCGCAGTACATCGGATCTTCGGTTGTTTTATTATGCGGGAACAGCTTTTCTTCGGTATAAAAACATTTTTGACATTTGCTGATTAAACTTAATGTGGAACGGGTAGGTGCATGGCATAAATAACAGGGCAGACCGGATGTGGCATCGGTGGCGATAAAACCCGGAGAATGACACTTCGGGCAAGTGGTATAAATATGCGTTACTAATTTTTGGGCTGCTTTTTCAATCACTTTCATACGCATCGGATTAACCATTGCTCTCATATCCGTTTCCACATAAGCCGAACCAAATTCATTTAAAAAATAGTAAAAGTTAGCCCGGAGTTTTTTCCAGTCAGTAATACCTTTTATCAGGCCGGTAAAATCATCTTTTGACTTTTTAAGGATTAAGCCGTGTTCCGGGAATCCTGTCTTTTTGGCAAATGCCTGCAATTGCGCTTCAGTTGTTATCTCAGCGGCCGCAAAATTGGTCGCTGTGCTTATTTCCCGTGCCAAAATTTCGAAATCGTTTTTAGTGTCTACCAGCAGTAAGACTTCTTCATCGGCAGGAACAAAAAAAGCAGCCGCGTGCGATCCAAAGGAACCTTCAGAGGCAATGGCTAAATCGCCTCCGTATTTCTCCATGGCCATCTGACATTTTTTTCTGGCGGTCGCTACCGGATCTTCGATGCGCGTAACTTCGCCGGAGAACGACCCCAGTACGTCCGTGTCTATGTTTTTGGGCACCACACAACACACGCCAAATTCCTTTTCAAAAACTGGTGCAATTACTTTTTCTTTTCCATGCATGGTAGCAATCAGGAGGCTTCTTCCGCTGAACATGGTGGCTTAATCGTTTAAAAGCGAAATATTTATTTCAGAACGGATAATCAGTTTTTTATTTTGGCTTCTGGCCCCGGAGATTATTTCATCTAAGGAGGCCATTTCCTGTTTTAAAGCCGTAATTCTGACTGTCGCCGCGGTATCTTCCATTCCAGCTTGTTCCTGTGTTTTAAAATTTTTAAGCTGATGGAAATTGATTTTAGAAATAAAAATATTTTTTAGGATTTCACTGGCTTCTTCACAGGAAAATTCACCTTCAATTAATTTGAGATTTTTGGTATTATCCATGATTTGTTTGATTTTGATCCGAAAGCTGAAACATAAAAACGGCACCCAAAATAATACTTATTGAGGCAAATATTTTGCTCTCATAGTACCCGCCGTTCAGGAGTGCCATTAAACCCGAAATATGCATTAGAAAATCTATTACGAAGCTAACTTGCTGCAAATCAGAAGCTTCGCCTATTTATCTTCTGTAACCGTAGCGGTGCTACGCTTTTCGAATATAAATAGCTGATTTATTGCATTTTAGCTTCTCACTACGAAATTCTAACGCATAATTCGGGTTAAAATAAAAATGACCATAAAAACAAGGATTGGAATTGATTTAAAAGATAAATGTTTCATTCATTATTAAGTATAAAAATTATTAGAAAAATATTATTCAAAATCAGGGGAGGCCCTTTTTTGCAACCGGTTTTAATTTGCTCCACGGAGCCTTGCAGTGCTGTGATTGAATGTCGTTCTTTTATTTTACATTTCTATGGTTTACATTTGTAAAATACGCATTTAGCTTTGTCCGGATGGCCGAATTAAAATAAGAATGGCCACCATTGGTGTCCATTCTATTAATAAAAAAACAAGTCTTTCTTTTTAATAATGCTTCGTTATTGTTTTCCAAAGTTTGATTTCCCATTCGCCCGAAGTGTTTCAGCTTTAATTTTTTTTGTTATTTGGTTATTTGTCGGTCATAAACGGTATGTCCACGTATGCATGCTGCGGACTAGATTTTCTCGGCATAAGTTGTCTGTTCCTTATATAATACATCTTGTTATTGTCCCTGACCTAAAGAATAAGCAGGAATACCATCAAAGGTGTACAGATTTTCCGTTTTGATGATGTCCATGTTTTGTGATAAAGCAGCTGACAACAATTCGATAATGTTTTTATTGGTAATACGGATGCCGTCTGTTGGTTTAAACCGGCAACGCCAATGGTCGGTACAGAAAGTTTCTTTGAAACCTTCGGGGTAAACTTTAATGCCCCTGTTGGTAATCATAGACAATTTTAAATTCGCGTTATCGGACTGATGCATTAGTCTGGCCAGCTGTTCCGGATCATTTCCGGACCAATGTACAAACAGATCTACCCCTGCCAGTTCCTTTTTAGATGCGGGTTTGCGTTTGTATGCGGGCAAGTTTAGTGCGGTGCGGTTGGCATAAGATACAGGTTTCAGGATGGTTGGTTTCTTTCCTAAATTGGCGATGACCGCTTTAGCAAATTCTTTTGTGCCCACTTTTTGTTTGCTAATTCCTTCTTTAAAAATATCATAGGTGTGGATGCCATCCTCCAGGGTTTTAAGCCAGGCATTCTGAACCGTTTCTGCAACTTTGGTTTGCCCGATGTGATTGAGCATCATTACGGCTCCCTGCAGCAGTCCTGACGGGTTGGCCACATTTTGACCGGCTCTTCTGGGTGCTGAGCCATGAATAGCTTCAAACATGGCGCATTCTTCGCCAATGTTTGCAGAACCTGCCAACCCTACGGAACCAGTGATTTGAGCGGCGACGTCGGATAAAACATCTCCATATAAATTGGGCATAACAATAACATCAAACGCTTCGGGCGTGTCGGCCATTTTTGCTGCACCAATATCAATTATCCAGTGTTCGTTTTCAATATCAGGATATTCACGGGCAATTTCATCAAACACTTTATGGAAGAGGCCATCGGTTTGTTTCATGATGTTGTCTTTGGTGAAGCAGGTTACTTTTTTTCTATTGTACTGTTTTGCATATTCGAAGGCATAACGGACAATTTTTTCACAGCCGGGCCGGCTTATTAATTTTAAACACTGTACCACTTCGTCTGTTTGCTGATGTTCAATACCGGCATACAGATCTTCTTCATTTTCTCTTACGATGACCAGGTCCATGACGGGGTGTTTTGTATCAACGAAGGGGAATAAGCTCATGCAGGGACGGACATTGGAGTAGAGGCCCAGAAATTTTCGGGTAGTTACATTTAAACTTTTATACCCACCTCCCTGAGGTGTTGTGATGGGTGCTTTAAGAAAAATTTTGTTTCTGCGGATGACCTCCCAGGCATCTTTTGCAATTCCGGAGGTATTACCTGACAGGTACACTTTTTCGCCTACTTCAATTTCTTCAATTTTTAATTCGGCGCCTGCGGCCAAAATAATTTCGAGGGTAGCGTCCATAATTTCAGGACCGATGCCATCTCCTTTTGCTACGGTTATTGTTGTCATATTTAATGAATTAAATTTTTGATGGCGCAAAGTTGGGTATTGTGATTCATATATTTATATTTATCTTTGCAATGATTAATATAAATTATACTTATGAATTATACCATTAATCAACTGCGCATCTTCCTGAAGATCACCCAAACACAAAGTGTAACGAAGGCGGCAGAAGAACTGCATCTGACACAACCTGCGGTGTCCATTCAATTAAAAAATTTTCAGGATCAGTTTGATATTCCGCTCACCGAAATTATAGGGAGGAAGATTTTTATAACGGATTTTGGAAAAGAAATTGCGGTGGCGGCTGAAAATATATTAAACCAGGTTTACGATATCAACCATAAAACTTTAGCGCATAAAGGGCAGCTTACCGGGCGTTTAAAGATATCGGTCGTTTCAACCGGCAAATATGTGATGCCGTATTTTATAGCTGATTTTTTAAATCAACATGAAGGCATTGAACTGATCATGGATGTGACCAATAAACAGAAGGTCGTAGAGAGTCTGGAGAAAAATGAAGTTGATTTTTCATTAGTATCTGTTCTGCCCGTCCATCTGCAAATTGAAAAAATGGCGCTGATGCAAAACAAGTTATATGTGGTCAGCAATACCCAAAAAAAATACGACAAAAAGCGGTATGATCAGGCAATTTTTGAATCGCTGCCCTTAATTTACCGGGAGCCGGGTTCGGGAACCAGGCAAACTATGGAAAAATTTATTCAAAAACACCATTTGCCGGTCAGAAAGAAGATGGAGCTTACTTCCAATGAAGCTGTAAAACAATCTGTGATTGCCGGCCTGGGTTGTTCCATTATGCCGCTGATTGGTATTAAAAATGAATTACTGAATGGCGAGTTGCAGATTATTCCGGTAAAAGGGTTTCCCATTACGTCGGTCTGGAATTTAATCTGGTTAAAAGGGAAAAACCATTCTCCCGTCGCGTTGAGGTTTTTGAATTATTTAAAAAACGAAAAAGAAAATATTATCCGGGAGAAGTTTGACTGGTTTGAGAGATATTAGTTTGAACTGCGTTATCTTCATTAAATAAAAAAAGCCCTTGATAATCAAGAGCTTCGTTTATTGATTTGTGACCCCAGGAGGATTCGAACCCCCAACCCTCAGAGCCGAAATCTGATATTCTATCCAGTTGAACTATGGAGCCGGTATTAAATCGGGGGCAAAGGTAAGGTTCTTATCTTACAGTCAAATAATTTTTTCAATAAAATCTTTTTACTCCGAAGGATTATTTGTTTACAACCCATTTTTTGGTAAACATTAAGCAAAAAAAAATGGGTATTAAAATACCCATTTTGTATGATTTACTCCAGTTACCACGAACAAAGTGCTGATTAGTGTTTTGGTAATTAATCTGTTTATAATAAAGTTCTATTCCATAAAGAATAAGGCCCAGAACTAAATATTAATGCACTTTGATGAGTTCCACTTCGAAGATCAGGTCGCTTTTAGGAGGGATGGCACCGGGGTAGCCCTGTTCGCCGTAGGCCAGCTGATACGGGATGTAAAATTTATATTTAGCGCCTTCCTTCATCAGTTGTACGCCTTCAGTCCAACCCGGTATCACCTGATTCAGTCCAAAGTCAATGGGTTCGCCTCTTTGTACGCTGCTGTCGAAGATGTTGCCGTCCAAAAACGTGCCGGTATAGTGTACTGTCACTTTACTGGTTGCTGCCGGCATTTTGCCGGTACCCTCCTTTAAAACGATGTACCTCAGACCCGTTCCTGTTACGTTGGTAAATTCTTTTTTTAGTTTTTCCGCTTCAGCGGCTAATTTTGCTTCTTTATCTTTCAGTTTCTGTGCCATGTTGGCCTGTTCGGAGGCAAATGTTTTAGCCGCATCAAATGCTTCGGCTTCTGCTCCTTTTCTAAGTATAGTCAGGGTGTTGATCAAGTCATTCTGAGCGATGCTGTTGACTACATCCTGACCCTGAATGACGTGGCCAAAGACGGTATGTTTTCCATCAAGCCAGGGCGTTGCCACGTGGGTAATAAAAAATTGCGACCCATTGGTGCCCGGACCGGCATTGGCCATACTGAGGATACCGGGGCCGGTATGTTTAAGTGTCGCATCAATCTCATCTGCAAATTTATAGCCCGGATCTCCCATGCCGTTGCCATTGGGGCAGCCACCCTGAATCATAAAATTGGCGATGACCCGGTGAAACTTCAGTCCATCGTAATACGGGCTTCCTTCCGGTTTTGCATTGTTTTTAATTTTTCCTTCGGCCAGTCCTACAAAATTAGCGACGGTCAAAGGTGTTTTTTTAAATTCCAGATTTGTATAAATTGTGCCTTTGCTGGTTTCAAATCTGGCGTACATTCCATCCGGCTGGGTGCTTAAAAATTGCTGGTCCATTTTCTGTATTTGTTTATTTTGTTGTGCAAATGATGCCACGCTCCAGGTAAAAGCCAGCATCAGAAATCCTAATTTATTCATACGTGTTTACTTTTTAAAAAAGGGTTAAAAGGAAATTATGATGAAATAGTCCTGCCTCACGCGGTGGATTATATTCATGCTCTTTTCAGGTCATTTTGGTATTAAGCCGCAAATGTATTAAAAAAAATAATGAGCTGTGGATTCCGTGCCAATTTTAATCTTGTCTTAACAAGTTAAGTTTGGGCTTTTGATTTGTATCCCGGAAAAAGCATCAGGCCAAATAAGGAGGAAAGAGGCGATTTGAAAACAGGAAGATGGTATTTCTATTCTATCCACTACCATACAGAGACAATTTTTCCGGTTTTTACCTGTATGGTTTACTGCGCTTAAGGGCTATATAACGGGCCTAAAACCCTTATAAATAATATATTTCCTTTTTATAATATAAAATCAGAGGTATGGTAGTTTGCTGTTCTGTATTTTTTCATTCGGCACCGGATTTTAATATATATCACACACACTTAATCCTGACTTAACATTGGCTTAACATTGGAATTTTATTTTTGTGGCATCTAATTTTTACAAAATAAAACACATTCAACATGAGATTACGATTTTTATTCTTAGCCATAGCTTTTATGGTTTCGGTCATTATTGCTACCGGTCAAACCGGTTCGATCATAGGGCAGGTGAAAGATGCCAAAACCAAGGATGCCATGATTGGTGCTACAATCATGATTGATGGCACTTCTACCGGGTCAACTACTGATTTTGACGGAAATTTTGAGATCGTTGCCGTTCCTGCAGGTATTCATAAAGTTATTATATCCAGCATCGGATATGCAGAGGTCATTATTGAGCACGTCCGGGTGGAATCGGACAAAGAAACGGTGATCAACACCACGATGGAAGAGGAGCACCACGTGCTGGAAACGGTGGAAGTAAAAGCAAGCCGAAAGACAGATACCGATGTTTCTGTGGTGACGGAAGTTAAGCAGCTGGCCAATATCGCTGTGGGGGTTTCTTCGCAGCAGATTACAAAAACACAGGACAGGGATGCTTCCCAGGTAGTGCGTCGTGTGCCGGGTGTATCTATTTTTGACGACCGTTTTATTGTTATTCGCGGACTCAATGAGCGATACAATACTGTATTGCTGAATGATATTATCACCCCGTCTACAGAAGTGGATGTTAAGTCATTTTCATTTGATCTTATTCCAAGTACTGCTATTGACAGGATGTTGGTGTATAAATCTCCGTCAGCTGATTTACCGGGTGATGTTGCAGGGGGAGCGATAAAGATTTATACAAAGACCATTCCTGACGGAAATGCAATTTCAGCTGGTATTAATATTGGTTACAGATCCAATGCAACGGGAAATACAGTAACAGATTACAAAGGAAGCGGTGCCGATATCATTGGTTTTGGAAGTGGATACCGAAGTCTGCCTGCCTCATTTCCCACTACAAAAAATGTTATAAATAATGCAGGTACAGATGCCATGATCCAGAATTTTAGAAATCTGAACCCTTACTATACTGCTTTTTCTAAAACCGTTACACCCGATATCAGAGCCAATTTTAACTTCAGCAGGCGGTTTTTTATTGGCAAAAAGGAGCTGACCAATATATCTTATATTACATATTCAAATGTTAACACCAATACGCAGATGGTGCAGAACAGATTCTTATTTGATCAGTCAATTGCCAGTACTTTTTATGATAATAACTATTCAAATAATATAAGATTAGGAGCCATGACCAACTGGTCTTTGATTATTAACCCTAAAAATAAAATTGAATTCAGGAATATATTCAATCAACTGGCAACCAAGGAAACAGTAATCAGGTCAGGGTTTTTATTTGAAAATGCACTTGAGCTTGCTAATCAATCTTTCAGATACGAGCAGAAGAGCATCCTTTCAAGCCAATTGAACGGAACACACGAACTTTCATCCAGAACCAGACTTAAGTGGATTGGTGGATTTGGGTACACAAAAAGAACAGAGCCTGACTTCAGAAGATTTACTTCCTCCAGAGCCCAGGGCTCTGAAGATGCTTTCAGGATTGATTTGCAGCAATTTGAATCACCTACACTTCAGCAAGCCGCGAGGTTTTATTCCAAAATGGATGAATTTGTTTTCACAGGTACTGTAAATATGGAACAGGTTATAGGAACCAAGCATGAAGAGTCGGAAAAAAATAAAACTTTAAAGTATGGTGTTTATTCTGAGTATAAGGACAGGTCGTTCAGTGCCAGATGGTTTGGCATTGTCAACCCAAACAGAATTTCACCCACTATTTTGACAGAAGCTCCTGATCAATTTTTCTCGGCCGACAATCTTAGTCCAACCCGGGTGTTTTACTCAGAAGGAACTAACTATGATGATACATATTATGCCCAAAATATGCTAAATGCAGGGTATGTTAGTTATTATATGCCTTTTAGCGATAAATTTAACGCTACGTTTGGTATTAGGGGAGAATATAATATACAATCGTTACAAAGCAGAGAGCGTGGAGGTGGACAGAAAGTAGAAGTAAATAACCCTATTTTTAGTCCGTTACCATCTGTAAATGCCACCTATAAAGTAAATGAAAAGAATCTTGTAAGGTTTGGTTACGGATCTACTGTAAACAGACCTGAATTCAGAGAACTTGCTCCATTTACTTATTATGATTTTATTTTTGATGTGTCACGAAGAGGGAATAAAAATATAAAGGTGGCCAACATTCATAATTTTGATGTCAGATATGATTTTTATCCATCAAAAGGAGAATTAATCACCATTGGTGCTTTCTATAAAAAGTTTGTTAATCCAATTGAAGCGGCCATTTTTTATAATGGAAGTACCGTTGCTTTCACCGTTGCAAATTCTGAATCTGCTGTTTCTTCAGGTATTGAACTGGAGATCAGAAAGAACCTGAATAAAAACTTTATGTTCCTTTTTAATGCATCGCTGATCAACAGCAATGTAAAGGTGAGCGGGCTTAGTGATTACAGCCGATTTTTGCAGGGACAGTCACCCTACCTTATCAATGCCGGATTGTTTTATTCACTGCCGGATGTTGGTTTTTCCGCTAATGTGCTGTATAATGTCGTTGGGAAAAGGATATATGTTATCGGAGATAATGTATTAAGTTCAAATGTCTATGAAATGCCTAGAAATGTGATTGACATGAATGTGGCAAAAACATTTGGAAAGATCGAATTGAAGGCCGGTGTACAGGATTTGTTAAATCAGCCATTTAGACTGATACAGGATACGGACAGAAATAATAAGATAACAGATTCAGACGGGGTTTTTCAGAAATTTAATCGGGGATCGAATTATTACTTTGCTGTTAACTACAAGTTTTAAGTTTTTTAAATTGGGTTTACTATTACTTACATATTTATATTAATTAACATTTATTAAATTGAAATTTTATGAAATCTATTGTTAAATTATTTGTTTTATTAGTGGTTTCTACCATAATTATCATGACTTCCTGTAAAAAGGATGAAGTAGAAGAACCCGGACAAAACTTAAACATTAAGGGAAGCATTACCACAAATACTACCTGGGCTGCCAAGAATAAATATATTCTTGAAGGTTTTGTATATGTTGAATCAGGAGCGACACTAACCATTGAACCTGGTACAATTATTAAAGGTGACAAAGCATCCAAAGCTACACTAATAATCAAACCAGGAGCAAAACTAATAGCTGAAGGTACAAAAGACAAGCCAATTATTTTTACTTCAAATCAACCTAAAGGATCCAGAAATTATGGTGACTGGGGTGGTGTAATCCTTCTTGGAAATGCAAAGGTGAATAAGACACCGGCAACCATTGAAGGTGAAAATGTATCTACATTTGGAGGATCTGATGATGCTGACAATTCCGGAATTCTTAAATACGTAAGAATTGAATTTGGAGGTATTGCCTTCGAAACGGATAAAGAAGTAAATGGTCTGACATTTGGTGGCGTCGGAAGCGGCACTACTATCGATTATGTACAGGTATCATACAGCGGTGATGATTCTTATGAATGGTTTGGCGGAACTGTCAATCCTAAACACCTGATTGCATTTAAAGGTCTGGATGATGACTTTGATACGGACTGGGGATTTTCCGGCAGGGTTCAGTACGGTTATTCACTCAGGGATCCGAAAGTTGCCGATCAGTGTACCTGTTCTGATTCCAACGGCTTTGAATCAGATAATGATTCTGCCGGGTCGGATGCAGCACCTCAGACCAGCTGTAAATTTGCCAATATCAGCATCATCATCGGCGACGGCACGCCTGACGCTAAATTCAGATCAGGTTTCAGATTGAGAAGAAACTCAGCATTATCCGCTTACAATTCAGTTGTAGTTGGTGCCTATCCAAAGGGTGGTTTTGAATTGGGCGATGCTGCTACTCAGGCAAATTTTGTATCTGATAAAAGTGATTTCAGAGGACTTGTTTTTGCCGGAATGGCAAAGGGTATTGTAGCCGGTGATGAAGTTAAACTCAACGAAGCTTCCAGAAAAAACAAATTTGGTATCGATCCCTCTACTTTGGGTTTAAATGCTACATATAATGCGGTCACAGGCAAGCCGGGTTTACTGCCTCTGAGCACTTCATCATTATTGAATGGCGGTGTAGTGCTTCCTGCTGGTTTTGAAGCCAATACAAATATCGGCGCATTCAGCAATACGGACTGGACAGATGGTTGGGCGAACTGGGACCCTCAAAATACCGACTATTAATTGCAGAAAGTATATTAGAAGAGTTTATTTTGTATAATTAGATCCGGGAACAGGTGGCGACATCTGTTCCCTTTTTTTTTTACTTAAAAAAAAACCAGTTGGGAGTGTAACAGATTGAATTGTTTTAATATTTCAAGGTTAGGTGATTACTTTGGGTTTACCATTCATAAGGTTTAATTCATAATTTCATATCACTGGGATAATATTACCGTAATATTGGACAGTTAGCTTTGTGTGTTAACAGTAAAACACATCAATGCCATTAGTAACCCCATTGGAAATGGCCAGGACCCTGGACATTGCAAAATACGGATCCACCGGATTAAAACTTGCTGATCGGCTGATGTCGTGGCTTAAGATTACGGATCTCAACAAAATCTATGACCGATACAGCCATCTGGATGGTATAGCATTTATTGACGCTGTACTGGAGGAGTTACATGTGGAAATGGCGATTTCTGATTGTGATCTGCGACGTATTCCGAAAAGCGGACCGTTTATATTTGTAGCCAATCATCCCCTTGGTGGAATTGACGGGTTGATTATGTTACGGCTTTTACTGCAAAACAATCCTGAAGCCAAGATAATGGCCAATTTTCTTCTTTTGAAAATCGAACCCATACAGGCACACATATGCCCTGTCAATCCATTTGAGCATCGAAAAGAGGTATTTAATAATGTTGGCGGCCTCCGAAGTGTTATTGCTCATTTGTCAAAAGGATTGCCTTTGGGTGTTTTTCCGGCAGGTGAAGTAGCCGTAAGAAAAAACGGTCTGATTGGATCTGTAGATGACCGGAAATGGGATGCGGGGGTAATGCGCCTTCTTCAGAAGTCAGGAATACCAATCGTTCCATTATATTTTCATGCCCGTAACAGTGACTTATTTTATTTGCTTTCGGGGATTCATCCGGGATTGCGAACTGCCGGTTTACCTGCGGAAGTCTTCAAGGCAAAAGATCGAAAAATAATAGTCAGAATTGGCCAGGAGATACTACCTAATCCGGATAAGGCGGGAGATTCTGTTGCCTCCTTTACCGCGATGGTGCGACATAAAACCTTTATGCTGGGAACTTCCTTAAAAACATTAAAACCGAGTGTATTTCACCGATTACGAAAACCAATAACTCCCGCCGACATTTCACCCTCTGATGCAAATGGGCAAATACGAGAGATATTTGAGGCATTAAGTAAAACCGATGCCTTATTGTTTGAGGCGGCGGATTATCAGGTGATATTTACGCCCCTGCACGCCTACCCAACTGTATTAAAAGAGATAGGTATACAGCGTGAGAAGACATTCCGGGCTGCGGGAGAAGGCACACAAAATGCTTTGGATGTGGATGCTTTTGATCATTATTATCACCACCTCATCCTGTGGGACTACAGAAATGGCGTCATTGCCGGAGCATACCGAATGGGGCTGGGGGAATCCATTATGTCAAAATATGGTCTGTCCGGTTTTTATATGTCGACGCTTTTTCATTTATCCGGTCCGGTAAAAAGTATGTTTGCTGAAAGTATAGAGATCGGGCGTGCCTTTGTTGCGGTTGCCTATCAGCAAAGGCCGATGCCTTTGTTTTATTTGTGGAAAGGCATTGCAGAGGTCGCCAGAAGGTATCCAAAATATAAATATCTTGTTGGAGCAGTCAGTATCAGCAATTCGTATTCGGTATATTGCAGATCGATGATGGTAGAATATCTCCGGAGGAATCATTTTGATGCCTCGCTTGCTCTTTATGTAGGACCAAGGCACAGTTTTCAATCGGTGTTAAAATATCAGGACCATCTTTTACTGGATAAGCTGGGGTATCAAAATTTAAAAGCCATTGATAAAATCATACAGGAAATTGAACCCAACGGATTAAAGCTCCCCATATTGATCCGCAAGTATCTGCTTCAAAACGCCAGGTTGTTGGGATTTAACGTAGACCCTGCATTTAATAACGCCATTGATGGGCTGATGTATCTGGAAACGGACACATTGCATGCGGATTCATCCGATCATTTTTTGACCCAAAACAGGCTTTCGTAATTCACAATAAAGCAGAAACAGACAAATTGTAGTTTAGTACTTTAATGGATGTTCACCATAATGTTCATGATACAGTTGCGTGAATGAATTTTGTACTTCTTCTGCAATACTTCCTGCTTACATTCTCTACATAGTCCATTTGGCCAGGTGAGTTAAATCCGAAGTTTTAATGGTTTGGTACGTTTGACCTGAATTATTTTATAGCAAAGCCAAACAGTTGCCGGTTTCAACCTATGGGTATTAAGGAAATATTAAGTTAATGTTACTTCTGTTGTCCGGGCTGTTAACTCCCTCAGTAATGGTGTAGTTTTGCGGCGTTATAACGTTTAATACACCCAAATTTGCAGTTTTATGGAAAGTACATATTCACTTAACACCGTCAGGAAACTGGCATTACTGATTGTTATTTTTTTTGAAATCGCGGGAGTAAACACCATTTTTGCTCAGTTTAACAACAACAACCTTGCTGTACTGATTGCTGCAGCCAGTGTTTCAAATACTACGGTAAGTGTCGCGGAGATTCAGAAATCGGGTAGCAATCAAATGCCAGTTCAGACTATTGCTATACCCGGTACCGGTACAAATGCCATCCGGGTTTCGGGTTCGGCCACTTCCACTTTATATGCGGCGAATACCAATGATGGCAGTTTATTTTCGTTTACCGGAGCCAACAGTACCAACACTACTTCCAATGCCAATACCTTAAATCCCAGGGCTGTTGTGACGCTGGATAATTCCGGAAATATTGTTTTGCAGACGACATATACAGGCAGTTCCGGAAACCAGACCCGATCTGCTACTTCAATTAATAACACAAACTGGTTTATTGGAGATCAGGGTGGATTTTATACCAACGGTGCCACGAGTGCCAGTCCATCGGGGAATGTCCGTTCTGTGAAGGTCTTTGGTGGCACGGTATATGGATTTACTTCAACAACTTCCGCACCGCCAGTAGGCATTATTTCAGCTCCAAGCGGTGGCACATACACTGCCCTGACCGGTTTGCCAAACGGAGCCACATCACGTCAGGATTTTTATATGCTATCTTCCGGAAGTAATGGAAGTGTCTATGATGTTTTATATGTTTTAGATGCTACTTCTGCTTCAGCAGGCACCATTTTTAAATATGCTTTAGTGGCAGGAAGCTGGGTTTCCAACGGGACTTATTCCACCAGTTTCGGAGGATTTGGAATAGTTGCAGAAAACGCGGGAAGCGGAGCAAATATTTACATTACCACCGGTACGGGTGCCACGACTGCCAACAGTGTTATAAAACTAACGGATGTGGCAGGATACAATACCACCATAAATATCACTACAGGAAACAATGTTACCCTGTTTACTACGGCGAGCGGTACCATTATAAAAGGTCTTGCGTTTGCACCTAAAGCAGTTTTACCACCAGTAGTGCCAGTAGTTACTTTGGGGGTCAGCAGTAATACGGGAAGTGAGGCTTCCGCCACAGAAATTACTGTAACCGCAACTGCAGATAGTCCTGTTACCGGTATTCAAAGTGTTGTTTTAAATGTTACGGGAACAGGTATCACAGCCGGGGACTACACCTTGAGCAATACCAGTATTGCCATCCCTGACGGAGGCGTTTCAGGATCAGTGACATTTACCGTTGTCAATGATGCCGATGTGGAAAATACGGAAACTGCGGTGCTGGCAATAAGCAATCCAACTTCCGGTATTACTGTTGGAAACCCATCTTCACAAAATGTCGTCATTACAGACAATGATACTCCGGCAGCCCCTGCTGTCAATTTATCTGTCAGCAGCAATGAGGCAGAGGAGGCCCTCAGTTCTGTGGTTACGTTAACTGTGACCTCAGGGCAGGCTGTAACAGGCAATCAAACCGTTTCAGTAACCATAGCAGGTACCGGAATAACCGGCAGTGATTATTTTTTATCCAATACGCTCATTACCATTTTAGATGGTCAGTCGTCCGGAACAGCAACTTTTGTAGTGGCCGATGATGGCCTTCGAGAAGGAAATGAAACGGCCATAATATCCATAGGTTCACCCACCGGAGGTATTGTTTTAGGAAGTACAACAACACAAAATGTCACCATAAAGGAGAACAATTGTAGTTTTTTAGTTAAAAGTGGCACAGTGACAAGCATCAATGGTGCCGAAATCCCGGCATTTGATGCAACGAGCAGCAGGTTGTATGTTGTAGCCGGGAATACTATTGAATATTATCACCTGAACAGTGCAGGTATACCTGTTTTGGAAGGAAGCCTGGCTCCCGGCTTTTCGCCTCCTGCCAATACCAATATCATTCCAAACAGTGTGTCTGTTAAAAATGGAATACTGGCTGTGGCTTATGCTGTTCAGGAGGCAACAACACTGGCACAGCAGCAAGGGGTTGTGACCTTTTTTAATGCATCCACCGGGGTGTATCTGAACCATGTACAGGTTGGTTTTTTGCCTGATATGGTTATATTTACACCGGATGGAAACAAAGTGTTAACCGCCAATGAAGGAGAACCCAACAGTTATGGACAGGGGAGTTCTTTTGATCCGGAAGGTTCGGTCAGTATTATAGATATTTCGGGAGGGGTACTCAATGCTGCTGTGCAAACTGCAGGGTTTACTGCATTTAACGGTCAGATTACTGCACTCAGGTCAGCCGGAGTCCGGATATATGGACCCGGTGCCACAGTAGCCCAGGATCTGGAGCCGGAGTATATTGCGTTTTCAGATAATGGGCTCTTTGCCTATGTCACATTACAGGAAAATAATGCTTTTGGAGTTTTAGATATCAATACAGCTACTTTTACGGATATATTGCCTTTAGGTCAAAAGAACCATAACATCTCCGGATCCGGATTTGATGCCAGCGACAGAGACCTGAATGCATCGGCCGGTAAAATCAATATTCAGAACTGGCCGGTATTTGGCATGTATCAGCCTGATGCCATTGCGGGCTATACGGTCAACGGTCAACGTTATTATATTACAGCCAATGAGGGTGATTCCAGAGCCTATACCGGATTCAGTGAAGAAATACGGGTAGGTGCTGCCGGTTATGTGTTGGATGCGGTTGTCTTTCCGAATGCAGCCACCTTGAAACTGAACGAAAATCTGGGAAGGCTTCAACTGACTAATGCTACCGGAGATACCGATTCGGATGGCGACTTTGACCGAATTGATGCATTTGGATGCCGGTCATTTTCTGTGTGGGACAGCAATGGAAATTTGGTTTTTGATAGTGGCGATTTGATCGAACAAATCACAGCATTAAAAACACCGGGTACCTTTAATTCAGAAGGAAGTGCGGCGACTTTTGATACCCGAAGTGACAATAAGGGCCCTGAACCGGAAGGCGTTGCCATTGGATACATACAACAGGTTCCCTATGCATTTATTGGATTGGAGCGATCGGGAGATGTCATGGTGTTTAATATTGAAAACCCCTCCGCACCTGTGTTAGTGCAATATATCAATACACCCGAAGATATGGCCGTGGAAGGATTAATATTTGTTGCTGCAGAGGACAGTCCGACTGGTACTCCATTATTAATTACTGCCAGTGAAGTGAGCAAAACTGTTACTGTGTATAAAGCAGGTACTTCAGTAGTAACGAGCAGTGCCAATGATGGATATGGTTCGTTGCGGGCAGCAATAACCTGTTCTGTTGATGGTGGTATAATCACCTATGACCAGCCTTCCACTTCCAGTACCTTACTTACCAGTACGCTAAATATTCAAAAAAATATACATATTTACGGACAAAGTAGTATACAGAAACCAGAAATCACTGTTGATTTTACCTCGCTGGGGCAATTGCCCGGTATTACAATTGGTGCGGGAAAGCAGATTTCCATCAAGGACGTGGATGTCAGTGATATTAATAATACCAGCATGCCTGCTAATGCATTGATACAAATTGAACCCCTTGCAGTGCTTAAAATTATTGGCAATTCCATTTTGAACCGTTCAAATTAATATACACGTTGGGAACAAATTTGGAAATGACAGAAAGAGTACCCGCCGGTGTTTATGAAACCTTAAAACTGGAAGTAAGCCGGCTCACAGCCCTGGTACATGATCTTACTTTAAGGGTAAATGCTGCCGGTGGTTTAAATCAACCTAGAAAATCATCCGATCATTTACTAATAAAGATGCATGGTGCCAACCGATTTGTCAAGTTTCATGACATTTTATTTATCAAGGCGGAAAGTAATTATGCGCGCGTATACCTGGTCAACGGGGATTCGCTTTTGACATCAAAAACACTTAAATTTTGGTTAGAAAAATGTAATGCACCGTTTCTTTTGCGTGTACACAGGTCATACATTGTCAATATTTCAAAAATGCTTTCCTATCATTCCGGAACGGGTCTGATACAAATGGAAGGTGGCATAACCATTCCATATTCCGGTAATATGCGTAAAAATCTGCAGCAAACAAATGCAGACCATCATTCATAGTAAGTGCAGAACTATAAGTTCCGGAAATACAATGTTTATACAAGCAGATTGGTCAGTTACCAAAATGAAACAGAACAGGTATTTACCAAAAATTAAGCCCCGGAATGGTTATTATTCATTTAAACACCGGCAGTACAGGTGCGGGCTTACCCTGGGATGCCCTAATCTGAAACAACATCATTTAGAATACATCATTAAATGGAATAAGGTATTCAGATACCTATGTCTCTATGTCTTTCTTACATGAGATGTTTTCTGTATCACTAGTGAAAATTTATCGTTATACCTTTTTAGAACATAAGAACAATCAAGATAAGAGGTAACCTTTCTTTTTTATTGCCACCTCATTGGCAGAGAACCGGTTATTTAGACGATGTTTCGGTAAAAAAATGCATAGCGATGACATTTTGAAAGTAATAATGCTTAAAATAAGTTATATACAAATTATATGATTTCTTAATATATTATTATTTAACTGTTAATATACAGTTTACTTTAGAGTGGCAATTTTGTGAGAATTATTATTTTTATTGAACATGCCAAAAAGGAAAGTTGAAATCGTGATAATCAGTGACATACACCTAGGTACCTATGGATGTCATGCCAGTGAATTACTTCAGTATTTAAAAAGTATTGATCCGGAAAAATTGATTTTGAATGGCGATATTATAGATATCTGGAATTTCAGTAAAAGTTATTTTCCCAAAAGCCATATGCAGGTATTACGACAGATTCTTAAAATGACTGAAAATGGCACAAAAACTTGGTATATCACCGGTAACCACGATGAAGTATTGCGTAAATATTCCGGTACTGCGATAGGTAATTTTTGTCTGGATGATAAATTGATTCTTGATATTGATGGTAAAAGAACCTGGATTTTTCACGGTGATATATTTGATGCCACCACAACGGGATGGGCGAGAATTCTTGCGCGACTTGGTGGAAAGGGGTATGATATTCTTATTTGGTTGAACAGGCTGATCAATGACATCCTTTTTTATTTAGGGCAAGAAAAAATAAGTTTTTCAAAAAGAATAAAATCCGGGGTAAAAAAGGCAGTAAAATGGATTTCAGATTTTGAGCATACTGCTGCGACACTGGCCCTTGATCAGAATTTTGATACGGTTATATGCGGTCACATCCATCAACCCCAAATAAAGATTGTAAATCACCAAAGAGGGCAGGTTATGTATCTGAACAGTGGCGACTGGGTTGAAAATTGTACTTCTCTGGAATATGATAATGGTAACTGGACGATTTATAAATCTACGGAACAGTTTATTCTGCCATTGGTACATAATGAGATTGAAGAACTGGAAGATGAGTTTGTCAAAGGAGGAAACATGTTTAACATACAATCATTATATGAAGATACTTTATTCCGTTCAGGCCACCGGTAACGGGCATATCAGCAGGGCCCACCAATTATATCCGTATTTGTGTGAACTTGGGACTGTAGATGTGTTACTCAGCGGAACCAACGCCAGTCTGGGTATGGATATTCCGGTCAGATACCACAAAAAAGGATTAAGTCTTTTTTATTCCGAATGTGGCGGATTAAATTATTTAGAAACTTTCAAGGCTTATAATTATAGGCGGATATTGAGGGAGGCCAATGATATTCCGGTAGCTTCCTATGATTTGGTTATCAATGATTTCGACCACATCACTGCCCGGGCATGTCAGAACAAACGAGTCCCTTCCGTTCAGTTTGGACATCAGGCAAGTTTTATGTCTGCCCGTACACCGAGGCCTTCAAAAAAAAGTATTTTTGGCGAGTGGATATTAAAAAAATATGCACCGGCAACCCGATATGTAGGATTACATTTTGACAAATACGATAATTTTATTTTTCCTCCTGTTATTAAGTCTTCCTTTATACAAGCCAGACCACAGGATAACGGGCATATCACGGTCTATTTACCGGCATACCAAACGGAGTGCATTAAAGGTATACTGCAATCTATTGACCCGATTGAGGTACATTGGTTTGTTAAAGAAATCAAGAAGCCTCAGAAAGAAGGTAACATTCATTATTTTCCCGTAGATCAGAAATTTTTTAATGAAAGCCTGCTTTTTTGTCATGGTTTGCTAACGGGTGGTGGATTTGAGACACCTGCAGAGGCGCTGTATCTGAGAAAAAAACTGCTAACCATTCCCATTGAAGGACAGTATGAACAGCAGTGTAATGCTGCGGCGCTTGAAAAAATGGGAGTACCACGTTTGTCCGTGCTTGATTCCGATACTGCTCCCCTTTTTTACGACTGGGTATATTCCGATTGGTTGGTCCCGGGTATTGATGCCAATGATATTAAAGAGACCTTAAATTATGTGTTTTCATAATATAGTAAATAAATTAATCAATCATTAATAACTTATATACAATAAGTTAATATTGAAATCAGACATTTGTATATGCTTTACAAAATACTGAATGTATGTATAAATTTCTGATTTTAACACAACTTTTAGCTTTCCATTTATGTGGAACCGCATATGCTGAAAATTTACCTTTAAAAGAGCAAAAGCGCTACAGCGCCTGGTATGAGGAGGTCATACAAAAAGAAAAAATTCATTCCGGCTTGATGCATGTGATAAGCTATAACACCTGGGGTCTGCCGGTATCGTTACAGGGGCATAATCAGCAATACCGATTTGAAGATATGGGCAGTCCCTTAGGCGAATCTGATGCAGATATCCTGGCGCTTCAGGAAACCTTTCACCCGGTGCTCAGGAAAAAATTATTGACTGCATTAACTAATCAATATTTTATTTTCAGCGATTATCACTGCCAGCGACCTGTTCTCCCTTTTGTATTTATGGATTGTTTTGGAGGTCTGATGACCCTGTCAAAATACCCCATTATTGAAGAAAAATTTTATAAATATCCGGTTTCTGACGAGTCAAACCTCATCGAAAAAATCGGAGGAAAAGGATTTTTAATTTCCAGGGTTCTTTTTGGCACCCAAATAATCAACGTAATTAATACCCATCTGTATTCAGGAGACCATACTAAGGCTGAAAAAATACGAATGGAGCAGGTGCAATTTATGAAACAGGTATTAGACCAGGACGCTTCATTTTATCAAAACCGAACCATTTTACTTGGAGATTTTAATATACATCATCCGGATGTAGCAGCGTCAGAGGTGTATAATTATATAGTTGAGGAAATGGGTTTTAGTGACAGTAAGCCACACATCAACGAAGCGGATTATACCATAGACCATGTGTGCAATGACTATGTGGGGAAGAAAGAAAAAAGAACCAAACTGGACTACATTTTTTTGCGAATGCCGGAGAAAACTTCTTATGCAGTTTTAGAACAAAGGCGAATATTTACAAAAAGTTTATTATTGTCTGATCATTTTGGATGGGATGCTTATCTGAAGCTGAAATAACCTCACTATATAATTCATTCAAAAAGAAAGTACCGCTTTCTCCATTAAATTATTTTTGCTATCTATCCTGCATGCGTATAATACACATGCCCGAACGGAACTCCAAGCCCTGTAATTAAAAATACTTTAAATGTCTATTAAAATACATCCGGGAGAGAAACAGATGAACTGTTTCCTTTTATTACCTGGACCCGAATAGACACTTTAATTAATGGACCGTATCATACCCAAATGTATCTTGTAGATCAGGGTTTAATTCCTGATATCTGACCGGCTTTTGTATTGCCACTTAAATTCACCATACTATAGTTTTTTATAAATGATTAGACCTGAGAAGCACTTTACGTGATTTTCATCATAAAGCCCGGTGAGTGTACTCATTGACTTTATCAGGGTGACCGGATTAAATTTGAAGTATAATTTATATTAAATAAATCAATATCAAATGAAAAACGACAAATTATTAGGTGAAGAATTGGTCAATTTACAGCATGAGCGAGGAAATATCTGTGTTTCAATGATTGTGCCTACGCACCGTTTGGCTTCTGAACGTCGGGTGGATAAATATGAAGTAGAAAAAGCCATAACCCATGTATCTCAATTGCTTAACTATAAATACAGTGGAGAAGAGGGCGGGGCACTTTTAGAAGACCTAAAAGAACTGGCTGCCACCATTGATTATAACCATAATATGGAAGGCATAGGCATTTTTGTGTCGGAGGGAGTAAAATCGTTCATTAAATTTCCATTTCCGGTGACTGAAAAAGTGACAGTTGGTGATAATTTTGAAATCCGGGATGTTTTGTACAAAACAAAGTTGTCCAGGCCTTATTACTGTCTCGTGTTAACGGAGAAAAAGGTTCGGCTGTTTGAAGGAGCCATGGAACAGTTGACGGAAATCAAAGGGAAACATTTTCCCCATGATTATTTCGATGATTACATTTATAATACGCCAAGCAGGGGATCTTCAAATATTGGTAACCCGCAAATGCGCAGTTTTGAACATGACAAATCTGCTATGGAAGCAATCCGGTTTAAAGATTTTTACAGGGATGTTGATGCTTACTTAGGTGACTATTTAGTACAAAATATGCCGTTGATTGTTACCGGTACGGACAAGGACATTTCGTGGTTTGAAAGTGTGACCCAATTCAAACAACACATTGTGGGTAAGGTTTCCGGAAGTTATGATGATGCCTCTATCACAGAAATTGGAAAAAGATGCTGACATCCTTTCAAAAGTTTGTACATGAGGAAACCGAACAATTAATAAACACTTTTACGGAAAAGGTGGGTGCAGGTTTAGGCGTTACCGGAATTCAGGATATATGGTCTGTTGCTCTGGAAGGCAGGGCATGGAAACTTATAGTCGAAAAGGACTTTAAAGTACCCGGTTTTACGCAACAGCAGAATGAACAATTTATGGCATTAAGGCCACCTAAAGGGAAACACCAAACCATGTCTGACGCGGTTGATGAAATTATTGAAATAGTCCTTGAAAAAGGCGGCGACGTCTTTTTTACTGATAATCAGCGTTTGTCAGCTTATGGCGGTATGGTACTCATTACCCGATATTAATATTTCATAGGTAGGCTGAGTTGCATTTTAAATTTGTATTTTTTAAGACCTGTCGAATAAAACAATGCCCCTGTGTAAAATTGTTCAGGGGCATTGTTTTTTTGTATCATATATTAACATCACTTTTTCGGGTCTGCGCTGCTCCAAATCGAAAAGGGCACCATGAAAATTTCCATTACATATTTCATTTTTTGAATCTACTATGATTCCTGACTGATTTGTTTTTCGGGTCCCGGAATACAGGTGAAGTAAACGATCGATATCAGGGTCATCAGTGCTGTGGTTATAAAAGCGAATTCAGCGCCAAATGAAAACCAAATAAATCCGGTCAGGGAACTTGCCATCATAAAGCACAAACTTTGCAATGCCGAAAAGGTTCCAATGGCTGTGGCCACTTCCGTTTTAGCCGTGATGTTTGAAATCCAGGCCTTGGCAATTCCTTCTGTGGCGGACGCGAAAATGCCATATAAAAAAAACAAAACATAAAAAATGATCAGGGTATGGTTGAATGCCATGCCGAGGTATACCATAGCAAAGATAGACAGGCCAAAAATAAAGATCCATTTTAAGCCAATTTTGTCCGCTAAAAAACCCAAAGGAAATGCAAAGAGGGCATATATAAGGTTGTAAAATATGTATAAACCAATAACAGCAGTATCGTCTAAACCGGATTGTTTGGCTTTAAGCAATAAAAAAACATCAGAGCTGTTAAACAATGAAAACAAAAGCAAGCCGATTACCAGTTTTCTATATGCCTCAGAACCCGATCTCCAGTATTTCAGAAAGGATAAAAAAGTTGTTTTATCCTGAGTTTTTATTTTTTCCTTATTTTTATGGTGAAGCCGGAGAGAAACAAATACCGCCAGCAGACCCGGTATAAAGGCAATCATAAAAAGTGTTTTATAATCTTCCGGGAAAAAGTGCAAATACAGCAATGCTGCAGATGGTCCCAGTACAGCGCCCAGCGTATCCATCGATCGGTGCAAACCAAAAACTTTTGCCTTATCAGCCCGGGTAGTTTCAGCGGATAATAATGCATCTCTGGCCCCTGTACGTACTCCCTTACCAAGCCGATCCAAAGTACGGGCCATAAAAATCCAAACAGGATAGGTAAAAGCAGCCAGCATTGGTTTGGAAATGGCACTCAACGTATACCCGACCTGAACAAAAAGTACCCGTTTACCTGTTCTGTCAGACAGTTGACCAAAATAGCCTTTACTAAGTCCGGCCACGGCTTCGGCAATACCTTCCAGGATGCCAATTAAAAACACAGAAAACCCAATGGTTTTTAAATATACAGGCATAATTGGGTATAACATTTCACTGGCAAAATCAGTAAACAAGCTAATGAAGGACAATAGCCATACTGTACGTGTGATATAGTTCAAAGGTTTACCTGGAGCCATTCAATAAAAGTTGAGGTAAATACCAGCAAAGATAGCGGTTATTCTTTGATTCGGGCTTTTAAGGTATTTATTCTGGTTTGATACCTTTTTGAATCATTTCTTCCAATAATTTTTTCGGAATTGGGCGGCAACAGCACACTTTATTATGTTCCAGGTGCCAATTTACCCGTTGTTCAAATGTTGGTTTTTGCGGCATTTTGTTTTCCAGGTGCCATTCCTTATTTATTTTATTGTCCATACCTATGCTTTATGAAACGGGATATTTTAAAATTTTGACTTTCATTACTGTTTCCTGCCAAGTTGTGTGTTTCGGTGTATTAAATCCTTTTAATACTGGATGTTTGCTGAAATTAATACATTAATTACCGATTCAAAATACAAATTTAATCCAAAATACAGATTAGAAATCAACTGCGAAATAGGATGACTTTATTTTTTTTCCAATGTAAATTTAAGTTTCACCTGTAACCAGGCTGTGCTACTGGTTCAATGATCTCGTGGTTTAAGTCTGTATAAATTTAATTTTCCAATAAAAATCCAGTATACCTTTATTTAAGAATTCCAAAATTATGGATGGTTGGTAACTCGGATTATGACATGGACAGATGTTTCAATTGATAATTTGAGACCGCTCAAACCATCAATTGAAACCTTTAATATGGGTTGTGCCCATACCTTCGCTTTGAATTATTAATCAAGTTGAAATAAAATCGTCAAATGGAAAAGTATTTAATTGGTTTGGAATCAACGGGTAGTACCTGATAGGAGTTGTTATATATTTTGTTTCGGATGCATGTCGGATTGTCCATATCCATAGGGGCGGGTTTGTTTAAAGTATTTTATAAAATCGCTGAAGCAGGAAGTCAGAAATAGGACAATCTGGCTTTGGGTATTCCGGACTGGTTTATTCAACAGGTTGCGGAATTAGGGTTTACTCTGGTTAGTCCGTCATTGTGGGCATATCTGGCAGGATACGGAGAATTTATCGGTGGATTTCTTATTGCATTGGGGTTGTTTATCTGATAAAGTACAGTTGAGTTATCGTTTCAGTTTATTGTGATCGCTTTTTTGTTTTATGAAGATCCCGAACCCATTTTAGGTATGTATTATCAACAATTGTTTTTCCGGGCTTTTGTTGTAATAGCATGCAAGGGCGGGGGGAAATATGCTCTCGACAATTTGTGTTTTTGTCCGGAACAACCGGAAGCATATTCAACAAAAAAGCGTTGAATTTGTATGTATTCTTTTTTAACTCCAATACAATGTCAATATTTACTACACCGCTGCAGATAGGATATTTTACAGGGCTATTGTTTGCTTTTATTTTTTGGTACCGGAGTTATCGCGAGGAACGACATTCTGATTTGTTTTTAGGTTTTGTTGTATTTTTCCTGGCCATGCAATTGCAGGATTATACCTTTGGATTTGCCGGCATTAATGTATTATGGGAAGAAATGAATGGATTTCCACGTCATTTTGGGCTTGCATTTGCTCCGACTGTTTATTTTTATCTTCAGGCACAGGTGAACAGATCCTTTCGATTCAAAAAAAGGGACTTTATCCATTATTTGCCGTATTTTATTTATTTCACACTGAACATGCTGATATTTATTCAAGGCAAAAAAGTGGTAGATCATTTTTTTGCTTCACCGATCAGTTACTGGCTTGAAATAGCAGAGATGCTTATCCTGTGGTTGTCCTATATTTACTATTTTTATCATTCGCTTAACATCTATTTCAAATACCGAATTTGGGCAGAAAATCAATTTTCGAACCAAAATACTATACGATTTTTATGGCTGAGAAATTTTATATACCTGATCATTGCGGGAGAGATATTTAAATTAATCTGGTTTTTAGCAGATCATTTATTAGTACTCCATTTTGAACAGGATTGGTGGTGGCAATTATTTACCGTTTCAATAGTTTTGTATGCAGGCATTGAAGGGTATGCACAAGTGCAGCCAACAGGCCTTATGTATTTGGATGATGAACAGTCGAACACAGGCATGAATATGCATGTGAATGAGACAACAGAACAATCTAATTCAGATTCCATTTCGGTTGGAAAAATGAAAGCGGATTTTGAAGAAACAGATTATTCTATATGGGCATTTAAAATTGAAAAGATAATGGAAGACACCAAACCCTATCTGGAACCGGAATTGTCATTGTCAGAACTGGCTAAACGATTAAAAACGAATGCTTCCATTGTTTCCGCTACCATCAACCAGCATTTTGGCAAAAACTTTAATGACTTTATCAATGAATACAGGGTAAAGGAGTTTATTATAGCATGCAGATTACCCCAAAACAGGCGTCTGACTTTGCTTGCCATAGCTTATGATTGTGGCTTTAATTCCAAGGCCACTTTCAACAGGGCCGTTAAAAAAAGTAAAGGAGTTTCACCCCGTGACTTTGTTTTGGCAGCCGGAACGGCACATTAGTCTGAAAGGATTTATTTGAGTTGCTAATCAATTGTTTTGCGCACTTTCAGCCGGAGGGCTTTCAATAAAACGTTTTGCTATATTCAGTTGTCTGAATAAAAACCGCTTTTTGTTTCGGTGTTCAGCGGTTCTTTTTAAAATATCCTGCAGTGTTTCTATCACTTCGATGGTGTGCGGACCTTTATTGATCATAACACAATCTGCAAGGGCGGCATGGCCGGCATCAGTAATTTCGGATCTGGTGGCTAATCCGGATTTATTCAGATTTTCCAATACCTGAGTCGCCCAAATGACAGGGACATGCGCTGCTTCGCATATCCAAAGTATTTCTTCCTGTATTTCTCCCATACGTTCAAAGCCTATTTCCACTGCCAGATCTCCGCGTGCTATCATAATTCCAAAAACATCATCTTTCATACCTTCGAGTAAAATATCCGGTAAATTAATAACAGCTTCCGGCGTTTCGATTTTAATGACTATGGATGGGTGTTTTTCGCTGGTTTCCCAAATCAGGTGGCGCAACCTCGACACGTCATTCTGATGTCTGACGAAGGAATAGCCAATCATATCGGCCTGATCGCAAATAAAAGGCAGGCATGAAATATCAAATGCAGTCAGCGATGGTATTTTAAGGTCAGTATCCGGAAAATTGATTCCTTTTTCATCTTTAATCTTTTTGTTGTCAGAAGAAATTCTGGTTAACCTGACTCCAATGCGGTTTTTTTTAATTTTTTCAACGACTCCATGAATAATGCCATCATCGATAAAGACCCGGTCTCCTTTTGACAAAAACCGGAGGATATCCGGTTCATTCGGACTGATTACAATTTCCTCTTTTGAAAAGCCTTCATTGGAGTAAGCCAGCCAAACCATCTGCCCTTCAGTGACTTTTACACTTCCCTTATCTTTTCCTTTATTGATGATGGAAGTACGAATTTTAGGTCCGGCCAAATCCATATATATTTTGCAGGATTTACCGGTTTTGTGACATGCTTTTTGCAGCAGGTGTATCATACCCGCCCAAATGGCTTCATTATCATGTGCACAATTTATCCGCGCTACATTCATGCCATTCAGGAGCAGGTTTTTAATCAATGCATAGTTATCAGCAAAAGTGGCATCAAAGGTGACCATGATGTATGGGGAATCTATGGATTCTTTTTTGCCAAAAAGAAGTGTACTTTTTTCTTTAAGATTTTTTTTGCACCACTGGTAGGTGCAAGGATTTAAATCAAGTGCAAGATATTTAGTTCCCAGCCGTTGCCTGATGGATTGTAACTGCCGATGAATATGGCTTTCTGAACTGGCCAGAGAAGACAAACCCAATTCATGTAATTCATTTTGAAGCTCTTTTATGTCTTCGCTGCGTAAAGAGAGGTAATGAACCAGGTTTTTTGCACCATATTGCTGACTGTCCGGCAGGATATTTATTACTTCTCTACGGGCCTTTTCATCAGCCTTCATTTTTTTTTCCAGCCAATCCAGTTTATCATTGATTATTGAAATATCTTCGTTTTTCATATCTATTTATTTGCAAACAAATATAAAAACAGTTCCGGGAATGATGGATGAGCATTTTCGTATTATACCATGATATAAATCATACCGAAAGTTTTTTCAGGAGCAAGTCACCTTTAAAGCCCCGGTGATTTCTAGTCCGGGAAAAAATCATAGCCTGATCTTCAGCATTGGTATCCCAGATTTGCCACATCAGAATACCGCTTTTATTCCCATTTTTGATCAATATTGTCCGCCCATAATTTTTTTGCATAGGTTTTGAACGAGACAGGCGCTTTATTAAACATCCTGTCAAATTTAAACTGACCACCAATAAATGAATTTTCATCCAGCTTAACCCTGTTTTGTCCGCGCATCGCGTATTTATTTTTACCTTCGTACAGGATTATTTTCATATCAGCCGGACTAACATCACCGCGACACGCGGTTTTGTACATAATCCATATTTCAGCTGTATTGTCGGCGTTCAGGTCGGTAATCTGTATAGCATTCAGAATAAAGGAAGCTTCAATGTCTACCGGACAATCCCGGACGAAATCGAAAATTTTCCATTGCAATGCAGACTTATTATTTTGGATCACATAATGGTAGGCATATATCTCCGCATCCTGTCCATCCATAGATGAAGTATCGTTGCTGAAGGTCCCTGTTTCGCAGGTTAAGACTATGTTTTTGCCATTGGAATCCACCCAGGTCAATGCTTTTTTAACGGTACCCTGAAAGGGGCAGGAGGACGGAATTTGTTTTGGGCCTAAAGTGGTAACTATAAATTTTTTCTGTCCGTGAAGATTTAATAAAAATAAAAAGGAACATATAGATACAAAAACATTAATTTTTGACAGCATATTTTAAAATTTGAATTTTACCGGAAAGAATTTTGTATAAAACATGCCCAAGTAGGCTCCAAAATCTTTAGGATTGGAAACATTATTCCATTTCAATTAAAAACGGGTTAATTCAAATCAAATTTGGTTGACTTTACCTGTTGTTTTATTCTTTGACTGATTTTTTAAAAAAAGTTAGTAGGGATCGATGCTGTTATTTTCCAACAATTTTAGCTGCCATCCAGGCCATGGGTATATATGCCGCAGCGACATCAAGTACAGCAAACCATATCGGAGAAGGAAGCATAAATACATTTGCGACTCCACCCAGCATAAATGCGATTCCGATGATAAGCGCTATTGTCATTTTCCGACTGGCTGCAATCCATGCTGCTACTAAAGCACCAAAAAAAGTACCCAGGGCATGCGCTAAAAAGGGCATGATAAAGTTTTTGGGCTGGAATAAATGCATAGAAGCCTTCAATCCTTCTATGGTGGTTACATCGGCTCCTTCGGGGGGAGGAATAATTGAACTGCTGACCATAATAATTCCCATATTCACTACACTACCTACCAGCAGCCCTGCTATAACGGCTATAACGTTTTTTAAAATTGGATTCATGACAGACATTTTTTGTTTATGCAAATATAATTTAAATAATTATAATTTATAGTCTGTTATACAATTGTATATTTTAGTCCGAATTGGTTAAAAATCATAAAATCGGAGTAAAAGAACTCATGTTTATTCGGCAAGAAGAGTTATGCAACTTTTTGGACGGATGCTAAGGTTGGCTTAAGAATTTTTGGTGATGATCAGACCGCTAATTACATTTAAAAAGCCCCTGAATTGCAAAGGATGAGATGATCCCAACATATGCTCCAAAAAATAACTTGTAAATTCAGAATTCACTTCAATTGATCTTACTTCTGTTATTGCTACGTCTAAAATGCCATAGTGCTTCAATAAAACTGATTCGGGTAAACCTATTTTACCAGCTATAGTATCTTGTTCTTTAAAACAGTTCAATTTTAAGAAGGGGGTCCTGTATCGCAAAAATCAGTTTTAAAATAAACACGTTCCATTAGCTTTTTGGAAAAAGAAAGGCCGGGATTCTATATCAATGCTTACCTTTGTTACAGAAATCAATTATCTTGTTTCAGAGAAATACATATGATTTAAAAAAACAGTTTGGAGTTAGTATTTCCATCATAATTGTTACCTCCATCATTTGCTTTTTTTTTGTTGACTTTATGGGTTACCAGGCTGTAGCGCTGGTATTGTTACTGGCTGTTTCGGTTTCTGCAATGCTCTTTGATATTATACCTGTGGTTATTGCTGCATTACTGAGTGCTTTGATATGGAATTATTTTTTTATACCACCCACAGGTACATTTCATATAGGTACCACGCATGACATGCTTCTTTTTCTGATGTATTTTGTTGTAGCCCTGATTAATGCTGTCCTTACATTTAAGATCAGGGACTTTGAAAGAAAAGCCAGGTTAAGAGAAGAACGAGAAAATACCATTAAACTTTATGATATCCTTTTTAATTCATTATCCCACGAACTAAGGACACCTATATCAACCATCGTTGCCGCGGTAGATACCATTAAATCAGACAACATCAAATTGAATTCACATGTCCGGTTTGAATTACTAAATGAAATAGAAAAAGCTTCCATGCGGCTGAACAGGCAAGTGGAGAATTTGCTCAATATGAGCAGACTTGAAGCCGGCGTGCTTAAACCAGCCCTGGACTGGTGTGATCTTAATGAATTGGTGTATAACCTCATTTCAGAACTAAAACAGGAATCAATTCACCAGCAGATCCTATTTGATGCCGATGAATCCACTGCTTTATGCAAAATTGACCGTGGATTTATAGAACAAATTTTGATGAATCTTTTGCGTAATGCACTGCAGTATACCCCAGAAAATTCACAAATTGAAATTATGGTAAAAACAGAGGATAATTGTTGTATTCTAATGGTATCAGACAATGGAAAAGGTTTTCCTGAGGCATCAAAATCATCTGTTTTTAATAAATTTTATCGTTTGCCCAATACTGCAGCGGGAGGCTTAGGCCTGGGCTTGTCAATTGTTAAAGGCCTGGTTGAAGCTTTAAATGGCACCATTGTATTGGAAAGGGCCTTAAAAGGAGGTGCTAAATTCACGATAGAAATACCCTGTGAGACTTCTTCATTAAATCAGCTTAAAAATGAATAATCCTGAAATTCTTATTATCGATGACGAACCACAAATTCGTAAATTACTGCAAATAAACCTGGAGAGCAATCATTTCAAAGTTATTCAGGCCGCTACCGGAAAGGAAGGACTTATCATGGCAGCCAGTCATCCTCCGGAATTAATATTGCTTGACTTAGGTTTGCCCGATGCCAATGGACAGGATATACTTAAAGAATTCAGAGAGTGGTACCTAAAGCCGATCATTATATTGTCCGTAAAAAACAGCGAAAATGATATTGTAACCGCATTGGACAATGGAGCCAATGATTATTTAACCAAGCCATTCCGGACAGGAGAATTGCTTGCACGAATACGGGTGGCTTTTAAAACAAACTATTCTCAGGAGGAAAAGGTAATTATGGAATGTGGTGACCTTGTTTTTGATTATTCATCCAGACTGGTCAAACGCGATGGGGAACCATTAAAGCTGACCTCAACAGAATACAACTTATTAACGCTTTTTGCCAAAAACGAAGGCCGTGTTTTGACACATCAGTTTATACTGCGGGAAATCTGGGGCATTGGTAATCAGACGGAGACTCAATATCTCCGGGTGTTTGTAGCTCAGATACGTAAAAAAATAGAGGCGAACCCGAATAATCCGCATCATATCATTACGGAAAGTGGCATAGGATACCGGTTCCAATCCTAGAAGAATTTATCTTTTCTTTGTAAATTATCGGATATCTTTATATTTTCTTTATATTTATAAGATGAACTTTGTGCCTTTATAAATAATTTATATTAAACGACAAAAATTTTACATAATCATTATATGAAATCAGGTTTGTATTTGATTTGTAAGCGGTTTGGAAGTAAAGATTATGGACACAGAAATTTCAGAAAAAGGGTTTAGCCATAACAGCCGGGTCACCTTTGCCACATTACTGGTATCATTAGGTATTATATACGGAGATATAGGTACAAGTCCGTTGTATGTCATGAAGGCCATTGTTGGTGATCGGCTCATAGAAGAAGAATTGGTATTTGGTGGAATTTCATGCGTTTTTTGGACCTTGCTGATACAGACTTCCATTAAGTATATCTGGTTAACGTTAAAAGCGGATAATGAGGGGGAAGGTGGAATATTTTCATTATATGCACTGGTGCGGAAATATGGAAAACGTCTTGTAATACCAACCATTATAGGAGCGGCCACATTACTTGCTGATGGTATAATAACACCCCCAATTTCGGTTGCGTCCGCTGTGGAAGGACTCACCATGGTTCCAGGGTTGGAACATATTTCGACGATACCAATTGTCATAACCATATTATCCATCTTGTTTTTTTTCCAGCGTTTCGGAACCCAAAAAGTGGGCAGTGTTTTCGGTCCTGTCATGGTTGTTTGGTTTTTAATGTTGTTTGTTGTCGGATTTTCCCAACTGGTTCTTCACCCTACCGTATTAAAGGCTTTTAATCCGTATTACGCATACCAGTTACTGGTGCTGTATCCCCAGGGGTTCTGGTTATTGGGCGCTGTTTTTCTGGCTACCACCGGTGCAGAGGCCATGTATTCGGATTTAGGTCATTGCGGCAGGAATAATATCCGGATTACCTGGGTTTTTGTCAAAATATGTTTATTGACCAATTATGCCGGACAGGCAGCCTGGCTGTTGAATCAGGGAGATTCATATCTGCTCAACCGAAACCCATTTTTTCAAATGATGCCTGAATGGTTTTTGCTTCCGGGAATAATTATTGCCACTTCAGCTGCCATCATAGCGTCGCAAGCACTGATCAGCGGCAGTTATACCTTAATCAATGAAGCCATCAACCTTAACTTCTGGCCAAGAATAGCAGTGAGGCAACCTTCAGAAAGTAAAGGACAAATTTACATTCCAAGTGTCAATATTATATTATGGATAGGCTGTGTTTTGGTCGTAATATATTTTCAGAATTCGGCACATATGGAAGCTGCCTACGGGCTTGCCATAACTATGACGATGCTGATGACTACCATATTGTTGTCCTATTTTTTGACATTTAGGCTGAAGTGGAATAAAATCCTGGTTTCCTTATTGCTTATGTTGTTTGGGTTAACTGAATTCTCTTTTTTTATTGCCAATATTAAAAAATTTCCGGAGGGAGGTTTTATAACGTTAATTATTTCATCGGTATTTTTTTTAGTAATGTATGCGGTCTTTTTTGGCAGGAGAATCAGCAATAAGTTTACTAAATTTGTTGAACTGGGAAAATACAGTGCAAAATTGCAAAATCTTAGCGAAGACGACAGCATACCTAAATTTTCAACCCACTTAATATATTTAACCAAAGCCAATAACCGGCACCATATTGAAGAAAAGATTATAAAATCCATATTTTCAAAAAAACCTAAAAGAGCCGATGTGTATTGGTTTTTGCATATCCACAGAACGGAACAACCTTATTCTTTAAATTATAATGTATCCGAATTAATTGATGATAAAGTAATTAAAGTGAATATCGAGATTGGATTTCGAATTCAACCACGAACTGAGCTATATTTTAAGAGAATCGTGCAGGATCTGGTAAAAAATAAAGAACTTAATCTGCATATCAGGCCGGACGGATCTACCAAATATAATAAAGAACCCGATTTTAAATTTATTGTAATAGAGAAATTTTTATCCGTGGAGAATGAGTTTTCGTTCAGAGAGGGTCTTTTACTTAACATTTTTTTCTTTTTCAAAAAAATTAGTCTGAGTGACGAAAAAGCGTTTGGGCTCGATAAAAGTGATGTTCTTATCGAACAGGTTCCGTTGATTTACCACCCTATCACAAATTTTAATTTAAAAAGAACAGAATATAATAAAGGTTACTCCAGTTAAGTCGGGAATATTGTTTTACAGCCTTTATAAATTCTTTATGTTACCTGCGGATATTTAATATTTTACTTATGGTAATCGACCTTACTTTGCGCCATATTTAAAATAAAAGGAATTGAATACTGCACAAATTGATGCCATTATATCTGCCACAGTTAAAATAAATGAGCTGAAAAAACAATTAAACAAACCAGTATCACCCGAAGAACAAATATTGGAAACCTGTACTGACGGACTGGAAAAAAAGATGAATGCGTTATTGACCGATGCGGACAAGATGGCCGACCATTACATTGAATTAGTTAAATATATTGATACAGTCAATATATTTATAGAAAATGAAATTTTCCATGAAAATAAAACCCATATAATTAAAGTGATGCAGGGGGTAATCCGTGATGTGAGCGTCATTTGTAATTCTGAAAAAAACTAAAAAGCAACCGCGTGTACCGTACAGTTATAAAGCAGATTTCAAGTCTTCAAATTCTTTTAGGACTTGTTATGATTGTACCCGGGCTGGTAGCCATCATGTATGAAGAATGGTATTCTTTAGCCGGATTTTTTATTTCAGGGGTGGTGACATCGGCTGTGGGATCAGTTTGTTTTATACTAAGCCGTAATTCGCCTGAACCTCAATATAAACATGCTTTATTTATTTCCGCTTTGGGGTGGTTGATGATCATTATAGTTGGAGGATTGCCTTATTTTGTTATTGCCTGGATAACACCGGTGGAGGTCATGCAAAATTTTATTCCTGCCGGCTCAGACTATGAATCCAGTTTATTATTTTTTCAAAACCCATTGCATTGTATTTTTGAAAGTACCAGTGCATTTACGACCACAGGATTTACCATGGCCTACCACGAACCGTCTGTGGGTAAATCGATCCTGTTTTACCGGTCATTTTCCAATTGGGTTGGGGGAGCCGGTTTTATTGTTATGGCATTAGCTGTATTCCGGCAAATTCCGGGACAAGGGACTATTTCAATGTATAATTCTGAAGCCAGCGGCGTAAAACTGAGGTCAAATGTAATTCAAACTGCCCGAGGTATCTGGAAGGCCTACGTTATTATTTCTGCATTGATATTGGTGTATATATTTTTGGGTACCCTGTTGATATTGCCTGATTATCCCTTAACCGAAAATTTGTTTGATGCCGTAAACCATATGATGGCGGCAATTGCCACCGGTGGATTTAGTACTCTTGACGATAGCATTGCAGGATACAAATCATATGGTATGGAAATGCTGATGGTACTACCACAGTTTTTAGGAGGTTTGTCGCTCCCTTTTTATTTCCGGTTTTTTATACAAAAAAAGTTTGATGAATGCTGGAAAGATGTCCAGACACGGGCATTTTTTATAGCAACAGTGATTGGTTGCATCCTGATGCCGGTTTTTTTAAGTCAGGCAGAACTGGTTTCGGACTCCGTCAGGGAGGGTGTTTTTCAGTTTGTCAGTGCCATTTCCACTACCGGATGGCAGACTTCAAACATCGGTGAATGGGATGATTTGTCCCTACTTTTTATTGTGTCGGCTGCTATGATCGTTGGCGGATGTGCAGGTGGTACCGTTGGTGGCATTAAGGTGATTCGTGCTTTACTGCTGCAAAATGGACTCCGATGGCACGTTAGTAAAGTATTTCTTTCAAAAAATGCGGTAAAATCAGTGAAATTTAATCACTGTACGCTGCTACCCGATGAAATGAATGCTGAACTGGCCCGGGCCGGCATCTTTGTTCTGATTTATTTAATCATTGTTTTTATTTCCACGCTGATTACAGTGTATTATATGGGTGACAATTATTCTCTGGCGGATGCGATTTTTGAATCCGCGTCAGCTCAGGCAACAGTGGGATTATCCACCGGCATCACTGACCCTTCCATGTCTCCCGTCCTGGAATGTGTGTATATTTTTCAGATGTGGACAGGGCGGATAGAGATCCTGCCCGTATTGGTATTGTTTCGGGTGCTCCTCTATGGTACAAAGCCCCGTATGGTGTAAATTAACTTATTTAAATTTTAAATTATGCATATTATTATTGTAGGTTCCGGAAGAACCGGAAAACACGTTATTGAATCAGCCGTCAAAGACAACCACGATGTGTATGTTATCGAAAAAAACAAAGAAATTGCGGATTGGGTAGTTAATCATTATGATTGTATTGTCATTCATGCAGATGCCACCAATGTAGAGATACTAAAAGAAGCAAAAGTAGAAAAAGCAGATGCCATTATTGTCACCACCAACGACGATGCAGTAAATTCTCTGGTGATATTGCTTGCCAAACAATTGGGTGTAAAAAGGCTGGTAAGTTCTGTCAATAATGAAGATCATTTACCGGTATTTGAACATCTCGGAATTGACACCGTGGAGAGTCCATACCGGCTAAACGGAAGGTATCTGTACAGGGCCATACAGGGGCCCAATGTAAAAGAGTTTTTAGATCTAGGCGATGGGTTTGAAATTTTAGAAATGGTGGTTCATCCGGAATCATACGTAGCCAATAAACTTATCAAAGAACTCAATAAAGAAAAAACATTGCCCAAAGATTCCAGGATAATCCTGATTAAACGGCAAAATGAAATTATTATACCGGAGGGAGAAACCAAAATTCTGATTAAAGATATCGTTGTTGTTTTATCGATAAAAACAAAAGTATCTCAGGTTTCTGAAATTTTTGGAAAGCCAATCAAAATGCCGGAATTGCGTTTCTTTTGAATTTTCGATTGTATTAAAGCGACGCGGGAATAGATGTAACCTATTTGATACAGATCTGGTCTTGAAGTTGCAGCGTAATGTGAAGGCATTTTTTACTACCGGAATATACATTATTCATTGCGGAATGTATTTTTTACGGTAGCATTACAGTCTAAAAAATTTTGTTTTTATAACTTTCGACTTTCAAATTCCGGTAAAATACTATTTATAAGCATATGAGTCCTAAATATCCTATTATCTGTTTTCTGATGTGGTGCCACATGCTCTTTGGCCAGGTCAGTAATACTGGATTGATGGACACCATCAGTGGTGTCAGAATTAATAAATTATCGGTAGGTGCCTACGTAGATGCGTATTATGGAAGTTGCAGTTCGGCGACTACAGAAAACGATGTTCCGTATTTTGTGAGTATGCAGCGGAATAACGAACTGAACATCAACCTGGCATATATGGACATCAGGTATACCGATCATAATGTGCGAGCCAGATTTGCGCCTGGAGTGGGCACTTATATGAATGCCAATTATGCTGCTGAACCCGGAACATTAAAAAATATTGTGGAAGCATCTGCCGGATTTCGAGTTTTCAAAAATAAGGAAATATGGGTTGATGCCGGTGTATTGGGATCGCCCTACACCAATGAAAGTGCGGTTAGCAAAGACCATCTGATGTATACGCGAAGTCTGGCGCCGGAATATGTTCCGTATTATTTATCCGGAATAAAAATTTCATGTCCTGTAGGTAATAAAATAAATGCCTATTTGTATCTCATAAACGGTTGGCAACAAATTCGGGACAATAACGCATCCAAGTCTCTGGGAACGCAGGTAGAATTCAGACCTGATAATAAAAACCTGATTAACTGGAATACCTATCTAGGCGACGAACGATCTGCGCTGAACCCACATTACAGAATGCGATATTTTACGGATATTTACTGGATACATCAACCTGAAGGCAAATTTTCCATCACTTCCTGTGTTTATGCCGGAAATCAGCAGGCAACAGATCAGAAAGGAGGACTTACCAATCACTACTGGTGGCAGGCCAATTTTATTGGTCGTTTCACCTTCAATGCAACCTGGTCGCTATCCGGCAGGGTGGAATATTTTAGTGATGTTAATAATATTCAAATCGTTTCACTGAATCAGATGAAAGGTTTCAAAACGTACAGTGCGGGGCTTTGTCTGAATGCCAGAGTTAATGAACATGCCCTGGTGCGACTGGAGGGAAGACAATTTTTTGCGCCGGAGTCTGTTTTTTATGACAGAAGTGGTCAACTTGACCGGAATATGACCTGGCTTGTTTCCAATATGACCATCTGGTTTTAATCAGGTAATCCAAGAAAAGGTAAGCGACTGAATCCTGCCATTGTAGCAGCAGATATTGAAAAAAATAGACTGTAGACCCTCTTTTGAATTTCTGCTTTAATCAAATCAGGTTTGCGCCAGTTATGGAGAGTAACGTTTAGCAAATACATTCCATTTTAATTTAAACAGACATGCTTTTCGTTGTGTTAATTTGGTTTATTTTGAATTTTAAAATACAGAAGTCCAATTAAATCATTTTTGGTTCATAGTTTCATTGAATTATGCCCTATATTTACTCCAAAATCAGCTAATAATGCCTTTCAAAATTTATTTATTTTTGATGTTATGTTGTCAGTTAGCCACGAGTTGTAATAAACCAACAGATAAGGAAGACAACACGGAGATAGTAAGGGATACATTCAGATACGCGACATCAAAGCTGGTAGTTGGCGCGGATTTGTCGTATGTAAATACGCTTGAAGAAGCGGGAGCAACATTTTTTGATAGTACTTCAAAAAAAGTAGACCCGTTTATCTTCCTGTATGATCAGGGAGCGAATCTGGTTAGGGTTCGTTTGTGGCACACCCCGTCATGGCAAACCGCCCTTTATGGCTACCAAAAATATGGGAATCTGACTGATGTTGCAAAAACAATAAAAAGAGCCAAAGAAGCGGGTATGGCAGTTTGTCTTGACCTGCATTACAGCGATAACTGGGCTGACCCTTCAAAACAGGAAACGCCTGCAGCCTGGCAGAACCTGTCACTGCCCATTCTTAAAGACAGTATATACAACTACACGACATCTGTTTTGAATTATTTAAAAAGCAGGAATCTTACCCCGGAATACATTCAGATCGGCAACGAAAATAATGCCGGTATGTGTCATCCAATGGGCAGGATTTCCAATGTGAATTATAGTAATTTCGGCCAGTTACTGGCTTCCGGTATTGCGGCAGTGAGAACGTTTTCCAATAATTCAGCCATTAAACCACAGATCATTTTACATGTGGCACAGCTTCAGAATGCCAACTGGTGGGCAACAGGCGTTACAAGTACTGCCGGTATTACTGATTTTGATATTTTAGGGGTTTCACACTATTTTCTTTGGTCTACTGTAAATAAAAACAATGATATTAAAACCACTATAGCTGACTTAAAATCAAAATTTAAAAAACAGGTGATGGTTGTAGAGACCGCTTACCCATGGACAGCTGCATCGGATGACGGTTATAATAATATCATAAGTGGTCAAAAAATCGTAGAGGGTTATTCCGCTGATAAAGCAGGACAGCTTCAGTATATGATTGATTTGACCCAATCCATTATCGATGGAGGGGGTAATGGTATTATTTATTGGGAACCTTGCTGGGTTAGCAGCAGCTTTAAAGACCAATGGAATACCGGGTCAAGTTGGGAAAATAATACGTTTTTTGATTTCAATGGCCGCGTATTGCCCGTGACCCAATACATGAAACATAAATACAATTTTTAGTTTAGTTATAATTAATGTTCATGAAATCTGTCTTTAGCCTTTTGTTTTTATTCATTTTTTCTTTTTTTGCTAATGCGCAGCTTAACCCCAGGACCAGAATAAATTTTGACGCTCAGTGGAAGTTTGCGTTTGGGCATTCCGGCTTGCCCGAAAAAGATTTTAATTACGGCCTGGAAACGATTTATTCAAAATCAGGGGGAGCCACGGGGACTGCTGTTGACCCAAAGTTTAATGATTCGTTATGGCGAAATATCGACCTGCCCCATGATTGGGCGGTTGAGTTGCCATTTGTTTACCATACAGCATTTAACGTCATGGCCCATGGATACAAACCGGTTGGAGCACGATTTCCGGAATCCAGTATCGGTTGGTATCGTAAACATTTTACTATAGATAATTCAAACAAAGACAAAAGGCATCTTTTAAAATTTGATGGAATTTTCAGAAATGCAAAATGCTGGATAAATGGTTTTTACCTGGGAGATAATGAAAGTGGCTATGTTGGTGTTGATTATGATATTACTGATTTTATAAAATACAATCAGGACAATGTAGTGGTCATCAGAGTGGACGCTACCCAATATGAAGGCTGGTTTTATGAAGGGGCCGGCATTTACAGGCATGTATGGCTGGAACATTATAACGATGTACACCTGTCTGAAGATGGAATTTATGCATCAACAGCATTTTCAGGGAATAAAGCTATAATTGATGTTGACACGGAAATATTTAATGAAACCGCTTTAAAAAAAAATCTGAGGGTCGAAACCGTTTTATTGGATAGAAACGGCGGTGAGGTAGCCAGATCAAAGTCAAAGCCCCATGATTTGGTAGCGGATGGCAAGTGTAATATAATTCAAAAACTGGTAGTGGAAAAACCACGCCTTTGGAGTACGGAAGATCCTTATTTGTATCGCATTGAAGTTTCGGTATTTAATGGTCATAAATTGTCAGATAGAAAATCGATTCGATATGGTTTAAGGAAGATTGAAGTGACGACACAGGGTGTTTTTTTGAACGGCAAAAAAATCAGAATTCAAGGGGTTAATTGTCATCAGGATCATGCCGGTGTGGGAAGTGCCTTGCCGGACTACCTGCAGTATTACAGAATCCGTCTGCTCAAAAACATGGGTGTCAATGCTTACCGGACGAGTCATCATGCACCTGCACCGGAGTTGCTTGATGCGTGCGATAGTATGGGAATGCTGGTAATGGACGAACAGCGTTTGCTGAACTCCGGAAAAGAATATATGGATCAATTTGAAAGGCTGATTAAGAGAGACAGAAGCAGGGCTTCTGTTTTTATATGGTGTATCGGCAATGAAGAAGGCTGGATTCATACTACGGAAACAGGGAAAAAAATTGCAGAAACCTTTGCCAGAAAATTAATGCGTCTGGACTCTACCAGAGCTTTTACCTATGCAGCGGATGTACCCAATATTTATAATGGGGTAAATGAAGTGGTCCCTGTCCGTAGTTTTAACTACAGGGAATACGCCGTGTCCGACTACCATAGAGACCATCCGGACCAGCCCATTTTAGGGACAGAGATGGGAAGTACGGTCACCACAAGAGGCATATATGCCAAAGACACTATAATTGGGTACGTTCCCGATCAGGATATTACGGCACCATGGTGGGCAAGTACGGCCGAAACCTGGTGGAAACTGGCCGCAGAAAGTGATTTTTGGCTTGGAGGTTTTATATGGACCGGATTTGATTACAGAGGCGAACCGACACCATATGCATGGCCCAATATTAATTCCCATTTTGGAATAATGGATATGTGCGGATTTCCCAAAAATTTGTATTATTACTATCAATCGTGGTGGACAGATAAAGATGTGCTGCACATCGCACCACACTGGAACTGGTTTGACAAAAAAGGTGAAATCATAAAAATATGGGTAAACAGTAATGCCGAAGATGTGGAACTGTTTTTGAACGGTAAAAGTCTTGGAAAAAAGCAAATGCCACTCAACGGCCATTTGAACTGGGATGTAGCCTTTGAACCCGGAAAAATTGAAGCTGTTGCTACCAAAAAAGGAAGGATCTTAAAATCGTTTATTGAAACCACCGAAACGCCGGCAGAAGTGGTTTTGACCCCTTATAAAACTACCCTGGTGGCCGACAACAAAGATGCTGCGGTAATTAACATCAGTGTTGTGGATCGCAAAGGCAGAACAGTTCCAAATGCAGATAACATGATTCATTTTAAAATTAATGGTCCCGGTAAGATTATTGGAGTAGGCAATGGGGATCCTTCCAGTCATGAACCGGATAAGTGCGCTGACGGATTGTGGAAGCGGAGCTTGTTTAATGGTTTTTGTCAGGTTATCGTTCAGTCGACAGGGGAAGCCGGAACCATTAAATTGGAGGCTACTTCCCCTAACTTATGGAACGGATCGACAGATATTGTAACTATAGCTCCAACAGAGGTCTCAAAAATCAACATTGATCCCATGTATGTGTTAAAAGGGGAAGCAGCAAAATACAGAAAGGTGGATAAAATGGTGGGAGCAGACATTTCTTACTTACCGGAGCTGGAAGCGAAAGGCATTCAGTTTAGGGATGAAAGTATAAGTGGTGATGCCATCGATATCTTAAAAATTCATGGTATTAATTATGTCCGGCTGCGAATATTTAATGACCCTGCGTCCAAAAATGGATATTCGCCAGGTATGGGTTATTGCGGCCTGGAGCAAACGATCAAAATGGCAAAACGGGTTAAAAAAGCAGGTATGGGCTTGTTGCTGGATTTTCACTACAGCGATTATTGGGCAGACCCGGGTCATCAGCTGAAACCGCAATCCTGGCAAGGACTTTCATTCCCGGAATTAAAAAAAGCCCTTGTTAACTATACTGTATCGGTTATGAAGTCGCTGAAAGAGAATGATGCCTTACCCGATATGGTTCAGGTTGGAAATGAAATTAACCATGGCATAGTTTGGCCTGAAGGCAGTATAGCCTACCCGGATCAATTGGCACAACTTCTTTGTGCAGGCACGTATGCTGTCAAAAGTGTGGCGCCTGAAACCCGGATGTTACTCCACGTCGCCTTAGGGGGGCAACAGGAAGAAACTGTTTTTTTTATTGATCAGATGCTTTCCAGAAAGGTTCATTTTGACGCCATAGGTTTATCCTATTATCCGAAATGGCATGGCACCTTAGATGATTTATATCACAATTTGAATGATTTAATTTCCCGGTACGATAAAGATGTACTTGTGGTGGAATATTCCGCTAAAAAAGATGAAGTAAATAAAATGGTCTTTGAATTACCGGATAGCCGGGGTAAAGGTACATGTATTTGGGAGCCGCTAAATACATGGGAATCCTTATTTGACAAAGAGGGTAAATCGAATGAACTTATTAAAAAGTATGATTTGTACAGAGACGTATACCTTAAAAATAAATAATTTTAATTAACCAGTATGGCAAAGATGTAGGGGTAGGGTTAAAAAAAAGTTAAGTTTCTTTAAAATTGTTACTATTATTGCACCAGATTTGTCTTAATTCTAAAATATCAGCAAATGAAATTTATTAATTTATTTTTTATTCTTTTTTTAAGTTTTAATACGACCTGGCTGGTTGCCGGAAACCCATTTCCTTCGATTAATATCAAAACAGTAGACGGTAAAACTGTAAACACAAATGAGTATACAACAAAAGGGAAAGTAACAATTGTTAGTTTTTGGGCTACCTGGTGCACACCCTGTAAACGAGAGCTTGACGTAATTAATGAAGTATATAGCGAGTGGGTGGAGAAATATGACATTCAATTGCTGGCAATTACAATCGATGACGCCAGAGGTTTAACAAAAGTACCGGCGATGGTTCAAAGTAAAGGCTGGGAATTTACGGTACTGGCTGACAGCAAACAGGAATTGCAGCAGGCTTTAAATTTTCAAACAATACCACAGACATTTTTGCTGAACGAAAAAGGCGAAATTATCTATGCACACAATGGTTATAATCCCGGTGATGAAATGGAACTGGAGAAAAAAATAGCTGCATTAAAAGGAAAATAACCTTTCATACATTACTTTTTACCTGTTTTTGATTTTTTTACTCCATAACGCTTGTTAGCTACTGGAGCTAATTCCGTTAATATTTGTTTTAAATCAAGTTTTTTCTCCAAAGTAAGATCTGTTACTTCTTTATAATCAGTTTTGTCAAGCGAAATGACTTTGACTTTTTTACCTATATAATCTTCAACAGCGAGCAATAATTCTTTTTCAGATTCATCACAAAAAGAATAGGCCATGCCTTTTTTTCGCCCTCTTCCGGTTCTGCCTACCCGATGTACATAATTTTCAGGATGTTCGGGCAAATCATAATTCACGACAAAATCGACGTTGGGTATATCGATGCCACGGGCACTTACATCTGTGGCAATCAATAATTTTACAGCCCCGGTTTTAAAGGCATTCAGCACGGAAAGCCGGTCTGTTTGTTCCTGACCACCGTGCATAAAAATAGATGGGACACCCACCCGTTCCATACTTGCATGAACGCGTTCACATCTAACTTTTGTCCTGACAAAAACGAGAATTTTACTGTCCGGATTTTCATTGACCATTCTTTCCAGAAAAAAGCGTTTATCGTCCATTTTAACAAACATAACGGAATGATCCACATTTTTGGATACAGGATCTTTGGGCGAAACCTGAATGCGAATGGGGTTTTTAACCAGTGAATACGCAAGATCTTTAATTTCATCATCAATGGTCGCTGAAAAAAATAAGGTTTGTCTTTTTTTAGGTAAAAAGCGTATCAGGTCTCTGATGTCCTTTATAAACCCTTTATCAAGCATGTGGTCTGCTTCATCCAATACCAGTATTTCCACACGGTTTAATCTGATAAAGCCCTGACTTACCAAATCAAACATTCGGCCGGGCGTTGTAATCAGAATATCTATGCCTTTTTCGAGTTTTGCAATCTGAGGCCCCTGCTCTACGCCACCAAATACTGAAAATGAATTTACTCTGGTATTTTTTCCTAAAACCTGAAAAACTTCATGTATCTGGATAGCCAATTCTCTGGTTGGCACCATAACTATACATTTTATGCCGTCTTCTCTTTTTGTATGTATTTTACTGTGAAGAATATGAAGTACCGGAATAGCAAATGCAGCGGTTTTACCGGTTCCGGTTTGGGCAATGGCCAACAGGTCTTCACCCCTCAGAATATTTGGAATGCATTTATACTGAATATCCGTTGGTTTTTTAAATCCTAACTTTTCCAGATTATATTTTATTTCATCCACAAAATGATATTGGGAAAACCTCATCCTTAATGCTATTTAAATGTAAAGGTAAACATTTTGATGTTCAATCAATATCCATAATCGTTTATTCATGTGTTCCCCGGTTTTTTATAAGTTGTACATCTCCCCTCTATCCTTAATCATATGCCAGCATGATGCAGGTCATTTACAGACCGGGCAATAATACTATATTTTTGTACCGTATTTAATTAGTTCATCATTAAATCTTCAAATTATGTCACAACTAATAAAAAAAGCGCCTTTATTTCCAACATTCCCTACTTTTTTTGATGACTTTTTTACAAAAGATTTTTTTGACTGGAACGACAAAAATTTTGCTAAGATTGGGACAACATTGCCTTCTGTTAATTTAAAAGAAACAGATAAGGCTTTTAAAATTGATCTTGCCGCTCCGGGCATGAAAAAAGATGATTTCAAGGTGGAGTTGATTAATGGAATTCTGACAATCAAATCTGAAAAAAAGGAAGAAAAAGAAGAAAAGGACAAAGATGGAAACTTTTTAAGAAAAGAATTTAACTATGAGGCATTCAGCAGATCATTCAGTGTACCTGACAATGTGAAAGAAGACAGTATTTCGGCAGTTTATAAAGATGGTATTCTGAATATCAACATTGAAAAAAAGGAACCTAAAGCTGTAATCACTCCAAAAGCTATTGAAGTGAAGTAGAGATTTTATTGGTTTTTGTGTTATCGGAATTAAGAATTGGCCTGTGATTTTTTCACAGGCCTTTTTTATGCATTACATTATAATTTTAAGTATATGTAAATGTATATTACATACAATTGTAATTTGTAGTCCAAATTACTGTGCTACAATTCATTGAAATTTTATTTTTATTTAATATGTAGTATTTTAAAAACTTTATCTTACATTTGTGGGGATAATTGAGCCTGCATTATGACAAGGCTGCGGCCTCATTTTTAGGATATTTTGTGTATTGTTCCTGTTTTTTAACAACTGTTTGAAAAAGGAGTCAATCAGTAGGCTATTGTTTAATTCATCTGTATGAAAAATATATTGTTTTTTTCTGTTTTTATTGGTTTGGTATTTTGCCTGCACGAGGACCTTTTCGGGCAGACTAACCGGTATTTGCAGATCGATCTGAATGCAGGTTATTCGGAACCGGTACAGGCTTTCAGGCAACAGCATATGTTTTCAGGTCGCGGTATGTCCGGCGGCGGCGGGTTTGATTATTTTTTCGGAAAGCTGGGCATTGGCTTTTCAGGTGGATTTTTTAATAATAACAGTGGTAATAATTTTAGTGCTTATCTTGAACATAAATATTTTGAAAAAGTGGAACCTGCTTCTTTTGATCAGTGGAAAACACGATATATAGTTTTTGGCCCTTCCTTTAAACTTGGTTTAAAAAGATTTGAGTTTGATATTTTTGTCAAGGGTGGCGGTGCGCAAATTATTGTACCCGATTTATTGTTTTCAAAAAGATTTTTTAACCAAACGTATGAAATTTACAGGTTTTCTGGCTCCTCCGACGACTGGCAGTTTGCGTGGTCAGCAGGGGCACGACTGATTTTTAAATGCAATCATTGGTTGGGTATACAAACCAAAGCCGACTACTTTACAACTTCCTATCTCAGTTCAGTGGCTTACGATAATACTTTCCGCGACGCTATAGATGGGAACAGAAATGGTGTACTGGAAGATTCTGAATATTTTGAATCGCAAAAGGTAAGCAATAAAGGAAATTCTTCACTCAACGTATTAAATCTGAGCCTCGGACTGATAGTTCAATTGGGGAAAAAAGTAGAGAAAAAGCCGGAAAAAATGCTTCCTGAGGTCCCTGAATCGCCTGCAATAAATGATGAATTAGTCGGCATTGAAAGTCAGAATGTACCGGCTGTCAAAGAAGAAATACAAAACACCCCAATCGATGAAATCAGGGACACAACTGAAAATCAGGAAGCAAACATTCCAATAGTTAATGCCCAGGAGAAGCAGGAAAATAAAAATATACCGGTTGACATCGTCGTAGAGGAAAAGATAGAGATTCCCGTCACAACTTACGATGCACCGGAAGCTGAATATGATGCTGAAGCTGCCGAATTTTTGTATAAAGCAGGAGAATCGTATTTTGCAACAAATGACTTCGAAGATGCTTTGCCTTGTTTCAACAAACTAAAGGCAGATCCTAAATATCCGCGGGCGAAATATATGTTTGCGCTTGCGTTATGTGCTATGGGAAATTGTGCCGAAGCTAAAAAGGAGTATAAGGAATTTGCAAAAACGTATAAGGAAACGGATTCCAGAACCCTGGAGATCATATTTGCCTCCCATTTTGAAAGGTGTTCCATTTCAGGAAAATTAAATAAATCGGATAGCGACCGCAAGGAAACCGCATCTCCGGCCGAAAATCAACCTGAAGAGTATAAGATACAGTTTATTGCGATGCGGAAACCCAATGCCGCATTCCCGCGTCTAACCAATGTTGGAGTGATCTCCACCGAATTTTTCCCTAATAAATCAGTTTACCGTTATACTTTGGGGGCATATCAGGATATTAAGTCTGCAGCCGCTGATGTGTACAAGGTGAGAAAGATGGGTTTCAGAGATGCTTTTGTAGCAGTTTACAAAAATGGTAAACGGGTAAACACCCTGTACCATGCCAGATAATTCCTGCCGATACATGATGGCTTGACACATTGCTTTTAATTCCTTTTTGTTTGTTTGATTAATTGATATTGCGATTAACCGGGAGTATATTATATTTGTGATTGCACAACTAAATATAATATCATGCGAACAACTTTTTTTTTAATTCTTCTTTTTATTTCATGGCTGAAAATGGCGGGCCAGTCGGCGTGGGAAGTGACTGCCGGTCAAATCGATCCAAATAATTATTTTGGTGTGACACTGGCTAATGGAGTTGTTGGTATCGTCTCGTCTCCTGAACCACTAAAGGTGAGAGACGTCGTATTGAATGGGGCCTATGATTATTACCAAAGAGGACGGGTCTCAAATATACTGAAGACATTCAATCATGTCAATATGAACCTCGACGTGGATAGCAAAAGGATTGAACAAAAAGATATACAGAATTACAGACAAACTTTAGACATGAAACGGGCTTCCCTCACCACGACCTTTGATGTGGGCAGTAAAGCCAAAGTAACCTCCACCATGATGTCATTAAGACATTTGCCTTTTACTGCGTTAACGGTGATAGAAATCAAAGCTTTGAAAGACATCAGTATTACACCGATGAGCGTGATCGAAGCGCCCAATCATTTGACCGATGTTCGGAATTATTATGCTGAAATTGATCGCCCGCATGTTAAAATACCCCTCTTGACGTCGGTAGGCATGAGCCCGTCAGGCAGATTAAAAGTAGCGGCAAGTAATAGTTTTATATTTGAGGAAGCACATGGCAAAACACCTGTTGTTATTCATGAAGATTGGGATTATAATATGCATTTGGCTAAGTTTACTAAAACATTAAAAGCAGGTGAAACTTATTCATTTAGTGTTGTATCTTCTACTGTATCCAGTGCGCAATACGAAGACCCGCACAATGAGGCAGAACGATTAACCATATTTGCCATGCTTGAAGGCAAGGAGCGATTACTGCGAAAACACACCGAGGCATGGGCAGAGATATGGAAAAGCGATGTCGAGATTACAGGCGACCAAAGTATCAACAGAGACATCAGGTTTGCCATGTACCATTTATATTCTTTTGCACGCGAAGAAACATCATTCAGTCTGAGCCCGATGGGCTTGTCTGGACTTGGTTATAATGGCCACGTGTTTTGGGACACCGAACTATGGATGTATCCGCCCTTATTGATGCTACGTCCTGAAATGGCAAAATCATTGCTGGAATACAGATTTGAGCGGCTGGAAGCCGCGAAACAAAATGCTTTTTCGCATGGCTACAAAGGAGCAATGTTTCCTTGGGAATCATCGGCAAATGGTTCGGAAGATACACCGGTCTGGGCTTTAACCGGTCCGTTTCAGCATCATATTACCGGTTGTATCGGGTGGGCGTTCTGGAAGTATTATGAAGTCAGTGGCGACAAAGAATGGTTGCGCAACAGGGGATGGCCTGTTCTGAAGGAAGTTGCCGCCTTTTGGGCAAGCCGGGTGGAACGAAATGGTCCGGGCAAATATGATATAAATAATGTCATAGGAGCCAATGAATGGCAGGAGAATATAGACAACAATGCATTTACCAACGGTATGGCTAAAACAGTACTCAGGTATGCTACCCAGGCTGCGCAGGAACTGGGTATTGATCCGGACCCTGACTGGAATCATGTTGCAGATAACATACCAATTCTAAACTTTCCTGATGGTACGACAAAAGAAAATGCGACCTACAACGGGGAAACAATCAAACAGGCCGATGCCAACCTACTGGCCTATCCGCTGAATATCATTTCTGATGAAAAGGCCATCCGCAAAGACCTGGAATATTATTTACCGCGATATGCTAAAGATGGGCCCGCTATGGGCTTTGCCATTCTTGGCGTATTATATAACCGGCTTGGGGATGCCGAAAAAGCAGGGCAAATTTTTGGCAATAGCTATAAGCCGAATGAAGTGCCTCCGTTTGGTGTACTGGCAGAGTGCGCCGGGGGAACAAATCCATATTTTGCCACAGGAGCAGGTGGTATGCTACAGGCTGTATTATCCGGATTTGGAGGACTTGAAATAGGTAAAACAGGAATAACACAGCGAAAGTCGGTTTTGCCAAAAGGATGGGGTGAGATGATCATCACCGGCATTGGCAAAAATAAGCAAACGTTTCGGGTGAAATAACCGGCTTACTTTTTTAAAAATTAACTAGCAGTTTACATCCTTAATTCAAGACACAAAATTGACCTGCTTTTAATTGATGGATAATTAAACTTAATTGAAAATAATCCCAATTTTCAATTAAGAATAGAAATTATGAACATTATTTATTCAGCAATTCTTGGAATAACGCAAAAAAATCACCGACATCCTTACCATCTGCCAGCCCGTGATGGACATGAACAGAACAGGGCATGTCCATTTTACCTGCATGATCCTCTATTTTTCCAACTGAAATTTTAGGTACAGAACTGTTTGATGAAAAAGACCTGGCGTGGGATAAAGAAGTAAATCTGAGCCAGGGTAATGCGGAGAAATGAATGACATCGGCACCATTTCTGTCGGGAAAAAGCGTATTGGACTGTCTGATTCTTTCCATTTCATTTTTGGTATTTTGTTCAAAGACTCGGTAGTCTTCGTCAAAAAGTATAAAGCTGAATCCAAAAGTACCATCTTCGCGATTTATAGTAGCTGATGCATGGATATGATCATATTCCAAAACTTCTCCTTCTACAATCCGGTATTTCAAAACGGGCAGTTGGTGTATTGCCAAAAGTGATTTGTGCAGATAAAAAATAAAAAAGGAGGTATTCATGGACTTGGCAGTCAGGTATGCCCGGCTTACATCAAGCAACGCAGTGACTCCAAAACAGGGTTCGTCAAAGCCGGAAAAGAATTGATAATGCTCTTTTCTGTTCCAATGTTCAATGTCTAATTTTTTATACATGGGTCAGGTAAGGTAAAATCTCTTTTATTTGATCCACTTGTCTGAATCTGGAATTATTAATAATTACATCTACTGTTTCATGTTCCCAGGTGGTGTGAAATGGCACATGAATGCCAAAACCGCCTAATTCCAGTACCGGGAGGACATCCGACTTAAGCGAATTTCCGATCATCAGGAATTCATTGGGTTGGATATCCAGGTGTTTTAATAGTTTATTATAGTCAGCCTGCCTCTTTTCCGAAACAATTTCAATATGATGAAAGTAACCGGATAAATTTGATTTAATCAATTTTCTTTCCTGATCCAGTAAATCTCCCTTGGTTACAACAACAAGTTTAAACGAAGGTGCCAGTGCCTGTAAGACCTCTTCCACGCCTTCCAGCACTTCAACAGGATAGTCAAGTTGAGCCCGGCCAATATCAATAATTCGTGCAATTACATCCGAAGGAAGGGTATTGCCTGCAATTTTCAAAGCGGTTTCAATCATGGAAAGCATAAAAGCCTTTATACCGTAGCCATACAGACCCAGATTCTCAATTTCTGTGGCAAATAATTCTCTGTGTGCACTGTGTCGGGGCATATATGCTTCCATCAGGTCACAAAATTTATCTTCAGCCAGCCTGAAGTATGGCTCGTTGCTCCAAAGGGTGTCATCAGCATCAAAACCAATGACTTTAATTGATGTGTAGGACATAATAAATGAAATCAGCTGCAAATATAATTTATCCTGAATCAAACAACAGATTTTAAGATGAAACATAATCCTTTAAACCTATGAACAATCAGGTGCATGAAACATCCCCGATCCTGAATCTGCCGCAAGGGTAATAAAGATGATGATGCATATGTATTAGTGATATTTGATTTATAAATAGCATATTACACATAGAATAAAGATAGTACTCTGTTCAATGTCTTAGCAAACAGGTTTTGTTTAAAAATTTAAATCATTGGCGATGTAATATAATTTCAAACGTTGTACAGGGTTTAATCTGAGGTCAAACATTCATAAACCCATGTAGACTGAACCCTTATTTTGGCAGAAAAGCGTTATTTAGGCAACTCAGGTAGCTAATTATTTCGTGTTCAAAATCTGGTCAGCCTGAAAAACAATGGAGCAGCATTATTTATAAATATCAGCCGTTTAATTCTTTATATGATGCTTTTTTTCTTAATTTTGCCCTGAAAAAGGGTTGATATTAATAGAATTAAAATACACCGGGAAGTATGAAATTGTCGCTGAATTGGCTTAAAAAATATTTGAATGTTACCTATTCTCCGGAAAAAATAGCAGAAATGCTGACTATTATTGGATTGGAGGTGGAAGGAATAGAAAAGGTGGAATCGGTAAAAGGTGGTCTTAAAGGTGTCGTGACAGGTCAGGTGATCAGTTGTGAAAAACATCCGGATGCCGACCGACTTTCTGTTACGATGGTAGACATTGGGGACACCGAACAATTGCAGATCGTTTGTGGGGCAGCAAATGTCGCCAAAGGGCAGAAAGTGATGGTAGCTACGATTGGCACAGAACTCTATAAACCTGAAGGCGACAGCTGGACTATAAAAAAAGGTAAAATCAGAGGGGTTGAATCTCAGGGCATGATTTGTGCCGAAGATGAATTGGGTATTGGTCACGATCATTCCGGAATTATTGTTTTGCCACAGGACACTCAGATTGGCATTCCCGCTGCCACGTATTACGAGATCGAAGATGATTTTGTTTTTGAAGTGGGTCTGACGCCCAACAGATCTGATGCTACATCGCAATTGGGTGTTGCCAGAGATTTGCTTGCTTACCTTCGGGTAAATGAAGCCTATACCGATGATATCAACGAGCCGGATATTTCAGGTTTTGTAACTGAGCGGGTTGGACTTAACATTGATGTAGAAGTCATGGATCACCAGGCTTGCCTCCGGTATACCGGTATTACTGTAAATGGCATTGAAGTAAAAGAATCTCCTGAATGGCTTAAAAAACTGCTCACTTCAATAGGGGTAAAGCCCATCAACAATATTGTGGATGTAACTAATTTTGTGCTGAATGAGTTGGGCCAGCCGTTACATGCCTTTGATGCTGATAAAATTGCTGGAAATAAAGTGATCGTCAGAACATTGGATGCGGGTACTACCTTTAAAACGCTGGATGGCGTTTCCAGAAATCTGGAGGGTACGGAGCTCATGATTTGCGATGCCAATTCCGTTGGCCTGTGTATGGCAGGGGTTTATGGCGGTATGGAAAGTGGTGTAACCGCTGAAACGAAAAATGTATTCCTGGAATCAGCATGTTTTAATTCAAAAAATATCAGAAGGACCAGCACAAAACACAACTTGCGTACGGATGCCGCCAGGGTATTTGAAAAGGGTGCGGATGTTAATATAACTGAATTTGCCATGAAAAGGGCAGCTGCACTCATCAGAGAACTGGCTGGGGGCGCTATCAGTAATAAAACAGTGGATGTCTATGTTAAAGAAGTAAAACCTGTAGAGATCAGGTTGTTTTATAAAAATGTTAATAACCTGATCGGTACCAACATCAGTGAAGACGATGTACATGCTATTTTACAGGCGATGGATATGGAAGTAAATCCGTTTGATGATGAAAGCATTATGGTTAATGTCCCGACCAACAAAGTGGATGTTACCCGGGAAGTGGACCTGATCGAAGAAATTGTAAGGATCTACGGCTTAAACAGAGTACCTGTTCCCGCTAAAATCCAAAGTACAATTTCTTATACCCAAAAACCGGACAAACATAAAACCAAAGAAATAATATCAAACTTTCTGGCTTCCTCAGGTTATAATGAAATGATGGGTTTATCATTGATCGAATCTAAATATTATAATGACCTGGGCATTGCCGATGAACAGGAATTTGTTTACATTAACAACACTTCCAATATTTATCTGGATATCATGCGCCCGGATATGCTGGTGAGTGGGCTGGTTTCCATATCATACAACCTGAACAGACAACAATCCAATATTTCCGTGTTTGAATTCGGTAAATCTTACCGAAAAACAAAAGAGGGCTACATTGAAAAAGAAATGTTCACTATTTTTACAACAGGAAAGCGCCATGAAGAATCCTGGTTGAACGATAATAAAAAGGATAAAACATTTTTTGATATTAAAAAACCGGTACTTTCTGTGCTTAACAGGCTGGGTATTGATAATTTTCAGGTTTCTGAAATTACGGACAGCCCTAAGTTTATTTATGGAATTTCTATTAATAAAGGGCCTATTGTGATTGCAGAACTTGGCGCAGTGAAAAAAAGTGTTTGCCAGCGAATGGGTATAAAAACACAGGTTTTTTATGGCGAAATAGCTTATGATGCCTTGTTGAAACTGATTGGAAAAGAAAAATTGCAAGTCAGGGAAATCAGTCGTTTCCCATCAGTACGAAGAGATCTGGCACTGGTGATTAATAAAAGTGTTCCGTTTGCCCAGATTGAAACCATTGCCAGACAAACAGATAAACACTTTTTAAAACAGATTTCATTATTTGATGTTTATGAAAATGAACAGCAGCTTGGAAAAGATAAAAAGTCGTATGCCGTTTCTTTTGTTTTTGAAAATACAGAACGAACTTTGCAGGATAAGGATATCGACCAGATTGTTGAAAAACTGATTTTTAATCTGGAATCGAAAACCGGAGCATTAATAAGAAAATAATCACATATACCAAATAAATATTATCTTTGATGGAAAATCTGATACAACATCTGGATGAAATTCTGGTAAGTCTCCGGGATATGAAATCCGGTTATCAGCGATTATCAGAAATAAATGTAGGATTGGAAATTCAACTCAGTCATCTAAAAGTAGAAACTGATCAATATAAAGAAGAAATTTTAAAATTAAAAAAGGAGCTGAAAGACAAAGCGGAAGCTGAAAATATTGTAATGTTATCACAGTCAGGTAGTTCAGACAAAAGTAAAATCAGCGCATCAGATACGGATCAAAATGTTAAAAATGCGCAGATCAAACTTCAATTGGATGAATTTATCGAAGATATAGATCAATGTATTCAAATCATACAAGCGAAATAATAATGCAGGAAAATGATCTGAAAACAATTAAGTTAACTATTGCCGGAAGGGTTTTTCCGGTGAAGGTGACTCCTGAAGAAGAAACGGTGATTCGTGATTTGGAGCGGGAGCTAAACAGTAAGGTGATGGAATTTCAAAACACCTATCCCGGCAGAGATAAGCTGGATTGTGTATTAATGACCTTACTTACCTATACATTTGATCAAAAAAAGCCGGCTCCATCCGGAATGGATGAGCAGGTTGCTGACAAGATCAGCCAGATAAAAAACATCCTGAATTCGGTCGCTGACATTAACTGAATTTATTTACTTCCCGCATTTTATGCTTTCATGCACCTACATATTTGCATCCCGAAAGGGTATTTTATCATTATTTAAATAGTAGATCAACATGAGTGCAATAGTTTGGATCATTATTGGTTTGGTTGGAGGAGGAGGCATGGGCTTTTTCCTGACTCAAACCCTGTACAAAAGCAAAGTAAAAGAAGCCAATGACAAGGCAGATATTACGCTTAAAGAAGCAGAACTCACTGCAAAACGCAAAATTGATGAAGCCGAAAATAAAGCGGAAAAAATTGTTGCGAAAGCAGAGCAGACCAACGAGTCTGTAAAACAAAGGAAAATTCAGGAAACCAGAGATAATTTTGCAAAACTGAAATCTGAATTTGAAACTTGGAAAGCGGAGCAGAAAGTAGAAATTAAAGAACGCGAACTAACCGCCATCTCCCTTGAAAAAGAACTGAAAATCAAGCAGGATGCCATTTTGACGGAACTGGAAACCATCGAAAGCAGAGAACAGGAACTGAATGCTATCCGGGAAAATCTGGACGTCCAGATGAAAATTGTAGCTAAGAAAAAAGAAGAACTCGATACCGCAAGCGAGCGCTTTATCCGGGAACTGGAAACCATTTCCAAACTGTCCGAAAGTCAGGCTAAAGATCAGTTGCTGGAAGCTGTAAAAGCAAAAGCACAAAATGATGCCCTGGCTATCGAAAAGGAAGCCATTGCCAATGCACATACCAATGCAAATAAGGAAGCAAAAAAGATTGTAATTCAGACCATTCAAAGGATGTGTGCTGAATACACCATTGAAAACACCGTTTCTGTTTTTAATCTCGAATCGGATGAAATTAAAGGTCAGATTATTGGCAGGGAAGGCAGGAATATCCGTGCCCTGGAGGCGGCAACTGGTGCCGAAATTGTTGTAGATGACACGCCCGAAGCCATAGTCATTTCCAGCTTTGATCCAATCAGAAGGGAGTTATGCCGTCTGGCACTTAAAAAACTGGTTGCTGATGGCCGGATTCACCCCGCTAAGATTGAAGAAACAGTTGCAAAAGTAAAAAAACAACTGGAAGAACAGATCATCGAAATCGGCGAAAGAACGATCATAGATCTGGATATTCACGGCCTGGCTCCTTATCTTGTAAAAATGGTAGGAAGGATGCGTTTTAGATCTTCATACGGACAAAACCTGCTCAAACACTCCATTGAAACAGCCAATCTCTGTGCCACGATGGCCGCAGAACTGGGTCTGAATCCTAAACAGGTTAAAATGGCGAAACGTGCGGGATTACTCCACGATATAGGTAAAGTTGCAGAAGAGGATTCTGAACTTTCACACGCATTGCTGGGAATGGAGATTTGTGAAAAACATAAAGAACACGCCGTTATCCTGAATGCGGTGGGCGCGCACCACGATGAAATAGAAATGAATAACATTATTTCACCCATTGTTCAGGCCTGCGATGCGATTTCAGGAGCCAGACCTGGTGCCAGAAGGGAAATTCTCGAAAGTTACCTCAAACGAATCGGAGAGCTTGAAGAACTGGCTTTGTCTTATGAAGGGGTTCAGAAAGCATATGCCCTTCAGGCAGGACGTGAACTGAGGGTAATTGTCGAATCAGAAAAGGTTACGGACCAGTATGCCGACGATCTGGCATTTATAATCTCTCAGAAAATTCAGGATGAAATGCAATATCCTGGCCAGGTTAAAGTAACGGTTATCAGAGAAAAAAGAGCAACCGCCTTCGCCAGATAAAATACAAAATCAGCGTTAAATCATAAAGGGTAAAGTCATAAAAATGATTTTACCCTTTTTTATTTATATTTCTACTTCGTATTTAGATTTATTATATATTTGACCTGTCAATACATTATCATCTGATAATGTTTTATCTAACCAATTAATTCTTAATTATTATGAAAAGTTTTGTAAATGTTTTTGTGGCCATTATTATGGTATGTTTTACTCTGCAGCTTTCAGCTCAGGTTGGTGTTCGGGCAGGAATTAACCTGGCCAATATGTCTATCAGTCCTGAAGATGATGAGTTAAAACCTGGTTCTAAACTTGGATTTGGAGTTGGCGTCTTTTATAAAATAAAAGCCGGCGATGCTTTAACTATCCAGCCAGAATTGAACTTTATGCAGCAGGGTACAAAGTTTGATGTTGATGTGTTGGGAGTTTCAGCCAATTCAACACTCAGCTTTAACTATTTACAGGTTCCTGTAATGGTAAAATATGGCTTTGGCAATATGGAAGCTACTAATTTTTATGTACAGGCCGGACCGTATGTAGGAATAGGTATTGGAAAAGTAAAATCTGAAACTTGTGTTGGTGATGATTGTGAAACGGAAGAACAAGAATACGGCGATGGCGAAGACGGCCCTAAAAACCCTGATTTTGGTGTTCAGCTGGGAGCTGGTGTGAATATTAATTCAAACATCTCTGTTGATGCCCGTTATATTCTTGGTTTACAAAATCTGAGCTCCGGCGATGACACTACAGTTAAACATACAGGTATTAATATCAGTGTTGGATATGCATTCTGATTCTGAATGAAATTTCAGTCTTAAGTGATGTAACAAATCCTTGTAACATTTTTAAGCGTAATTGAACCAGACTTTGGTTTAATTACGCTTTTTTATTTTTAAAATATCGGATGTACTTGACAAGCATGGGATAAGTTAAATAAACCCAAATAACGTTTTGGACATATTAAAAATAAGGCAAATTTGAGGTGAAATCAGATTTTTTGTCGTAAATCCTGACGCCTTTCTTGAGTTAACTTTATATAAACATCTTCAGGTCGGTTTCGTGGATTGAAAACTACTTATTCAAAATTCCATTTGGAAATACGCAGTTGATACCTTTTTTCAGACAACGCCCATTGATTTTTTTCAAACGAAGATTCCAGCTTTTCCTCTTCCCCGTCATTTAACATGTTATTAAAAAAATCAATGCCGGTCTGCTTTTCAACTTCATCAATGTTTACCATATACTCTGTCAGCCGTTTTGTAGATACCTGATTAGGGATAATAAAGGCAATGGCTTTTTTTTCAGGCAAGGTATAATCCAGGATGACTTTGAAAAATGCAGGCGGTACACTAACCTTGTTTTCGTGCCCGATGGTTGCATTTGTCGAAGCTAATATAGGTCCGGTGATAATGTACAGGGTGTCTGAAGTATACGTCCAATCCCTGATATTTTCTTCCAGCTCTTTCCATATTCCATTATTAAATGCTTTGATTTGTGGCGAAATATTGCTCATATAAAAACACTCCCGCATGGCAATACTGTCAAAAGCCATATCGCCAGCCGGAACCAAATGCCCCCTGGTAAATCCCGATTGGTTGTAGTCCCTGTGAAATGCAGATCGGGTAGTGACAGCATAATCCGGATTAAACCGGTTACTCCGTTCTACATTAGGCACATCAAGCATGTTTCTGTCCATCATGTAGGCAGTCCATGTTGCCTGTTCGTGTTTTTCTGAATATGAAAGTGAATAAAAACGGTGATGTACCACTTCGCCTGCCGGTGTGGGTAAATAAGTTCGCAGCGAATAATCTACCATTTCCGGCGTGGTATCCCGGATCCCGCTTTCCTCCAGCTGTTTTTTGAAATAAGCAAACCCCCCGAAAAGTAAAATAAGGGCAATAACTACAAATATCACGAGTCTGAATGTAGTTTGCAAACCTTTGTGGTGGCTGGCGTGATTTCTTCTAAATTGTGCCATATCTATATTTACTGCAATTCTTTTCTTTTCATTTTAGGTAGGTTCCGAACTACCATCTGAACCGTATCCTGCAACTTTTCTTCAAATAGTATCAACTTGTTTTTTTTCATGTCCTTCAGAACATCTTCATTAAAATGCCTGATCGTAACCAGTTCAAGATCATTATCTGTTACCATTTTAAATTCTGTGCCCAGTTCTTTTTCAAATTTTCTGATTCTATCAGGTATGTTATTGACACAAACTGTAAAACTAATAGCCGTATTGCGCATCATGTTTACTTTTAACCGGTATTTTGCCAGTAAGGCAAAGATCATACTCAGGTGGTGTTCAGCGACAAACGAAAAGTCATTGGTTGAAATATGCAACAATGTCTGGTCTGGTTCTATAACTATAACCGGAGGATAACTCAGTTCTTTTTCATCACTGATAACAGTTCCTTCACTGCCGGGTTCCAGAAACGGGCGCACATACAACGGTATCTGTTTGTTTTGTAATGGCTTTATCGTTTTTGGATGAATGACCTTGGCACCGTAATACGTCATTTCTATGGCCTCTTTATACGACAATCTGGGAAGTTTAATTACTTCATCAAATATTCTGGGATCTCCTGTCAATACTCCAGGGACGTCCTTCCAGATGTGCATGCTGTCCGCATCCAGACAAAACGATAAAATCGCTGCCGTATAGTCAGACCCCTCTCTTCCAAGTGTGGTTGTAAAGTTTTCACTGGTACTGCCAATGAATCCCTGTGTCACCACGTGATTCACTTTGTCCAGTAACGGTAAAATTTTGGCAACCGCATTTTTTTGAGTGGTATCCCATTGGATTCTGGCATCACGAAATGTATTGTCGGTCAATATTACATTTCTTACATCAAGCCATTCGTTGGCAATGTTGAGGTAATTTAAATAATGAGAGAGTATTTTGGAAGACAATAACTCACCAATCGAAACAATTTGATCATACGTGTAATCATAATCTTCATGCGGGGAATCTTCCAGAATCCATTCAATTTCAACAAAGGTATCATTGATATCATCCATAACATCATTGGATACCGGAAATAGTTGCTGTATCAGGGATATATGGTTCAGTTTTATTTGTTCAAGCAACGATGCTTTTTTACCGTCGTTATCATAATAACTTTTAACCAATTCCTCCAGTGCATTGGTAGTTTTGCCGGTTGCTGATACAACAATTACAATTTTATCTTCACTAAATTTTTTTAATATTCTTCCGACATTTATAAATCCTTCAGCATCTTTTACCGAAGCCCCGCCAAACTTAAAAACTTTTAATTGCATAACACCCTGAATTACTTAATAATATATGTTTGATTCTAATTTATCTCAATTATGTGGTCTCAAAGTTAAGGAGAATTAAAAATTTATTTTACTTTCGTTCACTTTATTGTAAGAATTCAGCAGATGTGGTGAGTATACGTATTGGATCCTGTATGGCAGCTCAATCCCCTGTAGTGGATACGGCTTGGAGGTAGCGTTACGTATGTTATTAAGAATAATTTCCATGAAATCATGTTATTATCTGCCTCTTTTATGGCAGTTGATTTTAGCCGGTTTTGGAGTTTTAGTCCGTCACAGAGCTGTTTTATTATTGAATATTAAATTATCAAACGATGGAAAGTAATCTGACCAATGCAGGTTTGTTGTTACTCATTGGCATGTTTGCCGTCTTTTTTATCTTGTTTCTGGTAGTAACAGGGGGAAATTTGTTGATCCGGTTGGTCAATACTGTTCAACTGGATACAGAAGTTATACCTTTCGCGGATATAAAAAACCAGGACATCAATTCGTTAAATGAGGAAGCAGTTGTGAAGGCTGTAAGCATCCTTACTGCCGGAGCAGGCAGGGTGGAGAGCATTAAAAAATTATGACCTGTATCGTTTAAAAATAATCTGAAACGACCATGATGAGAAAAGAGATAGGACTGGCACTCATGTATAGAGACATGTGGCAATCTGCCGGAAAATATATGCCAAGGGTAGACCAGTTGATCAGGGTGGCTGAACCGATAATTGATATGGGCTGCTTTGTACGTGTAGAAACCAATGGTGGTGGATTCGAACAGATAAATCTATTGTATGGTGAAAATCCCAATATCGCCAACAGAACATGGACCCGACCTTTTAATGAGGCCGGTATTCTTACTCAAATGCTCGAGAGAGGATTAAATGGACTGAGAATGAATCCGGTACCCAAAGATGTAAGGCAACTAATGTTTAAGGTTAAAAAACTACAGGGAACAGATATTTCAAGATCTTTTGATGGGTTAAATAATCCTCAAAACCTGGCCTTGTCCTTTCGTTATGCCAGGGAAGGAGGCATGATTGCCCAGGGTGCCTTAAGCCTGACAGTCTCTCCGGTCCATACGGTTAATTATTTTATTGATCTGGCCACTCAGTTTATTGAGCTGGGAGCAGAAGAAATCTGCCTGAAGGATATGGCAGGTATTGCCAGACCTGCTTCAGTTGGCCGCATTGTTAAAGGAATTAGAGAACGGTTTCCGGATATAATTATCCAATATCACGGCCATTCTACCCCGGGATTTTCTGTAACTTCAGCACTCGAGGCAGCCCGCAATGGTGCTGATATAATTGACGTAGGCATGGAACCCCTTTCATGGGGCACAGGTCACGCTGACCTGTTGACCATTCATGCCATGCTCAGAGATGCAGGCTTTTTGGTACCGGATATCAATATGAAAGCATATATGCAGGTACGCACTCTCACGCAGGAATTTATAAAGGATTTTCTGGGACATTATATCAGTCCCAAAAACAGAGAAATGAACTCTTTGCTGATCGGGCCAGGCCTGCCCGGCGGCATGATGGGCAGCCTCATGGCCGACCTGGAACAGAACCTCACCGGACTAAATGCCTGGCTGGTAAAAAATGGTAAACCGGAAATCAGTCAGGATGAACTGTTGATCAGATTGTTTAATGAAGTGGAGTATGTCTGGCCCCGGCTAGGATATCCCCCTCTGGTTACTCCATTTAGTCAGTATGTGAAAAATGTTGCATTAATGAATGTGGTCCAGATTGAAAAAGGCAAGGAAAGGTGGACCATGATGGATGAAAATACATGGAACATGATATTGGGCCAGCAGGGTCAACTTTCGGGACCCGTAGCAGATGAAATAAAGCAACTTGCAAAAGACCAGGGCAGGTCTTTTTTCACCGGCGACCCGCAGACATTATATCCGGATCAGCTGCAGATGTATAAAGAAAAAATGTTGGAAAAAGGATGGGACACCGGCATGGATGATGAAGAACTCCTGGA
>WBZS01000298.1_pt1 | contig 77086 bp, 60 predicted proteins | sample 5204201 | NCBI WGS metagenome assembly WBZS01 (sample SAMN12344357, study PRJNA552823) | activated sludge metagenome | biome: Activated sludge suspended growth; feature: Nitrification reactor; material: Wastewater; isolation source: activated sludge from nitrification reactor of wastewater...
GAAGAAGAAAATCTAAGTGCTCAACGCCTTTCGGCATCAATGGAAAATTCACATTGTGCGTGCGCCCTGACCATCTTTTTCTTGGGACAGTGCTCAACGCCTTTCGGCATCAATGGAAAATTCACTGTTCTTCTGCTTCCACTTCCAGCGCAACTTGAAAGTGTGCTCAACGCCTTTCGGCATCAATGGAAAATTCACTTGAATTTCTGCGCCCGTCCAATCGCGGCTTAATTGTGCTCAACGCCTTTCGGCATCAATGGAAAATTCACGTGGATCACCTGCTTTCTGTGCAGCTATATAGCGGTGCTCAACGCCTTTCGGCATCAATGGAAAATTCACTCTTTAACGCCTTCCCGATTATGGTTCACGCACTCCTGTGCTCAACGCCTTTCGGCATCAATGGAAAATTCACGGGCACGGATGTTGAGAAGGTTGACGATCTATATTTGTGCTCAACGCCTTTCGGCATCAATGGAAAATTCACGGCGCTACTCGAATGCCGCCGCGTGCCTGCTACAAAGTGCTCAACGCCTTTCGGCATCAATGGAAAATTCACGCTGCTCGGGAGATCACGACAGGCCGAACTGGTCGGTGCTCAACGCCTTTCGGCATCAATGGAAAATTCACCGCACGCGCTTCTGCCATTCGTTCTTTGAGCTTAGCTGTGCTCAACGCCTTTCGGCATCAATGGAAAATTCACTGTCGAAATTTCTTTGATCGTAAAACAAGGCATCGGTGCTCAACGCCTTTCGGCATCAATGGAAAATTCACAAGCTGATTGTTGTGCTGGCTGCCGCGTCGGGGAAGTGCTCAACGCCTTTCGGCATCAATGGAAAATTCACACAGTGACGCCACGTATAATTCACTCACCCAGCTTCGGTGCTCAACGCCTTTCGGCATCAATGGAAAATTCACGATCAGCGCGACGTTATGCCAAAATTAAAGAGGTGCTCAACGCCTTTCGGCATCAATGGAAAATTCACTTAGATTTTCTTCTTGTTGCGCGAGGCATTGTATTGTGCTCAACGCCTTTCGGCATCAATGGAAAATTCACCGTGGACGTTACAGGATGCGCTGCATACTGCGTTGGTGCTCAACGCCTTTCGGCATCAATGGAAAATTCACCTTTCTTAGTAATTAATATCTTCACCGCCGTATTGTGCTCAACGCCTTTCGGCATCAATGGAAAATTCACCCGTGAACTGCTGTTCTGTTAATCGTAGCCCCTTTGCGTGCTCAACGCCTTTCGGCATCAATGGAAAATTCACTGATTGATCAGTAAAAATGTTTTCTGCGTTATCAAAGTGCTCAACGCCTTTCGGCATCAATGGAAAATTCACCGCTAAATTGAAACGTTGGCAGAAACCCATCACTTAGTGCTCAACGCCTTTCGGCATCAATGGAAAATTCACGAATTTTTGAAAGAAAAACCATAATGTTTCCTTTTTGGTGCTCAACGCCTTTCGGCATCAATGGAAAATTCACTTTAAAAGCTTCAAGTAGGTTTGCGCAGCCGTTAACGTGCTCAACGCCTTTCGGCATCAATGGAAAATTCACTACAGGCTGACACAAAAGAAATTAAAGAAAACTAGTGCTCAACGCCTTTCGGCATCAATGGAAAATTCACAGATCAATATTGTAATTAACAGCAGTCCGTAGAAGTTCGTGCTCAACGCCTTTCGGCATCAATGGAAAATTCACACAGCAAGAAGGAAGCCGATAAGCTGGCGATCATGGGCGGTGCTCAACGCCTTTCGGCATCAATGGAAAATTCACCCGACTATCGGCGCAATCCGTAGCCGTTTTACCAGTGCTCAACGCCTTTCGGCATCAATGGAAAATTCACACTCTCGCAATTGTTCTAAATATTCATCCCAATCCGTGCTCAACGCCTTTCGGCATCAATGGAAAATTCACGAACTTAGTTCGTTAACAAAGCCAGTAGCCACTTTTGGTGCTCAACGCCTTTCGGCATCAATGGAAAATTCACCTTTCCCAAAATCTTACAGTACGAAAAAAAAAGCAGGTGCTCAACGCCTTTCGGCATCAATGGAAAATTCACAAACTTTTTAGCAACAATTCAAGCGCAAACAATTAGTGCTCAACGCCTTTCGGCATCAATGGAAAATTCACTTTCTGCCCACACTTCACGCACTACATCGGCGTGAGGAGTGCTCAACGCCTTTCGGCATCAATGGAAAATTCACTTTGGATGATTTAGAAACCGTACAGCACGCATTAGGGTGCTCAACGCCTTTCGGCATCAATGGAAAATTCACTTGCGCTGTCACCCATTGCGACAATCATCTTATGACGTGCTCAACGCCTTTCGGCATCAATGGAAAATTCACAGCCCTTTAAAGAATGGCTCGACAAATGGTTTGATGTGCTCAACGCCTTTCGGCATCAATGGAAAATTCACAAAATAATAAGCAAAATGTCTAACTCACTGCTGTTTTGGTGCTCAACGCCTTTCGGCATCAATGGAAAATTCACATTTCCCTTCACGCGCCATCTTTAAAATAGCCTGCTGTGCTCAACGCCTTTCGGCATCAATGGAAAATTCACGGTTATTCGCAAATTTGGCGCAAACGCGGCGCACGGTGCTCAACGCCTTTCGGCATCAATGGAAAATTCACCCATTCCTGCACTTTTACGTCGTTAGGCAGCGTTTGGTGCTCAACGCCTTTCGGCATCAATGGAAAATTCACCGCGATAGAATTCGCCTTGATGCGCGCTCGTATTATGTGCTCAACGCCTTTCGGCATCAATGGAAAATTCACTGCGCGGTGGTTAGCCGCAATGATTGCAGTAGCTTGGAATCGCTTTTGCGGGCATCTCGCTTTTGCAGTGTGACGGCACACTCTGAATAGCTATAAAACAACAGAATGGCTGACCTACACGCCTGTTTTGACAATGGTTTCGCAACTTTCAAGCATCTAGCGAATGCTGAAATTTTGCTATCCTTAACTTGTATTTGTACTTGCCGCAAATTTTCTCCTTTCTATTTCTAAACACCCGCAGATGCTTGCGTGCGATTTAGGCAATCTCGAACGGCTTCGGTTGCTGAGTCCAAGACTCCGGACGATTGCATGTATGAATGCGTTTTTCACAACCTTCGCATAAGGGAATAATCAACAATCGGTCTTCGTTCGTCAACAGGCTTTCCAATTCCCAGCGCACCTTTTCCATATCGCGCACCGTTAACCGACAACGAAAGATTGAATACTGCAACCGATAACCATACCCATTGATCTTTTTATACACTTTGCGCCACCGCTTTGGTTCGGTGATGTCATAGGAAAAAATGTACCAGTTTTTGGGTTCCATTTACCGCAACCTCCAGCGCGCAAACAGTCCTCCTTCGTTCATCCATTCTTTTTCCAGCAAGCGCACTTCTAATTCCAGCATCCGCGCATACGTCAGTGAATAGCCGATCACCGGATGTTTCCATTTATCAGCTTTGCGCTGTTCGTAGATACCAATGAATTTTTTGCGCCCCTGTTCTGACAACCAAACCTGTGGGCCGGAGATCGTGAAATCTTCTTCCTCATCCCATTGCCGCCGATTGATCGAAGCGATCACAGGTAAATCTACCAGCGGCACGCGAAACATTTCCATCAAATCCAGTGCCAGCGGATGCGCTTGCGTGCGTGGCTGATGATAAAAACCAAGTGAAGGATCAAGACCCGTCACAATGATTGCGTTCGTTACATCTTTCAGCAACAGCCCGTAGCCATATGACAACAGCGCATTGCAGCGATCACGCGGAGGCCGCCGCGAACGTCCATCCGGTCGCATCGCATCCCCCAGGTCAGGCTTGACCAAATGCGGCAATGCTCTGAAATACTGTGCGCCGATGCTGCCTTCATACCCGCGCAAACTATCTATGTTGGCGGCGCGCTGCAAAGGCGAAAATAATTTGCGCATCGTCAGAATCGCATCTTTCAATTCTTCTTCCTCACGCCCGGCATCGCGCGAAGCCCGCAGCAAAAAACTCAACTGTCCACGGGCACGCGCTTCGACTAAGCGTTTTGCTAACGACAAACAAAACGCTTCATCGGTCAGCGCTTTATATTGCCGGATGCGGCGTTGCACCGAACCTGATCCCGCCGACCACGAACCAATATGCGTTCCCGCCGTAGTGATCCAATGCACCGCGACATTGTTTTCAGCACACAGCCTTAATGCCTGCGTAGTAATTTGCGCAAAGCCGTGCAGCACAACTTGCCCGACCTCATGAACCGGACGCAATTGATCCGGTTCATCCCGCACTGCCACTTTCAAACGATCCCCATTGCGCCCCACGCTCGCACCTTGTGTCATCACATGCAACGAAGCGCGATCATCATCAGCAGGAAAAAGGCGGATTGCGGATTTAGGAGTGCGGATTGCGGATTCATCGGCAGTTGCAGTGACTTCGGTCGCAGGATGTGTTGCTGTCTTCAATCCGCAATCCACAATCCGCCCTCCGCCCTCCGCCAGCCGCGCTTCTTCCGGCAAACACACCGGAGCCAGCGAACACTTGGCGCAAAGCCGTTCATTCGTTGCGACCGGAGGCCGTTCAATTGTCGCCTGCAATTCTCTGGCGCGATCAATTGCCGCGTGCAAATCCGCCATCGCCTGTTCATCAATTGGCACGCGTACCGTTGCATTATCGGCGTGATAACGTACGCGCGCTTCAGGAATAATTTCTCCCGTGTGTTCGGCGACCAGCGCGGCATACGCTGTGATTTGTATGCGATCCGAAGCCCACACTTGCGGCGTACCTTCGACCGAGCGAGCAGAGCGACCGCGCTTGTGTTCATACGGAATCAGCACGCCATCCCGTTTGCGCAAACAATCCACCTTGCCACGCAATCCCAACGTAGCCGATTCCAATTCCATCGTATGCCAATCGCCCTCTTCATCACGTTCAATTTCAACGTGAAGCCTGCGTCCGGCATAGACACGCGCATCAGCAACGCGCATTTCTTCGACTTCTTCGAGATAAAAAAGCCGTTCACAATAGGCAAGCGCGTGCAGCGACATCACACGCAACACAGCGTGAGCATTCGTCATAATGATTCTCCAATTTGTAAGGAAAAAAGTTGGCTGAAAAAAGAAAGTTCAGAGTTCACGCTTCAGCGTGCGAATTAAATGCAGCTCACGAAAGTGTGAACTCTAAACCTCGTTATGATTCCGAAGGCGTCCAAGTCCACGCAGTTTCAGGTGGAACTGACGAAAAATCACTAGGCGCAAAAAGTGGTAAGGTTGTTTTGCTGTTATCTGCACGATCAATGCCGACAGTCAGACGGCAAGAACCTTTGCGCGGCGCATCGTCAGGATTCATGCGCGTGTACCAGTAGGTTTCAGGCGGAGGCTCTGCGATCAGGTCAATTCGATCAAACAGCAAATTGTTATCTCCGGCAAATGGTAAGCCATATCGTGCTATTTCTAGTTCGCCTCGTAAGCCGCGTCTGATGTTATCGAGTAACGAATCATCTTCTGCTTGCACACCAAGGATGCCTTCGTAACCAACTAGCAATTCACGTCTAACAGGCGTGATCCAAGATTTTGCCCCATGAGTCAATTTAGCAAATTGCTTTGTTTTTTCATCTGTTCCAACTCGGTAGCTGTGAAGCTGTTGATATATCGAAGTTTTTTCGGGTTGGCGAATCACGCCAATTGCCAATCGCAAACTTGGCAACCCTCTAAGAATTTCTGTGGTTTTCAGATTTGTATAATCACGCATCTCAATTCCCGCCAAATTCAGAACCAGACCATATGCAGTAGAAGGCGGCATGACGGGTGCTGTGCTTCGATAAACTCCCGCCTGAAATCCACGAAAAGCCGCAAACGGTGCGTGAATTTTAAGCCAAAAAGTATTCATGAAATTTACTCCGTTTTGAGAAATTCTTCGCTGACCTTTTCAAGCAAAATTTGTGGGTTATCATAAAAATGTGCTCCTAAATCGGTCAGGCGTTTCTTTTCGGCTGCATCCATATTTCTGGCTAAATCTCCGCCAATCCAAAATTCATTTGCTGGCAAATCGTTTTCGTTAATGCGATGAAGTTCAGTAAAATTCCCGTCAACACCAAAACCGTAAGTATCGAATCCTGCAATCAAACTTGCACTTAACCGAACAACAATACTTTTCGGCGACATCTCATAAAAACTTCGTGCGTGTCCGCCTGCGACATTGGTTAGTTGTCCGATGCTTCTTAATAAAGCTTTTGTCCAACTTGGCTGTGACTGACAATCTTGTCCAGCAAGCGCAAAGGGGTATTGGTAGGCAGTGTAAATTCTCTCAACGTGATAAAGAACCGAATCATTTTTTTCTGAATTCTTGAATGGTGGAGGATCACCTGCGAATTTTGGAGACTGGTGAAAAGTTGCGTTGAAACGATAAGGCATCAATGATACAGCCATATTCATTCTAAAAATACTGTCTCGTTTAGTTGCTCGTCCCTGATGTTTCTTAATTATTTCTTTGTCAGCGGCAACCATAAAACCGAAAAGAAAATCGTCAGCAAATTTCTCTGCGTTTGGAAATTCTTTGAATTCAACTGCAAGTTGATCTAAATCGTGTCGGCGTTTACGGTTGATGTTACTGTCAGGGATTTCATTAACCAACATTTCACGTAAAGCATTACGCATTGATTCGGAGCTGATGATTGTATGGTCTTTGCCGCCTTTTGTAATTTTTTGCAAGATCGTGCGGTTCTCCTCAGATTCACCACGATAATTTGAACTCGGTGCGGCATGTGTAAGAACTGTAGCGAATAAATTTAACTTGCTCATTGTATTTCGTCTCCTTCTTTATCTGATTTTGGACTGTAGCCATTAGCTGAAAGTGCCAGCATCGTTAGTGTACGAACCTGTACTCGTTTCTCTTCGTCATATAAGGCTTTAGCAACTAAATCGAAGCCGTCACCTTTAAGGGAAAATTGATTGTAGGAACATAACGTCGAAACAAAATATTCGACAAAATCTTCATCTGTTCGACTACGAACAGCCAAGAATGCTTCGCGCGCAATTTTCCCTTTCATTTCGTTATATTTTTTCTCATCAGGAGTGTTCTTTGCTTTCCCCCATTCAAGCTGATATTTGTTTCTCAGTTTTTCCCGAATATAGGTTGAAACCAAATCATAGGCGACTCGTTCAATTGTTTTGGGAACGGTTTCCTGATTCTCAATACTCATATCTTTTGCTCCTTTTGATTTATTTGAAATTCCAATATCTTCAAATGCTTTGCGAACATCGCTCCGAAAAAACGATTGCCCGATAGTTTGTTCGGAATCTGTTTTGCTCATCAGCGAATCAACTCCGTAAAACCAATCTTTTTTATTCAAAACATTCAACATTCTTTGTTTGCGAAAAAGCTGATTGTTAAAACGTTCTTTGACGCGAACATAGTCATCAATCATTTGACGAATCGGATCAATTCGGGTACTTCCCCATAGCCGAACATTATTTCCGTCTTTCTCTACATGTAGAATATCAACGCCAAACAATAGGTCAGCAATTTGCATGTTTACTTTCATTGCAAGTCTTTGATCTAATTTGTGCATTAAGTCCAAAGCACCTTCAGCGACAAGATTAATTAAACTTTCTTTTGGGCGATAACCTGATTTTTCGGACGAACGACTTTGCAAAACTTCGGGAAATTCATCACAAAATGTCTCAAGTTTGGCAATGTCGGGAATTACTAACCCAAAACCAATATCGTTCGGTTTTTCCGTTTTTGTTTTACGGTCATATTTCCATTCTCTTGGAGCATAAATTTGTGCTACATATGGTAAAAAATGTAATAAAAACTGAAACCTAGCAAAGTCTCTGAACCTAACACTCTCTGCATTGTGGGCTTGCGAACCTATAAAATAAGTGCCTGGTAAATCGACCGTAAAGTTATCTTTTTTATTTAATTCGTCCCAAGTCTTGTCAGCATCATCCGTATATGCACCTTCTGAACGTTCTTCGTAAGGTGTACGTGTCGCGTCAATACCCCGAAAAATTTTCCAAATCATATCCTGCCAAAGCTTCAACCAGATTTTTTCCCCACTTCTGTCATATTCATTTAAGAACGCCCCCTTTGGAATGGCTTTTCCATAAACATATTCAAGTTTGAATTGGTTTTTACTCTGTTTTTCAGAAGAAGTGACGATTTTTATAGATCTTGGTATTTTGAGAAATTTTTCATTTTGAGGTTTTTCTTTTTTTACAGATAAATCTGCTTCAAAATCTGTCTCAGCATTAACAAAAAGTTGTTGTAAGTCTTCTCGTTTAATTTGAAGAACAGCAGCTCCATTATTTACTTTTTCAATTTCACAAATTCCACTTAAAAAATCCCATTTTTCTATATATTTTTCTTTTACTATGCTTTGAAACTTCTTATCCTTTATGTATTTTCCCGTTAAGGTTTTACAAACGATCTCTTCCCAAATTTTCATCCACAATAACTTTTCTTCAGAGTAAGGTAGTAATAACCTGCCAAACGGAATCGGTTCATCAGGAAACATTGAAAGAAAAGGAATCTCACAACTCAATTTTATTTTTATTGAGTTCTGCTCAAGGTCTTTTTTTGATAGCTTCTTTTCCCAAGGCTTATCTTCTGCCGATTCTGCTAACAGTGCGGCATAAACTTTATCAAATAGAAACTGCAATCCTTCCAGATCAATTTGCAAAGTCGCACTGTATTCATCAATTTGCGAAATTTCACAAATTCCTTTTTTATCCGGCTCATTTTTTAGCCAACGAACCATCAAAACCAACCCTGCAAGCCCAGCTCGATGTTGCGAAGAAGGCAATTCTGCAAGACTGTATTTTAGTGTTAATGTTTCATTCATTTTCGTCCTCCAATTCCGCCATAAAACCAAAATCTTCAAAGTAAAATTGGCTGTCAGCAATGCCAAGATACTTAGGCAGCCAAGACGGTTTCGCTATTTCGTTTTGACTAAATTTCTTTGGAACGCCGATAATGTAGGCATCAATCGGTTCTTTATTTTTGATTCGTTTTTCTACCCAATTTAAATCCTCACCTGACAAAATGCAGGGGGTCGTGAAATTATCAATTTCCCGAAAATTGCCCGGCACAGCGTAATACCCACTACTCAAAAAAGGCGCAAATTCGCCCTCATGTTGACGCTCTTTCTTCGCGTGTTCTTCCAGCTTTTCCGCTAAGCATCTTTGCGAAATATCTTTCTGCGGTAAATCATGTAAGAAAGTTAAGGCAGGTTCTAAATCTTCTTTTTGGTTATAAGGTTTATCGCTTTCGGGCATATACACGACCAGCCGCGAACGAAAATCCTTGCCTTTAGCAAGATGGCGATTTGAGCGCCCAAACCTTTGTACAAGCGCGGGTATCGGCGCAACTTCAGTTATCAAAACATCAGCATCTAAATCTAAACTCATTTCGCAAACTTGGGTTGTAATGGCGATTTGCGCAACTTCAGTTTGTTTGAATGCCTCAACTGTTGCTTCGTGTTTCTTTTTTCTATCTTTCAAACGAAAGCGGCTGTGATAAACCAAAGCCTTGATTTCGTTTTCTTTTTGGAGTCGTTTGGCGATGCTCTGGCAACGTCGGACTGTATTAACAACCCATAAAACACGCTTTCCCGCTTTATATTCGGCGGCGGCAATTTTATGTGCCTCATCTTCATTCGCTACAAATTCGAGGTTATAACGCGGATGAGTTTCAGCTTTTTCAAGGTCTTTCAGTTCGGCTTGTTCTTCCTTGTTCGGATACACACGTAAGCCAACTCTTTCAAGGTTTTCAATCCGAGTTTTTGGCAAAGTTGCCGTCATACATAAAACCGGAATATCAAAGTTTTGAAGAAAACAAACCAGATTCTCAAACATTTGCTTATCAAAACTGTGAACTTCATCAATAATCACCGCGCTATCAGCGAGCACAGGCAACAAACAAAGGCTTGAATAACTGTGTTCGAGAAAGCTCAAAAACTGGTCAACCGTTGCACTGAAATATTTCTTACCCCAATAACCAAGCGCAAAAAGCCGAGCATTTGTTTCGTAGTCTTTATCTTTCGTTGCTTCATTTGGATTTTCTGCAATTCCTTCCAGTTCGTATTTTGCTGTGCCGTGAAGTAAGCTCGCTTCGGCTTCTGGTGCATATCCAACATAATCTTTAAAGCCTTCAGTGGCTGTTCCGCGCGTTGGATAAAGAAAAATTACTTTGCCGATTTCGTGAGCCTGTGATTGTGCTTCTGCCCATTTCCAAGCCGCAATTGTTTTGCCCGCACCGCAAGCTGCCAAAAGCAATGCACGTTTTCCTAAAGTCGCAGATTTAAGTTGAAAATCATTCCATTTAACGGGCTTGCCTTTGAAAATCCTCTCGGCTCTTTTATCAATAATCGCTGTTGCTACTTCGTTATTTTCAATCGTTTTTGAATGTGCCTTTTCGTTGATCCAGTCTTCGATGACTTCACCCTCACGAACTAGCCCTGAAGCTACGGCATCGGAAGCAACTAAACCCGCTTTCACCGCAAGTAATAGGTTTCGACGTTCTATTTTTTCGTTTCGTACTTCTTTGTTGATAAGTCTTTTAAAATCTCTTGCTGTATCAAAACCTTTTTCAAGTGCTTCAACCCACGGCGATTTATCTGACCAAACTTTAAAGTCAATTCTGAGATTATTTGGTAATTTAGCAATTTCTCTGATGCGATCAAAAATTGCGTTTATTTCGGAGTGCGAATCAAAAAGCTGTACAAAAGGCTTTCCTTTCGATTGCATCCATTTCCAGTTTTCATTATCTGCTGATGCTTTGAGATGGTGCGATAAAACTGCTCCGGTGATTACTTCCAGATCAAGATTCTTATTTTCCGAAAGCCATTTGCGGACTTCGGGCAAATGCAAAATCAATGCACTCAAATGTTCATGGCGAATTGTTTGTTGATAAAAACTGCTTTGTGAAACTGCATTTTGAAAGTCTTCGTTTGCTTTGCCGATGTCGTGAAAGAGTGCCGCAATTCGCAAATTCAAAAGAAACTTTTCTTGTTCGTCTTTCTCATAGATTTTGAAAAATCGACACCAATTTCTGCCCCAACGCTTATCAAGCCAAAAAACTTCTCTCGCAGCTTTTTCCGTATCTTCAAGATGTTCTTGCAAAGTTACAGGGTCTCGACCTTCTCTATCGCTTTTGGCACGAAGTATGTCGTGAGGATTATTCATTGTGTAATGCCTCCTGCATTCGTTTTGGAGGTTCGCCAATTACTCTTTCTAAATTAATCGGATTGAAATACCCACATCCCATCTTGCGACGGCCACCCAAGCCTTGTTCCTGCAATTGAATTGATGCGTCATCGCTCAGTTCGTGCAACGCTAAGCCAAAACCGACGATGGTGTTTGTGCCGACTTTTAAGACGCGGCGCGGCCCGACTACGACTTCGCCACGAATGCCGAGTTCGTTGAGCTTGCGACATACGGCATCTGTAAACTTGTCTGGTTCGGTGTAACCTTTGATTGTCACGATGCGGGCATACAACGCGCTAGACGGTTGCAGCAAATTGATTTGCGGTGCGCCTAAGCGAATGGCTTGTTCGTTCAAGTGTAATTGTTTGCCCGCAAGTTTGAGCAACAACGAAACGTGATCCTGTGGCAGTCGCACGCGCAATTTGCCTTGCGGATCAAGTTGCGTAGTGCCATCGCCACGCGCTACGCCGGGAATCGTTTCGAGTGAGAACCAGTCAGCGGCGTGCACTTCCGGCACGACGCGCGAAATCGCACCGTATAACGCATAGCCCTGATCTGTTGGCAAAGTTTTGCCGATGATGGGAAATTTCAGTTCAATGTAACTCATTGCTTAGCTCCTTCTGAATAGTTGTTTTGCATCGCAGCAATTTCTGCCTGAATCGCCTGACGAAGCTTGGCGGGCTGTACGACTTGCACGTGTGAACCGTATTGCATAACAAAGCGCTGCACGCCATCCAGCGCGGTTACTTGCATCCGCATTCTTAATTTGCCGTCGGGCAATTCTTCGCGCTCTTCGGTCGGATGAAATTTGCCGCGCTCGCGCATCCAGCGCGCCTGATACTCATCAAAGACCAGTTCCACCACAATTGCTTGTTGATGAGCTGACTGTTAGGAAATTTCATCGTACAACATGAGCCTTTTAGACAACAAGCCCCACTTTGAGTGATAACAAATAAAACGCTGAAGCAAGTGATGAATGGTGAGATTATTGCTTTACAACGCGAAAGTTGTAATCATTAATTTCAATGAATTTTTGGCGCGTATTTTTTCCTGAAAGGATAAGAACGTAATCATCCGTTGATAGTATTTGCGCCGGGATTGAGATGACGAGAGATTTTCCGTCTTTCGACTTCGTCAGATTGTTACGGCTGATTAGGATTTGACCGGAATTGGTTTCGACCGTTATACGATAGGTGGAATATTTCTTTTCTGGAGTGAGTTTTAATTGCAGGCTAACTGTCACAATTTGCGGGGAAATTACAATTTTATTCGACGCGGAATTTGGTTCTGTGTCGCGTAACTGTCCTGGGCTGAGGATGCTTAATAATGTAAGGGCTCCAGTCTTTTTCTTTTGCGTTTGTAGTTTAGCTTGGAGCCCTTCGGCAGAGGCTGAGCGTTGAGTCGGCGGTTTTAAGCCTGGGTCGTTAGACTGCGTTGGTTGTGTTGTTGCGGATGTGTCAACGGGGGCAACAGAACTTTGCGCGCTGAATTGAGTCTGATTTTTCTCGTTTGACGATTTAGCGACAAAATAAAGTCCGACTGCGAACAACAATACACCAAACACAACTACGCCAAATTGCACGCTAGGCAATTGCAGAAGGGCGCGCCTTGACTGCCAAATCGAAATCTTGCCAGCGGGCGGTACAAAATTTGGCGGGGGAGTAAACGATGTTTTTAAATCCCTTGCGAATCGTAATTTTTTGCGCCGCCGCTCTGAGTTTAAATAGCTTGCCTCAAACTTTTGGCGCTCTGGCTGCGTCAAAACGTTGTTGAGGTAATCGTCAATCAATTGTTCTTCGACGATTTGCAACTGCTCAAACGTTTGGTTGTCGGTGAAGAACTTTTCCTCTAGCTGCGTTTGCGCTGCCTCAGGCAGTTCTCCTAAAAGATATTGGATCATTAGTTGCTTATTGTGGACGCTTGATGAGCCGTGCTTTTTTTCGCTCATAATTAAGTGACAAATTTACTTAGTTTCTTTCTGTCTGAGCAGAAATTATTTTTTCTTTGTGCTAGTTGATTTAGCTATCAGTTGATTTTTGGGCAAGCGTTGCTGCAAGTTTTTGCCGTACGCGAAAAACTTTTAAGTAAAGTGCATTTTCTGAAATGCCCAATTTTTCTGCTAATTTTTTTCTTTGTTCGGCTTGTGCCTGGCCTGAGCCTTGATAATATTCGTGCAGCATCTGGCGCATCGGTTCGGGCAACGCCAGCACACATTTTCGCATGAGATTCAACCGATCCTCTTCATTGAGCCGCGCGATTTCTTCGCGTTCACGTTGCGTTACGATTTGTCGGTCGTCTTCCAGAAAGATGCTGTCGAGCGAAACCGATATTTCTTCCCGCCTGGACTCTAACCAGACAAAACGTGCAATCGTTAAAGCGTAGGACTCAAGATTGAGGACTTCCTCTTCAGACGTAATTTTTTTGGCCAGGCGATTGATCGTTTCATCAACTAACATTTCTGGCATCGCACAATTGCGCGTTTCAAAGTAAAAGCTCAGTTTGAGCCGTAATGCTTCATAGCGCACTCCTGCCTGCTCACGGTCATCGCCCAACCGTGCCAGCAGAAATTCAAAGGTTTCCTGCGTCAATGACCATTTAGAATTGTTTGTTGAGAAAATACCCATCCACCAAATTTGCTAACGCGCAGATACCGCGCGAAAAAATGTCAGCGCCATTTTATTTCCACTCACCTTGCAAAGTGAAGGCTGCCCAATAACGCGGGTGTAACCAGCGCGGTTGTTTTAATTGTGAAATTTGTGCTGCACGCAAAGCTGCTGCCGCGCTTAATTTATTTTTGCCCAGCATCTCTTGATAAAAAACGCTCATCAATTCAGCCGTAGCGCGATCATTTACTTTCCATAAACTGGCAATGACACGCGGCGCACCTGCATACATGAATCCGCGTGTCAGACTGATTAATCCTTCGCCTTTGATTTCTTTGCCTAAGGCTGTCTGACAAGCACTTAGCACAACTAAATCTGTGTTGAGTTGCAAATTATAAATTTCGTGCAGGCGAAAAAAGCCATCTTGTGGCTGGCCTTTTTCGTCTACGAGTGAAAACACCAACCCCGATAGTTCGGGATGCACGCTGTTTAGCAACCCGTGCGTGGCGAAATGCAAAATCCGATAATTTTGTAAATTGGTATTCAGCACCATCGCACGGTTTGCGTCAAAATCTATGGCTGTTTTTCGCTCAGCATCTGTTACCAGCTTATCAATGGATTGCGCTTCGCGGCGGCTAAAAACTAAGCGGCGCAAAGAGCTGTAATTTTCTCCGACGTCACGCAAAGACTGTTCTAAATCAGGCGAAACAAGTGGTGGCTTTTTGGTTTCCTGACGATTTATCAGGCGCGGATCATCACTGGCAAATACGGGATCGGCAAAAACTGCAATGGTTTTATCAACTTGGTTTGGTTTGGCTGGCCCTCGGCGCAAAATCGCTAAGGCAGTTGCGGACGGTAAATTAATGATTTCGTGATTGACGATCAACGGTGGCCGGTTCGCCTTCGCGTTTGCACCGGTCACCGGCCTCCGACCACTGACCACCGTCTCCGGCAACATCGCAAACGGAATATATTGTAATGCGCCATCGGCAATGACCAGTAATCGTTTTTGCCCAACGATTTCATTGATGGGCGCGAGAATCATTTGGCTTAGTTGCGACGTTGCCTGATTAAGGAGAGCTGTTTCGTCTTTACCATTTTGTGCGATCAATAATTCATAAACACGCCGCGCTGAGGCTTCAATAATTTCGCGTTTAGGCAATTCATAACTATTGCATTGCGTTTTGGAAATGGCCCAAAGATAACTGTGATCTTTGCCCAGCGCATAAGCTAATAACAACGTATTTTCGTCAAGCAATGATTGTTGGATTTCGGTAACGGCGATTGGCTCGGTATGCGCAAGTTCAGCATAGTGCGGGTTACTACTTTGAATGCGGGTGCGAACTTCCTGCAACGCGGTTGTGAGTGCTGATACTTCCTGATCTGCGGCGCGCAACAATTCTGCTTTCGCTTTTTTCTCAACCAATTTTTGTTGATATTCGGCTTTGGCGTTGAGCCGTTGTTGCAACTCAGTTTCCTGTTTGATTAGTTCCGGCGCTATGATTGGGCGAAGCTGTTGGCGCGTTTCTGTCAGCGTCTCGCTCAGATTGCGCGCGCGTGCCATTTCACTGGCTTTGAAGGCTTCTGCCGCAAAACCCGCTGTCGCATTTTGGCGGTGCATTTGCATCAGCAATTCAATATAAAATTCGTAATATTCCTTTACCGTAGCCAAATATGTCGCGCGTAACTCTTTGCTATTCACGGTCGCGCGGACAGATTCTGCGATTGCTAATGCCGCTTTAATTTGCTGGCGCGAAGTTTGAGAATTTCCTGCCGAAAAATCTAATCGTGCCAATTGATAAAGCGTGTTGGCTTCGCCTTCGCGGTCGTTTGTAACACGGCGCAAGGCTAAAGATTTTGTTAAATATCCGCGTGCTTCTGTGGCATTTTTTAATTCTGCATAAGCCTGTCCCAAATAATTCAGCGTGCGACCTTCGTTATATTTATCGCCTAATTCTTGCCACAGTAAGTTTGCTTCTGCATATTGATTCAACGCATTTTGTAAATTGCCTTGCAAGGCATAAACCGCGCCAATATTAGTTAAGGTCTGCGCTGTGCCGCGTTTGTCTTTAAGGTTGCGGCGAATAGTAAGCGCATTTTGTAAATGTGTGAGAGCTTTTGTGAAATCACCTTGTAATTTAGCGAGGTTCCCCCGACTGCTTAACGCAGAGGCCTCATACTGACCGTTGGAAGCCCGAAAATATTGGCACGCTCTTTCTAAAAATATTTCGGCCTGCTCATAGTCACCCAGGGCGGTGTACATGTCACCGAGTCGCACCAGCATAATATTTTCATAATTAGCTTGTTTAGTTGCTTTGATGTGTTCTAGCGCCTCTTTGAGTAAATCAATCGCTTTTTGTTTTTCACCAAGCGCTGAATAAACATTTGCCATACTGGCAAGCGCGATTCCTTGCCCTAAAGGTTTTTCAGTTTTATTGCTTCCCGCATAGTGTCCATATTTTTCATATGCTCGCTGATAGTAGGGAATCGCTTTGGTGAGTTCGCCATATGCGAAATAAACGTGTCCGATATTGGTCAGATTCCAGCCGACGATATTGGGATCACCGTCTTTCTCAACATAAGACAATGCTTCCAGAAAATTTTCCAGCGCGTGCGGATAATCACCCCAAGTGTAATAAATTTGTCCAATTGGTGTAAGCACTCCGGCAATACGCCCAGCCACGCTCCATTCGCGCGCAATTATGAGTGTCTGTTTGAAGTACGCCAAAGCAGGATCGTATTCTTCTTTTGCTTTATGCGCTTCAGCCAGAATAATCAGACTTAGTCCTTCATATTGTCTGTTACCAAGCGAACGCGCAATTTTTAGTATCTCTGTGCCAAGCTTAATAAGTTCATTCAACGATTCAATCGTGCCTTGAGAGTATAACGGCCAATACTTCTCCTGTAGCTGCAACATCTTGGAATAGGACAGATCATTTATATCAGGTTCAGCAATTATTTTGGCGCTGAGTTCGTAATGACCAACCGTATCCTTTAAATCGTTTTCGGGTGAGACTACCAATTTATAGTCGGCAGTTTGCTCAACTTGAATTACGATTCTGCTTTTTTCAGGAAAAGAAAAAGGTTGATGCCTGATCAGGACTTGCTCTTCGGGTGACACCAAAACAAGCTGTGGTAGGAATATCTCACTCACTGCGACTGCTTCCAGGTATTGGCCTTTATTTAAATGCACTTCATACACCTGAGAATCACTGTGCGTAAGTTTCCCTTTGATAACTTGATTGAATTCCAGCTTAGCGGCAGGGGCAGCAGGTGGTTGCGCAATTGCTTGTATAGACGCAAATAAAAGTACCAGGTTGGCAATAATAGAGAAACGGACGAGCAATACTGACATAGCAAGTATAGCCTCAAGCAAAACGCAAACGAGTTAGAACGATCACAATGTTTAGCTTGGCTGGTAAAAACGAATCCAGAAAATTGCGACGTAAGAGCTAAGAAAGCTAAGCCATCGTGAGAATGAAAGCCTTTAAATAATGTCGTTGACCTGAATAATTGTCAATCTATGAATTGCTATGCTTTTATGATTACAGTTTGGCAGCCAACCTCATCAATATTTTTGTATGCGCCAATAATTACTTTCATAAATTTTGGCTGAGATTCAGTTGCGAAAAAAATCATCTTCATTAACAATTGGATTAACCAAGTAGCGAAACTCTTTCGCAGTCCATTTTCAGGAGGAATCATGAGTTCAATCAAACGCCGCGATTTTGTGAAGTCGTCCGCCGGAGCCGCTGCGGCAGGCACGCTCGGCTTCAATATCAAAACTAATGCTAATACTGCCAGCGATACTGTACGCGTAGCCGTGATCGGTTTGCGCGGACAGGGAGGCGCTCACACCAGCAATTACGTGAAAATGCCAAACGTCGAAATCGCAGCACTCTGCGATATTGACGACGCGCAATTTGAAAAACACTTGAAGCAAATTGCCGCAGCAGGCAAACCCAAGCCGACAATTTTCAAAGACATTCGCAAAGTTCTCGAAGACAAAAATATTGATGCCGTTTCGATTGCTACGCCGAATCATTGGCATTCGCTGATGGGCATTTGGGCGTTGCAGGCAGGCAAAGATGTTTATCTCGAAAAGCCGATGTCGCAAAGCTATTGGGAAGGCAAACAGGTTGTTGCCGCCGCCAAAAAATACGGCAAGATTGTACAGCACGGAACCAATTCGCGCTCTGGCGTAGCGATCCGCGACTTGATGCAAAAAATGTGTAAAGAAGGCTTGCTTGGCGATGTCTATTATTCGCGCGCACTTTGTTACAAATGGCGCGACACTATCGGCAAAAAGGCTGATAGCGCTGTTCCCGGTGGCGTAGATTACGATATGTGGCTAGGCCCTGCGCCGAAACGTCCATTCAATGAAAACCGTTTCCATTACAACTGGCACTGGAACTGGGATTACGGCAATGGCGACATTGGCAACCAGGGCATTCACGAAATTGATATTTCGCGTTGGGGTTTGGAAGTCACGCTGCCAACCAAAGTCAGTGCCATCGGCGGACATTTCATGTTCGATGATGACCAGACTACACCAAACACGATGGTTGCCACGTACGAATTCGACAAAGGCGGCAAGAAAGTAATCATGGTCACTGAAGTTCGACATTGGATCACCAACAATGAAGCAGGAATCAGTGACAGCCCCGAATTGAAAATGGGCGCGAGCGGCGGTCGTGGCGGTAACACGATTGGCAATATTTTCTATGGCTCAAAAGGTTACGCCGCGATTGAAGGCTATACGAAATATTCGACGTTCCTGGGAAAAAATCAGGAAGCTGGCCCGTCCAAGAGCGCAGGTGGCAACAACTGGCAAAACTTCATTGATGTCGTACGTAGCCGCAATAAAGCGGAACTCAATGCACCTATCGAAGAAGGCCACTATTCTTCAGCGTTGATGCACCTCGCAAATATTTCTTATCGCTTGGGTCGTTCGTTAAATTTCGATCCGAAGACCGAAATGATCGTCGGCGACAAAGAAGCTGCAGCAATGTTGAAGCGTCAATATCGCGCGCCGTATGTCGTGCCGGAAAAAGTGTAGGATTATTTTCTAGCCAGTAGTATTTAAGCATGGAGTACACACTTTAGCGTGCCGAGAGGCAACCTGAAGTTTGTACTCCAAACTTTTATCCGCCGGAAACAGGTGGGAAAATTGCAAGCGTATCGCCGTCTTTGATTAAGTCATTTTGGCGAGCGTGCTCTTCATTGATAGCGAATAATAGGCTGTTACCGAAATTAATAAGTTGCGGATGGCTGGCGCTTAAATGCGCGAAGGTTTGGGCTACAGTTGCTGTAGGTTCAATGTCACAGGTCGTTTCGCTGGTTCCTAATGCTTCGCGACAAGAGCCGAAAAATAATACTTTAATTTTCATTTGTTATGACATCCACCCACTTACGTAGGTGGTACTGATTTGTTTACCAGCCAGATAAGTTCGTACTGCCGGAATTTTCATTTGTATTTAATTTTACTGCATTCCGGTCTCGCGATGAATTTTGATCTGCAAAAATTTCTTCATCCTTTTTACCAACGAAGCGTGCCGCTTCAATCATAAAATTCTCAAATATCATGCGTCCGTCGCGGCTTTCGATGCGGTGATTCCAATAATTATCCAACTGAAAATCCTGAAATGATTTTTCGATATGAAATTGCACACTGTAGAGCAATTGTTTGTCTGTACGCCGCACCATCATTTGCTGTTCCGCCAGATAACCGCGCGCTAAATGTTTGAAACCTTCTGGCAAATGATCCAATTGCAAACTGTGATTTTGCCACACGCGTATCACGTTTGAATGTTTCCCCGCGCGATCAAATTCGGGGTGAAAACTCAAGCCTTGAAAAATTGGATCGGTGCAATCGGTGATCGTCACAAAGCGATACTGATATTCTACATGACGCCCTGAACGGTTTTCGCTCGGCAATTTTTCATTAAGTGTTACGATTTTTGCACCGAACGCCTGCCCGATCATTTGATGTCCGCCGCAAATTCCCAGCACCGGAACCGAAGTGCTGCGAATAAATTCATTGAATTGCGCAAACAGTTTTTCTTCGTAAAAATCAAAATCGCGCAACGTGCCGCTCAGAATTATTGCTTCGGCTTGAAATTCTTGCAGTAGCGCTTCACTTAATTCTGTGAAATGTACGCGTTTGATCGTTGGCTCTAAAACAAGTTGGTGAATGTTGCTTTCAATATTACCAAGCGCGAGACCCGCGATTTTTCGCTCCAGCTTTAACCATTTCTCGCTATCAAATCCTGACGCATTGCGTGCGACGTCGGAATAGTGATCTTCAGCGCCGACCAACGAATCAACTGTGATGATGCGCATCGCCTTAATGCGTGGCACAATCGGTTCGTAAAGACAGTGATTTTTATACACCGTGACTGGTGCTTTGAATTGCGAAGTTTGCGCGGAAACTGATCCCATACGATAAGACCATCCTGAGCAGAATTTAATGCCAGTTTATGCAAAGTTGGCCGTTTGTCAAAGGTATTACCAATCAGGTAGAATTGCTAATTCGGCTTAACCATAAATATTTGACTGTAACCATCATGGCTAACGAAGAAGCAATTATCGTGCGCGGCGCACGCGTCAACAACCTGAAAGCTATAAACTTTGAAATCCCGCTAAATTCCTTAACTGTTGTGACAGGCGTGAGCGGTTCCGGTAAATCCTCGCTCGCGTTCGATACGGTTTATGCCGAAGGGCAACGCCGTTATGTCGAATCGCTGTCGGCTTACGCGCGACAATTTTTGGAGCGGATGGAAAAACCTGACGTAGACGAAGTGATGGGAATTTGCCCCGCCGTCGCCATCAGCCAAAAAAATTCTACGCGCAATCCACGTTCGACGGTTGGCACACAAACGGAAATTTACGATTATTTACGGCTGTTGTTTGCGCGCGCTGGCATCACGATTTGTTACAACTGTCACACCGAAGTCAAACGCGACACGCCGCAAGCCATCGCCGATACAATTTGGATAGAACCTGACGGCACGCGATTTTATGTGCTGTTTCCTGCCAGCGATCAAGCGCACGTCGTAGTAACGGAAACCCCAAAAAAGAAAAGCAAAAAGAAAGAAACAGAACAGCAAGGCCTGAGCGTCAAGGCGCATTTGATGAGTCTGATGCAACGCGGCTTCACGCGGCTTTACGACGCGACTACAAACGAAATCATTGAGTTGCAAACGCCTGATAGTTACACGCGCGCAGACTTTGCTAACGTCTTCGTGCTAGTTGATCGCATGGTTGTGCGCAAATCTGACGACGCGGTGCTTTCACGTTTAGTTGATTCCGTCGAGACTTGTTACATCGAAGGTCACGGGCAAGCAATGATTCAATTGCTCAACGCCGACAGCAATCAATTACTAACTTTCTCAGAAAAATTTTCCTGCAAAAAATGTAACATCGAATACGTTATTCCTGAGCCACAATTGTTCAGTTTCAATAATCCATTTGGCGCTTGCCCAACGTGTCAGGGCTTCGGCAATACAGTTGGATTGGATTTGAATTTAGTGATTCCCAACAAAGATTTGTCGCTGGAAGACGGCGCAATCGAAGCGTTGACAAAACCGCAATTTGATTGGTGGAAACCAAAACTGCGGGCATTTTGTAAGCGCGAAAATATTGCGATGGATAAGCCATATTGGACACTGACCGAACAGCAGCAAAATTGGATGGTCGAAGGCAAAGCCGATTTCCCCGGCATTCGTAAAGTCTTCGCTATGCTCGAAGAGAAAAAATACAAAATGCACGTGCGTGTATTTTTGGCGAAATATCGCGGCTACACACGCTGTCAGGAATGCAACGGCGGGCGGCTGCGCAAGGAAGCGCTCTGCGTCAAAATTGGCGGGCGAGCTTTGTCAGAAGTTTGCGCTTTAGCAATCAAAGATGCCGCCATATTTTTTGACGAATTAACTTTAAGCATTGAACAAAAAGCAATTTCTGATCGCGTTCTCTTTGAGATAAAACAACGCCTGAAATTTTTGGTAGATGTCGGTTTGGATTATTTGACGTTGGATCGTTTGGCGGCAACATTATCGGGCGGAGAAGCGCAACGCATTCAGCTCGCCACTAATCTTGGCGCGTCTTTGGTAGGCGCATTGTACGTGCTCGATGAACCGAGCATTGGGTTGCATCCGCGCGATTCAGAACGGCTCATTAAGCTGCTCGAAAATTTGCGCGACATCGGCAACACCGTTTTAGTCGTCGAGCACGAAGCCGAAATGATGCGCGCTGCCGATCATATTTTAGACATTGGACCCGGTGCAGGAGAGTTAGGCGGACAAGTTGTTTTCGAGGGGAATTACAAAGGATTACTGAAACATAAAACCTCACTCACAGGCCGATATTTACGAGGCGAAGTGCAAATCAAATCGCCCAACGGGCATCGTCCCGCCAGCAAAAAGCAGCTCGAAATATTCGGCGCACGCCAAAATAATCTGAAAAATGTTGATGTGAAAATTCCGCTTGGGATGATGGTTTGCATCACAGGTGTGAGCGGTTCAGGCAAATCTACATTAGTGCATGATTGTTTATTTGCAGGCATCAAACACGAACGCGGCGATTGGCGCGGGCAAGTTGGCGAATTTTCGCGGCTCGACGGCGGGCATTTGCTCGACGATATAATTCTCGTAGACCAATCGCCCATCGGACGCACGCCGCGCTCCAATCCAGTCACATACATCAAAGTTTACGACGCGATCCGTGAAGCATTTGCCGAAACTACCGAAGCCAAAAAACGCGGTTTCAATCCCAGCCATTTTTCATTCAATGTTCCCGGCGGACGCTGCGACGCGTGCGAAGGCGATGGCACTGTGACTGTAGAGATGCAATTTCTCGCCGACATCGAGCTATTGTGCGAAGAATGCAAAGGCACGCGCTTTAAATCTTCTGTGCTGGACATCAAATATCGCGGCAAAAATATTCACGAGGTTTTGCAAATGACCGTGCGTGAAGCCTTGAGCTTTTTCTCCCATATCGCGCGCATTGCCGGAAAATTAAAGGTGCTGGAAGAAGTCGGCCTTGGGTATTTGCGCCTTGGGCAATCAGCTACAACCTTGTCAGGCGGGGAAGCGCAACGTGTGAAATTGGCTTCGTATTTATCGAAGCGCACCGGAGATCGTTCGCTCTATATTTTTGATGAACCGACAACCGGATTGCATTTTGACGACATCAATAAGTTGCTCAGCGCCTTTCGCCGCTTGATTGATGCGGGTGGTTCGTTGGTAGTCATCGAACATAATCTTGATGTGATTAAGACTGCAGATTGGATTATTGATTTAGGCCCCGAAGGCGGCGATCAAGGCGGTCATATCGTAGCGGTCGGAACGCCTGAAGAAATTATGCAAGTCAAGGCCTCACATACAGGCAGATTTTTGCAGGAGCATTTACAACCTTCAAAAAATGATTGATCGGTGCCTTTTAGCGAGTTAATTTATTTCTCCATCATGTATGCTCAAGACCAGTGCGTCTGGCGCAATATATTCATCAGGGAGATTTCCTATTGCCAAATCTTCCTCTTCAATTCCCATTGTTTCACGGCTTACCCAATAATCTATGCTGAGCGATTCTGCGGCGACGTATAAAGGCGTTTCCTGTGCTTGCTGAGGAGACAGCATAATTACATTTGAGCGGATTGCTGTTAGCTCCATCTTTTGATCATTTTTGATGGCTGCAACTTTTCGTATCTGATGCCATTTGGAAAACTTTGCCCACAAGATGATGGTTAAGACCAGCAAAATTCCTGCGGCAATTTCGTGCATCCAATTAACGATATTTGGTAAACCAATGAAAGCGAAGGATTGCCAAACGCGAAATAGCACGATTGCTACTAAGCAGCAGAGCGCTATGGCTACAATTTTATGGGCCAGCAACATCGCGCGCAAAGGCGATTGTTTTGGCGCTTGCTGTGCTGGGACATAATAAACCGGCAATGATTCCAACGTGAATTTGCGGGCGCGATTTGCATTTTTATTATCAAACGAAGAAGCAGCCATAACTCCTCCACGTAGCAATGAATATTATTTTTCTTCCACTTCAAAACTAAAAATCAGGTGATCCGGTGCGACCATCTCATCAGAAAAAAATTCGGCGATTAGGGTCTCTTCCAACACTTCAACAAACGGAGCGCTATCCCATTTTTCGCAATGCCATTCGACTACAGTATTAGGGCGTGGCGGAAGTTCGAGGACTTTTGCTAAGGTTAGCTGCGTTGGTTTGGCTGTATTGAGTGCTATTGGATTTGCCACAAAACTTGCCTGTTTCTTTTTTATTCCCGCCAGAATTAGCAGCAGGATAAGACTTACACCGAACGTTGACGCGCAGGAAATCAGGAATGGGTTTTTAAGCAACTCGGGGCTTACTACCGTGCGTGGATCGAAGAATTGCCAGATCAACCCGCTGGCTGATGCCGCAAGCGCTAAAATAAGAAATATCGTGAGTGTTTTTGAGTATAAAAATCCTCGTAACCGCTCAGCTTTTGGCGGTGTATCAGCCGGAACTAATAAGAAAGGGAATTCTTCCGGGGCGCGGGTTTCCACAATCTGCTTTTGTAATTTGTAATGTGGTAATGCCATAAATGCCTCCTCGCAGGCTTGCCCGAACTTTGATCTTTGGTAACGTTCCTACTTTCCACAACCCCGATTGCGAACGTGTTGCAATGCAGTGATAAAGCCATTTCGCAGTGCGCAGGATTGCAAGTTGCGCGCATTCAGGCGATACTTTGCGACCAAATTCAAAAACAACGTGAGGATCAAAATGAAGCTTTTCAAAACGCGACAAGGACTTGTTGTAGCTGCCAATAACCAATATTTTTCGCTGCCAGACGCGCACTGGGACGAATTATTTAATCGGGAAAATTTGTATGCCGAACTGGAAAAAGAAATCGGAAAGCTAACGCCAGTGGCTGAAATTTCTGATGCCGATTTGCTGGCTCCAATTGGCACACAGGAAGTCTGGGCTGCGGGCGTAACATATTTTCGTAGCCGTACTGCGCGGATGGAAGAATCCAAAGATGCTGGCGGCGGCACATTTTATGATCGCGTTTATGAAGCCGAACGCCCCGAATTATTTTTCAAAGCAAATCCGCAACGTGTTTCCGGCTCCGGCGGCCCGGTCAAAATTCGCCGTGATTCAAAATGGAATGTGCCTGAACCAGAACTGACTTTGGCGGTGAATTCACGCGGCGAAATTATTGGCTATTCGATTGGCAATGACATGAGTTCGCGCGACATCGAAGGCGAAAATCCGCTCTATTTGCCGCAAGCGAAAGTTTACGATTTAAGCTGTGGATTGGGGCCGTGCGTGTTGTTGACGCGTGAGCCGTTATCGGCAGAAACAAAAATTGATTTGCAAATCTTGCGCGGCGGCGAGGCGGTTTTTCAAGGAGATACCACTTTGGCGCAATTGAAACGAAAGCCGCAGGAATTAGTCGAATTTCTCTATCGTGATAATTCATTTCCCGTTGGCAGTTTCTTGTTAACAGGGACGGGCATCGTTCCGCCTGATTCATTTACGCTGCAATCTGGCGATGAAATCCGCATTACGATTGACCACATTGGCACTCTCATTAACACCGTTCTCTAAATCAGAATTTATTTTCTCTATGCAATTACACGGCAAAAATTTTATCGGCAATTCTTTGGCGAATGCTGGCACGAATACTTTTCAAGCGGTGAACCCCGCTACGAGTGAAACATTACCGACAAATTATTTTGAAGCTACGGCGGATGAAGTTAATGCGGCGGTGCAATTAGCGGCGCAAGCTTTTGAGCCATATCGCGCTTTGACAAAAGATCAGCGCGCAGATTTTCTGGAGCGCATTGCCGATGAAATTCTTGTGCTTGGCGATGAGTTATTGCAATGTGCTAATGCCGAAAGCGGTTTGCCCTTAGAGCGATTGACGGGTGAGCGCGGGCGCACAATGATGCAACTGAAACTATTCGCGGCGCTGATTCGGGAAGGATCGTGGGTCGAAGCCAGCATTGACCTTGCGCAACCCGAACGCCAACCATTGCCAAAACCTGACATTCGCAAAATGCTGATTCCGCTTGGGCCTGTAGCTGTTTTCGGCGCGAGCAATTTTCCATTGGCGTTTTCGACCGCAGGCGGCGATACGGCTTCCGCGTTGGCGGCTGGATGTCCTGTCGTTGTCAAAGCGCATCCGGCGCATCCGGGAACTTGTGAATTAGTTGCGGGTGCGATTATCAAAGCTGCGCAAGCAACAGGAATGCCCGAAGGCGTTTTTTCTTTAGTACACGGAATTAGTCACAACGTCAGCACCGTATTAGTGAAGCATCCACTCATTAAAGCAGTTGGCTTTACAGGTTCATATGCAGGCGGCAAAGCCTTATTTGACGCGGCTGTCAGTCGCCCTGAGCCAATTCCGGTGTATGCGGAAATGGGCAGTATTAATCCCGTATTTTTGTTGCCAAACGCTGTTCGTGAACGCGGCGAAGCTTTGGCTGAAGGCTTGAAAAATTCAGTGACGATGGGTGTTGGACAATTTTGTACTTCGCCTGGATTAGTGCTTGGTGTGCAGAGTACGGAATTAGAAAAAAGCGTCGAAAAAATGCAATCACTCTTTGCCGCTGCGCAACCTGCTACGATGTTGCATGCAGGAATTCTCAAATCCTATCAAGCAGGAATTCAAAAATTATCTGCTAGTGAAGGCGTAGCGGTCACGGCAACTACAGTTGAAGTTGATGTGCAAAAAACACAAGCGCAACCGGCTGTGTTCACCACTGATGCCGCCACCTTTTTAGCGCAACCGCATTTGAGTGAAGAAGTCTTTGGCCCTTCGACAGTGGTTGTTAGTTGCGCCTCTAACGAAGAATTAGCGAACGTCGCGAATTCATTGCAAGGCCATCTGACCGCTACAATTCACGGTACGCCAGAAGATTTGCAGGAATACAAATGGCTTGTGAGAATTTTAGAAAATAAAGTCGGACGGCTTGTCTTTAATGGCTTTCCAACTGGTGTAGAAGTTTGTGCTTCAATGATTCATGGCGGGCCATTTCCGGCGACTACTGATTCGCGTTCGACGTCTGTTGGCACGACTGCGATTAAGCGTTTTGTACGCCCGGTCTGTTATCAAGGTTTTCCCGATGCCACTTTGCCGCCTGAATTACAAGCTGGAAATCCCTATAATATCTGGCGGTTAATTTACAACGAGTTTTCACGGGAGTAATAAACTCTGGATTCTGATTGGTATTGAATCTTTAGACTCAACGTTATGGAGCAAAATACCAATTTAGAACTAGTATGGTCTTGTGGTGCGCCTGAGCATCAACATCCTGATTGGGATGGCGCTGAACGGTGTGCCGCTAAAGCTGATCCGCAAGTTGATCAATTACAGCGAGCAGTCACGAAATTAGCTCTTTCCTGTATGCGAGCGTTGGATGCGCTCCGCCTCTTGCTTCCGCCGGATCATCAACGCGTTAAAGAAACGTATCAAACGATCCATGGGCAGCTTTGTACGCAATACCAAGCGGCTGGGGAGCCTTATGGACGCGGAGAAGAAGCGATGTGGAAATGGTTGAAGGAACGCGCCGAAGGATAGTGACTTGCAACAACTTCAATTTACACTTTGCCGCGCAATAAGATTGGTCCCTCAGGAATTTTCGCGCCACTCCTAGGTTCCAGCGAGACGAGAACCCGATCAATATTTTGACTCAGATTGGCAGGAATTGTTGCTCGCAACTGCGCCTTTCCCTGATTTCCTTTAAACTCAATCGCATTCACAAAATTTGAATCTTTCGTGTAATACCAAACCTGGTACACTTGACCTTCTGCCGAATCAGGCAAATTTTTCAAAAATAAAAGATAATTTTGTTTTTTCTCGTCCAGATACATTTGCGCCGAAATATTACTATTTCTGGGGCTGCTTAGTTCGATATAACGCGCGCGTGATGTATGGAGCCATTCTAATGTGCTAACGTTATCTTCCTTGCTTGGCGGCGCTGAATTAAAACCCGCAGCAAAATAAAACGCACTATAGGTTGCGATACTAGCAACTGCTGCAAGTACGGCTGGTCGCATAAAGCGTAACACCGGTTGCATTGTTGCGGGCTTAACATATTCCTGCTCCGCTTCAGCTTCAGTCTCAATCACGCGCTGATGCCAAATCTGAGGCGCAATGACTCTACATTCATTTGTTTCAGTTTGAACTGATTGCAACTGATTTTGTTGGATTGGCACCAAGGCCAACGAAGCAGGAGGCTCGCAGCTAGTTTGAAAGTTCGATTTTGGTGATTTTTCTACCGTGGCAGATTCGGACGAGAAAATTGATAATGAAACCTTCGCAGAAATGGGCGAAACACCTTCGGTCTCGAATACGCGCAAGTCTATCGGATAGACTTCGCCCCATTCTTCAGAGACGTAGTTTGACATACACAAACCTTAGTGAGGCTAGGTTCGTAAGCAGTAGTCTTTAATAATAAAAAATATCGCGAGGGGCGAAATTTTAAGGGCGCAGTCGTAACCGCTACGACTGCGCCCATTGTACTGTAAAAACTTTTTAAAACAAATTTTATTTCAGGGTGCGCAAAAACGCGACGATCATCCAGCGCTCTTCGTCAGAAAACCGAATTTTACTGGCAGGATGGCGGCCTTTATTAGTTGTGACTTTGTAATACAATTCGCCGTCTGAATTGGCTTGCACCATCGCACTTGCCAGATTGGTTGAGACGCCCCATTCCGGGCGATTGTACCCACCGTTACCTTTGCCTTGCGCTCCGTGACATTGTTCGCAGCGGATCATATAAAGCTCTTTTCCTTGTTTGATTACGTCAGGCGTAACTTTGACGGGGTTCGTCATCGCGGCGAATTCAGCCGGAGCTTCCCATGTTTGTTTGATTTTTCCGTTCACCATTTCGATTTTAGGCGTAGGTGCTGGTGTTGGCGTAGGCGTTGGTTTGATCCCAAAGGAATAGTTCGGGTCAGTGATCGTTGCGGGCCCACCTGTTATGGAACGAACTGTCGGCGTAGGTGATGCCCCAGTGGGGGCTGTTCCCGAAGACCCTGCCGGCAATGCATTCGGCACTACACTGGCATTTGCAACTGGGACAGCGCTCGATTGAGCAGCGGCTTGCGCAGTCGCAGGAGGAGCCGCTTCAGCAGTAGCATTTTGAGCAACGGTTGCATTTGTTGGCGCAACTTGCTGAGGTGTCGCTTTATTACATCCCACCAACGCAGCGCTGGCAGTGATAATACTTAGAAAAAGGAGCGGGCGTAGGCTCCAGGATAATTTTGTGAGGAAAAAAATCTTGTTCATATTCAATTAAACTTTCCGGGTGTGAGGTTAAGCGGGGCACACATTAACTCATAGACACGCACTTCAGCGTGAGGAAGTGCAGGGAAATTTCAGCCGCCAAAATTAATAGGCCAATGTGGCAAGGCCTGTCGCCGCTGCCAACCGATGGAACGGAGCAGACTGCTCAATGTTCAGCCCCAATGATAACGGCGCCAGTTTTTGCGGTGTGTGTTCAAGCGCAGACGAAATCGCTTGTCCCAAGCTAACCTGTTCATTCGGCTCACCGACAATGAGCATATTCGCCAGCGGTTTCGATGGTTGGAGCCGATCTCGATAAAAAATCATCAGGCGAAACAATTCGTCTTCTTGCTCGGTTTTTGAGCAGGTAACTTCTCGAATAAATAGCGGCTCATCATTGCGCAAAATTACAACGACAAAACCTTCTTCATATATACTGACTAAAATTTGATCTGAACCGTCAGCGCCTGCACGACGAACTAACCATTCAGCTTCGCTTAAATGCTGCGGCAGCATCGCTCCGGCTTGCCAGCCTAAGTCAGAAAAAATTCGTTCATATTGACCTAGGACTTGTTCGTGAATCGCTGCGACAAGCCAGCGCGGTTGACCATTTTCATCCGAAAGCTGGCGTTGGTTGATGCGCAAATCAGAAGTTTTTAGATTCGCAATACGCGTAATTTTCCACTCCAGCATTTGCTTGAGTTCTTCGTGCGAATTTGGCTTTTGATCAAGTGCCACAACCAGACTGCGTGCGCTTCCTTCCGGCAGGCTAACCGACAACGTTAATTTTCGCCCAAAATCGGCTTTCTCCGCGATGGATTGCAATTGATCAATAAACGCCGCTTCATTGACAATATTTGGTTCAGTCAAAGAGGCTCGCACAAGGTCAGGTGGTAGCGTTTGCAGTCCAACACGTTTGGGATTGAAACTGCCACTGCGTTTTTGCAATTCCACCAACGCAAGGTGAGCCGGAGAAATCGCCAGCGAGACGCGCGGCATTGTGGGAGCTGTTAGGAAATTCCAGAAAGAAGAAAACATAAATTAATAATCGCTGTAAGCTACGCCGTTAGTATCAGTGCCTTCTGCACCACTGCGAACATTGTCAATTCCGATAGGCACACCGGGCCTGGTTGGCTCTTTTTCCATATCAAATTGCCACGTGTCAATCGCTTTTGTGATCGGGTCTTCAGGGATGCGCCGCAAGTAACCAGCGGAAACCAGTTCTTGCAAAGACTGCGGCGCTTTTTCTTTATCCGTGCTGTATTTATCAACGGCGTGCCGCATTTCCTGTAAATTTTGCAGCAGCACAATCTCTTTGGCGCGCCGCACGTGCGTTATGTAAATCGGCACGGCGATAGTCGAAAGAATTGCGATAATCGTCATTACGATCACCAATTCCATTAACGTAAATCCCCGATTTTTTTGTTTGGCTTTACTGCTGCCAGCTTGTATTTGCATTCCTACCAATCCTTATATTTCGTACCGTTCAGCGCTGTCTCACTGCTTTTGCTATACACGTCGAAAACATTGTCGCTGCTTGATGATTCCGATTTTGGATCGTCTTGAATAGAGCGTGTCCCCCATTCATCCTTGCCCGTCATCGGATCGCGCGGCATGCGGCGCAGATAGCGAATTTTACGGTTTGTATTTGGAGGCGTGATTCCTTCGACCAGTGTTTCAATATTAGGCGGATAGCATTCATCATTCACTTTACGATCCAACGGCCCAATCATTCCGCGCTCGCAATCAGTCTTGTACCGGTCAATCGCCTGGCGAATGTCCCGCAGGTTTTTCTTCAACTCGAATTCGCGTTCCCGTTTGATATTATTGCGGGTCAGCGGCACGGCTGCGACCACGAGAATTGAAAGCACCGTGAGCGTGATGATTAATTCCAGCAGAGAAAAGCCCGAATTTTTCGTAAAGCGTCTGGTCATAATTAGCGAGACAGCGAAGAAATTGCTACACGTCCGATTTCAAAATTCGCAGGCAGCACATTTGTCAGTGGGCTAATTTTGTCGCCCCAGACAAATTTCGTTTCGTCCAAATTAAAAGCTATCGAAGCCTGTCCCGCTGAAACAGCCTTGAATTCTAAAACCAGCAATTTGCCTTTTGCATCGGTGGCGGAATTTTGTTCAGCGCCTTGTTGCATCGTAATAACAAGGTGCCCGTTTTGATCAAGTTGCGTTAAGTCAGGATTTTTGCCCAAGAGTCCACCATCGCGCACGGCTTTGAGTTGTAATAACGAAGGGTCATAATTGAGTGCGAGATTAGCCCCCGTCATTTTTGTTTGGCTATCTAAGGTGAGCACTACCAAAAATGATTCGCCCACCTGCGGCTTTTTGTCACCGAGTTTCAACTTAAGATCAATCGGCTGATCAGCGGTTGCCTCTACGGAGATGACTTCTTTTGTCCCTTGTTTTTGTTTGAGCACAGGCCTCGTCATTAAGCTTTGCTCTTTGGGCTCGTTTTGCGCAGCTTGTGGAGCAGGCGCTTTTTCTTCTTTTTTCACCGGACGTACTGGAACAATTCTGGGTGTATAAAGTCCACCGGGAGGTTCCACGATAATGTTGGGATTATCGTTTGGTGAAGAAACGACTTTAGGCGGATTTTGATAGAGCTGTTCTTGAGCTTTGGCGCGTTCGTTGTACGCCTTTTTTTGCTCAGGAGTCATAACCACAGGACGAATTTCCGATTTGTATTCTTCTGTTGGCCCAACGAGTATGCCTTCGCCCTCCACTTCACCTTTTGCATTAGTGACTACATTTTCAGATGTTGCGTTCGGCGCATTATTACTGACTGGATTTACATTATTGGTAACCTTGATCGGTTTGATTTCCTGATTTGCCGGAGCCGCAACCGTTGACGTGGTGTTTTGTGGTTGAACGACTGGAACAGGGGCAGGAACTGTTTGTGGCACAGGAGCTTTTGCTTCGATTGCCTGCTCAGGTTGCGCCAGCGGTTGACCTTGTTGGGCAGCAATAATGCGGCGATCCTGATCGTCTTCTTCCACGGCGCGCATGACAACTTGTTCGATGCTCATACCATTGCCGCCTAAGCCTGTACCGCTTTCTTTTGCCTGGTGATCTTTTTTCTCGATTTGCGGAGCGCGAATGATATGCGGTGTAACTGTAATAACGATGTCGCTATTGTCTCCGGTTTCTTGCGGCGTTGAAAAGAAGCGCCCTAAGAACGGCACCATGCCAATCACTGGAATTGAGCTACGACTATCTTGTTTATTTTGTTGTTGTACACCTGCAACCAGCGCTGTTTTACCATCCATTACGCGCGAGATTGTCGTTAATTTGCGTTGCGTAAATTCCGGCGTTTGATTTTGCCCCGCTGTACCAGGGATGGTATTTGAAGATTCAATCGTCATTTTCATTTCGATATAGCCTTCATTCGAAATCGTTGGTGTGATGTCAATATTCAAACCAACATCTTGATATTGAAAGCTGCTATAACCGAAGCCATTGCTGCCAAACGATCCCGTACCAGTTCCAACGCCTGTACCTGTCCCCGTAGTTGTTCCCACGCCATAACTAGGAACACTGATGCCTAAATTGACAGGAACGCGGCGGCCAACGTTGGTTTTATTGGATTGACGATCTAGGGCATGGACATTGAGATGGCTCACTAATTTTGCGTTTGTTTTACTTTGCAGCAAGCTTAACGTTGTTGGTGGTGCAGCCAGTAAAGCGCCGAGTCCTGAAGTTAATGTAGTGCCCGTCAGGACGCTTCCTACGCCTGCAATACCAGCTCCTAAGAAACTACCTAAGTTAGAAAGAGAGGCTGATGTGCCTTCCCTATAGGCTGTAACTGTTTTGCCTGTCGTGCGATCAGTCGTGAGATATGGCGTGAGTACTGTTTGAGGGCTGGTTGCAACTTGATTACCAATTTGCTGGCTTGTGTTATGAGATACTTCATAAATATCCACATCAATAGAAACTTCAGCTTTGTTTTTATCAACACTGTCGAGCACTTCCTGAATCATTCGCAGATCATCTCCTGGAGCGCGAACGATCAATGCATTCAATTCGGTTGATTGCATTACAGTGCGATTTAAGCCGGAGCCGCCGCCTTGCAATAAGGTTTGGACAACGGTGCGAGCATCTTCGAGCTTGGTGTTATTGACGTAAAAAGTTTTTACCATTAACCGCTCAAAGCGTTGGCGGTTATTCGGATTGTCGAGATAAATCAAAATCGTGCGACGATCCATTTGCTCAAAGGTCAATTTATTCTGGATGAAGATAAAGTCCAGCGCGCGCGCGTGCGTTGTATTTTGTAGCTCTAAATTATATTTCGGTTGATCGCGGAATGTTTCGTCGAACATCACATTTAAGCCTAATTGTTTGGAAAGGCTTAGAATGACGGATTTTAGCGAAGTGTCTTTGAAATAAATTGTTGACGCGACATCTTTGGAACGTGACTGATATTTTTGCGATGGCGTAATGTCAGCGCTGGTCGGAATAATATTGCCAATTGCATTCGTCTTGGGCGCTTCTCCCAAGCCTGCCTGTGCTTTTTGCAATTCGATCATGCGCTTCATTTTGAGCGGCGCAATTTCGTTTGTTTGATCGTAAGCTGTCGCTTGCTTGAAGGCCGTATATGCACTGGCAAAATCGCCATCTTTTTCAAATTCTGCGCCGCGTTTCATAAACATTTGCGAAGCAGCTTGCGATGCTTTGAGTAAATGAATCCGATACTCTGGATTGGTCGCATCAGCCGCGACGGCAAGGAAAAAGGCTTGCGTTGCCAAATCCCATTTTTCTTCGTTCTCGTATTTTAGCCCTTCATTAAAATTCTTCTTCGCTTTTCTCGTATCAGGCTTGCCATCGGCAAAAACACTGACCGGAAGAATCAGGCTCATGGTGAGAATGAGTGCGAGTACCTGACGGAATGCAAATTTGATCTTCATAAAAATTGACCTTCGCTAATTTGGGCTTGAGGCTTGATAGTTACGCAAATGAGACTATCAATTAACCTCCATCTATTTCATTGGTTCGACAAACGTCGAGCGATTAATTTCGTGCAATGTTGTTTGTCCTTCAAAAACGAGACGTAAGGCGGATTCGCGTAGGCTGCCGAGACCTTCTTCACGCGCCGCACGTCGCACTTCCGAGCCGGGACGACGAGCAATAATAATTTCGCGGATGTTATCCGTGAGATTAAGCAATTCATGAATCGCAGTCCGACCGCGATAACCAGTGTGATTACAAGCTTCGCAGCCGACGCTTTTGTAAAATATCTTGTCCTTTACACGCTCGGCAATCAAACCCGATTCAATTAATTCTTCCTCAGGTGGACGATATTCTTCACGACAACGAATACAAAGTTGTCGCACCAGTCGTTGCGCTAAAACACAATTGAGCGAGGACACAAAGTTATAAGCTTCGACGCCCATATTCAAAAAGCGTCCGATCACGTCAATCACATTATTAGCGTGGACGGTCGTGAATACTAAGTGGCCTGTCAGCGCGGAGTTGATGGCGATTTGTGCCGTTTCATTATCACGAATTTCACCGACCATGATTTTGTCAGGATCGTGGCGCAAAATGCTGCGTAATCCGCGCGCAAAGGTCAGACCTTTTTTCTCGTTAACCTGAATTTGCGTAATGCCGCGCAACTGATATTCAACTGGGTCTTCAATCGTAATAATTTTATCTTCGTCGTTGCGTATTTCGTTGAGCGCTGCATACAGCGTCGTCGTTTTACCAGAACCAGTTGGCCCTGTTACCAGCACCATTCCGTAAGGTTCATGAATGAAATAACGGAATTTCGCCAGCAAGTCTGGGTCGAATCCAACTACGTCAAGTTTTAAATCTTTGAATGATTCATTGATTTGCTCTTTGTCGAGAATACGGATAACAGCATCTTCGCCATACACCGAAGGGATAATCGAAACACGAAAATCTACGCGGCGGCCTTTGATGCGCATACGGAAACGTCCGTCTTGTGGTACGCGGCGTTCAGCGATGTCGAGTTCCGACATTACCTTGATACGCGAAATAATTGTCTGGTGATGCTTAATATCAATTGGTTCGCCCGCTTCGTATAACGCGCCGTCAATACGGTAGCGCACCAGTACATCTGTATCGCGCGTTTCAATGTGAATATCCGAAGCGCGTTTTTCAAGTGCGGTGAAAACAACCGTGTCCACGAGGCGAATGATCGGAGACATTTCCGAATCGCTTGACAATCTTTCGAGATCAACGATTTCTTCGCCGCCGCCTTCGGTTTCTTTAATGAGCGAAGCGCGGAATCCTTCGGTTGCTTCTGCGTACACGCGGTCTGAAGCGTCAGCTTTTTTCAAGACCGCTTCAATCGCGGTGCGCGTCGCTACTGCTGGTCGCAATTGGACTCTGAGCTGGGCTTTGAGTTCGTCGAGCAAAGGCAAATCCGACGGATCAGCCATCGCAATCACCATGTGTCCGTTTTCACGTTTCAGCGGCACAAATTTATTGCGCAACATCATGTCTACGGGCAGGGATTGCACGAGCGCATAATCAATCGGAAATTTGTCTAGCTCGACGAAATTGAGGCGATAACGGCTTGCCATCTTTTCAGCAGTTGCCGCTTCGACTGATTCATCAATTTTTTCTTTTAGCTCTGCCATTCTTTAATCTCAGCAGTAATAAATGATCTCTTAAAAAAATTAGCCTTTGCCTGCATTGCCGACCATTTGCAATAAAGGCAAATAAATTGCCAGCAAAATTGTGACTACGATGCCGCCCATCGTGATTAAAATTGCAGGCTCAATAAAGGTTGTAAGTTGGCCTAATTTAACTTCGGTTTCAGCATCATAAAAACCAGCGACTTCTTCTAGCATTTCACGCAATGAACCCGAACGTTCGCCGACGCCAATCATGTCCGTTGCTAGTTCTGGAACCCAACCCGATGAAGCTAAACTTTCGGTAAATGGCATTCCTTCTCGTACTTTTGGTAAGGCCGGTTCAGTGATGCGTAATAATTCTCGATTGGTGATCGAGGCGAGTGAGATTTGGAACCCTTCAACTAAATTAATACCACCAGCAAGTAACGTTGCCAAACTGCGCGTGAATTGCGCCGTTGTTAATTGGCGCACAAGTTCACCCACAATCGGAATTTTCAAAATCCACCGATCCAATGTGCGGCGTCCATTTTCGGTTTTACGCCACGAGTACACGCCAAATGTTGAGAGTATTAGTAAAGGTAAAATCCAAAATAAATTTGTGCGCAGCGTGGTGGAAATCGCTAACACTACTTCAGTGATCCAGGGGAGCTTGGTTCCGACGTTTTCATAAATGGATTGGAATTGCGGAATCACATACGTCGTCAGCACCGAAACTAAAATTGCGGAAGCTCCGAGTAAGATGCAGGGGTAGGTCAGGGAACTGCGCAATTTACGTCGCACCGCAGCCATTGCTTTTGTGTAAACCACATAGCGGCGCAGCACTTCGTCTAAATTTCCTGACCGTTCACCAGCCAAAATCGAAGCTGTATACATTTTGGGAAATGTTTCGCCTTGTGCGGCAAATGCTTCGGATAAGGCGACCCCGGATTTAATGCGCGATTCAACATCACCTAAAACTTCGCGCAATTTGGCGTTGGGCGAGCGCTGGCGCAACATTTGGATAGATTGTAAAACGGGCAATCCCGCATGAATCAAGGCGGCCATCTGTTGATTGAATAGCAGGAAGTCATCCAGTTTAATTTTAACGCCGCGTTTGTTGGACGCTCTCATTGCACCCAGCACGCCCGTCGCTTCCACCGAAAAAATGCTGTAGCCTTCTTGTTGCAGGCGCGTCCGCAATTCTTCTGAGGAAAGCCCTTCGACTGTGCGGGTGACGATTTCACCTGCGGGAGTTCCAAGTCTGCAAATAAACTCTGCCATTAAAAAATTACCGTAGCTTTATGTAATCAAGTCTCAATTTTATGAGAACAATTTGTTTGGATCATCAAGCGGGGGGCCTGCGATTGCGTATAGTGGTGATACGAGTTAACTGCGGGAAACAGTTTTACTACTTTTCAAATCTTATAAGGAAGAGGCTACCTTCCTCATATAAGCGTGCGCACTATACCATAACTTTCTTTGCATAAACCAGCTTGTTTTTCCGTCTTGTTGCCAAAGATTGCTTGCATAGTTGACAAGCAAATTGGAAGCGATCTAAACGTTTGGGCCTTAACAATACAAACTATTGCACGCGGGGCGCCCCAATTGGTTTCATAAAGTTAAGCGAGTTTTTTCAGGGGCAAATGGGGAAGCTTAATGAGAAAGGGCAAATAATTTGATATCCGATTCCGAATCGGTGGCTACGACTCCTAGTCGCACGAGCGTAGCCACCGATAGTCCGAAGCTCAAAAGAGCCTCGGGGGATCAAAGGTCAGCGTGTCTAACGATCCCAGGCGAACGCCGACCTTTGCTATTCCCGTTGCTGCCAACGACAGTGCAGGGGAAGCCGCAAGCGATGGGGCACCACAGGGCGGCTGTTAACGTGCGAGAGCACGCTAACCGAGCACGGTCAATTGTGACCGCTTGCAACGGGGAAAACTTGGGGTGAGGAGAAATTCGATGCACTTAGCACAAAGCCCTAAACTATCTGGAAATGCCAACAAACAGATAAGCTTTGTGCCGCGATCCCAGTGAGAATAATAATTTTAGAGTTTGACTCTTTAAACTGGATACTTTCAGACCAAATATTGCCGATTGTGAGGTCTAGGAGTAATTTGCGGGAAAAATCTTTTTGTTATTTGCAAAAATTTTTATGAGGAATTTTCCTTCGCAGGCCGCATATTAGCGTTCAACCCTAAACACGTCAATAGGTTTTGGGTCGTTTACTAACCTTTTTGCTAAGTTTTTTGAATACCGTTTAAGAATGCTTAGTGCCCAGACAATAAAAGCAAAAATTCTGATTATCTTGTTGACATTAAAAGAGACGGCTTTATAATTAGCACTCACTCTTGGTGAGTGCTAATTAGCGGTGTTTACTATTTTTATTAAAGCTATCATTACATTTACTCGCAATCACGCAATGCTGATTGCGCAATTGTTAATCAACATCTAGCTGAATCGAAAGGAGTTAGGTTTACATGGCAACAAAAATCAAACCACTTCAGGATCGTGTGATCGTGAAGCGTCTCGAAGACTCTGAACAAATGCGCGGTGGGCTTTATATCCCTGATACCGCCAAAGAAAAACCGCAAGAAGGCGAAGTCATCGCTGTCGGGCCCGGCAAAGTTGAAAACGGCAACAAAATTGAATTGACCGTCAAAGTCGGCGACAAAGTTCTCTTTGGCAAATATTCCGGCACCGAGGTCAAACTCGATGGCAACGAATATTTGATCATGCGCGAAGACGATATTCTCGGCATTATCGAAGGCGCTGCCAAAGGTAAAGGCAAGTAAGCAGTTCAGTTTGCTAATCGCATTCTGAAATTTGCAATGAGATACCAACAGTTTTACTGAAGGAGAAATTTTAATGGCTAAGCAAGTAATTCACGGTGAAGATTCACGTCAGGCGATTTTACGCGGCGTCAATCAACTCGCCGACGCAGTTGCAATCACACTCGGCCCGAAAGGCCGCAACGTTGTCATTGATAAAAAATTTGGTTCGCCCACGATCACAAAAGACGGTGTGACCGTAGCGAAAGAAATTGAACTCAAAGACGCTCTCGAAAATATGGGCGCGCAAATGGTGCGCGAAGTTGCTTCCAAAACCAGTGACGTTGCTGGTGATGGAACCACGACCGCAACCGTTTTAGCACGTGCGATTTTCAAAGAAGGCGTGAAAACAGTTGCCGCTGGTGCAAACCCGATGGCGCTCAAACGTGGCATTGAGCAAGCAGTTGAAAAAGCTGTTGCAGCGATTTCAGCCATGTCGAAAAAAGTTAAGACCAACGAATCAATCGCTCAGGTCGGCACGATTTCCGCCAATGGTGATAAAACCATTGGTAACATTATTGCTTCCGCAATGGAAAAAGTTGGCAAAGATGGCGTCATCACTGTTGAAGAATCGAAATCACTCGAAACTTCACTCGACGTGGTCGAAGGTATGCAATTTGATCGTGGGTACCTTTCGCCCTATTTCGTGACCGATGCAGAACGTATGGAATCGGTACTCGAAAATGCTTTCATCCTGCTCAACGAAAAGAAAATCAGCTCGATGAAAGATTTGCTGCCGTTGCTGGAGCAAGTTGCGAAGCAAGGTCGCCCGCTATTGATTATTGCTGAAGATGTCGAAGGCGAAGCCCTAGCAACTTTGGTCGTAAACAAATTGCGCGGTACATTGCAAGTCAGCGCTGTCAAGGCTCCTGGCTTCGGTGATCGCCGCAAAGCAATGCTCGAAGACATCGCCATCCTGACTGGCGGTAAAGTCATCAGCGAAGACCTCGGTATCAAGCTCGAAAGTGTCAAGCTGGAAGACCTCGGACGCGCTAAGAAAATTACCATTGACAAAGACAACACAACCATTGTTGAAGGCTCTGGCAAAAACGCTGACATTCAAGGTCGCGTAGCAACTATTCGTCGTCAAATTGAAGATACAACTTCGGATTATGACCGCGAAAAATTGCAAGAACGTCTGGCGAAACTCGTCGGTGGCGTTGCTGTCATCAAAGTTGGTGCCGCAACTGAAACCGAACTTAAAGAGAAGAAAGCTCGCGTCGAAGACGCTATGCACGCAACCCGCGCCGCAGTGGAAGAAGGAATTGTTCCCGGCGGTGGCGTTACATTGGTTCGCGCTGCGAAAGCACTCGAAAGCTTGAAACTCGAAGATGCAGACGAGCAAATCGGCGTCAATATCATTCGTCGCGCCTTGGAAGAGCCGTTGCGTAAGATTGCCGAAAATGCTGGTCGTGAAGGCGCAGTCATTGTCGAGCAAGTCAAAAAAGATAAGAACGAAAATTTCGGTTTCAATGCTGCGACTGAAGAATTTGAAGATTTAGTCAAAGCTGGTGTTATTGATCCCGCGAAAGTTTCCCGCACTGCATTGCAGAACGCGGCTTCAATCGCGTCGTTAATGCTCACCACTGAAGCGATGATTTCGGAAATTCCTGAAAAGAACTCTGCTCCGCAAATGCCTCCTGGCGGCGGCGGCGGAATGGGTGATTTCTAAAAGTTACCTTGGCAAATGGAAAAGAGGAAGGGCTATGAATCAAACGATTCATAGCCCTTCCTCTTTTCTAACGCACTGTTCCCGCAAAAAAATCTCGTGAAAATTACGCGATCCTGCTATGCTTAATGAGAATCAAGTGCCTCAGTAAATTCCCAATAATTTTTGCATAATTATTTTCTTCTAGCTTCGCCAATAATTATGAGCAAGCCACAAAATTTCTTTTCATTGTTTCGACCAATAATCATTGTTATCGGCTTTGCGATTCTGTTTCTTCTGGGGTCAGCAGTTTCAGCACAAACTACTGTGTCAGGCTGGACAAAGCCTGCTGACGCAAAAACTGCAAAAAAAGAAACGCTTTCGCTTGCAGCACGCGCAGCCAAAGGAGAAGCGCCGCAATTCTTCCGTCTGACAGCAGTTAGTAATACGCAAATCAAAAAATATCTGGTGACGCCTCCTTCGGCTGATGCTATGAAACAGGCTGATAATTTGAAAAAAAAGAAAATTGGCGTGACCAGCAAGTTGCCGCAAGCAGTGGATATTCTATCAGTAGGTACAATCATAAAAACTGACGAAGGCGAAGCATACTCTTTGCGCATTGAAAGCGCAGGCGCATTACAATTGCGGCTCCATTTTGCGCAAATCACGTTATCTGAAGAGGCGCAAATTTTTGTGTATGCTTTCAATAATCCAGCGGAATTCTATGGCCCCTATCGAACTGGTCAGTCAAATATCGTGACGCCGCCGCTTTCTGATAGTGAAGTTGTCGTCGAAATTTTCTACCCAACAAAATCAAGCAAAAGCGCGCATCCCCTCACTGAAAAAGTAATGGTGGATCAAGTCTCGCACATCTTTCATGACCCTCGTGCTGCTAACAACATAACACCGGATAAATTGATATCAGAACAAATTGAAAATGCCTCAAGTTGCAACCGTGATGTGACCGCCGCTTGGAGCGAAACAGCAAAATCTGTCGCGCTTATTCAATTTATGGAGCCAGACGGTGAATATGTCTGTTCAGGCGTTTTACTCAATGATGCCCAAAGTAGCGGAACGCCGTATTTTCTGACTGCCAATCATTGTATTGGCAATGCTGACGTAGCGGCTGGAACAAGATTTTATTGGTTTTTTGACAGACCAGGAACTCCCTCTACCGCGAGTAGCTCTTATGGTGCGCAACTGATTCAGACTTCACCTGTGAGTGATTTCTCTTTATTGAAAATTAAAGATGCAGTTCCTGCGGGTGTAAGATTTTCTGGTTGGACAACGACAAAGCCTGCAGTTGCGTCCGCTGTGACAGGTATCCACCATCCACAAGGTGACTATAAGCGGATTTCGTTTGGGCGGGCGGTATCAACAGCTTGCCCTTCATTTATTCCACAAGAGTTTTGCGATAATTTTCATGAAGTGAAATGGGATGCCGGAATTAGTGAACCTGGATCGTCCGGCGGAGGCTTATGGACAGGCAGTGCATCTGATCCGAAATTAGTGGGGCAACTTTTAGGCGGCGGTTCTGATTGCCCTACGCCAACAGCCTCGGATTATTTCGGACGTTTTGACATCACGATGGAAGCGGTCGCGCGGCATCTTACCGGACAAGGTTGTCAACAATCGCTTTCCCACAACAAACAAATTATTGAAAGCGCTGGAGGAACAGCAAAGGTTGATGTTTTTGCAAACGAAGTTGGTGGTTGTGGCTGGACAGCGCGTAGCAGTGTGGACTGGATCACGTTGCAGACTACGCAAGGTGAAAGCGATGCAACAGTCTCATTTACAGTTGAACCAAATCTAACGGGAAAATTAAGACAAGGGCTGCTTTATATGGCAGGAAATATTTTGACTGTTACGCAACGCGGCGCATCTGAAACTTGTGAACCGTTGGATATTAAATTAGGCGAGACTCTGACTGGCAATCTGTCAGCGGGGAATTGTCGTTCTGTTATTAACAGCGGGGTTTATGCGGTTCGCTACAAATTTACGATAACTCCAGGTCAGTTTTTTAAGGTTGCTTTAACCTCCTCAGCGTTCGATACCTATTTGACCTTGATTGGCCCGAACGGCCAGGTTTTTTACGAGAATGATGATTACGCCTATCCTGAGACGAACTCATATATGCCAAAAATTGGATACGGCTACAACTACATGGGCGTACCCATCGCCGGTACATATATTTTAGAAGTGAGTTCTTATGATGTCCCTCAGACCGGAGCGTTCACATTAAATTTAGCCAAAGGTTGTTCATTTCAAGCCAAAAGTGTAGCGCAAAAATATAGTATGGAGGGCAAACCGCTGGATAGTGTGTACGGCGGTGTTGTACTCGATATTGGAGTAGACGAAACCTGTCCATCAAATAACTTTCAGATGTGGACGTTCAGTAATACGGACTGGCTGGGGAGCGGACAGGAGCCCTCCACAAATCTGAATTATAATTTTTACAATCGCTATAATTACGTCAATTTATTTAATAACAGAATGAGACTGACGATTGATTTACCTCTGAATACTGGGGCAAAAACAAGGCGTGGATTATTAGATTTCGGCGGTCATAAAATTTTGATTGAGCAGGCGGCGGCCTGCAATAGTACCAACCAGCCCCAGATTACGCCCGAAAAAATTACTTTAGACGGACGCAAGCAACGAAATACTTTGCAAGTCAAGCAAGCTCCGAACGCTTTTTGCACTTGGGATTTTAAATATGAAACACCAGACTGGCTAACCTATGCAGAATATAATCCAGTCTATATGCCGCGCACAGGCGATCAGGCTATTACCTACGAAATTCAGGAAAATAAAACTGCCAATACACGCACATTCGCCATGAAAGTTGGCGATAAAATGCATACCGTTGAGCAGGAATCTTACGACAAGATTTGCCCAGCCATACCAATCACAATTGGGGAAGCAATAAACGGCATACTTGCTAGGACGGATTGCGCTGCCAATATTGCGGGTTATTTCGTTGATCGGTACAACTTTCGTGGCTATGCAGGGCAGCAAGTTTTCTTTGGTCTTACAACCGCTACAGATGCAGTAAGTTTTAATCTCTATTCGCCACAAAGCGTAATTGTTGTTAGTGGAGGGATAAATACTGAATTTGGAAAAAGCGTCAGAGTTCCGTCTACTGGATATTGGGATTTACCGCAAGATGGGATTTATACGGTCGAAATCAGTCATCTGAACCCACTAAATACCTCAACAATACCTTACGAATTTAAAGTAGATGCACTTGGCGGAGCAAATTGTGTGTTTCAAATTGATCGCCAGTTCACATCTGTCAAACCGGAAGGCGGTAGTTTTGCCGTGCATTTAACTGCTACACCCACTTGTCCGTGGACAGCATCCAGTACAGGCAACTGGGTTCAGTTTCCCGCTGGCACAAGTGGGAATAGCAACCAGACAATTACTGTGCAAGTAGAGCCGAATCTAGGCGCATCACGTAGTAGCATTGTAAATATTGCGGGGCGACAGTTCGAGGTATATCAGGATGCACCTTGTTCCTTTATGCAATTGGTTGATGGTACTGGAAAGGCCCTAGATGGTGCTTATGGGCGAGATTATGGTGGCTATTTAAGCGTTCGTGTTAGAACTGGATATGGGTGTCCGTTGGTCGTCAAAAATAATTTGACTTGGCTAAAATCGGCTTATAGTCCTTTTGATAATGCTGTGGCCTTTAATTTGGACAAAAATACAGGCGCGCTGCGTCGCGGAGAAATCGAAGTTTCCGGCCTCAAAGTGCAAGTTACACAGGGAGCCGGAAATTTAGCAGTTGTTTCAGCGGCAGACTATACGCCAAGAATTAGTCAGCAAGGAATTGTTTCTATTTTTGGTGAGCAATTAGCGGCAGAAGCAGTAGGTGCGACTTCATTACCTTTGCCAACCTATTTATCAGATGTATATGCGTTAGCTTTTGATAGTCAGAATGCTACTTATTACCCTAAATTATTTTATGTCTCTCCAGCGCAAATCAATCTGTTATTACCTGAAACGATGCCGGCTGGAGCCGCTCGCATCGAAATCTATCGCGCTAACGGGTTAGTTTCTTCAGGCACTTTTACTTTTGCGAAAATTGCGCCCGCACTATTTTCGGCTGAATCCAACGGCGCAGGCATTGCTGCTGCGAATATTCAGCGTGTCAAAGCAAATGGTGAACAACAATTTGATATTGTTTCTATGATGGATGGCACAGGGAAAATTGTTGGCAAGGCGATTGATTTAAGCGTCCCCGGCGACAAAGTCTATCTCTTGCTGTATGGCATTGGCGCGCGGTTACGCACTGATCTGCAAAGTGTTTCGTGCGAAATTGATGGGCAACTTTATCCTGTTGAATATGCCGGGCCGCAAGGATTTTTCGCAGGCGTAGATCAACTCAATATTTTGTTGCCGAATACCTTGCGCGGTAAAGGCGAAATCACCGTGCGGGTTAAAGTCGAAGACAAAATTAGTAATACAGTCAAAATCAAAATTGCCCCTTGAATGTAAGCAAAAATATCAAATCTTCTGAACCGCAACACAGTTTCTCTGTCATTTGCGGTTCTTCTTTTTATTGATAAATTGACAAAGCTAACCTTGCACCTTACCCTTAACTTTTTGCGAAAGTCCACAAGTTGCCCTAGTAAATAAAGGCTGTCACCAACGTATGACTGGAAACGAAATCAGAGCTATTTTCTTAAATTATTTTGCTAAAAACGGACACAAGATTGTCAGTTCTTCACCGCTTCTTCCCGCCAATGACCCTACGCTGATGTTTGCGAATGCGGGGATGAATCAGTTCAAAGATGTATTCATCGGCGCAGAAAAACGCGATTACAAACGCGCTACGACCTCGCAAAAATGTGTGCGCGCGGGCGGCAAACACAACGACCTTGACGAAGTCGGCAAGACAGCGCGGCATCACACATTTTTTGAAATGCTCGGCAATTTTTCGTTCGGCGATTATTTCAAAGAAGACGCGATCAAATTCGCGTGGGAACTGCTCGTAGGCGAATTGAAACTCGACCCAAAGCGTTTATGGTTTTCAGTTTTTGAAGGTGACGCCGAGGTTGGCGCGGACGAAGAAGCTATCGCGCTCTGGCAAAAAGTTGGTGCGCCTGCCGAGCGGATTTTGCGCTTTGGCCGCAAAGACAATTTCTGGCAAATGGGCGAAACTGGGCCGTGCGGGCCTTGCTCTGAAATTCATTATTATCGCGGCGAAAATCCTGACGATCCAAATTTCAACAAAGCCGAATACGTGAACGGCGCAGGCGATGACACGATGGAAATTTGGAATCTCGTCTTTATGCAATATAACCGCAGCGAAATCGAACCCGGCAAATATAAACTTGATCCGCTGCCCGCGCCTTCGGTTGATACAGGGATGGGACTCGAACGCGTAGCCGCTGTATTGCAAGGCGTCTATTCAAATTACGATACCGATTTAATCAAACCGATCATTGATTTCACGGCGCAGCTTGCAGGCAAAGAATACAAATACGAAACACAGGAAGGCTTTGCAATGCGCGTGATTGCTGACCACGCACGCGCTACGGCGTTTTCAATTGCTGACGGAATTTTGCCCGGTAACGAAGGCCGCAATTACGTGCTGCGCAAAATTATGCGCCGCGCGATTTACAACGGACGCGAAAATCTAAAATTCAATGGTTTATTTTTCTCGAAGGTCTGCGAATTTGTGATTGATTTTATGAAGGGAGCTTATCCCGAATTGGATGCGCAACGCAGTTACATTGAGAAAATGGTACGGTTAGAAGAGGAACGATTTGGCACGACGTTGACAGTAGGGCTAAGAAAATTTAGCGAAATTTTTTCAACTGAGGAAAACAAAAAGTTAATTGATGATCTGGTTTTGTTATTGCATCAAACTAATGGTGAGGAAACCATTGGACAAAAAGACGAATTTAATAATCTGATGCGGCTGCTTGTTCCGTTAAATGACACATATGGTGTGCCGCGTGATTTGATACGTGTAGGCTTAGAAAAGCTTGGATTGTCATTGCCAGAGGAAAAGTTTTTGAATGCGTTCGATGTCTTTATCCATGCAATTCATGGTTCCGATTTGCGTGGGGCAGGAACACAAGCAAGAGTAAAAGATGCAAAATGGTCAAACGTTGAAGAAGAAGCAAAGTTTGATAAGGAACAAGCATTTCTTGGATATAAATCTACACGAGTCGAAGATGTAAAGATTCTTTATATCTTTCCAGATATTCCAGGAGCGTTTGAAGAATCGCATACTATCCAACCTAATAAATCGTATGAAATAGTATTAGATAAAACCCCGTTCTATGCTGAGTCCGGGGGACAAGTTGGTGATACAGGAGAAATCTATTTTGGCAAATATAGATTTGTGGTTACCGATACAATTGGAACTACAGGTGGGCTAATTATCCATAAAGCAATTGCAAAATTCGATAGCATTGTTTCGCGTGAAGAACTCATCAAATTCTCGTTCGTTGCCCAAGTTGACGTAGAAAAACGCGACGCGACGCGACGCAATCATACAGCTACGCACTTGATGCACGCTGCGCTGCGCGAAGTGCTTGGCACACACGTCAAACAAGCGGGTTCGATTGTCGCACCGGATTATTTGCGCTTTGATTTCGCGCATTATCAACCATTGACCGAAAGCGAAATTGTTGAGATCGAAGCTCTCGTAAATTTTCACATTTTGCGCAATGAATCAGTGCAAACGGATGTGTTGGCAATTGAGGACGCGATGCGTTCGGGTGCGATGGCTTTATTTGGCGAAAAATATGGCGAAAAAGTTCGCGTGTTAACCGTTAACGGAGCTGAAGGCATTTTCTCGAAAGAATTATGCGGCGGCACACACGTACGTGCTACGGGCGACATTGGTTCATTCAAAATTCTAAGCGACGAAGCGATTGCTTCCGGCACACGCCGCATTCGCGCAGTCACTGGTCGCGGAGCATTCGAGCGTTTTCAATCTTCAGAAAATTTGTTAGCGGAAACGGCTGCGCGATTGAATACGCCTGCGAAAGAATTGCCCGCAACCGTAGACAAATTGCAGGAACAAATTCGTCAGCAACAAAAAGAAATCGAACGCCTGAAATTAAAGCTCGCGCAAGGCGGAGGCGGCAGCGAAGATCAAATCACCGAAATCAACGGCATCAAATTGCTGGTGCGCAAAGTTGACGAACTCGGCAAAGAAGGCCGTCGTCAATTGGCTGATTCGCTCACGCGCAAAATCGCTCCCGGCGTAGTCGTGATCGCTGACGTAGTCGAAGGAAAAGCTTCGTTGCTTGTGATGGTTTCCGACGACGCTACATCACGCGTCCAAGCCGGAAAAATCATCCGCGAAATTCCTGGCGCACGCGGCGGAGGAAAGCCAGATTTAGCCGAAGGCGGCGTCGAACTAGATAAATTAGACGAAGCATTGAAAACAATTCCATCAATTTTAGAGAAAGCATTGAGCTAAATTTAATGACAGCCCCAATCAAACCCGACTTAATTGAATCTCTCTCCACCGACGAAAAGAAGCGGCAATATGCTGCTTATGTTTTCGAGAAAATCCATCATCGCTATGATTTCATCACCGTGTTTTTGTCTTATGGCATGGACAGTGGCTGGAAGAAAAAAATGATTCAGATGATGCATTTGCGCGGTGATGAGAAAGTGCTAGACCTCGCTTGCGGGACTGGCGACATTACTTTTGCCGAAGCCGAAAAATTGCCTTCAGGTCATGCGGTTGGCTTAGATTTGACGCAAGGCATGTTGAAACTTGCTGAGCAAAAACGGCAGCAATTAAATGTGCAAAATGTCAGTTATCACCGCGCAGACATTATGCACATGCCATATCCAGATAACTCGTTTGATGTGATTACTGGCGGATATGCATTGCGCAATGTGCCGAATTTAAAAGGCGCAATTGAAGAAATAAAACGCGTGCTGAAACCGGGCGGCAAAATGTATTCGCTTGATTTTGGGCATCCCGACAACAAACTTTATGGCTGGGGCTATTTGCAATACTTGACCATCGTCGGTTCGCTCAGCGGCCTTTTGATCCACGGCGACGCCGACACATATCGTTATATTCCCGAAACACTCAAACGCTATCCCGGTCAACGCGGCGTGCAAAAAATGTTCGAGGACGCGGGCTTTGTGGATTGTGGCTACCACGAATTTATGGGCGGAATTATGGCGATCAATTGGGCACAGAAGAGGTAGTCGGTGATTAGTGGCTGGTGATCGGTTGCTCGCAAATCATCGCCCACTGACCACTGACCACCATCAATATTATGAACAATCTCGTTGTCTCAAACCTCTCACATCATCCCGGACGAACCGCTGCTAGCGTGCTGGGCGTAGCTGTCGGCGTAATTCTTGTTGTTCTCACTGTCGGAATGGTGCGCGGAATGTTGCGTGATCGCGGCGAACGTGATGCCAACATTGGCGCAGAAATTATGCTTAGTGAGCAAGGGCAAAACGGGATTTCGATTACATCACAGGCGGCGACTTTGCCAAGTTCGCTTGCCAGTGAAGTCAATAAAATTGAAGGTGTAGCGGCGGCCACAGCGATTGTGCAAAACCTCGAAATGAAAGGCGAAACGGGCTTAGGGATTCGCCAGCTTGATGGCATTGATTTTGCGAGCTACGCACAAGTTAGCACGATCAAAATCGTGCGCGGTGAAGCACTGCCTGCGACGGGAGATTTTGCAATAATTGATGAAGTCGAAGCCAAAAAGAAAAAGCGTGAAATTGGCGATTTTATTGAAAGCCTGGATCGCAAATTCAAAATCGTTGGTGTGTATTCGCCTGAGGCTGGAGCCCGCATTAAAGTTACAATTGCTGCAATGCAGGACGCTCTGAATGCTAAAGATAAATGCTCCATGATTTTGGTAAAGGCAAAAAACACGGAAGATCAGGAAGCACTCGCTAAACGTATTGACGAAAAATTCCCCGGCAAATTTCGTGTTTTATTCACACGCGATTTGCCAGAATTATTCGCCTCAGGATTTTCAGGCATCAATGTATTTTTGAATTTAGTCGCTGCTTTAGCCGTATTCATCAGTCTCCTCGTAATTTTGCTGACGATGTACACCAGCGTCACTGAACGCACGCGTCAAATTGGAATTTTAAAATCACTCGGCGCCTCTAAATCTGAAATCGCCTGGATTTTTGAGAAAGAAGCACTATTTATCAGCGGCATAGGCGTAGTCATTGGTCTGGCAATTTCATTATTGGCTCGCGCTTTATTGGTTAATAAAGGCCTTAAAATTGAGATGGAACCGAAATATATTTTGGCGGCGATCATTGCCGGATTGTTGAGCGGCCTTGTTGGAGCGCTATATCCTGCGCTGCGAGCTGCGAGCCAGGACCCGGTTGATGCGCTGAGCTATGAGTAAGAAATCAAAAGGCAAATATCAAAAGTCAAAAGTCAAAAGGTTGGCACTTTCGATTCCTCAGTTTCATTTCTCTTATCGTCGGAATCGCACTTTTCGTTTATCTCCTCAAACACTCTGGCACTGCTGAAATCTTTGCCCGCGTTCGCGCGTTGGGCTGGGGCTTCTTTGTGATCTTGGGAATTTCAGCGCTACGACAATTTGCGCGCGCGTTCGCGTGGTTACATTGTATGAGCGATGATGCGCGCAGCGTAGGATTTTCCGCCGTCCTACGCGCTCGACTTGCCGGAGATGCGATAGCAGATTTGACTGCGGCGGGGCCTGTCATCGGCGAGCCAATCAAATTAGCGAAGCTGAGAGGGAAGGCAAATCTGACAGATTTAGCTTCGTCGTTGGCAGTCGAGAATTTGGCTTATGGTGTTTCCGCATGCTTAATGATACTCACCGGAACCTTGTCGTTATTGAGTTTTTTTGCGCTTAGCGATTCACTTAAAAAAGCGAGTTGGATTGCTGTTGCGCTTGTTGGTGGGATTTTGTTATTGACGTTTTTGATAATCAACATGCGCTGGCATTTGGTCTCAAAATTATCTGCTATATTTTTTTCTCTCTTCAAAATCTCATCTCAAAAATTACAGCGCATAGAAGAACTGGAAACTTACGCTTTTGATTTTTACTCCAAACGCACATCCGATTTTTTGCTCCTAGCCGCTTGCCAATTTCTATTTCATTTTTGCGGAGTCTTGGAAATATTCGTTACGCTCAAATTGCTGGGCTACGAATCAACAATCTTTGTCGCCTTCATTCTTGAAGCCGTGAATCGCGTCATAAATATTGTTTTCGCATTTGTGCCAGCGATGGTTGGTGTTGATGAAGCGGGAACCGGATTGCTGACGACTACATTAGGATTAGGAATTGCGGCTGGCGTAACGTTGGCGATTGTGCGTAAAGCGAGAATGCTTTTTTGGATTGGACTCGGCATAATCTTTTTGTGGCAGCCGCATAAAAATGAACGATTAGAAAAATAAAAAAGCGCACAAGTAATATCGCACTTGTGCGCTTTGGTAATGCAGCCGACTGAAGTCGGTACTCAAAACTTGGTTACGGTCTGCCCGTATCTAAAAACGCTTTGAGTTTGCGTGAACGGGAAGGGTGACGGAGTTTGCGCAAGGCTTTGGCTTCGATTTGGCGGATGCGTTCGCGTGTGACGGCGAAATGTTGTCCGACTTCTTCCAAAGTATGTTCGCTGCCGTTTGGCCCTAAGCCGAAGCGCATCTTGATGACTTTTTCTTCACGCGGTGTGAGTGTCTTCAAAACTTCTTCGGTGATTTCGCGCAGGTTCAAATTGATGACCGCTTCGGACGGATTTTGAATCGTTTTGTCTTCGATAAAATCGCCGAGATGCGAATCTTCTTCTTCGCCAATTGGGGTTTCCAGCGAAATCGGTTCTTGCGCAATCTTCAAAACCTTACGCACCTTCGACGCTGGAATGTCCATTTTCTTGGCGATTTCTTCTGACGTTGGTTCACGTCCGAGTTCCTGCACCAATGCACGCGAAGTCCGAATCAGTTTGTTGATCGTTTCGATCATATGAACTGGGATACGGATTGTACGTGCCTGGTCAGCAATCGCACGCGTGATCGCCTGACGAATCCACCACGTTGCATAGGTCGAGAACTTATATCCGCGCCGATACTCGAATTTGTCTACGGCCTTCATCAAACCAATGTTGCCTTCCTGAATCAAATCCAGAAATTGCAGACCGCGATTCGTGTATTTTTTGGCAATAGAAACCACCAAACGTAAGTTGGCTTCGACCAATTCTTTTTTGGCCTGACCGGCTTCCGCTTCGCCGACGACCACGTTTTGCATCGCGCGCTTAATTTCGGCGGGCGAGATGTGGTATTGCTCTTCAAGCTGGGTCAGATGGCGTTTGGCCGCGCGTTGCTTTTTCTCCAGCTCTTTAATTTCGTCTGGTTTGCGTTTGCGCTCCAATGATTTTGTTACTTTGTCGTATTCGCGCTCAGTTTCTTTGATCTGACTCGTCGCCGCGCGCATTGACGCGACAAGGCGGTTTTCGATCTTGAGCGTTAATTCCAAAATCCGTACGTGTTGCGAAATATCCACACGCATACGCGCGAGTTTGCGGCGCATTTTATGGAATTTCGGTGAGCGTTTCGGCTCCGCCAAAAATTTCTCGTAATGCGTCAGAATCTTTTTGAAGGTCTTGCCGATTTCTGTGATCTGCTCAAGCGTGTAGTTGTGGTATTCCTCAATTTTTTCCTCAGTAATACCTTCTTGTTCAGTGAACTGCACAACTTCACGAATAGTGAGCTCGCCGACTTCTAGTTCTTTCCCGACTTTAATGAGTTCCGTAATCGCAATGGGCGAACGCGAAATCGCTTTTTGTGCTTTGATTTTGCCGCGCTCAATGCGTTTGGCGATTGCGACCTCGCCTTCGCGTGTGAGCAACGGCACTACACCCATTTCGCGCAAATACAAGCGCACCGGATCGTTGGTTTTATCCAGACTACCTGGACTTAAATCAATTTCGACTTCTTCCTCAGCAGAATCGTCGAGTTTTTTGTCGCTGCCTAACGTCGCAGCATTTTCTAAGAATTTCTCATCAGAATCCCCGATGACAATTCCTTCTGCGCCGAGCGAGGCAAAAATGTCCTCAATGTCGTCTGGGGAAACGATCCCCTCGGGCAGCTCGTTGTTGATATCGTCATAGCTGAGGAAGGATTTTTCTTTCCCTAAATCCAACAGCTTTTCGACATCATCTGTATATTTCTCGTCCATATTAATGTTTGCTCCTCAAGTGCCGAGATCGTCGTTCGTTTCAGTGGGGAGAACTGCTTGGGAGAAACGAACACTGATCGCAACACCATCTGCGGCATACGCATAAAAATAAGCCACGATTGGTCTAAAGGAAGAAATTGTTTGCGCTACGGGAGCAACGGACGAATTAAATATTGATCTTAAAATATGATCCAAATAGAGCCGTGCCAGTTTGTAGCGAAGGCAACATCTGCCTGCATAAACATTTCGTGCTTATCGTGTTTTCAAGTAACTGCTGCGTGCTTGAACGGCGAATCAATCTAGCAATTGCTAATATCTCAAAACATTGGAGAGTGCGCGTTCTTGTTTCGCCAATTCAAATTTGCGTAATAACAATTCGTTTACAATCTCATTGTTGCCATCACGCTGGGCATTATTTATTTCAGCTTGAACCTGCGCTTGTAACTCAATTAATCGAGTGGAGCGCAAACTCACTAAACTTTCTTCTGCTTCGCGCTGATAATCCACTTGGGATTTTTCTTCAGCTTCGAGCAGAATTTCCGGTAATAAATCATTGACTAAAGCGGCATCGTAAATCCGTTCGGTTAATACATCGAAAGTCGGTTCGACGCCTTCAGTCTGTAATTCAAAAAGCAATTTGAAAATCGGCGCTGTGCGTAGCGTCTTGCAATCATCTTCGTTGATTTGCGGAAGGAGCAATACTCGGACTTCCGCGTGATTCAACAAAGCCGCCAGTAATTTCTTTTCGGCTGGCTTCACATTCAAAGAAGCGGTCAAGACTTGATCACTAACGCGGTCGGCGCGGGTTTCAACTGCGCGTTTGAACTCGGAGCGGACAACTTTGCTTTCCAGTTTCAATCTGTCAGCAATGCGCTCCACCTGTTCTGACGATTCCACGCGGTCTTTCACCAACTTCAAATACGGGAGAATTTCGTTAAGCGTTTCAACTTTTCCCGATGGCGAAGTCTGATCGTGACTTTTCATCGCCTGCTCAACGATATAATCCATAAACGATTGCGACCCTCGCAACATCCGCGAATACGTTTCTGCACCGCGTTCTCTGATGAATTCGTCAGGGTCAAGGTTGTCCGGCAACGTCAGCACGTTGACCTTGAAACCTTCCGTCAAAAGCAGTTCTAAGCTGCGTTTCGTAGCGTTCACGCCTGCTGAATCAGGATCAAAATTAACAATGATCTTTTTGCAGAAACGTCCCAACAATCGGACTTGCTGTTCGGTGAGCGCTGTCCCTAAGCTGGCAACTAGATTTTTTACGCCGAACTGGAAGGGAATCAGGTAATCCAAATAACCTTCCACGAGAATTACAAATCCCTGGCGGCGAATGGCTTCACGCGAATGACTTAAACCAAAAAGATTTTGTCCTTTCGTGTACAACGCCGTTTCAGGCGAATTCAAATATTTCGGTTCGCCTTCGCCCAAAATGCGTCCGCCAAAAGCAATAAATTTGCCTTGCGCGTCGCAAATTGGAAACATCAAGCGCCCGCGAAATTTGTCGTAAAACCCTGCGCCTGTGTCACGCAAAGAAACGAGGCCCGAACGTTCAATCTGAAATTTCGTTGCACCTTGTTTTTGCAAATACCCGCTGAGTGCATCCCAGGAGTTTGGCGCGTAACCGAGCCGAAAATAGCGACGCATTTCATCAGAAATTCCGCGTTTTGCCAAGTAATCCAGCGCAATTTTGCCTTCGCCAGATTCAAGGTTGCTTTCAAAGAACTCGGCTGCCCAAATGTTTAGTTGGCGCAGTTCGTCGCGCAATTTGTCGCGCTCTTCGTAATTTTTCGTGTCGTCGTTGGTAATGACCGGTAACGCGACACCACATTTTTCGGCAACGGTTTTAATGGCTTCAGGAAACGGGCTCCCTTCTATTTCCATTACGAATCCGAAGACATTTCCACTTTTTCCGCACCCGAAGCATTTAAAAAAACCTTTTGAGCCGCTCACGCTAAAACTGGGAGACTTTTCACCGTGAAACGGGCAGCACGCCCAATAATTCGTGCCTTTTTTCTTGAGCGTGACGTAATCCCCGATGATCCGCACAATGTCGGCTTGATTTTTAAGCTCTTCAATGAACTCTTTCGGGAATCTCATAATACGATTGCAGATTTGGGATTGCGGATTGCGGATTTAAAGGCAAATCCGTTACCGTTTTTTGCCTCGTGTTGTGTTAATAGATGAAACGACCATTGCAACGATTTCGTTAGTTTCTTTGTATAAATCGTCCAATAAATCTTTTTTCACAATTCCTGTTTCCATTAACAATTCCATCCAAAACATACTTTCGTCAGCTTCTTCTTCAACAATTCCCATCTTAGCTATGAACTCTGCATCTGACCTAGCGCGACAGGCGGCACGATAATTCGCGGCAACTGAAGTGCCACACCCTATAAGCTGATTACCAATCGTGTTTGCCGAGCGCGTGTTTGGCAAACTTTCAACTAATCGAACGACCCGCAACGCAAAATCTTTCGTCCGTTGCTTAAATGCTCCCGAATCCATCTCACCCTGCAAATCAGTTCCGCAATCCCAAATCCGCAATCCGCAATTAGATCATTTTTTTAGCTCAACAATTGTCGCACCGTTACCACCTTCACTACCTGTAGCTGGATAAAACTTTGCGACGTGTGGGTGATCGCTTAGTAAAGTAGCGATTGCGCGTTTCAAAGCGCCCATTCCCATTCCATGTACGATGCGAATGCGATCATGGTTGTTCATGTACGCTTCGTCTAAAAATTTATCGGTTGCATCCGTCGCTTCGTTCGCGGTCTTGCCAATTACATTCAACTCGCTGCCGCTGTCGGGTTGTTCGTTGTATGAAACAGAAACGCCTTTCGGCAAAACGCCTGCGAGTTTGCCCGCAGCCTTTTTATTAGATGCTTGCGCGCGTTCAATTAGTCGCAAATTATCTGAGCCTTCACGAAAACGAAGCGCTCCGACCTGCACGCCAATTTGCTCGCCGCTGATAGATTCGACTACACCTTTTTGGTCAAGCGAAAGAATTAAGACGCGATCACCAATTTGAAAATCTTTTAGGTCGGATAGGGGATCGGTGGTGGTGGATTGGTTCGTCGCTCCGTTATCTGATCGCTCATTTTCCGGTTCGCCTTTCTGAAATTCACGCGCGGCATTGCTCGCAGAAACACGCAAATCTGAAGTGCGCTTATCAATTTCGCGCTGGACTTTTTTTGCTACGGCGGCATCTTCAATCGTAGCGACAAAAGATTTTGCTTTGTTCACGAAATCGTCAACGATTTTTTGCAACTCGGCGCGAAATTCTTTTTCGCGCGCCTGTTCGCGTTTGCTGAAATCAAGTTCGAGCGTGGCAAATTTTTGCGCTACAGCAGTGCGTTCTTCTTCGAGCGCGGCAATTGTTTGTTGCTGTTCATCGCGCTGCGCTTTGAGCCGCTTCAAAAATTCTGTAGCCTCTGCACTGGCAGATTGTACTTTTTCGACTGCGCGCTCAGTGATTGCTGTTGGCAAACCAAAGCGGCGCGCAATTTCAATTCCTGATGAAGCGCCCGCAATTCCTGTCAGCAAATGATACGTTGGTTTGAGCGTGCGTTCGTTAAATTCTACCGAAGCAGTAATAACACCAGGCGTATTTGTCGCATAGATTTTCAGGCCGCTATAGTGTGTAGTCACGATCACGTGAGCGCCGCGTTCGCGCAGATAATCCACAATTGCTACGCCAAGCGCGGAGCCTTCTTCAGGATCAGTCCCCGTACCGACTTCATCAAGCAAAACAATTGTTGGCGGCATCAGCGCGTCGCAAATTTGGCGAATGTTGGCGATGTGCGAAGTAAATGTCGAAAGATTCGCTGCGATAGATTGATGATCGCCGATGTCGGGCAAAACCTGATGAAAAATCGGCAAATTCGCATCGGTCGCTGGAACGTGTAAACCCGATTGCGCCATCAAAGCCAGCAATCCGACAGTTTTCAGGACGACAGTTTTGCCGCCAGCGTTCGGCCCGCTAATGACCATCACACGATTGGTTTCATCAAGTTCAATTGAGATTGGGACAATATCTAATTTTTGCGCTCTAAGATTTGGTTCAAGCAACGGATGCCGCGCATTTTTCAAAAACAGATGACCCGTTTCATTTATCGTTGGCTCAATCGCATTGTGATTGATCGCAAGGCGCGATTTTGCAGCGATGAAATCCATTAAACCAACGGCTTCGGCCATTTGCTGCAATTCTTCGCTGTGGTCGCGCAGTTCTTCTGTAATTTTGAAAAGGACTTTGGTGATTTCGGCGATTTCGACTTCGTGCAAGCGAACTAATTCGTTATTTGTCTCAATCGTTTCGAGCGGTTCGACGAAAGCTGTTTGACCGGACGATGACATACCGTGAACTACGCCCGCGACTGCGCCACGATTGTCGTTGCGAATCGGAATCACGTAGCGTTCGTTACGAATCGTGATGAAATCATCGCGCAACGCGTGCGATTCGTCCGCGCGTTTGAGAATTGATTCCAGCGTTTTTTGCAATCCGGCTTTCAGCTTGGAAATTTGAAAGCGAACTTCGCGCAATTCCGGCGAAGCAAAATCATCAATTTCTCCGGTAGGCAAAATACGCGTGCGCAGCCGTTGATAGACGTTATGTAAATTCGCAATTTGCCCTGTAATTTCGCGCAAATGGGGAAAGCGTGCGCCTTCATCGCGGAACGTATCGCGCAATCCCATTCCCACAGAAATAAGCCGTAAAATAGTTAATATTTCGTATGGCTCAAGATTGATGTCGGCGATGAAGAGTTTACTGATGGCTGGGCGCGGATCGTTAAGATCGCTGAAGTCTAACGCGGTTCCTTCGCGCAAATATTCAACGCCTTCTGCCGTTTGACGTAGCGCCGTTTTCACCGCAACCATACTGTCAGCCGGTGACAATTCACCCACGCGCAATTCACCCAGAGGCGTGCGGATTAGGTTGGCTAACGTCCCTTTTAATTTATCGTATTCTAGAGTATCAAGCGCTTTTTGCAGCATCTGTCAGGTTGTTACGGAGGCGGAGCTGGGGCATAAACCTCTAAAAGTAGAGGATAATACGAGTGAAAATTCCTAGTGTCAATGAATAGGTAATAAAATCAGTGCCGATCAGCTCCAGGCTCAAATAACCGTGCAGTCGCGCTCAATTGTTTTGCTTTGGGAATCGCTTCGATTGCTTGTTGCGCTTGCGGGTCTGTTTCTAATAAAAACTGGTCTTCGGCTTCGATGCCGTAAGCCGCTGTTATTAATTCGGCACGGATGCGACGTTTTACATAGTCAACATTAGCACTGATGAGGTTATCGTTAATCCCAAGGTCGGGATGCTCACGAATGAAATTGCGAAAGGCCGCGACAGCCGTATCGTTGACAGGGAATTCGTTGCCGCGCAATTTGTATTCGTGGGTGAATTGTCCGACTTTATATTCTTCTAAACCTTGAATCGTGCCAGCGGCGAGAAATCTGGCGAATTCAAAACAGGCATCTCTGATGCCGTAGTTTTCTTCCGCGCTTTTCACCACAATATCAGGAGTGATACCGCCGCCACCGTGCAATTTTCTGCCAGTAGGTGTGAAGACTGTACCTTGTTTATCTAAATCTGGTGTTGGCGTAGGAGTGGCCGTTAAAGGATCAGTATTGCGGCGTGCAATATAGTAATCGTATAAGCTGACACCATTATAATCGCGTTGAATTGAACGACCGCTGGGCGTGTAATATTTCGCAGTTGTCAGGGTTAACCCTGTTCCACCTGGCAAACGGAAAACAGTTTGCACAAGTCCTTTGCCAAAGCTGTCTTCGCCAACGATCAAGCCGCGATCTTTATCCTGAATCGCTCCCGCTACAATTTCTGACGCGGAGGCTGTGCCGCTATTAATAAGCACGACTAACGGAATTGATTCGGGGTCATTATTTTCTGAGCGATAAATTTGACTACGCACTCGGCCCTCACGTCCACGCACGCTCACAACATCAACCCCTTTGGGCAGGAATTGCTCCGAGACTTCAATTGCTTGCTTGAGTAAACCACCAGGATTGCGGCGCAAATCTAAAACTAACGAAGTCATTCCTTGTTTTTTGAGGTCTGCCATTGCTTCCTGCAACTCTTCGCTGGTTTTTTGGTTGAAACCATTCGATAGCGCAACATAACCAATTCCAGGGCGAACGATGAAATGGTTTCTAATTGAAGGGTAGGGGACTTCATCACGGATAATGCGAACTTTTACCGGAGCAGGTTCGCCCGCGCGATCAACAGCGATTTCGACTTCGGTGCCTCGTTCGCCGCGAACGTGATTGAGTACTTCGGATTGCGACCAGTCTTTGGTTGATTTTCCATCAATAGCAACAATGATGTCGCCATATTTTAATCCGGCACGATCTGCGGGCATTCCTTTGACGACTCCAAGCACGCAGGTTTTTCCGTTACGTTGATTGATCGTCACGCCAATGCCGTAAAAGTGGGAGTTTTGTTCTTCCTGCATTTCACTGAACGAACGACGATCAAAAAAGCTGGAGTGAGGGTCTAATACATGCAGCATGCCAAGAGCGGATGCTTTCGTTAGCATTTCCTCATTAGTTTCAAACCCGCCGTAATTTTCATCCACCAATTTCATCCCATCGGTAAATGTTTTGATGACCTGGTTATCTTTCATTTCATCGCTGGGAGTATTTTGGACGCGCGCGCGTATGCGGCCTGCCCAACCACCAGCAAGCGCTCCAATTATTAGAAAAAAAACTACCAAGGTTATGTTACGGCTTTTCGAATGCATTGAAGTCTCCCATGCAAATTGTGTGAACACGCAATATACCACAGCGTCTGAACGAATTGCAGCGATAGATTTGTTGACAGGGAATTCGACTTGCGATGAGATAGTTAGCCATGAATGAAGAAACTTGGATTACAGGTTCCGGGCGGCTAAAAATAGCCGATAAGGCAGTTGATTTAGAATTAACTGTTCCTGCAAACAAAGTGCCGCTGAAAAAAATGCTGCCAGTTTTTCAATTCTTAACCGACACCGTCGTCAAAGTCGGAATTGAAAATGCAGCCGAGCAAGGCGAGGAAATCACTTGCACAAAAGGATGCGGCGCTTGTTGCCGCCAACTTGTGCCAATTTCGACTATAGAAGCTAATAATCTCAAAGAGCTGGTTGCGAATTCTCCTGAACCACGACGCTCAGAACTACAAAGACGTTTTATTGATGCTTTATCCAAAATAGAAGCAGCAGGATTATCTGAACGATTAAATACACCTGAGAGTTCCACCCGAGAATGGTTAACAGAAATCGGCATGGCCTACTTTGAGCTTGGCATTGCCTGTCCCTTTCTCGAAGACGAATCTTGTTCAATCCACCCTGATCGTCCACTCGCCTGTCGGGAATATTTGGTTACTACACCAGCCAATAATTGCCAGAACCCTGCTCCCGAAAAAGTCACTTGTATTGAAATTCCAATTAGCTTGTCGCAGGCGCTCCGCACTCTCTCATCGAAAGAGACCACAACTAATACTCAATGGCTTCCTTTAATTCAGGCGTTAGCAATTAAAAAGTCGGATTCACCTGTCGAATTAGAACAGAGCGGTCAGGAATGGGTAAGCGCAATCTGGGCGGAATTAACCACTTAGCGTTAGTTTGGAATTCTGCCAAGTCTCAAGACAAAGCTAAGAAATGCGCCAAATCAAATTTTGAGACACAATTTGAGACACAAGAAGATAAGAAAAAAATAGAATTTGAATTATTTGTTGTTGTGTTTATCCCATGTTTAACCTATACTTCTTTCTGCGCACACACTTACTTCTACCTTCGAGTAGAATGACTTGATATTGTCCTCTGCCACTCTGCTAAACAATTTATTTTTATTTAATTAGGCGTTTGGGTCGCCTTCAGTAGCTATGCTTTCACTTTTGTTTTAACTGCATGAAACATTTAGTGATTGTTGCTAAGGGATAAGTACAGCGTTTATTTGATCCGCTGCAATAATTAGCTCTTGGTCTCATAGTTATTGATGGGTTCCACTTGTTGGCTGAAGGAAGTTTCTGCGATGATTTTCACTCAGGATGACCTCCCATTTCTATCGGAGGGCAGCGGGAAAATTACAATAGATGTGTCTTCGCTTGGAGTTACTTCCAGCGTTGATCCGACAGCTTGCCTAACTTTTACTACGAAATTTGGTGACAGTGACGCGAGTGATCTGATACTTGGCCCAACTAATTCACCTGCGCTTTGCATCAAGGCTGGAACGAGCGCAAAAGTAATCGCTATTGATCGCGATTCTGATGGAGCATCTCAGCAGCTTTTGAATAAGTATCATTTGAACGATTATCTGATCGAAAACCCGGACGATATCCTTTTGTTACTTGAGTTATCTCCAAAGAATGACGATTCAGTCTTGGCTGATGCAACGACTGATTCGCATTCTTCGGAGATCGCTTTCAAACCTGAAGGCAATGTGAGTTATTCCTATCTGCGAAGTTTCCCCAATGATGCGCCGATTGAAAAAATCCTCAAGGCCTATCTTTCCGGGGTTCGTTTACCGGCTCATTTGACGGCTTCGCCGCGCTGCGGGGAAATTATTCGCTATCAGTATTGGGGCGAGCTGAAGATTGGTGTGCAGAAGCGAAGCTTGGCGTTTCGTGGCGCAGAATCAGCAACGGTAATGGGAGGCTTTACAATAGAGGTTCGTGAGCACCAAAAGCCTGGTTGGGCGCGCGTCCTTGTTTGTAAAATGCAGGCTCCATATCAGCAAAACGTCTCTCAATTGGATGGCGCGTTGTCAATTCATTGGGAACAGGTCGCTTATCTTCAAGCTGAAGATAATGAAGTTTTAATTGATTTGAGTTTGAACCTGACCACAGAAGCAGGCAAGTCGTTGATGCGAGCGGTTGGGCAAGGGGATTTTTCGGATGTGATGGCTGCTGAGCGCAATCAAGTCGTAACGATCGAACATTGTACATTCGCAATGCCGCAGTCACTTTCAATGTGTGCTTGAAATTTCGTTGCAGCGCTAGATGCGCTCCGATTTGTTGAGTGTTGATTGCTCCAAAAAGTTTTGACTGGATATTTCTCAATTGAATCTTTTCTCTGAAAGTGCTTTCGGAATGGGAGAGCGAGAGAATGAGTGAGGGAAGAGTAAGTGAAAATCGAAAGGCAGAGCGGTTTGCACTTACTGATTAGGTAGACTCATTCTCTCGCTCTCCCATTCCGAAAGTAGCTCGAATAAAGCATCATCAGTTGATGATGCCCAGTTGGGGGAGCGAGAGAATGAGTGAGGGAAGAGTAAGTGAAAATCGAAAGGCAGAGCGATTTGCATTTACTGATTAGGTAGACTCATTTTCTCGTTACCCCATTCCAAAAGAAGCTCGAAAAAAGCATCGTCAAATGACGATGCAGAGAAGGGAGAGCGAGAGAATGAGTGAGGGAAGAGTAAGTGAAAATCGAAAGGCAGAGCGGTTTGCACTTACTGATTAGGTAGACTCATTTTCTCGCCCTCTCCCATTTGGATTTTGCATCCAAATGGAATTGCATCATGCTAGTGGTGATGCAAAATAATGACGAACTTCTATTTCAAGTAACAGCGCCAGAAGTTGGCACACGGCTCGATAATTATTTGGCGGAGCGAATAGATTCAGCGACAAGAACATCTATTCAAAAAGCAATTCTGAACGGTGATTGTTTGGTCAACGAACGATCTGTAAAACCTAGTTATAAGATTCGGGCTGGCGATGAAATTCAAATTGAATTTAGCGATCCGCCAACACTTTCAGCGCAGCCAGAAAACATCCCTTTAAATATTGTCTATGAAGATGATTTTCTCATCGTAGTTAACAAACAAGCGGGAATGGTTGTCCATCCGGGTGCAGGAGTGAGGTCAGGGACTTTAGCGAACGCTCTCGCTTTTCATATAGCTTCATTATCACACCAAAACACAATTCGACCCGGCATCATTCATCGTCTTGACATCGGCACTTCGGGGTTATTAGTAGTAGCTAAAACTGATAAGGCACATCAGCAATTAGGTGAGCAATTTGCTGATCGGAGCGTCAATAAGCATTACACAACCTTGGTGTATGGGCAAGTAAAAAATTTAACAGGTGAAGTCAACGCTCCCATAGGACGCGACCCTCGCAATCGCGTCAAAATGGCTGTTCGCCCTATTGGGCAAGGCCGTAACGCACTGACTTTGTACCGAGTTATAGAGCGATTTTCAGACTTCACTTTATTAGACGTCGAAATCAAAACTGGCCGAACGCACCAAATTCGCGTACATTGCGTTTACATAAATCATCCGATTGTAGGCGATCCAACTTATGACAGCGGGCGTGGAAGTTCATTCAAGAATTCTGCAATACGGGCGGCAATTCAAAAACTTGGTCGTCCCTTTTTGCATTCCGCACAGCTTAGCTTTACTCATCCCAATGGGGAGCGCATGACATTCACTGCTCCCTTACCTGATGAACTTCAAAACTTTCTAACGCTCATCCAAAATTCTGATAAATAGTAGGCGTGAATTCTCAATAAAAAAACTAGAGGCTTTGTTGCCTAACGTTTTTCTTCCGCCACAATTTCTTCCGCATGCGAAGTGAAAAGCCCGCCTTTTATTTTGGGAGCAATTACAATTTTGCCCAATAAAATATTGGCTACACGTTTGGGCAAAATGAAACTGGCAGCTTGTGCCATGCGACCAACAATGCGGGCGATATCTCCGCCACCATCCCAATGTTGGCGAACAACATCTGCTGGCGTGCGATTGAGCAAACGTAAAATTGTCAGCGCGACTAAATACAAGTCGTCAACTTCGCCGATAAAAGGAATGACGTCGGGAATCAAATCTATGGGCGAAATTACATAGGCAATCGCTCCCACAAGAAATGCTTTTTCCGCAGTTGGAACGCGACTGTCTTTGACTAACCGATACAACAGCTTCAGAAAATTCGGGATCAAATAAATCACATTGTGCAAAAAGCCTTTAGCCGCTTTACGTTCAACTCTTGTCACGTTGCGCGGAGCCAGTTGTTCATTTGTAACTTGTTCAAATTGATCAGCCATCAAAAATTCTCCTTGTTGCACCCATCTTGCAGTAACCAGCTTGATTGCTGTACATTTCGCGCCTTTAGATGCATTAATTTTCACTTGCGAAAAAAATATTTTCGCGCGACAGTCTAAACTAAGATGAGTGATTTTACCGAAGCTTTTCCAACGAACCTTGAATTATCTGACGAGGAAACAGTCTTACAAATTTCCTGGGAAGATGGGCATTTGTCACGGCATCGGCTGAACGTTTTGCGCGCGGCTTGTCCATGTGCGCATTGCAGCGGACATCATCCCTCGCAATCTCTGAATTTGCAGCCCGAACAATTTCAAGACATCAAAATTAGCGATCTCGCACCGGTCGGAAGATATGCCTACAACCTGGTTTTTAGCGATAACCACAACACTGGAATTTATACGTTGAAGTTTTTGCGAGAGCTCGAAAATTCAGCTTGAATGTGAAATACGACAACACTTAATGATAGCTGATACATCTAAAATTCAAGCCTCTGCGCCCCTTTCGCAATCCGTTGCAGAAGCATTTGCGTATTGTGAAAATATGGCGCGATCTCACTACGAAAATTTCCCAGTGGGATCGTTGCTCGTGCCCAAAAGTAAGCGTAAGCACGTCTATAGTATTTATGCGTTCGCGCGCACGGCGGATGATTTTGCGGACGAAGGTTATGGTACAAAAATTACGCCGTCCGAACGTTTGGAATTGCTGGCTGATTGGGAGTCGCAATTGGAAAATTGTTTTGCAGGCAGCGCTCAGCATCCGATTTTTATTGCGCTCGCTGAAACGGTTCGCACTTTAGATTTGCCGCCACAACTTTTTAAGGATTTGCTTTCGGCTTTCAAGCAGGATGTTGTTAAGACACGTTACGCCAATTTTGACGAAGTCCTGGATTATTGCCGACGCTCCGCAAATCCCGTCGGACGCCTGATTTTATTGCTGTTTGATTATCGTGATGAACATTTGCATCAATTATCTGATAAGATTTGCACAGCTTTACAGCTCGCGAATTTTTGGCAGGACGTTTCTGTAGATTTGCAGAAAGATCGGATTTATTTGCCACTGGATGACCTCGCGCGATTTAATTTTAGTGAAGCAGATTTGCGCGCGGGAAAGTGCGATGAGCGCTTTGTGCATTTGTTGAAATTCCAAGTTGCCCGCACCTGGGATTTATTTAAAGCTGGCAAGTCATTACCAAAATTGGTGTCTGGTAGGTTATCATTTGAACTGGGGTTGACTTGGCAGGGTGGCACGAGAATTTTAGAGCTAATTGAGCGCGGCGGATTCAACACATTGAATCATCGCCCCCAAATTGGAAAGCTTGATAAAATCGTTTTGTTATTAAAAACAGTTGCCCGACGATGAAAGCAGTTTCCACTGAAACAAAACAAATTCACTTTACGCCCTGGCATTTGCGTGATCGCACGCGGACGCTCAAGCGTGATTTATCAAAAACAATCCAGTCAAATTTTTTCTACTCGTTTCTATTTCTTCCTAAAGCGAAACGCACAGCAATTATTGATGTTTACAATTTTTGTCGCGCAATAGATGACGTTGTTGATGACGCCGAAGCCGTTTGGCAACACGACCCACAAGTTGAGTTGGATAAATGGCGTAAAGAGCTCGACAATTTGTACGCAGGCATGCCGACTTGGGAACAAACGCACAAATTGCAGGCGACGCTCAAGCAATTTCCCATTCCCAAAATATTATTTGAAAAACTTGTTTACGGATGTGAAATTGATTTGCATCGCAGTCGCTACGAAAGCTTCGCGGATTTGCGCGAATATTGTTATCACGTTGCCTCTGTAGTTGGGTTGATGTGCGTCGAGATATTTACTTACAAAAATCCGAAGACACGCGAATATGCTGAAAATTTGGGTTTAGCGCTGCAACTCACAAATATTTTGCGTGACATAAAAGAGGATGCAGAACGCGACCGCGTATATTTGCCGCAGGAAGATTTACGCCGCTTCAATTATTCCGAACGTGAATTAATGCAAGGTGTAGTGAATCACAACTTTCGGGCGTTAATGAAATTCGAGTGTGAACGCGCGCATGAATATTATCGTAAAGCCGCAGAATGTTTGCCGCGTGAAGATCGCGCTACCTTAGTTGCGGCTCAAACAATGGGGCGCATTTACCATCGGTTGCTACGCAAAATTGAAAAAGTCAATTATGACGTTTTTAATCACCGCATTCGTTTGCATCGCCCCACAAGATTTTTGATTGCGCTGCAAGAATGGAAAAACCGCGCAAAGGAAAGTTAGAACGATTGAGAGAAAGAGAGAATCAGTGATAGCGAGATCAACTAGCCCTAGCCAATGAAGAATAATCAAGACATTCCCCTTTCTCCCTCCTTCCCCCTGTCTCTCATTTCCTCCGTCTCTCCCAATGTTCTTCCCGTTGTGATTATTGGAGGCGGATTCGCTGGACTCGCCGCCGCTGTTGACTTAGCCGAACAGGGCGAAAAAGTTTTATTACTTGAACGCCGCGCCTTTTTAGGTGGACGCGCTTATTCTTTCACCGACAAAATTACGGGCGACACGATTGATAATGGTCAGCATTTGATGATGGGTTGTTACCATCACACGCTCAGCTTTCTCAAAAAAATTAATGCCCTCGACAAGCTGAAATTTCAACCCAATCCACGCGTAGATTTTTTAAGCGAAGCGTCTGGACACACCAGTTTTACTTGCCCTAACTTACCTGCGCCGCTGCATTTGCTGGCGGGGTTAGCTAAGCTCAAAACGCTAAGCTGGGGCGACAGATTGAAAGCTTTGCGCGTTGGGATAGCGCTGAAGATGATAAACGGAAATCGTGCGCGCCTCGCGGATATTTCTGTGCGCGATTGGCTTAATGCACTAGGTCAGTCCGACAATATGCAACGCAATTTCTGGGATTTGATGGCACTGGCTACGCTCAATGAAGCGCCTGAAATTGCCTCAGCGGATATGTTCGCGCGCGTGCTTGAGCAAGGTTTCATGCACGCGAAACAGGATTCGACGATGGTTATCGCGCGCACTGGCTTGAGCGAGCTTTATGTTTACGATGCAATAAAATATATCGCCGCGCGCGGCGGCGAAATTCGCTCCAATGCCTCCGTTGCGCAGATTGAATTTGAAAATAATTCTGCCAATGGTGTGACTTTAGCGAATGGCGAACGCGTTTATGCCAAAGCTGTCATCAGTGCAGTGCCATATTTCATGCTGAAAAATATAGTTGCCCCGGAAATGCTCGCACAACATTTTCCGAGTGTCGCAGCCTTTACATCTGCGCCGATTGTTTCGATTAATTTGTGGTACGACGAACCCGTGACAGATTTAGAATTCGTGAGCTTGTTGGATTCTCCGATTGAATGGGTTTTCAACAAAAACGCGATTGTGGGGAACTCCGTCAAACGATGCCAACACCTCGCTTTGGTAATTAGCGGAGCGCACCAGGCAGCCAGGCAGCCCAAAGAAATATTAATCGAAATGGCACACGATGAAATGAAGCGATTTTTTCCAACGGCTAATAAACAAAGGCCTGCACATGCTTATGTGATTAAAGAGCAACACGCTACAATTTCTCACAGCGTAGGTATTGCCAGACAGCGCCCTTCTCAAAAAACTCCTCTCACTAATTTTTTTCTTGCCGGAGATTGGACGGACACCGATTTACCTGCAACGATTGAAAGCGCTGTTTTTAGCGGGCAGAAATGTGCAAGCCTGCTAATGCATAACGAAGGCTCAATTCGTTCTATAGCTCATTTTTGACATAGGGCAAATTAGGGTTTCTCAAGCCTGCCGATCAGGTCAGCCTGAAAGTTTTATGGGATTGTTATTTTAGTCAAAATATTCATGAGAGGAATTTTCAAAATGTAGGTCGCCACCCTTGCGAAATCTGACTGGACACCAGATAAATATTCCGCTTTCAGTTCTGAATACAAAAAAATGGAGTCACAAATTCATGCAACTACCAAATGGTTCACAAAAAAATATTTTGGATTTATTTCGGCTTGATGGTCGTCGGGCATTAATTACAGGCGGCGCAAAAGGTTTAGGGCGTGTGATGGCGCAGGCGTTTGCGGAAGCGGGCGCGGATGTCGCTATTGTCAGTCGAACGCTCGCGGATTGCGAAGCGGCTGCGCAGGATATTGCGCAGGCTACGGAGCGGAAAATTTTTGCGGCGGCGGCGGACACGACGAAAGAATCTGATTTGCGCGCGCTCAAACAAAATCTGGATGAGAATTTTGGCACGATTGATATTTTGGTCAACAACGCTGGCATCAATATTCGCGGCAATATTGATGATTTATCAGAAGCAGATTTCAATGCGGTAATGGCGACGAATGTAACGGGGCCGTTTCTGTGCGCGAAGGTTTTCGGGCCTTCGATGTGCGAAAGACAATGGGGACGGATGATAAATCTTGGTTCGATTTTGTCAGTGATTTCGATGCCGGGGCGCACACCATATGCATCGTCGAAAGCTGCGATTTTAGGTTTCACCCGCACGCTGGCGCTGGAATGGGCGGGCAAGGGGGTAACTGTGAATGCAATTTGTCCAGGGCCATTTGCTACGGACATGAACTTGCAATTGCTCAATGACCCTGAGAAATATAATGCGTTCGTGCAAAAAATTCCGGTTGGACGTTGGGGCGATTTGCACGAGATCGCAGGCCCTGCTTTGTTCTTGGCTTCAGATGCTTCTTCATACGTTACGGGAACAACTTTGTTTGTAGATGGTGGCTGGACTGCCCAATAAATTCACTTTGATTGATTCTCCTCTATGCGCAAAATTTCTTAGCCGCTGGTAAAAATCACGCTGAGAAATTTTGCCGCCACTTGCTGACTATTGCCCACCTAAAACCCTAAATCTCACCAATTTTGTGCAAATTTTCACGCTGAGGTTGTGGTTTGTTCAAGGAACACTTTTTGCACATGCTTCCCACGGAAGCTTTATGCTTCGTTTCTTTTATAGAGATAAGGTTTTTTCAAAACAAAAAACCAAATTCAGACAAATGTTTTATTGATGAAAAGATTACTTTTCAGCTTTTCATCAAGTCAAAGGAGAGTCTCAATGACATTTCATCCAGAATCATATATCCCTTTTGCAAACCCCACTTTCCCTCGCAAACGGGTTGCTTCGTTACTTAGTGTCGTATTTGCCTTAATCTTGATTTCAGCGAGTGCCGGTGCACAAAGCTTGAATTGGGAAGGGCAAACTGGCGCATTTATTACGCCCTTCGCCTACACTTCACCTTCACCTGCCAAAGGTGTTGGGCATCCGAATGTAGCGTTTCATTACCTCAATACAGGCGATGTCATCGGCAAGAATATGCAAGCTTCTGTCACGCTCGGGTTTTTCGGCAAGACAGAATTCGGATATACCCGCTCATTCGTGTCTGCTGCGAATTCGGCCTTGAGTCCATTATTCAAAAATGGCTTTAATACTGTGCATGGAAAAGTGAACTTCATTGCCGAAAATGCTGGCAAAACCAAATGGGTGCCCGCGATTTCGGCTGGTTTCGTAGTGCGTTCGCAAGTGCAACGCGTGGGCGGATCAATTAAAGCCCAAGACACCACAAACGGTGATATTTATGTTGTTGGCACGAAGGTCATTACAAATATTCCTGGTTTGCCGATTTTGATTAATGCGGGCGTGAAAGCGACGAATGCTTCAATTTATGGTTTAGCAGGCAATGCTTCCAAGTGGGAGGGGCGAGCGTTTGGCGCGGCTGCGTTCGTGCTGAAAGGCCCAGCGAAGAGCCAAATTATCGTTGGTTCAGAAGTTGCCCAACAACCGCATTTCATCAAAGATTTGCCTGGTGCAACGGTGCCGAGTACGTTGACGTATTTTGCGCGCATCGTGCCGAGCGCAGAAAAACCGTTTAATATTGATTTTGGCGTGGCACAAGCGGCTGGCAAAATTGCTCCGGGAGTGGATGTCAAAGCACGCGCCCAATTTGCTATGGGCATTTCCTATCGGTTCTAAAAAATAAAAATATAAGACGGAGTTTTGCTGGGAAGCCGCAGCATTCTTGCGTGAATGCTGCGGCTTTATCATTTCTGCCCGCACAAATTTATCATTGCTTTTGAGAACTAACTTGAACTATCGGTGGTTCATCGGTACTATTTTGAGCACAGCTATTTTGCAGATTAGCTGTTTCCCCTTTGAATTCCGAATTTGAACGCCTCCAGCTTCTCGCAAGTAGGCACAAAGCCCGAAGGAGTATACGTGAGAAAACATTGGCAGAAATTTCTGATCCTGAGCTTAGTTCTTTTTGTAGTTGCCAGCGCCGCCGTTATTCGTCCGGTCGCTGCAGTTCAAAATAGTGCAGAAGATCGCGCTTCCGAATTAAAGTTGCATAAGCAATTTCTCGAAGCCGTTGAAGTTGTGCGCGAAAATTATCTCGAAGAAATTGATTACGAAGTGCTCACCAAATCGGGCATTTTAGGTATGTTGCGAACGCTTGATCCGCACTCGGCTTTTTACGATAAAAAAGCATTTGACGATTTGCGCAACGATCAACGGAGCCAATATTTCGGTATCGGCTCCGTAATTGGCATGCGTGATGGCAAAGTTTTTATTCAGGAACCATTCAAAGATACGCCATCATCGCGCGCGGGGTTGCGTTACGGCGATCAGATCGTAGCAATTGATGGCGTCAATACTGAAAACTGGAATTCAAATCAGGTCACTTCAAAATTGCGCGGAGAACAGGGAACGAAGGTGACAGTTTCCGTCCGTCGTGCCGGCATCGCAGAACCCGTCAAAGTGACGCTCGAACGTGATGCGATTCCACAACTCTCAATTACCAGCAATTTTCTCGTGCGTCCGGGCATTGGCTACATCAATATGCCACGCGGTTTTCATTCGACTACGAGCGATGAATTGACCGCCGCGATTGCCGCTTTGAAAGAGCAGGGTGCAAGCTCAATCGTATTGGACTTACGCGAAAATCCCGGCGGATTTTTGGATCAGGCTTTGAAGGTGGCAGACAAATTTTTGCAACGCGGGCAAACCGTTTTGTCGGTGCGCTATCGTGAAGGCAAATTGATGGATCGAGATTTGCCCGCCGAATCTGGATCGCCGGAATCTTTTCCTTTAGTTGTTTTGATTAATAAAAACTCGGCCTCGGCGTCAGAAATTGTAGCGGGTGCCATTCAGGATCACGACCGTGGTTTGATCGTAGGCGAAAATAGTTTTGGCAAGGGACTCGTGCAAACGATTATTCCTTTGTACGGCGGTGCAGGATTGACGCTGACTACGGCGCGATATTACACGCCCAGCGGTCGTTTGATTCAGCGCGATTATTCAAGCAATTCGTTGTACGAATATTATGTGCGCCGTTCGTTAGGTGAAGCGACTGATGACTCAAAGCAGAAAAACAATAAGGTTTGGCTGACTGATTTGAAACGCCCGGTTTATGGTGGCGGTGGTATCAATCCTGATGTCAAAGTCAAAGACACAAAAATTGACAACCTTGATATTTTGAATCAGACGCAAATCATCATGCTCAGTCCGTTGTTTCTTTACACGCGTGAACTGATTGGTGGGCAAGTTGCAATCGCCAAAGACTTCCAACTAAATGGGCCGCCAGCTTTTGACCGTCCAATGAAATCGGGTGAATTCGTGGTTACTGACGCGGTCATGAAAAACTTCCGTGAGTATTTGACGGGTTGGCTCGGCAAACATCCTGAAGTTACTTTTACCAGTGCGCAAATTGATGAGCAAATGAGCTGGGTTCGCAACCGCCTGCGTTACGAAGTGATGCTCGCAGCTTATGGCAGTGACAAGGCACAACAAGCGATGGCTGATCTGGATGCTCAGCTACAAAAAGCTGTTGCTGAATTGCCGAACGCGGCTTCTCTGGCTGAAAAAGCGCGTCAAAAACGCAGCGTCTCAAAACGCTAAGCGGAAACGAAAATTCAACTTTAAGAAAGGGCGGTTGAGGAATATCAGCCGCCCTCTTTTATATGGTGGTAATTGTGGCAAGGGTTACAAATACCGCCACAATTTTGTCCTGACTAAGTCGCAAGATTTTAAATGCAGAAATTTACTTCAAATCGGATTTTATTATTTGGAGCTATTTTATTATTCATCGCCTTTGGTTGGATTTTTTTCCATCGCTTTGCCACTGTTGCAATGGAAAAATATATTCCTGATTCGGCTTTGGGCTACGTTTCAATTAATAATGTTCCGCAATTTTTGGATCAATTCACTGAGACGAAAGCCTGGCAGGAGCTAGCCCCCGCATATGGCATAGAAAAGCAATTTGGCTATGCTGGATGGTTGGGAAAAATCGCGCGCTGGACAGGGATTGGAAACAAAGAAACGTTATTAGTTGCACGCGGGCAATTCGCATTAGTAATCACAGGAATTGAAGTGCGCGGCGATGAAGTCAAACCGCGCTGGGCTTTATTAGCTGAAACACACGGCAGCGAATCGCACGTTCAGGCATTGATGACGGATCGTCTGTCGCAACTCGCTAATCGTGTTTACAAACAACCGCTGCAAGAAGCAAGCGAATATGCGGGCGTCCCCGTGACGATCTATCGCGCGCCGCAAGGCGAACGCCAAATTTTATCAGCACATATTAGCAGCGAATGGATCATAGCGAACGATCCTGAAGCGCTGCGTCAATGTATTGATGCGCGGCAAGGCAGAATTGCTACGGCTGCACAAAATTCGTTGCTGCCCGAAGCGCGCAAAGCTGTCGCGGCAGATGAAAATATTTTCGCGTTCGTTAATAAATCCGGCGCAGCGCGTTTCGCTAAATTTTTTGCCCACGTTGCTGCCGGCAAAGTGTTAACTGGCACTCCGGTTGCTGGATTGTTGGAAGGACTCGTCGAGGAAATTTCTGACAATTCGCTAGAGGCTATCGCTTACAGCGCTGCCTTTGAAAAAGGCGGAGTGATTGAGCGCTCTGCGATTTTGTGCAAACCTGATGTGGCAACGAGTTTGCAGGCTGCACTTCGCGTCGCCACCTCGCAAGTTTGGGAAAAGAGCGATGCCTTGAAATTTGTTCCTGCTAATGCGGAAAGCGTACAAATTGCAAATATTGAAGACCCGAATCGCGCTTTGGACGAGATTGAAAAAATCATCTCTTCACGTATTGGCGTCGCACAGAGTTTTTTGTTTCACCGTGTCTTCACTACGGCCAAAAAAACATTTTTAGGCATTGAGCAAAACGAAAATGCGAGTCAGGCAATTGGTAATGAAGTGCTTCGCTTCAATTTTACAGCCAATGAACAAGATGAAAAATCAGAACGCGTCTGGTTGATTGAAGCGCGCAATAAACAGGCGCTCACGCAAATTGCAACGCGGTTAATTACGCAATCGAACAAAGTCAGCAAAAGCGAAAATTATCAGAATGTTGAGTTGCACTCAGCCGCAGATGAAAAAAGTGCGTATGTCTTTTTACAAAATATTTTGGCGCTTGGCTCAAAAGAAAATCTAAAACGACTGATTGATGCGCTCGAAAAAAAATCAATATTTTTTACCGCCGCACCGTTTGCGAATCTTGATCGGGCTGCGCTCCCAGTCGAGCGCGTAATGTACAGTTTTGGCTCTGATGTATCAGTCGTGAGAAAAATGATGGGCGCTTTACAGCGCCGCATAACGAAAGCCCTGCCGCCTGCATTGAATAATGAAAAGCTTGAAAATGCCGTACCCTTGGCGATCAGTTTTGCCGAGTGTAACGAACGCGGTGTGCAAATTGAGTCGCGTTCGGCCTTTGGGAATTTTCCTTTAATTATCAATTTTCTTGATTCCGTTTTGTAGCGACACCAAAAAACAACTTAGCCTTATTCCTCTTACCCGTATGATTTATTTCGCGGTTAGTGATAGTGCGATTGGATTGGAATTGTAAGTTCTAGGTCGGGGCTGGGACTGCTATGACTTGTTAGGTTCAGCCGCCGTGAATGCCGGAGGTGACAGTTATGACTGAATAAAATTGGCGCGAGCGGGTTTGCCTGCTCGCGCCAATAATTGTAAAAAGTGAGTACTTATTTTTCGGTATTTTTTCTACGCAGTCCAAAACCGAAAATTGCTAATCCTGCTCCGAGCAGGAGCAATGTTGCAGGCTCAGGGACAGCAGAGGTTTGAACACGGCCTTGGACAAGGTTGTTTGATTTCTCATTCGCAACAATTAATAGTTGTTGGTATGGTACACGACCGAAATGCACAACACTTAATGAGCATTCATCATTGCTGAACAGAATTACAGCATTTTGCAAAGCAAAGCTGTTGCCAACAGCATAAATATTTACTCCATCTGCTTGACCTGAAACTAAAGCGCGGGTCCAAATGGGTAATGAGTCTGTCTCGGAAGAGGCTCCTCGTCCTCGATAAACAGGGGCGGATGAATTGGGAGTAATTGTTGATGCTTGACGTAATAATGAGGGTTGATCGAAAAACACGGGCGACGTAAAACTGTCGGCGAACGAATCAGCTTTCGCTGGAACACAGAACGCCAGACAAATTACTAAGGCAACTCCCGGCAAGAGTAGCTTTTTCATAATAATTTGCACCTCGAAGATAAACCTAAAGTTAGAACCTGAGTGATTGGTTTCGGGACAATATCAGGCTCCGCAGATTTACCTCGCGGATTCGTTATTGGTCTTTATTTTCTGAATAAACTAGCGCCGGCTAATTGCTATAGGTAAGTGACCGCAAGCAAAATTAGTTTATCGGCAAGTCGTTTAACAGTCAAGCTGTCGTCGTGAAATACTCACTTATTTCAAAATGGTTTGGCGGTTTTGGCAAGTTTCTTTAGGAATTTAGCTGTCGCACGCGGATTGACGGCTTGCTGGTTGATTTGAGATTGCAGTATTTTCAAATCTTCAGGCGTATCAATATCGTCCCAAATCAGTAACGTAGCGAATTTTAATTTCAAAGTTTGGATCGCCGCAATTGTTTCCGCAAAGACAGTTGGTTTGCTCCAATTTATGTTAGCGAATAATCCTGCATGAAGGGAATTCAGCCCAATCAAATAATATCCTCCGTCTGAAGCAGGCCCCATTACGACTTCAGCCTCATTTTCCAATTGATCGAATGACTCAAGTATTATTTCGGCAGGTAATGTAGGGCTGTCAGCACCGATGATGACAATTGAACTGAAGCCAAACTGAAACAAATCCGCACAGCAGTTTTTCAGTCGTTCGCCCAAGTCATTGCCCGTTTGAGCCAGCAATAAGCATCCATCTAAGTCCGCAGCCTCGAATGCCTCAATTTCATCCACAGGCGTATAACACAAAACCAATGATAAATTTTCACGTTCTTCCTGCACCTCCTGCATCGCAGCAAAAGTATCGCGCAAAAAACAAACCTGAAGCTCTGCTGCTTCCTCGGGGCTAAGTGTACCAATGAGTCTTGTTTTGACCTGACCGGGGAGCGGCGCCTTGGCGAATATAACTAGCGCTTCTTTGCGGCTCATTTTGTTTTCCTTTCGAGTGTTTTGGCTTCATCCCATAAGGAATCCATTTCTGCTAGATTCGTATCCGCAAATAATTTTTGTTGTTCAGCAAGCCGTTCCTCAATGTGATGAAAGCGGCGGCGGAATTTTTGATTTGCGCCTTTCAAGGCTGCTTCTGGTTCGACCCCTAATTTACGCGCCAGGTTAACCGCGACAAAAATTAAATCACCAAGTTCTTCAGCCATGGCTGCTTGATTCGGATTTTCCCGCTCAATCTCGTCTTGCAGCTCGCCAATTTCCTCTTCGAGTTTAGCGAAAACGTCTTCAGGCTTGGCCCAATCGAATCCTACGCGTGCGGCCTTTGTCGTTAATTGATGTGCTTCGAGCAGCGCTGGAATTTTTTTCGAGACACCATCCAGCAAAGATTTCGGTTTTGTGTCTTCTTTCCCTGCGGCTTTACGCTCTTCAGCTTTGATTGCTTCCCAATTGGCAAGGACTTCAGTTGTTGTGTCAGCGGTTTCATTTCCGAAAACGTGTGGATGCCGCCGCCACATTTTTTCGTAGACACTGGTGATTGCATCATGCAATGTGAAATGGTTTGCTTCGGACGCTATTTGTCCGTAGAAAACCAACTGAAAAAGTACGTCACCAATTTCATCGCGCAGTTCGTCCCATCTTTTTTCTTCGGCGGCTTCAATGGCTTCGTAAACCTCCTCTATTAGCATCGGTGCAAGGGTTGCGAAGCTTTGTTCACGATCCCAGGGACAGCCATTCGGTGCACGCAATCGCGCCATCATTTCCATTAAATCTTCTAATTTTTTCATTGCTTGAATTTAGTTGCGATTCTGACAATAATTGTTGTTGACAACGTTCATCCGCGATTGTAAGTTTAGACAGCTAACAGAAGCAAACTACACCCGCCCCTAGACTCTACTTTCTGCTTAGTGCAGACCATTGTTAGCGGCAATGGAGCCTAGCTTTAGTTTTGATAGAAGCGTACTGAAAAAGATTGAAACTCCTCCGATCATTTTCCCCTCATTGAAATTCCACTCTGCCCACGTGCAACGGCAATAGAACGCGCCAGCGCTGTGTTTTCGTGCTTTATTACTGTTGGGGATATTTTTACATTAAGGGCCATCGTGCCTGAAAGGAGTGCCATTTATGACATCCCAATCCGCCGTCTTCCAAACTCGATCAATTCTTGAACCAAAAATCAAAAAACAATCACGGTTGTTGATAATTTCTGATGAACCTCAGCACGTGAAATATTTGCAATCCGAATTTGGTGTTGCAGGCGTGGAAATTACCAATGTTAGTTCTGCCGAAGAGGTGCGGAATCTATGTCGAGGCGGACATGATTTAGCCGTCATTGATGTTGCACCCGGTAAAGTCCTTGGCATTCTAGAAACTTTGCGCGCAAGTGATAGTTATCGTGACATTTCTGTTTTAGTTGATAATAGCCGCTTGCAAGCAGAACCAAGTTTAGCTGGAGTATTACCCTCATATCGCGCGATGCCGTGCAACTATGCTGAAATTGTTCGCTTAACCAGGCGACGCGTGTCGAGTGCGCTAAAACAGACTGGCGCTGACACAGTAAAACGTATGCTTTGAGGAACGCGTTTTCGTGCCAAGACAAAATATGATAGATTCTCGCCTCCTCACGGAGGCGCATCTGATCTGGTGATTGGCGCGGTCTTCAAAACCGTTGGGCGCGTGCGAGAGTACGCGCTGGTCGGGTTCGATTCCCACACGCCTCCGCCAAAATACATACGCAAAAATGGAGACTTCAGTCTCCATTTTGCTTGTAATGGTTCTTTTGTATTGGCTGTAAAGACGATTCCTTGTGGTCGCCCGCCTCGTTACGAAAATCACGGGCGGGGACAAGCCGCCGCCCTTAGCAAATCGGTGGACTCAACGGGATGGTGATGGTGGAGAAGGTGGAGGCGGTTTTGTGTAGCCCCCGAATGCCGGACCACTTCGTGGCGTTTTGTGGGGTAAGCAACAAGCCGACGCCGCTGCCGATATTGAGTTTGATGGTGCCGGCCTGGCCGCTCGGCAAGACGCCGCCCATCGTGAACGGGACGCGCGGGTTGGTCGAGGTAATGGTCGCGCTGGCCTGACAAGTGCCCGTCAGGAAGCCCACGAAACTGCCAAACGGATTCTCATTCGCGTTGTAGACTAGCCCCACACCAATTTGGCCTGCGCCTGTCAGTTGCGCTTCGTTGAGATCGCCACTCAGCCCGACGGTGATGAGTTTTTGTCCGACCACATCACGTGGGCTTTGGACTTCGATAGCGAATTGATTGGGCACGGCATCATAGCCTGTGTCGTCAAAACGCA